>Ga0255338_1003735_pt1 | contig 17455 bp, 15 predicted proteins | sample MeOH1_35cm_T4_19_FD_203715 | JGI IMG/M metagenome (GOLD analysis project Ga0255338, IMG submission 203715) | Sandy soil microbial communities from University of British Columbia, Vancouver, Canada - MeOH1_35cm_T4_195 | ecosystem: Engineered > Artificial ecosystem > Sand microcosm > Unclassified ...
AACCTGATCCTGATGCTGCCGTTCGTGCGCACTCTCTCCGAGCTCCGCGCCTGCCGGAAGATGATGGACGAGGTCGGCCTGACGGACGACTCCAGCTTCTCCTTCTGGGTGATGGCGGAGGTACCGTCCATCCTTTACCGTCTGCGGGAGTATGTGGCGGAGGGCGTCTCCGGCGTCTCCATCGGCTCTAACGACCTCACGCAGCTGATGCTGGGGATCGACCGGGACAGCGAGACGCTGGCGCCCCTCTTCGACGAGCGCGACCCGGCCGTGTTGGGCGCCATCCAGGATATCATCGGGGCGTGCCGGAAGAATGGCATCACCTGCTCTATTTGCGGCCAGGCGCCTTCTGTCTATCCGGAACTCACCGCAAAGCTGGTGGAGTGGGGTATCGACTCCATCTCCGTGAATCCGGACGTTGTCACCCACACTCGCCGGGTCATTGCCTCCGCGGAGCAGCGGCTGCTACTGAGCGCCGCCCGGCAATCCCTCCGATAAGAGCAAGAGCCGGGAAGGCGCCGCCGCTCCCTTCCCTAGTCACCGATGATGGAGCGTCCCTCCGCGACGAGGGTTTGGCCCCGGCTTTGCGAAGGGAGACCGTACGGCGGGGACGATGGACTGAGGCGGCGGTCCGTCCCTACGCAGGCGGGCCGTCCCCACCGACTTTGCGCGGAACTCGGAACTCGGAACTCGGAACTCGGAACTCGGAACTCCCTACCAGTGGAAGCGGACTTCGGCACGGAGTCCGTCGACATTCTCCAGGTTAAACCGGCCGCCCAGGTCACGCTCCGCCATGATCTGAACGACCTCCAGTCCGACATGCGCGTCGGTCGAAAGATTGAACCCTGGGGACAGGCCGGGGCCGTTGTCCTGGATCACCAGCACGAGCTCCTCCGCAGCCTGCCGCAGCCGAATCGACAGCAGTCCTACTTTGCTCGACGTAAATGCGTGCTTGGCGGCGTTGCTGACCAACTCGTTCATGATCAGTGCCAGGGTGGTGGCCCGCTTGGAAGAGACCCGCACCGTGGGAACTTCCATCGTGAGCACGACCCGCTCCTGCGACAGCCCGCGACTCTTCAGGATCATGGGCACCAGGCGCTCGAATACAGCACGGATGTCTACGGTCTGCACGTCGTCGTGGAGGGAGAGGAGGTCGTGCACCAGAGCGATGGCGTGGATCCGCTCCATCGATTCGTGGAGGGAGGCTTTCATCGAGCGTTCTTCCCCGGAGGCCTGCTCCAGGTAGAGCAGATCCGAGATCGCCTGGAGGTTGTTCTTGATCCGGTGGTGCGCCTCTCGTACGGAAAGCTCCAACTGCTCGCTCTTCTCCCGCTCACTCACTAGCAGCCGCGCGACCTCTGCTTCCGCCCGCTTGCGCTCGGTGATGTCGCAGCCGATACCGAGAAACCCCACCACCTGACCTTGATGATCGCGGAGCGCGGTGAGGGAGAGCGATACGGGAAACCGGCTCCCGTCCTTTCGCACGTAGGTCCACTCATGTTCATCCGGCAGACTCAGGCGGGCGCGGGCGGTGAATACCTGAAAGTCCGGCGCCACTGGCGTGCCGAGTTCCGCGGTTAGCTCGTCTGCTCGCTGGGTCACCTCCTCCGGGACGTGGATTAGCAGTGGCGATTCCCGGCCGATGACTTCGTCGGGATGATAGCCGAGCAACCGTTCCGCGGCGGCATTGAAGGTACGGATCCGTCCGTCGACGTCCGTGGAGATGATGCTGTACTCCGCGCTGTCGAGGATCGCACTCTGCAGGGCGGTGAGCTGCCGAAGGTGTTCTTCGAAGTGCTTCCGCTCGATGGCGTAGCGGATGTCTCGCACCAGGGAGCGACCGTTGAGGTCGCTCTTCATCAGGTAGTCCTGCGCTCCGGCATGAACCGTGCGCATCGCCAGCGCCTCGTCCGCCATTCCGGTGAGCGCCAGAACCGGTACGCCCGGCGCCTGCGTGTAAACCCGTTCAAAGGTCTCCAGTCCCTCACTATCCGGCAGCGAGAGATCCAGGAGCACCACGTCGAACGAGCCCCTCTGCAGCAACTCCAGCGCGCTCTCCAGGTCCTCGGCATGCTCAAGCTCGAAAGCCAGGGAGCCGGCATCCCGAAGGGTTTTACGGAGTAGGAACGCGTCTCCGGGGTTGTCCTCGACCAGGAGGATGCGGACCGGCGGCTCACTCATGACGAATGGTGCGGAGGAAGCTTGACGACGGTGAGCCAGAAGTTCTGGATGGAGCGCACCACCTCGATGAACTGCTCCAGGTCCACCGGCTTGGTGATGTAGCAATTGGCGTGCAGCCGGTAGCTCCGGATGATGTCCTGTTCCGCGCTGGAGGTGGTGAGCACTACCACGGGGATGTCCATCAGCTTCGGATCCTTCTTGATCTCCGCCAGCACTTCCCGTCCGTCCATTCGGGGCAGGTTGAGGTCCAGCAAGATCACGTCCGGACGGGGAGCGTTTGCGTATTCCCCCTCCTGGTGCAGGAACGCCATCGCTTCCTCGCCGTCCTCGACTACGTGAAGCGTGTTGCGCACTTTAGCCCGCTGCAGCGCGTTGCGCGTGAGATCCTGGTCCCCTGGATTGTCCTCGACCAGGAGGATCTCGATCGGACTGCCGAACTGGTCGCTCATTTTGATTTCCCCGCCTGATCCGGAATAGTGAAATAGAAGGTGGCGCCAACTCCCGGCTCTCCATCCAGCCAGATGCGCCCGCCGTGACGCTCCACAATCTTTTTGCAGATCGCCAGGCCGATGCCGGTACCTGAGTATTTGCGCCGGTTATGCAGCCGTTGGAAGATCTGGAAGATCCGGTCGCTATACTTGGGATCGATTCCGATGCCGTTGTCGCGGACCGAAAGGAGCCACTCACTTTCCTTCCCGGCTGTCCGGTGCTCCGCGCCAACGTGGACCTGCGGGGCTTCGGCACGCCGGAACTTGATGCCGTTGCCGATCAAGTTCTGGAGGAGCTGCTGGATCTGGAGCGGGTCGCCGAAAACAGTCGGCAGCGGATCATGGGTGATTGCGACGCCGCTCTCCTGGATTGAGACCTCCAGGTTACGCAGCACCCGCTGGAGCACCCGCTCGCAGTCGGTCGGCTCAAAGGTGCGTCCCTGGGTTCCCACGCGGGAATACGCGAGCAGGTCATTGATCAGCTCCTGCATCCGCTTGACGCCGTCCACCGCGTAATCGATGTACTTGTCGGCATCTTCGCTCAGCTGCCCCTGGTACTCTTTGGCCAGGAGCTGCGTGTAGCTGGACACCATCCGGAGCGGCTCCTGGAGGTCGTGAGATGCCACATAAGCGAACTGCTCCAGCTCCTCGTTGGAGCGAGCGAGCTCCCGGGCCTGGTGGGCCAACTCGGCTTCCGCGCGCTTCCGCTCCGTGATGTCGCGCAGCGCCGCGGTGGTCAGCCATCCTTCTTCCGTTTCCAGCGGGCTCAAGCTGATCTCGACCGGAAACTCGCTGCCATCCTTCCGGCGGGCAAACAGCTCCAGGCCCGCACCCATCGGCCGCACGCGCGGCTCCGATTGGTAGCGAGTCCGGTGCGCCGGGTGCCCCTCCCGATAGCGCTCCGGGATCAACACCTCCACCGGCCCGCCGAGCAGCTCTTCCCGAGCGTAGCCGAAGAGTGCCTCCGTCTGGGAGTTCACCAGCACGATGCGGCCCTGGGTATCCACGATCACCATCGCGTCCGGAGCCGCTTCCAGCAGGGCCCGGAAGCGAGCGTCGGCCCGCTGGCGCTCGCTGGTGTCCCGGATCACACTCATCACGAGCAGACCCTCGTCCGTCTCCGTAGGGCTCAACCCGATGTCGACCGGAAACTCGGTCCCATCTTTCCGGCGGGCGAAGAGCGAGCGCGTCCCGCCCATCGGCCGGCTGCTTGGCGTGTTGGCGTAGGCGGTTCGCTGACCCACGTGTGCGCCGCGCCACCGTTCCGGAACCAGGAGCTCGATGGATTGCCCAAGCAGCTCCTCCCGGGAATAGCCGAAGAGCTCCTCGGCCTTCTGATTCACGAGGACAATGCGACCCTCGGCATTGGAAATGACGATGCCGTCCGGGGCGAACTCCAAGAGTTGCTGGAACCGGGCTTCCGCACTGTGTGGAGAGGCTTGGGCGGATGGAAATGAGGAGTTTTGTTCAGCCACGTTTCGCTTCTAAGACGAAAAAACCACCCTCGATAGAGTGGACTATCGGTACAGGCGGTCTGGGCCTAAAGGGCGCCGGCGGACATGGTCGGCAACCTTGAATATTGGATTGTTAGACTGCGACAGTTTACCCACGCTCGCACTCATCGTCAACCGATTGTTTGGCATTCAATCACGTCGCCCGCGTCAGTCGTGTAGGGACAGGGCATGCTGCAGACATCTGCCTGCCATTTCGTCTTCGTCACGGCCGGCCACCTCTTGGAACTGATGGAGCCTCCTAATGCCGAACAACCTGCGATTCGACGCCGCCATGCGCGGCACGGTCATTGTAGCCATGGCAACCGGCCTCGCGGCCCATTGCGGCGCGGATGAGACTCATCGCAGACCGCAGCCCACTCCTCCAGCAACCGGACCGAGTGACCGCTCGGACGGAGCGAACGCGACCGCGAGGAACCGGAGAACTGGTAGCCGATATCCCGGAACCGGCACGACTCTGGTAGGCGGCAAGCGGGTCTACTACCCTCATGGGGGCTGGTCGGCCAACCGCTACTACTACTTCCCAGATGTTGGCTTCGGACGATCGGGTCTCTATTCCTGGTACTACGGCCAGCCGTATGCCTCGGCGTATCCTTATTCCTATTACTCCCAGAGCCCTTACTTCACCCCGCCGGTGGGCGGCACGGTGACCTCGCTGCCGGCCTGGCTACGAAGCTCACCGGGCAGCACGCGTGGCAGCTACGGCAACTTTTCGTTCGTGGGTCCCCAGGTGAGCGCGTTCCCCGCCTGGTCGGCGGCGTATCCGTATAGCGGTTATGCTGGGAGCGCCGCCCTCGCAACTCCCCAACCCTGGTTCACGCCCGGCGTGGATTCCGGGTGGTCGCAGGGCGATGGGGCGCAGAATTGGGCGGAGGGTTACCTCCAGGCGCTCAGCGAGCAGGAGCAGCGGCGCCGGGAGCCGTGGGCGACCCTCACGCTCGAGGTGGCGCCGGAATCGGCCACGCTTTACGTGGACGGTAATCCGGTAGGCACGGCGGACCAGTTTGCCCGGCCCGGCGCCCGGATGAGTATCCCCGCCGGAACGTACCACCTGGAGATCACCGCGAATGGCTACGAGATGGACGCGTTGGATCTGACTCTGACCTCCGGACAGGTGCAGACCGTAAAGCGAGTATTGAAGAAAGCGGTCCCCCCGGTGCCGGCGAAAGTGGAACCCGGTAAGCCGGTGAAACCAACTGGCTCGGGCGCCGCGGCGCGGCCGCGCGGCGACGTTCTACTGGTCGTCGCACCGGCAGACGCCCGGGTCACGGTGGACGGCCGTTACGTCTGCCGGCCAGTCGCCCCCGGTGAAGAGTTCCGCTGTCGCCTTCCTGCCGGACCGCATACGCTGGAGGTGACCCGCGACGGCTACCGGGCTTACAAAGAGGAAGTGATCGTTTCGCCATTGCAGCCCCTCGCCCGGGAGTTCCGCCTCCAGTCGCGCTAGGGAGCTGAATGGTCCGCGAGACACTGCGTTCAATCGATGGCGCGCCCGCGGCCAGAGCTCAGTCGCACCGGGCTCTGGCGGGCTACCGGGACCAGGCTGCATTTGCTGGTCCCGGTAGCCCGCCGCTTTAAGACGCGAGCCAAAAGCCTGAAACACCGTTTGGCAACGTCGGGGCCGCGAATAGCCGCGACGCCTTTCAGGACGATGAGCCTCACACCTTGGCCGTGCAATGGCATCTACAATTGCAATTCAGTGCCAATCGGAGGATGGGGGAAGCCCGTTTGTTCGGGTGACGAATACACCGCCAGGGCCGGTTCGCTCATGTGACGCATGCCCCATCCGTTAGCTGAAATCGGTTACCTCAGGGGCCTCGGCGAGCCTCCCTGGTCCACGAACGTCGAAGAGGAACTGCGCTGCGCGACACTCTCCCGCACTTCCGGCCAGATGCATTTCGGCTCCTTGGCGACTTGCTCTCAGTCCGTCTAGAAGTCTCAGCAATCGGACGTTGGACACCCTTTTCGGCCCCTGTCTAATCTAGTAGTGAGTGCTGCAGACACAGCCTCGAATGGATCCACGCTCTCTCTATTCGAGCGCGGGCATATTGAACGGGCGAGGACTCCACTACCCTCTGGAGACTTCGCCCTTTAGATCACTATCTACTACCCCTATGAAAACAAATGAATCGAAAGAGACGTCCCGGCCGATGACGGTCCGGGAAGCGGGACGAAAAGGCGGCTCAACCACGGCGCTCCGGTACGGAGATGTCCATTACCAGCAGATCGGTAAGAAAGGCGGCCAGCGCGTGAAGGAGCTCATCGAGCGAGCGCGGGCCACCGAGCAAGCTGAAGACGAATAATCCGGAGACTTCCGTCAGCAAAGAGGCGCTTGGGGTCGAGACCTATCCGGTAATCGACCCCAAGCGCCTCTTTGCATTTTCGGACGTGCCTGTTACAGCGGCCTGCCTGCCGGGCATCCTGCTGACCGTGATGGTCGAGCGCGAGACGCGTGGGCGTCGACGCGGCCCCGAGGGTCTGAATGATGAACCGTCTGCTTTTCCTGTTACGTGTATGGGGGGGATGCTGCTCCTCGGCACGCTGGCCCTGCCCTGCCAGGCGGAGCCGGTGCGCCCGGCCCGGGTGAGCGACCTCGCGGGCACGCTCTCCGCGGCGGGCGACGACGAAGAGGTCAGCAGCCTGGACCGCAACAGCGTGATCCGGGAAGGGGACACGCTCTGGACCGACCGGGACAGCCGCGCCGAGTTGGAACTGGAACACGGCGGCTGGATCCGCCTGGCGGAAAGCACCAAGGTAGAGATCCGCAGCCTCAACGGCAGCCCGGAGCTGCGCCTCTGGTCCGGCTCGCTCTACTTCGACCTGTCCGCCCGGCAGCGAGAGCTGCTGCTGGACACCCCGGAAGGCGACGTCCGCATCGACACAGACAGCGTGGTGCGCGTGGACCTGGGCAAAGATCGGGACGCGCGGATCACCGTTTGGTCCGGTCAGGCCCGGGTGAGCCCGGAGACCGGGGACGCAATCCGGCTGCGCGCTTCCGAGCGGCTCTACCTGGAGCGGGGTCGGCCCACCGGCGACCCGGCCCGCTTCGACCGGGATGACCGGGACGCTTTCGACCGCTACCAGCGGGACCGGGTGGACTACTACATCGACCGGCCGATGCCACGCGAGTTGGAGCAGGACCTCCCCGGCGCGCGGGACCTGAATCGCTACGGCACCTGGGTACAGGTGGAACAGGTGCGCTACTGGCGCCCCACCTGCGCTCCGGACTGGCGCCCCTATTCCCTCGGCTACTGGAGCGTGGTACCCGGCTGGGGCTACACCTGGGTCGACTACCACCCCTGGGGCTACGTTACGAGCCACTATGGCCGCTGGCTCTACCGGCCGGCTCACGGCTGGCTCTGGCGCCCCGCCTACGTCTGGGGACCCAGCTGGGTCTACTGGAGCACCAGCGGCGACTACTACGGCTGGTGCCCGCTGGACCCCTGGGACCGCCCCTGCTTCTACGGCCCTACAACCGTCATCGTGCTTGGGCTGGACATCTGGCCGAATAGCTGGACTTTCTGTCCCCGCAACCGCTTCCACTACGGCCGGCACCACTGGCTGCTGGACCAGGGCCATCGCAGCCTCGTGGGCTGGCAGGAGATCCGCTTGCGCCCCGGCGACTTCCACCCCGTCCGGAATGTGTACGACGAGATCGGCCTGCCGCGAGATCCTGCCCGGGGTTTGACCCTCGATCGGAATGGCCGCCTCGCGCGAGACCGGGTGTTGGAGTTGGAACGAGGGTTGCCGGCAAGCCGTCTGCGCAGCATTCAGGAGCGCTTCCGCGTGCGGCCGGATCGGGACCGGGATCGCCTCCAGCGGCCCGGAGAGGTGGAGCGCTACCAGCGTGCGCCCTGGCTGGACCCGGCTCCCGATCAGATCCTGAAGCAGCGGGACGCCGAGCGGCGGATCCGTCTCAACCCCACGCCGCCGCGGCCGGGGGACGACCGACCCGATCCGGCGCGAGAGCGGAATGTCCCGGATCGGCGGCCCGGTCGCGACGATCCCTTCCGGCGCACGGAGCCTCCCGTGCCGCGCCATGACCGGACGCCTGCTCCGGGCGGCACGGGAGTACCTGCACCGACTCCGGGACGATCGGCACCCACACCCCGCGCCCCGGGCCGGTCGCCTCGCGTGCCGGAGCGCACCGCTCCCCGGCCTACCGCCCCTACGTCGACCCCGGTTCCCGGGCGAAATCGGATGCCGGGCAGCGGTGGCACTCGTCCGGCGCCCGGCCCGGCTCGGCCAGGATCGGGGGCCAACGGAGTGCCGAGGGGTGTACCTCGCACGTTACCAGGCACTGGCCACACACCGAGTGTACCCGGACGTCCGACGCCCGCGCCCGGCACCGTTCCGAATCCCAGGACCGGGCTTCTTCCACGCCATTAGGACTCCGGCGCACGCCATTAGGACTCCGGCGTAGGCGAGTTAGATCACTACCGCCTGTGCCGGAGTTCAGCTATCTTCCTAGTTCCGACACTCCGGTGCGAGAGGGAGCAGGTCGAGGTTTTGGCTGGCGGGAGGAGTGCTGGGCAGGTTCAGGCTGTACGCCGTCGCCCGCAATGACAGGTAGGCCAGCGCCTCAATGTAGTCTTCCGGTGTATCCAGATCGGCCGCGGCTTCAGGGCAATCGAGGAAATGCGCGTAAGCACGGTGCGCCAGAAGGATGCCCTTACAACCCTGATCCACCGGCACTGCAGCGAGATGGATAAACAACTCCCGGGCGAAGAGGGCGGGAACTCCCACGGTGCCGGAGTACCGGCAGGCCACGACCGGCAGCCGGGTACTTTGGTGGGAGTGGATCACCCGATTCAAGATCTCGGTCGTGACAAACGGCTGGTCTGCCAACATCACGAGTGCCGCATCTACGCCGGCCTCCACGGCGACCGTAATTCCGGCTCGGAGTGAGCTTCCGATGCCTTGCTCCCATGCCGGGTTCTCCACGAACTGGAGGGGCAACCCTTCGAGAGCATCACGCACCCGATCACACCGAGCCCCGAGTACCACGACTACGCGGCTGCAGTTTGAGGCGAGGGCCGTTTCCGCCATCCGGCGGACCAGGGGCTTTCCTCCGAAGTTCAGCAACTGCTTGCTCACGCCCATGCGGCTGGCACTCCCCGCCGCCAGCAGGATACAGCCGACGGCGGGGAGTTCGAGAGTGGAGGTGGGCGTCCGGCTCAAGCGCTCACCTGTGCCATTGGTCGTGGGATGCCGGAGGATGTTTGGGCGGCATCAGGGGCATCCATGGTTCGGAGGTGGATCGTGCCCGCCCGATGGCGCAGCATCCCGCCCGGCCTGCCACTTAGCACTGCCTGGATCTCCGCGACCATCGCCAGGGCGATGATCTCCGGAGTTTCACTCCCGATATCCAACCCCACTGGTGCGTGGAGATCGACCTCGCCGTTCCCCGGTGGAAGGGAGGCCAGCAGTCGCTCCGCGCGGTCCCGAGGACCCAGCATTCCGAGATAACGTGGCCGGAGCGAAACAAGTCGCTCCAGCAAGCGGCCGTCCTGCGCGTAGTTGTGCGTCATCAGCACCACAGCGCAGTCCGAGCCCACTGCTACCCCCTGCAGCGGATCGTGGTGTGGCACCACCACCACCCGGTCTGCCCCGGGTAGACGCTCGGGCCGGGCGTAAGCCGGCCGGCCATCCGCCACCGTCACGTGCCAACCGAGTTGCTTCGCCAGCGCCACCACGGGAACGGCGTCGTGGCCGGCCCCGAACAGGACCAGCGACAACGGCGGCCCCACCCACTCTACGAACACGTCGCACTCCGCCAGGCGTATCAGGCGACTCCGCTCCTCCCGCAGGGCCACCTCCGCATGGGGTCGAAGCTCCGCCTCCAGCGACGTATTGCGGAGGGCTCCGCCAGCGACGCCGTCTGCGTCCACCAGCAAGCGGTCCCCAACCTTGGTGGTGCCCGTCTCCCCAGCCCGGATTATGGTCACTACCGCTGCTCCGGCCCGTGACCTCTGGCAGCGCTCCAGAAACATTAAGGTCTCTTGCGTGGCGGGGTGATCCAGGCGCTCCAGCAGCACCTGGATCACCCCGTTGCAGCCTAACCCGAATTCCCACACGGCATCCTCGTCCGAAGAAGTGTCGTACACACGGACCGTGGGCTGCCGTCGCTCCGTCAGCCACCAGGCTTTCATCGCAAGGTCTCCCTCCAGGCAGCCACCGCTGACGGAGCCGATCCGATTACCATCATGCAGCATCAGCATGCGAGCGCCGGGACGCCGGTAGGCAGAGCCCTGGACCTGGACTACTGTGGCCAGCACGCCGGGCCGGTCTGGCCCGGCGGCAGCTCGCCACGCACCGAGAATGGCTGGGAGTTCATGCATCGAAGTAGCTCCTCGTTTTACTCCTCGCTCATCCGGGCACCGGGGAAGAACGGCAGCGATCGGACCCGCTGGCCGGTCAGGCGCGCGTAGGCGTTCGCTAGTGCGGGTGCCACCGGCGGGACTCCCGGCTCGCCCGTTCCGCCGATGGCGGCGCCGCTCTGGATCACCTGCACGTCGATCCGGGGCATCTCCCGCATCCGTAGCATCCGGTAGTTGCTGAAATTGCGGGCGCTCGCCTTGCCGCCCTTGAACGTCACTTGCCCCCACAGCGCTGCAGCCAGCCCGTGAGCGATGCCTCCCTGCATCTGCGCTTCCACGGAGTTCGGGTTGATCGCCCGGCCGCAGTCGATGGCGCACGCCACCCGGTGTACCCGCAGGCTGCCCACGACCGGCTGTGAGATCTCCGCTACCTGCGCCACGATGCTGCCGAAGGACACGGACAGCGCCAGTCCTCGGGCCCGCCCGCCCGGCAGTGGAGTACCCCATCCACCCAGCGACGCCGCGGCGTTCAGTACCGCCAGAACGCGAGGGTTCCCGGCCAACAGGCGCTGGCGAAACGCCAGAGGATCGATCCCCGCGGCGGCGGCGAGTTCATCGATCGCACTCTCGACTACGAATGCGTTGATCGAGTGACCCACGGATCTCCAGAATCCCACCGGCACCGGCGACGGATGCCGGACGTACTCCACCAGCCGGCTCCCGAACGCATAAGGCAGGTCGATCGCACCCTCTACCCCCTGTCCATCCACTCCGTTCCGCAGCGGGATCCCGCGCTGGGCAAAGATGGAGGGCGAGACGATCCGGTTGCTCCAGCCAGTGACGTTGCCGCCTGCGTCCAGGGTAGCACGCACGCGCGCGAGTGCCATCGGGCGGTACTGATCGTGCCCGAAGTCTTCCTCGCGGGACCAGGTCAGTTTTACTGGGCGTCTGATTGCCTGCGCAATCCGGACCGCCTGCGCGATGTAGTCCTGCTCGATCTTTCGGCCGAGGCCCCCGCCCAGAAAGGTGGTGTGGACTGTAATCCGCTGCGGGTCCAGACCGGTGATCGCTTTCACGGTGTTCACCACTGAGCCGGGTCCCTGCGTGGGAGCCCACACCTCACAGCCGTCAGCCGTGAGATTGACCGTACAGTTCAGCACCTCCATGCAGGCGTGCGCGAGGTACGGAACGTAGTAGCTCATCTCGAGCAGACGTCCCGGCGCGGTCGTGACGTCTCCCACCGACTGTGCAACGGCAGGCGCCCCACTGATCATCAGTTGCTGGGCCTGGCTTAGAAACACGCTGCTGTCGACGTTCCGGGCAGTACTCGGAAGTGACCAGCTCACGGATAAGCTGGCAGTAGCGCGCATCGCTTTCCAAGTATTGTCTGCCACCACAGCGACCGCGTTTCCCAGGGAGACCACTGCCAGAGTGCCGGAGGGTCGACTGGGAGGCTTGGCGACCGTGCCGCCCAGGACCGGGCAATGCTTGATCGCCGCATACACCATTCCCGGAAGCCGGACGTCGAGTCCGAAGATCGCGCTTCCATTCACCTTGGCGGGAAGGTCCAGCCTGGTTAACGACTTCCCTATCAACCGCAGCGAGTCGTCCGGCGTCAAGACCGGGTTCGTCGGGACCGGGAGTACTGCCGCAAGGGGCGCCAGCTTGCCGTAGCTGATCGAGGCGCCGGTCAGCTTGTTGATCACCATCCCGCTCATGGCCTGGCAATCGGTCTCGGAGATCCCGAACTGGCGTGCTGCGGCGCTCATTAGCATCTCCCGTACGGCTGCCCCCGCGGTTCGGAGCGCCTGGTAATAGCCGCGCACGCTCATGCTGCCGCCGGTGAGTTGGGAGCGGTAGACGGGGTTCACGTAGGCAGCGCCCGCGGGCGCATGCTCCGCCGAAACGCGGCTCCAATCCACCATTAGTTCTTCCGCCACGATCTGCGGCAGCCCGGACATGACGCCCTGACCCATCTCGGAGCTTCCGACTAGGATGGTGATCCGCTCGTCCGTACCAATCCGGATCCAAGCATTGATGGCCGTGCTCCCGTCGGTCGCTTGTGGGAGCACGGCGGCATCCGCAATCCGGGAGAAACCGGGCAGCGTAAACCCGAACAGGAACCCACCCGCGGCCGAGATCAGGAGTTCGCGTCGATCGACGGACAGGTTGTTCGAAGGGCTTTCAGAAGTCATCGTCTTCCCCCTTAACGCCGGGCAGCCCGGTGGATCGCCGCGCGGATGCGCTGATAGGTGCCGCAAGCGCAGACGTTGCCGATCGCGCCGTCAATCTCCACATCGGAGGGATTGGCCTTCTCACGGAGCAGCGCCGCCGCGCGCATGATCATGCCGGACTGGCAGAACCCGCACTGGGGGACTTGCTCTTCAATCCAGGCCTGCTGCAGCGGGTGGCTGCCGTCAAGCGAAAGCCCCTCGATTGTGGTGATGCTCCGTCCCTGAACCTCCTTCAACTCCAGGTGGCACGACTTTTCCGGCTCGCCGTTGATCAGCACGGTACAGGCGCCACACAACTCGATCCCGCAGCCGTACTTGGTGCCCGTGAGCCCCAGGATGTCTCGCAGCACCCACAGCAGCGGGGTGGTTGGGTCTGCCTCGATCTGATAAGTCCGACCATTCACCGTTATCGGAATCACAACTCCCTCCGATCCACTTCGTCGTAGATTGGTCCCTCCCTAAGCGCCTGGGGACCCTGTATTGAGCATGGATACCTTCAAAGCGCAAAAGGATTCAGGGAACAATAAATTTGGACAAGCGGTCCCACGATCCAGGAAGTAAGAGGTTCAGCCATGCTGCTGCATTCAGGCAGAATGGAGCCGGCAGAGGAGCGGAGATTGGTCTCGGCGGCACAGTCCGGCGATTCGGAGGCGTTCAATCGGCTGGTACAGAGTTATCAGGATCAACTGTACCGGCTGATGGTGCGGACCTGCCATCACCCCCAGGACGCGGAGGAAGTTGCGTCCGAGGCCTTTGTGCGCGCCTACGAGCACCTCCGCCAGTTCGAGCACCGCTCTTCCTTCGTGACGTGGCTCGGACGCATCGCGACCAACCTCTGCTTCCGGCGGCGCGAGAAGGCGGAACTGCTCCCGGTCTCCCTGGAGGAGCAGGCACGGGAAGAGGATGGGCGCCCCGGCCGAATGCCGGCAGCCGAAGGGCTTTCCCCAGAGCAGGCTGTGCTGAAACAGGAGATGAAGCGGAAAATTCGCGCGGCCGTCGCCGAGCTTCCGGAGCCGGACCAGACGGTCCTGCGGCTTCGGGACATCGAGCAGCTTTCCGCCGCGGAAACGGCGAGGCAGACGGGATTTACGGTTCCGGCCGTGAAGGCGCGGCTCCACCGAGCGCGGCTGCGTCTTCGGGAGATCTTGAACGGCTACTTCCTGGAGGACTGAAACGAAGGAATTGGACCCGCAGCGGGAGCGACACATTGGTCCCGCTGCGGTGGCTGTCCTTCCGGCAGTTAGCTACTGGCGAAACGGAACGGCATGCGTTCGGGGCATGTCGGCCATCCTGGCTCTTGCGAAGCCATTCACTGCCTCCGCGTGCGCCTGGATCAACCGAACAACGCAGGGATCGGCGGAAGTCTCCACGACCCGCACGCCATCCGGCCGCCCTACCTCCTGGATGTCGATCTTCGCTGAGTTCCGGAATAGCTCGACATAGAGTGGATCGAACTCTCGCATAACCTAACCGCTCGTCAACCGGGTGGCCATGGCTTCAACGTGTGCGGGCAGCGATGCCGCAACCTGAGGGTCAGCCAAGGTGGTGATCGTCCCGCCCCTTCGGCAGCTTCAGGATGCCAGCCAAGAGCGCTGTCTTCCATCCTCGCGACCATACCATCGCTCAACTCTTCGCGCGGCAAGGCCTTCATGTTGCGCGGAACTCGCATCGAATGAAGGAGTCGTAGAGCGGACGGAGGGGTTCAGGATCTGCCTAAGCCAGGTTCATCCAGGCACCCGAATAGTCGGAGCGTCCGAAAACATGTCGGCTGGTCCTACGCACCGGTCACTCCCCCGAGCCTCCTCTAGGCTGCCTGTGCTGTGGTGTTCAGCATATTTGCCGTCTTCCGGGGAGCGATCTCAGAGTGAACGCCAAAATGCACGGGGCTCCGGAAGAGCACGGCGGCACAACAGACCTGCACCCAGGCCGCACCACACAGCACACCGCCAGGACATCAGTGAGACGATGGCCGCCCAGGTCGACACGGGAGACAGCCATCAAGATGGGCCAGAGCACCGCCGCTAGCCGTACGACGGCCTACTGCCAGCGACGCCTAAACTGGGGTAGCCAGAGAATTAGAAGGGTTCCGGCCAGTATCGCCGCGGCCAGCGCATGGCTGCACGGAAAGCTGTCCACAGGGACGCCGTGGGTGAGGTCGGGCCGCGGCCGGTGGATGGTCGTCTTGAAGAAGACTTGCAATGCGAACGTGCCAAGTATGGACGCGGCGAGAAACGGGATGGCGCGCCCGCGCCGCGCAAGACAGTGACCCAGGATAATGAGAGGCAACCAGTAGACGGAAAGGTCGCGCCCACCGGTCGGGGTTACCGGAACCGACCATAAGGGCTCGCGCGTACTGACCTACCGTTTTGGGCTGGGCATTTCCTATGCCACCGTGCGATGCGACCCGGCGTGCATCGGGAAGAGGTCTCTGATCAGTGACCCAACCAGACCGTGGTCGGATGGCCTGCTGGACACCTCCACGGAATTCATCACATCGGCGGGCGACGAGTTCGACATCGTTGTGGACTACTTGAAGGCGCTGCGGACCGATCCCGTTGCGCTTCAAACCCTTGTTACCATCCGTCGGAGGGCGGGGTTTGCCTACTCCGCTTCAGGGGACCTACTCCGGGGCCTGCTGCGGCTCCAGATGGGACAGGGGCTGTTCGACTTCTCACTCGTGGGGGGAACCGGCAACGGATACTGCCTGCCGGCAGGGAATGACAGCGGATTCTCAAACGCGGAAAAGGCGCCACCTTCCGGGGCAGAGCTGGAAATTGATTTACAGTCGGAGACCGACGTGGTGCCTTTCAAGGGATAAGGCATGAGAAGCCGAACTACCGTCTTTACCCTTTCGCGGGAACCGCGCACATCCGCGATATCGATGTTGCTGAATTTGGACTCCCGGACCCGGAGAAAGCCAACCCAGCAGACTGTGAGCCATTCTTCCAGGCGCGTTTCGTTGCCGGAAACAATTGGCGCTTCGAATGCTGCCGACGTCGCCCGCAATGCCAATGGGGCGCTCTGGAGCGCTACGTCGGGGGGTAGCCCGTAAGCACCACCGCCTACCGGCTCGCGGAGGTCGTCGTCGGTGAGAACCAGTACATTCCAATCGACCCGTCCTACAACGATAATACCGTCCTTGGGTTCTTCCGGATGATCGGGCGTGGACGTGTGGATCTCACGGACAGCTTTATCGACCACGCCGAGTACGTCCGACAGGTTACCAACCACGCCCGGGATTACAGAGATTGGGTTACCTGCTATAAACGGACGCCGACGCGATCATTTACCAGGCAATCCAGTCCGAGATCGGCAGACGATAAGCCGTAGAGCCCCCCAAGCAGGCCTCGGCCCACCCGATGGGGGCCAGAGAACGTGGGAACCTGAATACGGGCCGAAGAAGCGGCTGCCTGGTTGGGGCGCGCGCTCACTCGATCCCGCTGCTGATCAGGGTTATCGCCAGATAGTGGTGGTCCCGCACGAGGTCAGGCCCAAGTCGAAGGAGGACGATCCGCGGTGGATCATCACCCGACGGATGTGAGGAAATCGGCCCGGCCGAGCCTGACCCGCTCTTCGCACGTCCACACCGCGCACCCGGAGTCCCCAGGCGGGCGGTTGCGGCGAACGGAACGCCTGGCCTTCGAAATCACCACTGACTGGATCTACTCGGCTAGCCGCTCGCAAGCTCATTCCCCCGCTCAGCGAGACAAGACCTGGCCCATCGTCCAACCCTGTCCATGCAATTCCCAGGCATGCAGGCCCCGACATTGTTATCAAACAACGACAATGTTCGACGTCTCGTTCAAGGCCAACTATCATCCCGCAACTACCACCGCCGTCTGCACCCCTTGCACAAATCAATTCGAATGGGAAGTTAGTATTGAGAATGTGGTTTTTGGCACTAGCACAGACCAGGTCACGATCCCAATCAGGGTTCCTTCCTTTCACTAGTTCAGCGATGTGTGTCATGGGTTACGTTAACGCTTGTGGCCTAGCCCTTTCGCAAATACGCGCAGTTTCAACCATAAACTGCGGGGTTAAGCCTCTAAGCTTGGCCGGCTGACACACGGGAGGTGGCGTTGCAGATCCTGGAGTACGAGTCGAATACGCGTTTAGGAGCGAAGTGAGGCGGGAATTTAAGGGTCTCTAGCCAGAGAGCCAACTCAAAACAATCAAACCCTGTGAGCGCGCCAGAAGAGGGCTGCCTTGAAGATGCCATTTGACCCAGTAAGGCATCACAACCAGCAGTCCTGGTAGTCACCGGACGCATTTTCCAAGCTCATCTCTTTACCCTTGCCCCCAGCACTTGGAGCTGCCTGTCGTAGCGCTCCATAGAAGCGGTCCCGTTTGTCGTGCGCCGTGGCACGGCATTTGCGGCTCTCCGTTTGGCGTTTTTGCGTCACGGATGTACCCCCTAACCAGTGCTGGCGGCAAAGGCTTGACCTTGTCGCTCACATGCCTGACTACACGGAAGCTCGAACTGTTGCCACGCCGCCATTGGGGTCGCCTGCTGTAGGCGGGTCTGCTCGACCTACGGTCGATGGGAAGTTCCTGCACGTAGACGGTGCCCGGTTTCGCATCCGGGGTGTCACGTATGGGACGTTCATGCCCAACCGCGCGGGAGAGCTGCTGCCCCCACCGGATCGGGTCTGGAACGACCTGGGGGCTATGGCCTCGGCGGGTATCAACACCCTCCGCACCTACACCACGCCGCCACGGTG
>Ga0255338_1003736_pt1 | contig 17448 bp, 16 predicted proteins | sample MeOH1_35cm_T4_19_FD_203715 | JGI IMG/M metagenome (GOLD analysis project Ga0255338, IMG submission 203715) | Sandy soil microbial communities from University of British Columbia, Vancouver, Canada - MeOH1_35cm_T4_195 | ecosystem: Engineered > Artificial ecosystem > Sand microcosm > Unclassified ...
GAGAGCGGAGATCATTTCCGTCATCCCAGCGAAAGCTGGGATCTCAGGCGATAGCGCACGACCTGGCCTCACGAGATCTCAGCTTTCGCTGGGATGACGATTGTTGGCGTTCACTCCTGGCCATTTCCATCCTCAATGAAAATCCCGCGATTGCGGCAAGATCCGCACATTGCGCGGATGCCCTGAGGCACGTGCATGAGGCTTGCGAGAAGGCTCCTCCACACCTGTTTGCGAAAGCCGCCCCAACTCCACCGTCCGATCATGCACTCGGGCAGCCATCAGGTGGACGACTCCCTCCTTGCTGCGCTGCACTTCCCCTTCGACCAGCATCAGCCGCGACGCCATGACCGGCCGCCGCTGCATTTCGAACAATCGCGCCCAGAGCAGGATGTTGGTGATGCCCGTCTCATCCTCGATCGTAATGAAGACCGCATTGCCCTTGCCCGGCCGCTGTCGCACCAGCACCACGCCGGCCGTCTTCACCAGCGTCCCGTTTTTCACCGCCGATGTCTGCGCGCAGCTCAGCACGCCCTCCGCCGCGAAGACCGGGCGCAGGAATTGCATCGGATGCCCCTTGAGCGACAGCCGCGTCACCAGATAATCGGCCTCGACATGCTCTGATAACGCCATGGCGGGCAGCATCGCATCCGGCTCATCGCCCAGTTCCCGCGCCTTGGCCGCGGCGAACAGGGGTAATTCATCCGAAGGCGTCCGCCGCGCTTCCCAGAGGGCAGCCCGCCGGTCCTGCCCCAGCGACCGGCAGGCGTCGGCGTCCGCCAGCAACCGCAAGGCCCGCGCCGGCAATCCCGCCCGCCGCGCCAGATCCTCCATAGTGGCAAACAGCCCGTCCGCCCGCGCCGCGACCAGTTGCTTCGCCCAATCCTCGCGAAAACCATCCACCTGCCGTAAACCCAGCCGCAGCGCCAAGGCCCGCCCCTGCCCCTCGCCCCGCTTGCCGTGCCGCGATCGCAGCAACGGTTCGAGCGCATTGTCCCAGCCGCTCATGTTCACATCGACATCATGCACGGTGACGCCATGCTCCCGCGCATCCCGCACGAGTTGCGCCGGGGCATAGAAACCCATGGGCTGCGAATTCAGCAGCGCGCAGGCGAACACGGCGGGCTGGTGGCATTTGATCCAGGCCGAGACATAAACCAGCCGCGCGAAGGACAGCGCATGGCTTTCCGGAAAACCGTAACTGCCGAACCCCTCGATCTGCTTGAAGCAGCGCTGGGCGAACTCCGCCTCATAACCGCGCTCGACCATGCCCTTGATCATCTTCTCGCGAAAATGATGGATGGTGCCGACATTGCGGAATGTCGCCATGGCGCGACGGAGCCGGTTGGCGTCCACGTCGCTGAAATCGGCCGCAACGATCGCCAGCCGCATCGCCTGCTCCTGAAACAGCGGCACGCCCTTGGTCTTGTCGAGGATTTTTTCCAGCTCGTCCTTCGGCCCATGGTCCGGCGCGGGCGAGGGATAGGTCACCTTTTCCTCTCCACAGCGCCGGCGAAGATAGGGATGGACCATATCGCCCTCGATCGGCCCCGGACGGACGATCGCCACCTGGATGGTGAGGTCATAGAGGGTGCGCGGCTTCAGCCGTGGCAGCATGTTGATCTGCGCCCGGCTTTCCACCTGGAACACGCCGATGCTGTCGCCCTTGCACAGCATGTCGTAGACGGCATCGTCCTCCGCCTCCATATCGACCGTCAGTTGATGGTCGCCCAGCCCCTGCTCGCGCATCAGGTCGAAGGCCCGGCGGATGCAGCTCAGCATCCCCAGCGCCAGCACGTCGACCTTCATCAGGCCGAGGGCGTCGATGTCATCCTTGTCCCACTCGATGAAGCTGCGATCCTCCATCGCCGCATGGTGCAGCGGAACCGTCTCGTCGAGCCGGTTCTGGGTCAGCACGAAGCCGCCCACATGCTGCGACAAGTGACGCGGAAAAGGCCGATGCAGCAACTGGTCGACAATGGCCTTCAACTGCACGATCTGCGGATTGTCGAGCGCAAAGCCCGCCTCCACGATCCGCGCATCGCCCATGTCGCCGGAATAGCTGCCCCAAACCGTGCTGGACAGGCGCGTCGACACATCCTCGCTGAGGCCCAGCACCTTCGCCACTTCCCGCACGGCGCTGCGCGAACGGTAATGGATGACGGTCGCGGCGATCCCGGCGCGATGGCGGCCATAGCGCTCATAGATATATTGCATGACCTCCTCGCGCCGCTCATGCTCGAAATCAACGTCGATATCGGGCGGCTCGTTGCGCTCTTCGGATACGAAGCGGGAAAAGAGCAGGTCATGCTTGCGCGGATCGACGGAGGTCACGCCCAGCAGGAAGCAGACCATGCTGTTCGCCGCCGAACCCCGGCCCTGGCAGAGGATGCCCTTCGTCCGGGCAAAGGCCACGATGTCGTGAACGGTCAGGAAATAATAGGCATAGTTGCGCTTGGCGATCAGTTCGAATTCCTGCCGCAGCGATTCACGCACCTTCCGGGGAATGCGCGGACCATGGCGGGCATGGGCGGCCGACCAGGTCAGCTCCTCCAGCCATTGCTGCGCCGTCCAGCCCTCCGGCACCGGCTCATGGGGATATTCATAGGCAAGCTGGTCGAGCGTGAAATGCACCTGACTTAAGAAACGCCCGCTTTCCGCCACCGCCTCCGGACAATCACGGAACAGATGGGCGATTTCGGCAGGGCTATGGACATGCCTCTCCGCATTCGCCTCCAACAGGCGCCCTGCTTTGGCGATGCCAGTGCCTTCGCGGATGCAGCTCAGCACATCCTGCAAGGGACGCTGCGCTGGACTGGCATAGAGGGCGTCCATGGTCGCGAGCAAAGGCACGCCCGCCGCCGCCGAAAGCGCCTTGAACCGCGCCAGCCGCCGCGCATCCCGTCCATCCCGACCCAATGCCGCCCCCAGCCAGACCCGGCGCGGCGCCAAGCGCGACAATCGGACCAGAAGCCCCTCCAGATCGGCCGGAGGCGGCGGCGGCACAAGGCTGAGATGGCCCTGCCTGATCGCCTCCTTCGGCGGCCGGTCATCATAATCATACTCCACCGGCTTGCGATGCGCCGTCTGCTCGGTCGCGGTGGAACCGGGCATCACGATCAACAGCAGATCGTCGAGATAGGCGGTCAGATCCTCATAGCGCAGGATGCAGTCGCCCTTCACCGACCGGAGATTGCCGACGGTCAGCAATTTGGTGAGTTCGCCCCAGCCCCGCCGCGTCGCGGGATAGGCAACGATGTCCGGCGTGCCGTCGGCAAAGACCAGCCGCGCCCCGACGACCAGCCGCAGATCGGTCCGGCAGGCGCGCTCCTCTTCATCGCTGAGTTCCAACGGCTGGCCTGCTTCCTTGCGCGCTTCCAGCAGCGCCTCGCGCATCCGTTCGGGCCAGCGCTTGCGCGCGACATGGGCGCGGACCACGCCGGCGACCGTGTTGCGATCGGCAATACCCAGACCCTGAAGGCCCAGCATGATAGCACGCGTCACCATGTCCTGCGCATGGGACGCGCCGCGCAGGAAGGAGAAATTGGTCGCGGCCACCAATTCGGCAAAGGGTGGAGCCTCAGTCGGCGGGGATTGGCCCGGTGGTTTACGCCGCGCTTTCTCCCGCACGGCTTCCAGCGCCTCCTGCTCCCGCCGGTCGATGGATTTGGGTTTTGCCGGATCGGGTCCGCTGCCCCGTTTCATGCGAACAGGCCATGAATATACCAGCCCGGATGCACCGCTTCGATCCCGTAAAGCCCGTGGCGGAAAATCCAGTAGCGCCGCCCGCGTGCATCCTCGACCCGGTAATAGTCCCGCGTCAGCCCGACGCTTTCCCCCTCCAGCGCGCCGTCCTTGGCCGTCCACCATTCGGGCGCGATGCGTTCGGGGCCTTCATAGCGCGTCACTTCATGCAAAGCCCGCCGCCAACGGAAGCGATGCGGCGGGCCGTCGGGCACTTGCGCCACCACATCGATCGGCTGGGGCGGATCGAACAGATGCAGCGGGCGCAGGGGCGGGTCGCCTGCCTCCTGGCTTTGCGGCCAGTTCATGGGCGCGCGGCTTTCCATGGCGGGCAGGGCAAGCTGGGCCTGTTCGGGAATATGGCTGTCGCTTGGGTGAAGCCGCTGGATACGCGCCCGCCCCGCCCGGATCGACAGCCGGTCCACCAGCGCCGCGACGCTTTCTTCGCGACGCGCCTCTCCCCCTTCCAGCGCCAATTGCGTCGGCGCCATCGGTTCAGCCTGCGGCACGGTGAGGCGCAGCATGTCGAAGCCGAAACCGGGGTCAAGTGGATCGGACAGCGCATCGATCCGTTCCTGCACCAGCCGCATGATCGCGGGCGCATCGCGCACCGGCAGGCTGGTTTCGACCCGCAGCGGAAAGGCGAGGCCATCGCTGCGGAAGAACAGCGCTTCGAACCGCCTACCGCCTTGGCCGCGTTCACCGAGCCGCTCTCCCGCCTCCGCCGCCATCTCTTCCAGCACTTTCAGGGCAAAGGCGGTGCTGCCCATCGGTTCGGCAAAGCGCCGTTCGATCCGGATCGCCGGGCGCGACCGCCGGGGCGCAAGCGGCCGCCGCCCCAACCCAAGCAGGCCATGCAACGCATCCACCGCTTCCTCACCGAAGCGCGACGCCAGGATCGCCGCCGGTCGCGCCGCCAGATCGCCCACGGTACGCAGCCCCGCCCGGCGCAGCGCCACCACGCTTTCCTCCTCCAGCCGCAATGCCTCGACCGGCAGGCGCCGCAGCGCCGCATCCTCGTCCGCCGCAGCGCCGACCGAAAAACGGCACAGCGCATGGGCGCCCTCCGCCGTTCCGGCGAGGGCATGGCGCACCCGCATGCCATGGCGCTCCAGCCGCTCCGCCGCCTCCCGCGCCAGCATGTCCTCCCCGCCCCAAAGATGCGCGCAACCCGTAATGTCGAGCATCAGGCCGAAGGGGGAATCGAGCGCCGCAACCGGCGTATAGCGGGCGCAACCGTCGCACAGCCGCTCCAGCCAGTCCTGATCGCCATGGGGATCGGCATCGAACATACGCAGACCGGGTTCCCGCGCGCGGGCGTCGGCCAGCGTCATGCCGGGCGTCAGGCCCAGCGCCAGGGCATCGGCGTCCAGCGTCGCCAGCCGCATCGCGCCGCGCACCTGCTCGACGACGACCGCAGGCCCTTCGCCCTGCGCTGCCCAAAGGTCAGGCCGCGCGATCCGCAGCCGGTCGACCGGCAGGAACGGAAACCACAGCGCCAGATAGCGGCGCTTGCCGATCGCGTCCTCCGCCATCCTGTCTCCTGCCATCCTGTTCCCTGCCGCTCTGGCCAAGGTCATGGCGTTCATCGCGCCCACCTCCACTTTCTTCAAACATGCCCCGGCCATTGTCCCAGACCAGCCGCCAGCCGAGCCCATCCCGCCCCGCCCGCCGCCGCAACAGGCTGAGATCGAAGGCGCACATGCCCGGCCCGTTCCCCGGCACGGGCAGCGAAGGCGCAGCCGCCACGCGCCACCGCGTATCCGCCGCGCTCGGCACCGGATCGCCGCCCACCCGCAACATGAAGGCCGTCACGCCCGATGCCTCCGCCGCCAGCGCCAACCGCCGGCTGGCCGTCAGGTCGAGCAAGGGCGCGGAACCATGCAGTTCCACCACCAGCCCGCCCAAGGCCGGACAGCGCAGCGCATCCACCGCAGCGCGCAACAGCATCCCGTCATCGGCCATCACGCCGATCACCAGCCGCTCGGGATCGACTCCCAGCGCCGCCAGTCCCGGACCATAGGGCATGCCCCCTGCCCGCCCCGCCGCCGCCGTCCGCAGCCAGAGCAGAGGCGCATCCCCTGCCGCCAGCCGCGCCAGGATTAACGCCAATCCCGCCCCCGCCGCCGCTTCCTCCACCGCAGCGAAGAATTCATGCACCCGGCCACGCGCCAATCCGCCATCCAGCGCCTGATCGATCGCCGCATGGCCGGTTTCCACCCGCGCATGAGGCTGCGAGGCTGGAACGCCCTCCAGCGATGCAATATGCCGCCTGAGGGCGGCGAGGGACTTCACCGACTCGACCATATTGTTTGTTCCTGATTTGTTCTTTTCGACGCAATGACGGACGCTGTCAATTGAGCGTGGCGACCCGATCCAGAAAATGCGCAAGGCGGCGCATCTGCCGGTCCATCAAAGGTTCAAGGATGAGGCCGCCCGTTCGGCCACCGTCATCCCGGTCAGGATGAGGAGCTGATATCCCAAGGCCGATAATTGAACCGAAACCGACCTATTCGGCTTCCATAGACTTGTGCGCCCGGCGCTCTGCCACGAATTCGCTGATCGCCTGACCGCTGGCATTGAGCAGCGGATAGGTGCGCGCGTCGGACAACCAATCCGGGCGTCGGGCACCACTGCCGTAGAAAGTGTCGTAGACGAGGCTGAACGCCAGAAACACCAGAGTCGCGCCGATCAAGCCCTTGACCGCGCCGAAGCCCGCGCCCAGCACGCGGTCGACGGGACCGAGCACCGACTGGCGCGTGCGGCGGCCGATCGCATGGGCCAGCAGCTTGCCCGCGCCGAAGGTGATGCCGAACACCAGCGCGAAGGCGAGCACCGCCGCGCCGCTGGTGCTGCCGACGAAGGGCGTGACCAGCTCCGTGGCCGAAGCATGGAACAGGCGGATCGCGAAGATCGCCAGCACCCAGGCGATCAGCGACAGCGTTTCCTGCACGAAGCCGCGCATCAAGCCGAAGATCGCGCAACCGCCGATCAGGAGCAGGACGAGAATATCGATCGCGTTCATCGCGTTGCTGGCTATCCGCGCCCGAGCATCTGGTCAACAAGTTGCGCGAGGGCGCGATAGCCGCTGACGGAAATGCCCTTCACCCCATCGGCCACGGCGGCAGGCACGAAGGCGCGATTGAAGCCCAGCTTGGCAGCTTCGCGCAGGCGGAGCGGCGCATGGGCGACCGGGCGGATTTCGCCGGACAGCGCGATTTCACCGAAGAGAACGACGTCGGCGGGAACCGGGCGTTCCGACAGCGCGGACATCAGCGCGGCGGCGACGGCCAGGTCGGCGGCGGGGTCCGACAGGCGATAGCCGCCCGCGACGTTGAGATAGACTTCGCAGGTCGAGAAACTGAGCCCACAACGCGCCTCCAGCACGGCAAGCACCATGGCAAGCCGCCCGCTGTCCCACCCGACCACCGCACGGCGGGGGGTAGCGCCGCTGGAAAGGCGGACGACCAGCGCCTGTATCTCCACCAGCACCGGGCGCGTGCCTTCCAGCGCCGGAAAGACGGTGGCGCCTGTTACCGTTTCATCGCGGTGCGTCAGGAACAGGGCGGAAGGATTGCTCACCTCCTCCAGCCCCTCCGCCACCATGGCGAAGACGCCAATCTCGTCCGTGCCGCCGAAGCGGTTCTTGATCGCGCGCAAGATGCGATATTGATGGCTGCGTTCGCCCTCGAAGCTCAGCACCGTGTCGACCATATGTTCCAGCACGCGCGGTCCCGCGATGCTGCCATCCTTGGTGACATGGCCAACGAGAATCAGCGCCGTGCCGCGCTGCTTGGCGAAGCGGATCAGTTCCTGGCTGGAAGCGCGCACCTGGCTCACCGTGCCGGGCGCGCCTTCGATCAGGTCGCTGTGCATGGTCTGGATCGAATCGATGATGAGCAAGGCGGGCGGCGTTTCCTCTCCCAGCGTCGTCAAAATATCGCGGACGGAGGTGGCGCTGGCGAGTTGCACCGGGGCATTGCCCAGGCCCAGCCGCTGGGCGCGCAAGCGGACCTGATCGGCCGCTTCCTCGCCGCTGATATAGGCGACGCGGTGTCCCGCCATGGCGATGCGAGCGGCGGCCTGCAACAACAGCGTCGACTTGCCGATGCCGGGGTCACCGCCGATCAGCGTGGCGGAGCCGGAGACGATGCCGCCGCCCAAAGCGCGGTCGAACTCCGCAATGCCGGTGGTGGTGCGGGGCGGCAATTCGACCTTGTCGTCCAGGCCCACCAGCCTCAGCGCGCGGCCGCCGCTGTGCAGATCATGGCGGGCGGAAAAAATTGTTTCGGCCACTTCCTCAACGATGCTGTTCCATTCGCCGCAATCGTCGCATTGCCCCTGCCAACGGTTTGAAACAGTGCCGCATTGCTGACAGACGAATTTGCGCTTTGCCTTTGCCATGGGGCACGCATATCAGAACATATGCGGAACACAAATCCCCTTTGCATCTTCCCATGGAAACCGGGCGCGGAGTGGGGCATTGTTTCGACATGAAGACCGTTCGTGTCGCGAGCTATAATATCCGCAAGGCCATTGGCACCGACCGCCGCCGGGTTCCGGAACGGGTGATCGACGTGCTGAACGAACTGGACGCCGACATCATCGCGCTGCAGGAGGCGGACCGGCGCTTCGGCGTGCGGTCGGCGGCACTGCCGCCCTGGCTGCTGGAGAGCATCAGCCCCTACAAGCCGGTGCCGCTCAACGTGCATGTCGATTCCATGGGCTGGCACGGCAATGCCATATTGGTGCGCAAGGAAGCGCAAATCGGCACGCATGACGTGCTGCACCTGCCTTGCCTGGAACCACGCGGCGCCACCATGGCGGAGGTGACGCTGGGCAAGGCGAGCCTGCGCATCTTCGGCATGCATCTCGACCTGTCGGGGCTGTGGCGGCGCAAGCAGGCGGCGGCGGTGATCCACGCGGCGGGCCTGCGCGACACCATGCCGACGGTGCTGATGGGCGACCTCAACGAATGGAGCGCGGAACGGGGGTGCCTCGCGGATTTCGCGCGGCATTACAGCTTCGCGCCCTGCGGCCGGTCCTTCCATGCGCGGCGGCCAGTGGCGCGGCTCGACCGCATCATGCATTGCGGGCAGTTGAAGCTGGCCGATTGCGGCGTGCATGAAAGCGCGGCGGCGCGGCGGGCTTCGGACCATCTGCCGATCTGGGCGGAGTTCAAGCTGGGGTGATGCGCGATTCCCGTGGGACAAACGCGCATACCCATCAACGCTCTCTCGACAAGCGGCTCTTGCTCTGCAACTCTCAACCCCATGAAAGAGCGGGAACTCAGGCTCGCACTGGTCTGCTATGGCGGGATCAGCCTGGCCGTCTACATGCACGGCATCACAAAGGAAATCTGGCATCTGGCTCGGGCCAGCCGGGCTTTTCATGACGGCGCGCCATCGGGCAACAGCAGCGAGGCGGTCTATCGCAAACTGCTGAAGGATCTTGAACAGGCCTGCGGCGTCAAATTGCGCGTGATGCCCGATATCATCGCGGGCGCGAGCGCGGGCGGGATCAACGGCATCTTCCTGGCACAGGCGATCGAGACGGGCCAGTCGCTCGACCCGCTGACCGACATGTGGCTGGACAATGCCGATGTCGAAAGGCTGCTCGACCCCGACGCCCGGCCCGCCCGGCGGATCACCAAATTCTGGTCGACCCCGCTCGTCTGGATGGCGGCGCGGCATCCGGGCGACACGGTCGAGCGCACCGTCGCCCCCGACACGCGGGAGGAGGTGCGGCACAAGCTGTCGCACTTCATCCGCTCCCGCTGGTTCGAGCCGCCCTTTGGCGGCGAAGTCTTCACCGCCATGATCCTGGACGCCTTCGATGCGATGGAGGCGACCGGGCGCGGCCCCGCGCTGCTGCCCGCCGGTCATCCGCTGGACCTGTTCGTCACCGTCACTGATTTCGAAGGGCATCCGCAGAGCCTGAACCTCCACAGCCCGCCGCAGGTGGTGGAGACGGAGCATCGCCTGTCGATCGGCTTCCGCGCCCATGGTCAGGTCGGCCGCAGCCTTGCCGATCCTGCCGAGTTGGTCTTCGCCGCGCGCGCGACCGCCAGCTTCCCCGGCGCCTTCCCGCCCTTCACCGTGCGCGAGCTGGACCGGGTGCTGAAACGCCGCCATCGCGCCTGGCCGACGCGGGACGCCTTCCTGACGCGCGCCCTGCCCCGCCACGCCGCGCGGGGCCGCGTGGAGGATGCCGTGCTGATCGACGGATCGGTGCTGGCCAACGCCCCCTTCGCGCAGGCGATCGGCGCGCTCAAGAACCGTCCGTCCCGGCGGGAGGTCGATCGGCGCTTCGTTTATATCGACCCCAAGCCCGGGCACCGCTCGATCCAGCTCAACCGGCAGGGCGAGGCGGAGGAGGCGCCTTCGGGCGAGGAGGCGCCCCTGCCTGGCTTCTTCCGCACCATATTCGGCGCCTTGAGCGACATTCCCCGCGAACAGCCGATCCGCGACAATCTGGAGGCGATCGACCGGCACAGCGCCCGCATCCGGCGCATGGTGCGCATATTGAACGCGCTGCGGCCGGGGATCGAGGCCGAGGTGGAGGGCACCATCGGCGGTATGCTGTTCCTCGACCGGCCGACGCCTGCCCGGCTTTCCGCCTGGCGCGGCAAGGCGCAGCAGCGGGCGGCCAACTCCGCCGGTTTCGCCTTTCCGGCTTACGGGCATCTCAAGCTTTCCGGCATTGTCGAGGATCTGGCCGACCTGCTGTTCCGCCTGAGCGGGGAGGAAAGCCCGCTGATGCGCGAAAGCTACCGCCAGTCGCTGTGGAGCCATGTGCGCGCGATCGGTGCGGATCGATTGACCGAGGATGTCGGTCCCGCCTCCGCCCCGGTCGGCTTCTTCCGCCAGCATGACCTGCCCTTCCGCATTCGCCGCCTGCGTTTTCTGGCACGGCGGCTGGCCGAGACGCTGGAGGTGGAGACGACCACGGATGATGCCATCCTCCAGAAGATGCACGACGCCATCTATGCCGCCCTGTCGCATTATACCGAATGCGAAGGCGTCGATTTCTATAATGGCGAAATCCGGGCAGCGGCGCGGGAGGTGCCCAATGATCCGGGCGCCGCGCTGGAGGCGGTGGCGCAACTGCGGGGCTTGCGCGAACGCGACGAGGCGGCGGACATGATGCTGGCCGATGCGCTGGCGGGGCTGCCCAAGGCGGCGCGGCGCACCATGCTGCTCGCCTATCTCGGCTTTCCCTTTTACGACATCGCCACCCTGCCGCTGCTGCAAGGCCATGGGATGGACGAATATGATCCGGTCAAGGTCGACCGGATTTCGCCGGAGGATTGCAGCGCGATCCGGCCCGGCGGGGCGGAAGCCACGCTGAAAGGCATTGAGTTCAACAATTTCGGCGCCTTCTTCAGCCGCGCCTATCGCGAGAATGATTATCTCTGGGGGCGGCTCCATGGGGTGGAGCGGCTTCTGGATATCGTGATTTCGGCATTGCCTGCGGCAAGCCGTCTTTCGCAGGAGGCGGTGCATCAGTATAGGCGGACCGCTTTCCTGGCGATCCTCGATGAAGAAGAAAAGCGGCTGGACCATGTCGCTGATCTGATCGCCAGCTTGCGAGAGGAGATTGGGTGAACGCAGGCCGGACGCTGTTTCCGATGATGGTGCTGGCGCTGGTTGCCGGTTGTTCTCCAGCCCCCGACGAGCAGGTGAGCGCGAGAGAACGGCCTGGTGAACGGGCCGCCCTGCCCGATTCGTCGTTGACGCGGGATGCGCCGTTGCCCCGCGAAGCGGCGGCTCCGGCATCAGCCCCCGCCATTCTTCCCGACATCGATCCCGCCCTTGCCGACATGCAAGCGGCGCAGGGCGGCGAACGGAAGGCGAGAAATCGGACGCCCGCCGATCCGACCAGTAAAACGCCGTCGCAGTCGCTGCCGACAACACCATCTGTGGCCAACATCCGGCCCCCGGCCTATGTCCTGGACCTGCCACCCTCTGACGGTGCGGCCGACGCCCAGCCCTTTCCCGATGAGGTGACGCGCTACATGGTGGACCGCGACAGTTGCGACCATTTTCGCGGCGAGGAAGCCTATGATACGGAGCGGCTTGCCTATTTGCAGGAGAATATAGCGGAGCTTTGCACGGGCACCGACGCCCGGCTGGCGCTGCTGCGCCAGCTTTATGCCCGTGACCCGGCGGTCATGTCCGCGCTCAGCGGCTATGACGACCGGATCGAGGGCAACGCATCGCAATAGCGCTTACAACAGAGCGTCGATCTGCGTGGCGAGGTCGATGTCGCGGCGCGACAGGCCGCCCGCATCATGGGTGGTCAATATGATGTCGACCCGGTTGTAGACATTCGACCATTCGGGATGATGGTCCGCCTTTTCCGCAAGCAGCGCCACCTGCGTCATGAAACCGAAGGCGGCGGTGAAATCCTTGAACGTGAAGAGGCGGCGGATGCCGTCAGGGTCTTGAACGGCCGTCCATTCGGGCAAGTTCCTGAGCGCCAGAGCGCGTTCCTCTCCATCCAGTTTCGCGATCATCTCTTTTTCCTGACTTTTCCCCGCCTCATCCGACGGCATTAACCCATTTTCCGGTGCGTCGAGAGTTTGCAGACGATTCGGAACATGCTTTATGTCTTCCCTATGCATGATGCCGGTCAACCACCCCGATTTGCGCCGACGCGCGAGGATATCGAAAAGCTGGCGCTGAAGGCGCTGACGCGCCTGCCCGAACCGTTCCGGTCGCATCTTTCCGACGTCGTGCTGTTCGTTGAGGAATTTGCCGATCCCGGAATACTCAAGGAGATGGAGATCGACGATCCCTTCGGCCTCACCGGCCTCTATTCCGGCCGGCCGGTGGGGGAAGCGGCGCAGACCGGCGACATGCCGCCGACCGTGCACCTGTTCCGCCGTCCGCTGCTGGACGAATGGGTGGAAACCGGCGTGCCGCTCGACATGCTGATCACCCATGTGGTGGTGCATGAAATCGGCCATCATTTCGGCCTCTCCGACCTCGACATGCATGTCCTGGAGGACATGGTCACCCTATGAGCCGGGTGGGATTGCACCTGTCGGACGTCGCCTGCGTGCGCGGCGGGCGGTTGCTGTTCCGCGGCGTCGATCTTGCCATGGAGCCGGGCGGCAGCGCGCTGCTGAAAGGGCCGAACGGCATCGGCAAGTCCAGCCTGATGCGGATCTGCGCCGGGCTGCTGCGCGCTTCGGCGGGAACGGTGGACCGCCATGGCAGGGTCGCGCTGACCGACGAACGGCTGGCGCTGGACATGGAACAGCCGCTCGGCGCGGCGCTCGGCTTTTGGGCGCGGCTGGATGCGGCGGCGCCGGGCGCGCTGGACGCGGCTTTGGCGGCGATGGCGCTGGAGGCGCTCCGCCAGGTGCCGGTGCGCATGCTGTCGACCGGCCAGCGCAAGCGCGCGGCGCTGGCGCGGGTGATCGCTGGGGGCGCGCCGATCTGGCTGCTCGATGAACCGGGCAACGGGCTGGACGATGCGGCGTTGGAACTGCTGGGCGATGCGGTGGCGGCGCATCTGGCCAAGGGCGGAATCGTCGTCGCTGCGTCGCATCAGCCGCTGCCGCTGGCGACGCCGGTGATATTGGCGATGCAGGATCATGTCGCGGAGGAGGACGCGTGAATATCCTCCTGACCCTGGCCAGCCGGGATTTGCGGCAGGCCTGGCAGTCCGCCGGGCTGTGGCTGCCCGTCGCCTTTCTGTTGCTGGTCGCCAGCCTCTATCCCTTTGCGGTGGGGCCCGATGCGGCCTTGTTGCGGCGGACTGGTGGCGGCATGCTGTGGATCGCGGCGCTGCTCGCCAGCCTCTTGCCGGTGGACCGGCTGGTGGCGCCGGACAGGGACGCGGGCGTGCTCGATCAGATCGCTCTGCGCGGCATCGGGGAGGAGATGGTCGTGCTGGCGCGGCTGATCGCGCATTGGCTGGGTTTCGGCCCGGCGCTCATGATCGCGACCCTGCCCGCCGCTGCCCTGTTGAAGCTGGATGGAGCGACCATCGGCTTGCTGGAGGCGGGACTGTTGATCGGCACGCCTGCGCTGGCGGCACTGGGGCTGCTGGTGGCGACATTGACCGCCGGGCTGCGATCGAGCGGCGCGCTGGCGGGGCTGCTGGCGCTGCCGCTGGCCGTGCCGCTGCTGATCTTCGGCGCGGGGACGCTGGGCGACGGCAGCGGCGCGGCGCTCAAATTCCTGGGCGCGGCATCGCTGCTGCTGGTCGCGATCACGCCCTTTGCCGGCGGTGCTGCGATCCGGGCGGGGCGGGAATAAGCGAGACGGTTTCGGTTGGAAGGCGGACGATCTGCTTCGCGCTGCTTTCCTTGAAGCGCATCGCGCTCCTGCGAAGGCAGGAGCCCAGTTCCTACGGTGCGATGATCCACAAGCGGCGGAACTGGGTTCCTGCCTTCGCAGGAACACGGATCAATCAATGGCTTGCATTGGCCAAAACTCGACAACCGAGTGCCATTAGGCCAAAGGCGCGGACATGATTGCCGCCCTCGCCTCCCTTCTCTTCATTCTCATTTGGTCGACCGGCTTCATCGTCGCACGGGCCATGGTGCCCCACGCTGCGCCGGAGTTGATCCTTGCCCTGCGGCTGACGCTGACGACTCTGCTGCTGGCAGGGGCCGCGCTTTGTGCACGGCAAGCCCTGCCTCGCGGGCGGCGGTTGACGCTGCACTTGGCGGCTGGGGCGATGCTGCACGGCTTCTATCTGACGCTCAGTTGGTGGGCAGTGAACAACGGCATGCCCGCCGGAGTCATGGCGTTGCTGGGGGCGCTGCAACCGCTGATGGTCGCGGTGGCGAGCGTCGCCTTTCTGGGGGATCGGTTACCGCCCCGCGCCTGGACCGGGCTGGCAATCGCGATTCTTGGGGTCGGCTGCGTGCTGCTTCCCGCGATCGGGCGGGCGGGCGCGGGATCGATCACGATATGGCCTGCGTTTGCGGGGATGGTGGCGGTGCTGGGCATGGCGGGCGGCACGCTGATCCAGCGCGGGGCGATTGCCGGCGATGGCATCGCGATTTCAGGCGCGGTGCAGAATGCGGGCGGCGCGCTGGTCGCGCTGATGGCGGCGCTGATCGTAGGCGAATATCGTTGGGATGGAAATCCCATCCTCTGGCTGGGTCTGGGCTGGTCGGTGCTGGGCCTGTCGGCGGGTGGACTGTCGCTGCTGGTGTGGCTGGTGCGGCATCAGGGGCCGACGCGCATGTCTATGCTGTTGCTGCTGGTGCCGCCGCTCGCCGCCATCGAGGCTTGGCTGCTGTTCGGGGAGCGGCTGGGGCCGGTGCAGCTCATCGGCTTCGCTTTGGCGCTCGGCGGGGTGATGCTGGGCCGATCGACACGGCCCGCGCGCGGCCAGGAAATCACCGAACCGGCCTGACGCTCAGCCCTGCTGTTCGCGCAGACGCTCATGGTGCCGGATCACCTCATCGATAATGAAGCGCAGGAATTTTTCCGTGAAGTCGGGGTCCAGATTAGCGTCGGTCGCAAGTTGGCGCAGACGCGTGATCTGGCGTTCCTCCCGGCCCGGATCGGCGGGGGGCAGGTCGTGGGTCGCCTTGTGCTCACCCACCGCCTGGGTGATCTTGAACCGCTCGGCCAGCATGAAGACCAGCGCCGCGTCGATATTGTCGATGCTCTCGCGATAGCGCTTCAAAGTCTCGTCCACTGTGGTCCTCCGATCAATTGGGAGGCTTTTTGCCGCTTCCGCACGCCCGCGCAAGCTATTCCCGCTTGCCTTTAGCATTTTGGCCCGCCACATGGCGCTTGTCATGACAGCATCCGCCACCGGCAATGTCCATCCCATCGGCCGCGCCAACAGCGCGCCTTCGCTCGCCCCCATGATGGCGCTGGTCGCTGAGGGCATGAATCAGGTCAATGCCGTCATCCTGGACCGGATGCAGTCGCGCATTCCGCTGATCCCCGAACTGGCGGGCCATCTGATCGCAGGCGGCGGCAAGCGGATGCGGCCGATGCTGACCCTCGCCTGCGCCGATCTGGTCGGCTATGCCGGGTCGCGCCATTACAAACTGGCCGCCGCCGTCGAGTTCATCCACACCGCGACCCTGCTGCATGACGATGTGGTCGACGGGTCGGGGCTGCGCCGGGGCCGCAAGACCGCCAATATCATCTGGGGCAACAGCGCCAGCGTGCTGGTGGGCGATTTCCTCTTCTCCCGCTCCTTCGAGCTGATGGTCGAGGCGGAATCGCTCAAGGTGCTGAAGATCCTCTCCAACGCCTCTGCCGTGATCGCGGAGGGCGAGGTCAACCAGCTCACCGCCCAGCGCAAGATCGACACCAGCGAAGAGCAATATCTCGACATCATCGGCGCCAAGACCGCCGCCCTGTTTGCCGCCGCGTGCCGGATTTCCGCCGTGGTGGCCGATCGCAACGAGGCCGAGGAGCAGGCGCTCGACGTCTATGGCCGCAATCTGGGCATCGCCTTCCAGCTGATCGACGACGCCATAGACTATGAGTCGGACGGCGCGACCATGGGCAAGGATGCGGGAGACGATTTCCGCGATGGCAAGGTGACGCTGCCGGTGATCCTGGCCTATGCGCGCGGTTCGGACGAGGAACGCGCCTTCTGGAAGGCCGCGATCGCGGGCAACCGGGTGAGCGACGAGGATCTCGCTTATGCGACCGGCCTGCTGCGCAAGACGGGCGCGATTGCGGACACGCTGGCGCGGGCGCGGCATTATGGCCAGCGGGCGATCGACGCGCTCGGCATGTTCGACAACGGCAAGGCCAAGGCAGCGCTGACCGAAGGGGTCGAGTTCGCGATTGCGCGAGCCTATTGAGGGAACAGGCGCTCGGTTCGTTTGATTTCGGTGTTCCTGCGAAGGCAGGAGCAGCGAATATTCTCCTCCAATCAGCGCATTTCCGCCCATGATCCCCTCTCCCGAAACCATCGCCTTTCTGATGGCCGCCGCGCTGATGGCGGGATGCATCGACGCGATGGCGGGCGGCGGCGGGCTGATCGCCCTGCCCGCCTTGCTCGCCGCCGGGATCCCGCCCGTACCGGCCGTCGCGACCAACAAGCTGCAATCCTCGCTCGGCACGTTCGGCGCCTGCATCGCCTATGCGCGGGCAGGGCATATGGACCTCAAGGCCTATCGCTGGCCGCTGATCGCCGCCTTTGTTGGCTCGGCGGGCGGGGCATGGCTGTTGCAGCGGGTCGACCCGTCCATCCTCGCCGGACTAATGCCCGCGCTGCTGATCGCGCTGGCGGCCTATTTCACCTTTTCGCCCAAGATCAGCGAAATGGACCGGCACCAGCGGGTCGGCGTGGTGGCGCTCAGCCTGCTGATCGGCGCGATCGGCTTTTACGACGGCTTTTTCGGGCCGGGCGCTGGGGCGTTCTACACCACTATCTTCATCGCTTTGGGCGGCCTTGGCCTTGTCCGCGCAACGGCGCAGACCAAGGCGGCCAATTTCGCCAGCAACCTGGCCGGGCTGCTCATCATGATCGCGGGCGGGCATGTGATCTGGATCGTCGGCCTCGCCATGGCGGTGGGCAGCATCACCGGCGGGCAGATCGGATCACGCCTGGCGATGCGCTTCGGCAGCCGGTTGATCCGGCCGCTGCTGATCATCATGTCGCTGGCGCTCACCGCCAAGATGCTGCTGGACCCCAAGAACCCGATCCACGCGCTGCTGTTCGGCTGAATCATTGCGTTGAGGCGCGAATGGCGCGAGAGGGGGC
>Ga0255338_1003738_pt1 | contig 17432 bp, 16 predicted proteins | sample MeOH1_35cm_T4_19_FD_203715 | JGI IMG/M metagenome (GOLD analysis project Ga0255338, IMG submission 203715) | Sandy soil microbial communities from University of British Columbia, Vancouver, Canada - MeOH1_35cm_T4_195 | ecosystem: Engineered > Artificial ecosystem > Sand microcosm > Unclassified ...
CATAATCGCGCGCTACAGCCCTGCACCGCATCGGGACACCTCGGGAAAGCCCTGAGACTGCCCTACACTCGCGGGCGCACCCGCCGGCACGGACGCCGCTCTTGTCCGGCCGCGGCGGGCCGAACCGAATCCGCATCCCAACTTCCCTTCCCGGAGCTTTCACATGAGCGCAAAGAAACCCGTTCGCGTCGCCGTCACCGGCGCCGCCGGCCAGATTGGCTATGCCCTGCTGTTCCGCATCGCCTCCGGCGAAATGCTGGGCAAGGACCAGCCGGTGATCCTGCAACTGCTGGAGATCCCCGACGAGAAGGCCCAGAACGCGCTGAAGGGCGTGATCATGGAACTGGAAGACTGCGCCTTCCCCCTGCTGGCCGGCATCGAAGCCCACAGCGACCCGATGACCGCCTTCAAGGACACCGACTACGCTCTGCTGGTCGGCTCGCGTCCGCGCGGCCCGGGCATGGAGCGCTCGGAGCTGCTGTCGATCAACGGCGCCATCTTCACCGCCCAGGGCAAGGCCCTGAACGCCGTGGCCTCGCGCAACGTCAAGGTGCTGGTCGTCGGCAACCCCGCCAACACCAATGCCTATATCGCGATGAAGTCGGCCCCGGACCTGCCGGCCAAGAACTTCACCGCCATGCTGCGCCTGGATCACAACCGCGCCGCCTCGCAGATCGCCGCCAAGACCGGCAAGGCCGTGGCCGACATCGAGAAGCTGGCCGTCTGGGGCAACCACTCGCCCACGATGTATGCCGACTACCGTTTCGCCACCATCGGCGGCCAATCGGTCAAGGCCCTGATCAATGACGAGGAATGGAACCGCAACACCTTCCTGCCGACGGTGGGCAAGCGCGGTGCCGCCATCATCGCCGCCCGCGGCCTCTCCTCGGCCGCCTCGGCCGCCAATGCCGCCATCGACCATATGCGCGACTGGGCCCTGGGCACCAACGGCAAGTGGGTCACGATGGGCATCCCGTCGAACGGCGAATATGGCATCCCCAAGGAAGTGATGTTCGGCTACCCCGTCACCTGCGAAGGCGGCGAGTACAAGATCGTCCAGGGCCTGGAGATCGATGCCTTCTCGCAGGAATGCATCAACAAGACGCTGAACGAACTGCTGGAAGAGCAGAACGGCGTCAAGCACCTGCTCTGAACCCCGCTTCTGAGCGACACTCGGGGGCCGGTCCTTTTCGAAGGGCCGGCCCTTTGCATTTCTGAACGCATGAGCAACGCACTGCACCCCAAGCTGGCCCTGTTCGAGGAGGGCGATGCCGCCACCCTGCTGCCGGTGGTCGACCATTACTGCGGCGTCGAGGCCCGCATGCGCAAGAGCCTGGAACTGCAGGCCGAGATGGGCCCGGTATTCGACATCACGCTGGACTGCGAGGACGGTGCCCCGATCGGCGGGGAGGCCGAGCACGCGGCCCTGGTGGCCGAGCTGCTGAACAGCGCCGACAACCGCCACGGCCGCGTCGGCGCCCGCGTCCACCCGCTGGGCCACCCCGCCTTCGAGGCGGATGTCGACGCCCTAGTGGCCAAGGCCGGCGAGCGCCTGGCCTATCTGATGCTGCCCAAGCCGCAGAGCGCCCGGGAGGTCGAGCGCGCCGTGGCCTTCATCGACGCGGCACTGGCCCGCCACGGCATCCGCAAGCCGCTGCCCATCCACACCCTGATCGAGACCCACGGCGCGCTGCACGAGGTCTGGCAGATCGCCGCCCACCCGCGCATCGAGTCGCTGTCCTTCGGCCTGATGGACTTCGTGTCGGCGCACCGCGGCGCCATCCCCAAGGCGGGCATGAGCGTGCGCGGCCAGTTCACCCACCCGCTGGTGGTGCGCGCCAAGCTGGAGATCGCCGCCGCCGCCCATGCCCACGGCAAGACCCCCTCGCATTGCGTGGTCACCGAGTTCAAGCACCAGAGCGCCATCCAGGAAGCCGCCACGCGCGCCGCCCACGACTTCGGCTACACGCGCATGTGGAGCATCCATCCCAGCCAGATCCAGCCCATCCTCGATGCCTTCGCCCCCAGCGTGGCCGAGATCGACGAGGCCATCGACATCATCCAGGCCGCCCAGGCGGCGCACTGGGCGCCGATCCAGCACCGCGAGGTGCTGCACGACCGCGCCAGCTACCGCTATTTCTGGCAGTTGCTGGAGCGCGGCCATCGCACGGGCCAACTGCCCATCGAGGTCGAGCGGGCCCTGTTTGGAACTGGCAACAACTGATACATCGCCTATGCTGGCAAACGCTAGCTTGATTTTCACAAGCCGCAACGAAAATCCCCTCTGCTGTACCACTTCCAGACAAGCCATGACCAAGCCCCTGCTTCTGACCTCCCTGCTTTCAGCCACTGCCTGCCTGCTGATGGCCAGCGCGCCCGCCTGGTCGGCCGTGAACGAGCAAGCCAAGCCGCGCAACCGCCTTGCCGCCAAGGTCAAGCCCGCGCCCGTCGTGGCGCCGGCGGTGGAGGATGAGGCCCCGTTGAGCGAAGAACAGCAGGCCGTGGCGCCGCGCGTCCACCAGGGCGACGCGCAGTGCGAGTTCAACCAGAAGGTCCATCTCGCGCCCAACCCGGACAAGCCGGGCCGCTTCCGCCTGCAGTTCGGCAAGATGGTCTACAACATGGTGCCCGAGCCCACCACCACCGGCGCCGTGCGCCTGGAGGACAAGAAGGCCGGCGTCGTCTGGCTGCAGATCCCCACCAAGTCCATGCTGATGAACAGCAAGGTCGGCCAGCGCATGGTGGACTCCTGCGTGCATCCGGCCCAGGTCTCGATGGCCACCGCCGCCCCGGCCCCCGACAGCGGCATCGGCATCACGCCCACCGCCCAGGCCGCCCACTGAGCCGCGGGCAAACCCGAGCCACCGGCTCGGGCATGGGCAGCGCCTAGGTATGCGTCAGAAAGTATGTAAAATGAATGCATACTTTCTGCCATCCGGAGGCCTGCCATGGAAGCCACTGTCGCCGAACGCGGCCAGATCACGCTGCCCAAGGCCGTGCGCGACGCGCTGGGCCTGAGCAAGGGCACCATCCTCAAGGTAGAACTCGACGGCGCGCGCATCATCCTGCGCAAGAACGTCGACGACGCCATCTCCCGCGCCCGCGGCCGCTTCAAGCTTCCCGAGGGCACCAGCACCGACGACATCATGCGCGAATTGCGGGGCCGCGCGCCCGGCGATCCGACCGAGGCCTGAGCCGGGATCGACACGCGATGATGGCCGTCGACACCTCCGTACTGATAGACCTGCTCGGCGACGACGTGCGCGCCGATGCGGCCGAGGCCGCGCTGCGCCTGGCCCTCAGCGCCGGCCCGGTGGTGGTCTGCGAGGTGGTGCTCAGCGAGGTCACCGCAGGCCTGGGCCACGGCTCCGAGGTGATGGATGCGCTGGAGGAGATGGGCCTGGCCTTCTCGCCGATCGACCAGCGCGCCGCCATCCGCGCCGGCGAGATGCAGCGCAAGTACAAGCAGCGGCTGCGCGAGCAGCCGCTGGCCGGTGCGACGACGGCCGCCGCGCCCCGCACCATTCCCGATTTTCTGGTCGGCGCCCATGCCATGCTGCAATGCGACGGGCTGATCACGCGCGACCAGGGATTTTTCCGCGACTACTTCAAGGGGCTCAAGGTCATCGTACCGAGCGCTCCCTGACCCTTCACCGACCCTAGCAAGACTGGAGTACGCATGCTGCAAGCCTACCGCCAACACGAAGCCGAGCGCCGCGCGCTGGGCATCCCGCCCCTGCCGCTGGATGCCAAGCAGGTCGCCGAGCTGATCGAGCTGATCAAGAACCCGCCGGCCGGCGAGGATGCCTTCCTGCTGGACCTGCTGACCCACCGCGTGCCCCCGGGCGTCGATGACGCCGCCAAGGTCAAGGCCAGCTTCCTGGCCGCCGTCGCGCACGGCGACCTCAAGGTCGGCCTGATCTCCAAGGCCAAGGCCACCGAGCTGCTGGGCACCATGGTGGGCGGCTACAACGTGCATCCGCTGATCGAGCTGCTGGACGACGCGGAAGTCGCCGGCGTCGCCGCCGAGGGCCTGAAGAAGACCCTCTTGATGTTCGACTACTTCAACGACGTGGCCGCCAAGGCCAAGGCCGGCAATGCCAAGGCCCGCGAAGTGATGCAGAGCTGGGCCGACGCCGAGTGGTTCACCTCGCGTCCGGAAGTCGAGAAGAAGATCACCGTCACCGTCTTCAAGGTGCCCGGCGAGACCAACACCGACGACCTGTCGCCCGCCCCCGACGCCTGGAGCCGCCCGGACATCCCGCTGCACTACCTGGCGATGCTGAAGAACACCCGCCCCGACGCGGCCTTCAAGCCCGAGGAAGACGGCAAGCGCGGTCCGATGCAGTTCATCGAGGACCTGAAGAAGAAGGGCAATCTGGTCGCCTACGTCGGCGACGTGGTCGGCACCGGCTCCAGCCGCAAGTCGGCCACCAACTCGGTGATCTGGGCCACCGGCCAGGACATCCCCTTCGTCCCGAACAAGCGCTTCGGCGGCGTGACCCTGGGCGGCAAGATCGCGCCGATCTTCTTCAACACACAGGAAGACTCCGGCTCGCTGCCGATCGAGGTGGACGTCTCTAAGCTGGAGATGGGCGACGTCATCGACGTGCTGCCCTATGACGGCAAGCTGGTGAAGAACGGCGAGACCGTCGCCGAATTCAAGCTCAAGAGCGATGTGCTGTTCGATGAAGTACGCGCCGGCGGCCGCATCAACCTGATCATCGGCCGCTCGCTGACCGCCAAGGCGCGCGAGTTCCTGGGCCTGCCCGCCTCCACCCAGTTCCGCCTGCCGCAGGCGCCCGCCGCGTCCAAGGCCGGCTTCACGCTGGCGCAGAAGATGGTCGGTCGCGCGGTCGGTCTGCCGGAAGGCCAGGGCGTGCGCCCGGGCACCTACTGCGAGCCCAAGATGACCACCGTCGGCAGCCAGGACACCACCGGCCCGATGACCCGCGACGAGCTGAAGGACCTGGCCTGCCTGGGCTTCTCGGCCGATCTGGTGATGCAGAGCTTCTGCCACACCGCCGCCTATCCGAAGCCGGTGGACGTCAAGACCCATCGCGAGCTGCCCGCCTTCATCTCCAACCGCGGCGGCGTGGCCCTGCGTCCGGGCGACGGCGTGATCCACAGCTGGCTGAACCGCCTGCTGCTGCCCGACACCGTCGGCACCGGCGGCGACAGCCACACCCGTTTCCCGATCGGCATCTCCTTCCCGGCCGGTTCCGGCCTGGTGGCCTTCGGCGCCGCCACCGGCGTGATGCCGCTGGACATGCCCGAGTCGGTGCTGGTGCGCTTCAAGGGCGAGATGCAGCCCGGCGTCACGCTGCGCGACCTGGTGCATGCGATCCCGCTGTACGCGATCAAGGCCGGTCTGCTGACCGTGGCCAAGGCCGGCAAGAAGAACGTCTTCTCGGGCCGCATCCTGGAAATCGAAGGTCTGCCCGACCTGAAGGTCGAACAGGCCTTCGAGCTGAGCGACGCCAGCGCCGAGCGCTCCGCCGCCGGCTGCACGATCAAGCTGAACCCGGCGCCGATCAAGGAATACCTCACCAGCAACATCGTGCTGATGAAGAACATGATCGCCGACGGCTATGCCGACGCGAAGACCCTGCAGCGCCGCATTGAGAAGGTCGAGGCCTGGCTGGCCAAGCCGGACCTGCTGGAAGCCGACAAGGACGCCGAGTACGCCGCCGTGATCGAGATCGATCTGGCCGACATCAAGGAGCCCATCGTCTGCTGCCCCAACGACCCGGACGATGCCAAGTTCCTGTCCGAAGTCGCCGGCACCAAGATCGACGAGGCCTTCATCGGCTCCTGCATGACCAACATCGGCCACTTCCGTGCCGCGGCCAAGCTGCTGGGCGGCCAGCGCGACATCCCGGTCAAGCTGTGGGTCGCCCCGCCGACCAAGATGGACCAGAGCGAGCTGATCAAGGAAGGCCATTACGCCGCCTTCGGCACCGCCGGTGCGCGCACCGAAATGCCCGGCTGCTCGCTGTGCATGGGCAACCAGGCCCAGGTCCGCGAGGGTGCGACCGTGATCTCCACCTCCACCCGCAACTTCCCCAACCGTCTGGGCAAGAACACCCAAGTGTTCCTGGGCTCGGCCGAGCTTGCGGCGATCGCGTCCCGCCTGGGCCGCCTGCCGAGCAAGGAGGAGTACCTGAAGGAGATGGGCGTGATCGACGCCGACAAGGCCAGCGTCTACCGCTACATGAACTTCGACCAGATCGAGGAATACGCGGACGCCGCCAAGACCGTCGGCGCCTGAACAGGCGCCTGAGCCCCTCCCCGAAGCCCCGCGGCGCCCTGCCCCGGGGCTTTTTTCACGTTTGCGCGCGGCGCCCATGCTCTATGCTTGCGCCGCGGGCCGGCAGATGCCCGCCCACAGCATGCCCACACTCGTCACCACCGCTTCGGAGCGCAGCCCATGAATGCAGCCACGCCCAAGCCCACGAGCGCCCTCAAGGTCCTGGTGATCGACGACCAGCAGCAGATGCGGCAGATCATCCGCGAGTCGCTGTACCGTCTGGGCATACGCCAGGTGCTGATGGCCGGCAATGCCCAGGAATCGCTGCGTGCGATGCGCGGCGACAGCATCGACCTGGTGCTCAGCGATTACAACCTCGGCGAAGGCCCCGATGGCCAGCAACTGCTGGAGGCGGCGCGCGGCGCCCGCCTGCTGAGCCCGGTGGCGCCCTGGATCTACATCACCGCCAACGCCCTGAAGGCCGACATCCTGGCCGCGGGCGACTTCATGCCCGACGGCTACATCGTCAAGCCCTTCACCGACCAGCTGCTGTCGCGCTATATCGAGGCCCTGTCCGCCCGCAAGCAGGCCCTGGCTCCGCTGCTGCTGGCGGCCGACGCCGGCCAATGGGAGCGCGTGCTGGAGGTCGCCGAGGGCTTCATCAAGCGCAGCGACGCGCTCAGCGTCGAAGGCCTGAAGCAGAAGGCCCAGGCCCTGATGAAGCTGGCCCGCTTCCAGGATGCGCTGGCCTGCTACGGCCAGGCGCTGGACATGAATTCCGAGCTGGCCTGGGCCAATCTGGGCCTGGCCCAGGCCCAGCGCGCGCTGGGCAAGACCGAGCTGGCCCGCGCCACGCTGGACAAGCTGATGCGCAGCCAGCCCTCCTTCGCCAGCGCCTACGACACCCTGCTGGAGATCGCCGAGGACCAGGGCGACCAGCAGGGCTCGCTGGAGATCGCCCAGAAGGTGGCCGAACTGGTGCCCAACGCCAAGCGCAAGCTCCGGCTGGGCGCGCTGGCCCTGGGGGCCGGCGAGAGCGAGCTCGCGATCAAGGCCCTGGAGCAGGCGGTGAACCGCAACCGCCACGCGGTCACGCCCAGCGCCGACGACAGCCTGCTGCTGGCCCAGGCCCTGCTCGACCACGGCGATGCCGGCCGCGCCCTGGCCGTGGCCGGGGAGCTGGGCAAGCGCTTTGCCGACGCCCCCGCCGCCCGCCTGCTGGCCAAGGCGCTGGGCGCCCAGGCCCAGCAGCGCCTGGGCAATGCCGAGGCCGCTGCAGCGCTGATGGACGAGCTGGCGCAAGACCTGGCACAACCGCCGGGCGCGGCCGTGGCGCTGGACGAGCAGCAGAAGCTGCTGCTGGCCAAGAGCGCGCTGGCCACCGGCCGCAACGAGCTGGGCCAGCAGCTGATCGGCGATCTGGCCCGCAACAACAGCGACCGCCCCCTGCTGCTGGCCAGCGTGCTGCGCGCCGCCGCCGGCACGCCGGCCGAGGCCGACTGCCGCGCCCTGGTGCAGCAGGCCGGCCAGCAGATGAGCGCCGCGATGAGCGAGCTGCAGCAGGCCAAGCGCAGCGGCGACGTGGCCCAGGCCCTGGAGATCGGCGAGCGCGCGCTCGCGCTGTCGCCGCAGAACTTCAACGTGCTGATCGAGCTCTGCACCCTGCACCTGATCGCGATGGGGCGGCTCGGCCAGCCCGAGCAGCACCGCGAGCGCGCCCGCGAGCTGCTGGCCCGGCTCGAGCGCAGCCATCCCAACCATGACCGGGTGGCGGCGGCGCGCAAGTTCTTCCGTGAACGGGCGGGGGCAGCTTGAACGGCGCGCCCGCCAAGCCCGGCCTCGACCCCCAGCTCAGCGCCCTGGTGGTGCATGACCTGAAGAACCGCCTGGCCATCCTGACCGACGAGCTGGCCGCGCTGGGCCGCCTGCCGCTGCCGGCCGCGGCCCTGGGCCATGCGCAGCAGGCCAGCGAGCAGGCCCAGTTGCTGACGCGCCGGCTGATGGAGTTCCTGACCGCGCACCGCGCCGCCGAACAGGGCGGCCTGCGCGCCAGCCCGGCAGAGGAGATGCCCGACACCCTGCTGCTGGAGCTGGCGGCCGATGCCCAGACCCTGCTGCACGGCCGGCTGGAGGTGCGCCAGCAGTTCGACGACAACCCGCCCTTCTGGTTCTTCGACCGCCAGCTGGCGCGCCTGGCGCTGGACTCGGCCATCTACAACGCCCTGCGCTTCGCGCGCAGCCGCATCACCCTGGGCCTGCGGGTGGCCGGCCCCGAGCTGTGCTTCTATGTCTGGGACGACGGCCCCGGCCTGCAGAGCAAGCCGGCCAGCACCTCGACGGGCCTGGGCCGCCTGGTCTGCGACGAGGTGGCCCGCGCCCATCTCAACCACGGCCGCCAGGGCCGCGCCGTGCTGCGCGACCACGAGCAGGGCGGCGCGCTGTTCGAGCTCTTCCTGCCCTGAGTCCGGCGCGCGGCCTGCTAGCATGCCCGCTCCCTCAGCGAGCCCTGCCCGTCCCGCCATGCATCCGAAGCACCGCCTCCTCGTCCTCGCCCTGCTGTCCACGGCCCTGCTCACCGGAGCCCGGGCCGCCGAACTGAGGCTGCGCATCCTGGAGACCAGCGATGTGCACATGAACCTGCTCAACTACGACTACTACCAGGACAGGACGACCGACGAATATGGCCTGGCCAAGACCGTGAGCCTGATCAAGGCGGCGCGTGCCGAGGCCCGCAACAGCCTGCTGTTCGACAACGGCGACCTGCTGCAGGGCAATCCGCTGGGCGATGTGGTGGCCAGGGTCAAGCCGCTGGCCGAGGGCGCGGTGCATCCGGCCTACAAGGTGCTGAACCTGCTGGAGGTGGATGCCGCCAACATCGGCAACCACGAGTTCAACTACGGCCTGCCCTTTCTGCGCCGGGCCCTGGCCGGCGCGAAATTCCCCTATGTGAACGCCAATGTGGTGGAGGCCAAGGACGGCCGGCCGGCCTTCACGCCCTATGTGATCCTGGAGCGCCGCTTCACCGATGAGGCCGGCACGGCGCAGGCGCTGAAGGTCGGCGTGATCGGCTTCGTGCCGCCGCAGATCATGCAATGGGACCGCCAGAACCTGGAGGGCCAGGTGCGCGCCCTGGACATCGTCGAGACCGCCCGGCGCCTGGTGCCGGAGATGCGCGCCAAGGGGGTGGACCTGGTGGTGGTGATCGCGCACAGCGGCTTCGAGAAGATCGAGCAGCCGCGCCTGGCCGAGAACGTCGCCGCGCAGCTGGCCCAGGTGCCAGGGGTCGGCGCGCTGCTGCTGGGGCATGCCCATGCCGAGCTGCCCGGCCCGGCCTTCGCCGGCTATCCCGGCATCGACCTGGCGCGCGGCACGATTCACGGCGTGCCCAGCGTGATGCCGGGCCGCTGGGGCGACCACCTGGGCCTGATCGACCTGAAGCTCGACAATGCCGGCGGCGCCTGGAAGGTGGTCGACAGCCGCGCCGAGATCCGCCCCATCTACCAGCGCGCCAGCCGCCGCGCCCTGGTCGAGGCCGATCCCATGGTGGGCCGCGCCATCGCCGCCGAGCACCAGGCGACGCTGGACTATGTGCGCGGCGAGGTGGCCGTGACCGAGGCACCCATCCACAGCTATTTCGCCCAGGTCGGCGACGACCCCTCGGTGCAGGTGGTGGCCCAGGCCCAGCTGGCCTATGCCCGGCGCGCGGTGCAGGGCACGGCCTTCGAGAAGCTGCCCCTGCTGTCGGCGGCGGCGCCCTTCAAGTCGGGCGGCCGCCAGGGCTGGAGCAACTACACCGACATCCCGGCCGGCCCCATCGCGATCAAGCATGTGGCCGACCTCTACGTCTACCCGAACACCATCAAGGTGGTGAAGATCACGGGCGCCGAGCTGCGCGAATGGCTGGAGATGTCGGCCGGCCAGTTCAAGCGCATCGATCCCCGGGGGCCGGCCGAGCAGGAGCTGCTCGAACCGGGCTTTCGCTCCTACAACTTCGACACCATCGAAGGCGTGAGCTATGCGATCGACGTCAGCCAGGCGGCGCGCTACGACGCCGACGGCAAGCGCAGCGCGGCCCAGGGCCACCGCATCGTCGAGCTGCGCTACCAGGGCCAGCCGGTCGACGAGAAGGCCGACTTCCTGGTCGTCACCAACAACTACCGCGCCAGCGGCGGCGGCGGCTTCCCCGGCCTGAGCGGCGAGCGCATCGTGATCGACGCCCCCGACGAGAACCGCGAGGCGCTGGCCCAGTACCTGGCCTCGGTCAAGCGTTTCAATCCCGGCGCCGACGGCAACTGGCGCATCCTGCCGGTGCCCGGCATCAAGCTGCGCTTCACCTCGGGGGCCGGCGGCATCGCCCATCTGGCACGCGCGCCGGGCGTGCGCCTGGTGCGCGATCAGGGCGACGGCTCGGCGCTGTACGAACTGGCCCCGTGAGCGGATGGCCGGTGCGGCCGGCCCCGCTCAGGCGGCAAAGACCTCGGCCTTGAGCTCCTGCACGCGCTGGCGGCAGCCGCCCAGCCACCAGGCGACCTCGCCGAAGGTGCTGCCCTCCGAGACGATCAGCGTGCCGCCCTGCGACAGCAGGTACATGTCGGCGGTGGCGTCGATCATCGAGCGGTAGTTCTTGCCCGGCAGCTCGACGATGCGCTCGCCGAAGACCCGGCGGAACTCGGCGCTGATCGGCTCGCCCAGCGTGGAGATGAAGAAGCGCGCCTCGCGCGGGCAGGCCGCCATCGCATCGAGATAGGACTGCAGCCGCGGCACGTTGGCGCGGTCCTTCTCGTCCAGCGAGATCCGCACCTGCACGCAGACATCGTCCGGCCGCAGTGCCAGCGTGGCGATGCGCTGGCGCACCGCCGGGCTGGGCTTGAGGCGCGCGAAGAAGGCACGATAGGCCTCGAGGTAATGCGGCGGGGTCTGCTCGTAGCGGAAATCGATGGCCGGGAAACGGCGCCCATGGCGCAGGATCTCGAAATCCTGGGGCAGGTCGTCCGCCACGTCGAAGCGCCAGTAGCCGCGCTCCCAGAACGTCGGCTTGCTCGGATGGGTGATGATGGGGACCATCCAGGACTTGATCTCGATCGGGATCTCGCGAAAGCCCCGGGCCCCCTCGATCGAGATGATGTCGCCCAGCGCGCAGTTGACCCAGCCCTGCCGGTTCCAGAACAGCAGCACGTCGTCGATGCCGTAGTTCACATGGTAGGAGGCCAGCAGCTTGAGCCGGTTGCCCAGGCCCATGTAGTCGATGTTGATCACCACCAGCTTCTTGCCGAGCAGGCGGAACAGCGCGTGCAGGATTTTTCGGTAGCGGGCTTCGCTGATGAGTCTCACGGGGATCCTTCGCCAAACGCTGGGTGTGCCTGCTGCGCGCCGCCCGCCGAGGGGCGTGCGGCCTCAGACCAGATGCTCGGAGCAGGCCGGATGGCCGAGGAAGCGCTGCGGGCTGGCGCTGGCCCCGTAGGCGCCGGACTGGAACACGACCACCAGGTCGCCCTCCTGCGCCGGTGCCAGCTCCATGCGGTCGGCCAGCAGATCCAGCGGCGTGCACAGCGGCCCGACCACCGAGGCAAGCTCGCGCGCGCCGGCCCCGGCCTTGTTGCCGATGCACACCGGGTAGTTCTTGCGCAGCACCTGGCCGAAATTGCCCGAGGCCGAGAGATGGTGGTGCAGGCCGCCATCGCAGACCAGAAAGACCTGACCCCGCGAGACCTTGCGATCCAGCACCCGCGCCACATAGACGCCGGCCTCGCCGACCAGGTAGCGGCCCAGCTCGATCACCAGCGCGGCCTGCGGCAGCTCGCGGCCGGCCCGCTCCACCAGCGCCTGCAGATTGCTGCCGATGGGGGCCAGGTCCAGGCGCCGCTCGCCCGGGAAATAGGGAATGCCGAAGCCGCCGCCCAGATTCAGGAAGCGCACCGGCGCCGGCGCGCTCTGGGCCAGGCGCAGCGCCAGCTCGTAGGACTTCTGCTGGGCCTCGCAGATGGACTCGGCCCGCAGGTTCTGCGAGCCGGCGAAGAGATGGAAGCCCTCGAAGGCCAGGCCCAGGCGCCCCACCTCGGCCAGCACCTCGGGCAGGGCCTCGGCATCGATGCCGAACTGCTTGGGCCCGCCGCTCATCTTCATGCCCGAGCCCTTGAGCTCGAAATCGGGGTTGACGCGCAGGGCCACGCGCGCCGGCAGCCCGAGGGCCTGCGAGGCGGCCGCCAGCACCGGCAACTCGCGCGCCGACTCCACATTGACCAGCACGCCGGCCGCCACCGCCTGGCGCAGCTCGGCATCGCGCTTGCCGGGGCCGGCGAAGCTGATCTCGGCCGGGTCGGCTCCGGCGTCCAGCGCCACCTGCAGCTCGCCGACCGAGGCCACGTCGATGCCGTCCACCAGGCCCGCCATCAGCCCGACCAGGGCCGGCATGGGGTTGGCCTTCATCGCATAGTGCAGCTTGACGGCGGCCGGCAGCGCCGCCCGCAGCTCGGCCACCCGTGCGCGCAGCAGGCCGCGGTCGTAGGCGTAGAAAGGCGTCTGGCCGACGCGCGCGGCCAGCTGCGACAGGCGCTGGCCACCGACGCACAGCTCGCCGTCCTGCACCGGGAACTGCGTCATCGCCTCGTGAACGGGGCGCTTGTTCTCGGGTTCGCTCACAGATTCTTCTCCAGCCAGGCCGTGGACAGCAGCTTGCGGTCGATCTTGCCGTTGGGATTGCGCGGCAGCGGCCCGGCCTGTTCCTCGATGCCGGCCGGCACCATGTAGGCGGGCATGCGCCTGCGGCACTCGGCCAGCAGCGCGGCCTGGTCCAGGCCGGCCGCGCCGCCGGGCGGCGTGGCGATCACCTGGATGCTCTGGCCCAGGCTGGCGTGCTCGACCCCGAAGGCCACGCATTCGCCGACCAGCTGGGTGGCATAGAGGATCTCCTCGACCTCGGTGGGACTGACGCGGTAGCCCGAGGTCTTGATCATCTCGTCGCGGCGGCCGATGAAGTAGAGGAAGCCCTCGGCATCGCGGCGCACCGTGTCGCCGGAGAACACCGCGTACTCGGGCAGCTGCAGGCCGCTCTCGCGTCCGCCCACGCCCGCGGGCAGGGGCTTGTAGCGCTCGGCGGTCTTCTCCGCATCGTTCCAGTAGCCCAGGCCCACCAGGGCGCCGCGGTGCACCAGCTCGCCCGGCTCGTCCGGGCCGCAGGGGCTGCCGTCCTCGCGCAGCACCAGGATCTCGGCATTCGGGATGGCCCGGCCGATCGAGTCGGGCCGGCGATCGACCTCCTCGGGCGGCAGATAGGTGGAGCGGAAGGCCTCGGTCAGGCCGTACATCAGGAAGGGCTTGGCACGGGGCACGCGCTGGCGCAGCAGGGCCAGGGTCTCGCGCGGCATGCGGCCGCCGGTGTTGGCGAAGTAGCGCAGGTGCTCGCCGATGGCCGCCGGCCATTCCAGCTGCGAGAGCTGGATGTAGAGCGGCGGCACCGCCGTCAGCCCGGTGACCTGCTCGCGCTCCATGGCCTTGAGCACGTCGCGCGGCAGCAGATAGTTCAGCAGCACGACGCGCGCGCCGCTGTGAAAGCCGGTGGTCAGCTGGCTGAAGCCGGCATCGAAGGACAGCGGCAGGGCCGCCAGCAAGGTGTCCTGCGCGTGGTTCTCCAGGTAGGAGGCCACGCTCTTGGCCCCCGCCACCATATTGCGGTGCGACAGCACCACCCCCTTGGGCCGGCCGGTGCTGCCCGAGGTGTAGAGGATGGCCGCCATGTCGGTGTCGACCACCCGGTGGGCGCTGCGCGCGGGCGTGTCGATCAGCTCGGTCCAGCGCAGCAGCGCCGGGCCGTCCGGCGCCGCGGCTGGCGGCTCGCCGGTCAGCACCACCTGCCGCAGCGTCGGGCAGTTGCCCAGTTGCTCGCGCAGCAGGGCATAGCGATCGGGCGAGGTGATCAGCACCCGCACATCGCAGTCGCGCATGATGAAGGCCGCCTGCTCGGGCTTCAGCAGGGGATTGAGCGGCACGAAGACGCCGCCCGCGGCCGGTGCCGCAAAGCTGGCGATCACCGTTTCCTGGCGCTTCTCCAGATAGATGGCCACGCGCTCGCCGCGCTGCAGGCCCAGGTCCAGCAGGCCGCTGGCCAGGCCCTGGACGGCGGCGGCCAGCTGGCCGTAGCTGAGGCTGTCCTGGCCGTAAGTCAGGGCTGCTTTCGGCTCGAACCGCTGTGCCGCGCTGAAGATGATCTCGTGCAACAGAGTGGATTCGGGCATGTGGGGCAGGCGGATCGCGTGGGCTGCAGACGATGCGGAAAAGTATCGCACAGCCCCCCAGCGCCGGCTGGCCTGGCAGGCCGTGCAATCCGGCGCACAGTCCACCGAGATAGGGGGGCTGCGGCCGCCGCACCGGCCCCGGGACGCGATCGCGGACATGGCAGCCGTTAAGATTTGCGCCACTTGCTCCAACCGTGAACACAATGGATATCCACAATCAGGTGCTGCGCATATTGGATGAGGTCCTCAGCCTGAACGGCCGCAGCGCCGGCTTCGACCGCGGCACCCATCTGCTGGGCGCCATTCCCGAGCTCGACTCCATGGCCGTGGTCAGCTTGATCGCGGCCCTGGAGGAGCAGCTCGGGCTGGTGGTGGACGACAGCGACATCGATGGCGAGACCTTCGCCACCGTCGGCTCGCTGAGCGACTTCGTCGCCGCCAAGCTGGCCGCCTGACGCGCCGGCCACAGCCCCGCCCGCCTCGATGCCGCAAGCCTTCTTCCTGCCCGCCAGCGCCACCGCGGGGGACCAGCGCCTGTGCCTGTTCCATGCCGCGCAGGCGGCCGCGCCGCGTGGCCTGGTCGTCTACGTGCCGCCCTTCGCGGAGGAGATGAACAAGGCGCGGCGCATGGCGGCCCTGCAGGCGCGCGCCTTGGCCCAGGCCGGCTACAGCGTGCTGCAGACCGATCTGCTGGGCTGCGGTGACAGCAGCGGCGACTTCGGCGATGCCGGCTGGCAGGACTGGATCGAGGATGTGCGGCGCGCCTGCGCCTGGCTGCGCCAGCGCGAGCCGGCCGCGGCCGGCGCGCCCTTGTGGCTATGGGGCCTGCGCGCGGGCTGCCTGCTGGCCGCGGCCGCGGCGCCGCGGCTCGACGAGCCGGCCCAGCTCTGCTTCTGGCAGCCCATGGCCAGCGGCCGCCTGGCCCTGCAGCAGTTCCTGCGCCTCAAGCTGGCCGGCGCCCTGGGCAGCGGCAATGGCGCAGCCCTGATGGAGGCGATGAAACAGCAGCTGGCGCGCGGCGAAAGCGTGGAGGTCGCCGGCTATCGCCTCTCGGCCGCGCTGGCGAGCGGCCTGGAGTCGGCGCAGCTGCTGCCCGATGCCGCGGCCAGGGCCACTCGCCTGGAATGGCTGGAGCTCTCGACCCAGGCCGACGCCCCGCCCAGCCCGGTCAGCCTGAAGGCCCAGGCCCAGTGGCAGCAGGCCGGCTACCAGGTCCGCAGCCACCGCGTCCAGGGGCCGGCCTTCTGGCAGACCAGCGAGATCGAGGACGCGCCGGCCCTGCTGCCGGCCACCTTGGCGGCGCTGCAGACCCCGGCCCTGGTGGCACAGGCGAGCGCGGCATGAGCGCCTACCGCGAGCAGACCCTGCAGTTCGATTGCGAGGGCGAGTCCCTGCTGGGCGTGCTGGCCCTGCCCGGGCAGGACGCCCCCCTGTCGCCCACCGCGGTGCTGATCGTCGTGGGCGGTCCCCAGTACCGCGCCGGCAGCCACCGGCAGTTCGTCCTGCTGGCGCGCGCGCTGGCGGCCGGCGGCCATGCCGTGCTGCGCTTCGACTGCCGCGGCATGGGCGACGGCAGCGGGGCGCTGCGGGACTTCCTGAGCTTCGGCCCGGACATCGAAGCCGCCATCCAGGCCCTGCTGGCGGCCCAGCCCGGCTTGCGCGACGTGGTGCTGTGCGGTCTGTGCGACGGCGCCTCGGCCGCCCTGCTCTACCTGCAGGCAAGCCCTGACCCCCGGGTGCGCGGCCTGTGCCTGTTGAACCCCTGGGTGCGCTCGGCCGCCACGCTGGCCGCCACCCATGTCAAGCATTACTACTGGCGGCGCCTGAGCGAGCCCGCGTTCTGGCGCAAGCTGCTCTCGGGCCGGGTCGGCGCGCAGGCGCTGTCGGGCCTGTGGCGCAATCTGCGCCTGGCCGGACAGGCCGGGCGGCCCGCGTCCAGCCAGAGCTACCAGAGCCGCATGGCCGCGGGCCTGCGCCAGTTCCCCGGCCCGGTCTTGCTGCTGATCAGCGGCGATGACTACACTGCCAAGGAGTTCATCGACCTCAGCGCATCCGCGGCTGACTGGCAGGGCCTGCTGCAGGCGCCCCAGCTCCGGCGGGTCGATTTCGCCGAGGCCGACCACACCTTTTCCGAGTCCCGCCACTGGGCCGCGGCCTGTGCGCAGACTCTCGAATGGCTGCGCAGCGATGTGCAGTCGCCCTAGCCGAGGCCGTCATGCTTGCACGCCCCCGTTCCATCATCACCCAGCGCTGGCATCTGGCCGCTCCGCTGGCCCTCGCGCTGCTGGCGCTGTCGGCGACGCCGGCGCACAGCCAGAACGCCTCGCCGGCGACCTGCGGCGAGCTGCGCACCCCGGGCGCCTACGGGCCCTTCGACTACCGCAAGGCCGCCAAACAGCAGCTGGAGATCGTCGAGAGCCACCATTTCGATGCCGGCGTCGAGTCCCTGACACGCGGCATGACCGGCCCCTATGGCGGCGACATCGCCTACACCCTGCGCGCCTTTCCCAACCACCACCGCGCGCTGGCGGCCATGCAGAGACTGGCCGAGAAGGAAAAGCGCGACCCGCCGCTGGATGCCAAGCTGCCGGTGGAGTGCTACTTCGAGCGGGCCCTGCGCTTCCAGCCCGAGGACACCGTGGCGCGCATGCTCTATGCCAGCTTCCTGGTCAGCAAGAAGCGCAACGACGAGGCGGTGCGCCAGCTCGAATCCACCCGCGCGATCGCCGGGGACAACGGCTTCACCCACTACAACATCGGCCTGATCTACTTCGACATGAAGGACTACGAGCATGCCCTGGCCCAGGCGCATCGCGCCGTCGAGCTGGGCTTCACGCGGACCGATCTGAAGGACAAGCTGGTGGCCGTGGGCAAATGGGCCGAGCCGCGCAGCGAAGCGGAGCCGGCGGCCTCGGCCGCCAGCGCGGCGCCGTGATGGGGGCTGGCCGACG
>Ga0255338_1003739_pt1 | contig 17432 bp, 16 predicted proteins | sample MeOH1_35cm_T4_19_FD_203715 | JGI IMG/M metagenome (GOLD analysis project Ga0255338, IMG submission 203715) | Sandy soil microbial communities from University of British Columbia, Vancouver, Canada - MeOH1_35cm_T4_195 | ecosystem: Engineered > Artificial ecosystem > Sand microcosm > Unclassified ...
AACACGCCGCTGATGTTGGGGAGAAGACCAACAGAAAGATGATGAATATCACCAAGGACTTTTTCATGTCAACCCCCTTTTTAGCCGCCGAAACACGAAGCAACATGTATATTCGCTTTAGTTGCCAGTTCTTTTTCCTCTCTGTCCCCCTCTGCCCTTACTGCGGGTACTGCGGAGATCCTGACCAGTTACTGTATAGCAGTCTCCCGGGCTAGCTTCTATATCCACATCGTTCAAACTTTCTTTGGTTTTGTCCCCTGCACCTTGTAACGGTCCGGGCCTAAGTCCACTTAACGGCTGCCGGACAGGGTTTTGTTTAGCAACAAATTGGGGCCTGGTAAACATGGTCCACGCTGGAAGACGTACGAAAACATCCTTTAAATTACTAACCACAATTGGGGCCAGCGATGCCAAATAAGGTACTCCAAAAGACCGTAAAGACGCCAGGTGAATCTGAAGCACAATAAGACCTATAATAATTCCAAAGAGGCCCATGGTAGCTGCTAAAATCATTAATGGAAATCGAATTAAGCGCAAGGCCAAGCCCAACGAAAAGTTGGGAATGGCAAAAGAACAGATCCCTGTCAGAGCTACGATTATCACCATAGGCTGCGACACTATCCCCGTTTGAACCGCTGCTTGTCCAACAACCAAACCACCCACAATAGTAACAGCCTGACCGGCCGCCCTGGGTAAGCGTACACCGGCCTCCCGGAGGATTTCAAAGGCAATTTCCATTGTTAACGCCTCAAATAAAGCGGGAAAAGGGACCCCCTCCCTGGCTCCTGCAATGGAGATCAGCAATTGCGTAGGCACCATCTCCTGGTGGAAAGTAGTTACCGCTATGTACAGTGAGGGCAAAATCAGAGCTATGTTTAGAGCAGCAAATCGCAATAACCTTACAATAGAAGTCAGGATCGGGTTTTCATAGTAATCCTCAGGGGATTGGAGTAATTCCACAAGGAGGACAGGCAAGGTTATCACTGTTGGAGTACCGTCTACTATAAGCGCTACCTTGCCCTCTAGCAACTGACCTGTCACGATATCGGGTCGTTCAGTATGACGTACCAAGGGAAAGGGAGTAAAAGGTTCGTCAGACATCAGCTCACCAAAGTGACTAGAACCTACTATGCCGTCCGAATGAATCCGGATCAAACGCTGGCGGACTTCCTCAACAATGAGGGGGTTTACGATACCTTGTATGTAGAGCATCACCACTTCCGTCCGGGTTTGCGTGCCAAAAACAAAGTATTTCGTTTTTAAATTTGGATTTTTGATTCGGCGGCGAATTAAAGATACATTAGTCTGTAAGCTTTCGCCAAAGGCATCGCGTGGCCCGCTAAGCGTTATTTCCGATGTCGGCTCCTCTACAGCCCTGTGTTCTCCTCCTCTGACATTAGCTACTAAACCTTCGGCAAAACCATCAAAAAGCAGACCAGCTGATCCGTTTAAGATCTTATTAATAAATTGATCCCAAGTCCGGACTGATTTAACATATGCAATGGTCAGGATCTGCTCTTTAACAAACTCTGGATGAAAGGGTTGGACTCCGGTGGTATTGCCCAATTGTAATAAAGGTCGTAAGATATCATCATTTATGGCCGCCCACTCAACTATTCCCTCGATGTATACTAGAGCCACTTGTATGGACCGCTCCCTATAATTGATTACGAAGGAACGGATAGTCACATCGGCACAATCTTGAAAAAACGCTCGCAGTTGACACAAATTCTGTTCCAACGGTTCCGCCAAGGAAGTGTCTAGTTGACTATTTGTCTCGTGATTGTTCTGACAGTCCTTGCTATCAGATCGTTTTCCACGTTTTGATACCCAAGGCCACCAAGTCATCACTTTGCATATCCCCCCGCTTCCCTAGTCATGCGTATTGTTCCCATTCAGCCACCTCCTATTCAATATTTTCACTGTTTGAGTTACTCCTAAGAGATCCAGGACTTCGCAATGCATGCTAATAGTTGGCTAATCAATACATCGGACGAGTCTGTCTGGCAATCCCCTCACAACACTCGGGTACCTTTAACCTTTGGCAACCCAGTTTCAAAGGAGGGGGCGATTAACTCCCGTCCTGTCACACTACCGTACGTATTGTTCCGTGTACGGTGGTTCATTGTGTGGAACAAATTTCATGGTATCTTCCTAATAGTAATAAGCTAACAAGCCCTTGTTCTTGCCAATAGGCAAGGCCAAGGGCTTTATTCATTCGGAGTATTTGCTAATCTCCAGTAGCCTTTTCTTAACCCACTTATAAGTCTAGCGAAGCTTCGCCTCAAACCGACGAGACTCATAGAAAGGTGCTGTGGACAGTGCCAGCCTGGGGAAAAGCCCTATGGGGTCTGTCTTAAAAGAGCTTTCCCCCAGGCTTTGGACAAGTCTGATTTTGGGTATTCTTTGAGGTTGACTTGCCCACACTGACCACAACCCTGACGACTGCATGGGGTCATTTCTTATCCTGCACGCATCTTGTTGATGGTAAAATGTCCATAATCTCCATCCATCGTACTGTTTTGAACAGTTACAACCGGACAGGTTGTAACCATTCCCCGGAACAATTGAGTTTTTGAATCGGTATATGCAAACGTAGCAGGAAACTTAAGGGATAATGCAGAAAACAAAATCGATTATACGAGGAGGTGCGGCCTATGCAGAGTGTAGCTGAACTACTTAAAGACCATGTTTCATTGGAAATAGAGTGATAGACCGTATCTACCTTAACGGTTATATTCCATCACTTCAGACCGGTGGTAACCTCGTCACATTTCTCACCAAACATAAAGATCAACCTATCCCTTCACCAGCTTTACTTGGTAAGATCAGCGAAGAATTTCGCACCAGCGTTAAGCAATTCGCCACGGAAAACTCCATCCCCATCATTGAATTTAAACGTGGACAACGTAAGGATGAGATAGCTTTGGAACGCCGCCGCGAATTTACAGCTGACGAAGGAGTCGTCTTTATCGGCGTGGCTCAAGAAAAGGCCTCCGCCTTCAAGGCATCTAAGAAGAAAACAGAAGGCGGGTTCATCAATTTCCATTGGAACCGCCAGAGCGTAGCCGTCAACCATTACTATTACTATCTTGAGGATCGTGAGTTCGGGCCGGCTTTCATTAAGGTTTGCAGCTATGCGCCATATGGAATCCGGGTCTATCTAAATGGGCACGAATGGGCTAAGAAGCAGTTGACTCACGCCGGCATTCCCTTTGAATCTTTAGATAATGGTTTCAAGAGCTGCGCAGACCCAGAACGGCTACAAGCGATTTGCGATTCTTTAGGTCCTGAACAAATCCAGAACTTCTTTGACCGCTGGCTGCCCTGCCTACCTTATCCTTTAACACCGGAAGACAGAGCCGCCGGCTACCAGCCGAAATTGTCCATCTGGCAAATGGAGATCAGCCTGACGCAAGTTTTCGCTGAACCAACACAAGGCAGGCAGTTCTTTGAGAACGTAATCCGGGATAATCTCGATTTGGGGCGTCCGGATCACGTGCAACTGATCTTCGGCAAGGAGATCAGGAAAAATACGCCCAGTAGGTTCCGAACACGCGTCATCCAGCACGGTGTGTTGCTCAGCCTACATATTGAATAGTCAAGCAGTACTTCAAGGAAAATCATGCTCTGCGAACCGAAACCACCATTAACGATCCGGGTGATTTTCACATAAACAAAGGCCTACGCAACTTTGACTATCTGCAGAAGATCGGTCGTAATATCAATCGACGTCTTTTGGACGCCCAACAGACCGCCTCGCCGTGCGGACTGTCGCAGGCTACTCTGGATCATGTCGTACAGCCTACCGTTACCGATGACGGACAGCGGGCTCCAGGTTACCCATGCCCTTCATCAGGTCGATTTGGCTATTGATGCTCTATTGCGTGATTCTGCATTACAGTCATCCCCTCGTGCTGCGGCTTAGCTTTGCTTTTGACTCAACCAAAAACTTGCCTCATTCGTAAAGTGTTGATGTCTTTCAGACATCTAGAGGTTGTGGTCAGTTCGGGAGAGGGCGAGCGTGACTCCTATGCGCTACCCCTCGGGTTAAGGGAAGTAAAACTTGCAGGCAACGGCCTGCTCGTGAATGGACAGAAGTTTCAGCCTAAAATTTTGCGCAGGGTCAATGACTCTGCGGCCAGCGGCGGTGCGGCCAATGCGGCAGCCCTGGAGGCAGATGTGAAGTGGGCCAAGGCTAATGGGTACGACACTCTCTACCTGCCGGACGGTACTACCCACCCGTACCTGCTGGACTTGGCCGACCGTTACGGCTTGTTTGTGCTCGGCCAAGCACCTGCTGAAGGGGGAAGCCCTCAGTTATCAACAGAAATGGCTGAGGTGGCCCGGATTGAACAGAATTTGGGTTTCCACGCGTCCTATCTGGGAAACGGTGTGGGTGCCGGTTTGGATGTCAAGGACGCTAAGGTCAACAACTACCTGGCACAAAGTTCTCCGCCAGGCCTCGTCTTTTACACTACCCCGGTCGAACCGGACAGACTGGTCTTCTTGGGCGGCGGCGAACTTGACGTGCGTAATGCGCCTTATCTTGCGGATTACCTGGCAAATAAGCCTTCGTTTAGCGGCTCCGGTTTTGTGAGTACGCATCTGCGCCCTGTTGGTATTTTGAACAGGGCGCGGGGTGAAAAAGCGCAGGTCTCTGGAGTAGCGGCTAAGGCGAATGTCCCGGCCGGTTTGCCTCTGGTGGCAGGGGCGATTGCCTTGGTGTTGGTGTTGCAAAGCCCGGGATTAGGTAACCTGCGCTTTGCCAGTTTGGCTCAGACCAAGTTTAAACGGAAAGTCAGGCGGCAGGTCAAAGGACAAGCCTACTGGTATTTGCTGCGTTTGGCGGTCTTGGCGCTGATTGCCGAACGGCTTAGGAGTGTTAGTTCTCAGCCTGTAGCAGATTTTTGGCTTGAACGGATCCCTGCCCATTCCCTGCAGGTGCTGGCCTGGTATCTATTAGCCACACCTTGGGCTTTATTTTTAAGCATCTTCGCTGCCGGTCTTACTTTGTCCATGCTTCTAGCCTGGCCGCGGGCCAGAAGTTTCGAGGGTAGACCCGGTACAGTAGCTTTACTGTTGTGGCTGGAAAAGGGAAAGCGCTGGATTGTGTTAGTGATCGCGGCTTGGATTTTCGCCGGGTATTACGCTGGATCTATGTGGCTGGTTTGGGCTGCGGCGGGCTTGTCTTGGTTCTTTAGCTGGCGCGCAACAGCCAAAAATCTGCATTGGGCGGGCGGCAAGACCTACAACCTTGTTTATTTCGGCGCTTTGGTTAATTCAGCGCTAGTTTTTGCCGGCTTAAACTGGGAAAGCTTAAAATACTTCTACCACTGGGTAAAACTTTAGGGGGGTGAACTTCGGGTGGAGCGAAAAATCAGGCTGGTCGAATGGAGGCGTCACCTGCACCAAAATCCGGAGCTGTCGTTTCAGGAATTTAAGACCAGTGCATATATCCAGCGGGAACTCGGCAGCATGGGAATAGAGGCGAGGATGCTGGAACCCACCGGGGCTGTGGGGATTATTAACCCAGACAAGCAGGGTCCTGCCGTGGCCCTGCGTGCAGATATTGACGCATTGCCCCTGCAGGACGCGAAAGAGGTACCCTATAAGTCGCAGGTAGCCGGGGTTGCACATGCCTGCGGGCATGACGGTCATACGGCTATCCTCCTGGGGGTGGCCGAGGCCCTGGCGGCAAGGCGGGAGGAGGTACCGGGCCGGGTAGTTCTCATCTTCCAGCCTGCGGAGGAAATGCAGCCCGGCGGTGCCGGGAAAGTGATTGAACAGGGTTGGCTGGAAGGTGTTGACTGGGTTTTCGGGCTCCACCTCTGGGCGGGAATTCCCGTTGGTTATGTTGCTCTGCGCAGCGGTCCGGTCATGGCTAATGCAGATGAGTTCTTGATCAGGGTTGAAGGTAAAGGGGGGCATGGTTCGATGCCTCACTTTAGCGTAGACTCAGTGCTGGTTGCCTGCCAGATAGTTACCGCTTTGCAGAGCGTCGTCAGCCGTTCCCTGAACCCGTTGGAACCGGCGGTACTCAGTGTGGGAATGATTAATGCGGGTACGGCTTTTAACATTATTGCCCAGGAGGCCATCGTAAAAGGTACCTACCGCAGTTTTTCGGCCGGGACCCGCTCGCTGATTGAACAGCGCATCAAAGAAATTGCCGAGGGAGTTTGCGCTGCGCACGGCGCCGCCTGCCAGGTTGAGTGCCGCAGGGGCTATCCCGCAGTAATCAATCCTGAAGCAGGGGTGGAAATCCTGAAAAGAGCGGCCGTTAAGGTAGTGGGGAAGAAAAAAGTCCTGACTGCTGAACAGAGCTTGGGCGGGGAAGACTTCGGCTATTACCTGCAAATAGTTCTGAGGGCGTTCCTGTTCCTTGGCGCAACTTCTACCCAACTGTACCCCCACCACCATCCCAGGTTCGATTTTGCCGAGGATGCGATGGCAATTGGGGTGGATATTCTGGTACAGGTTGTGCAGGAAGCACTTAACGAGGTCGGAGGTCCGAAGTCAGAGGGGCGCTGGGGGTTAAAGTCCTAGGTTTGAGTTTAGTTTTTTTGGGTGCGGGTGTTACCCGGCTGCGCTTAGGGGGCGGGTTTTGGAGGTAATCTGATAACTCTCCGGAAAGGGGTGGAGGCTGTGTTCGATGCGATTACAGATGTCCCGGGGATTGAGGCAGGTCATGCTGAAAATTTGGATGCTTTAACAGGGTGTACTGTGGTGCTCTGCCGGGAGGGAGCGGTGGCCGGGGTTGATGTGCGGGGAGCAGCTCCGGGAACCCGGGAAACAGACCTCTGCCGGCCTGCTACCCTGGTAGAGAAGGTGCATGCCGTATTGCTGGCAGGGGGCAGCGCCTTTGGGCTTAACTCAGCAGCCGGGGTGATGCGGTTTCTCTGGGAGCGGGGAATTGGCTACGATGTTGGGGTGACTAAAGTACCGATCGTGCCGGGGGCTGTCATTTTTGACCTGGCGGTGGGTCAGGTTGCCTGGCCGGATGAGGCGATGGGTTACGCGGCTTGTCGTAATGCCGTTTCCGGTGATGTGCCGCAAGGTTGTGTGGGGGCTGGGACCGGCGCTTCTGTGGGGAAACTGTTTAGCCCTGCCCTGGCTGTAAAGTCTGGGGTAGGTACAGCAAGTATGAAGGTTGGCAGGGCGACTGTCGGAGCTTTGGTTGTAGTTAATGCTTTCGGCGACGTGGTAAATCTGCAAAGCAATAAGATTATTGCGGGTGCCCGGGACTCAAATACCGGAGAGTTTGTCGATACGGCCGGGGCGTTACTCGAAGGAGAAAGCGGAACGGTTTCCGGGGGTACCAATACTACCATTGGCGTTGTTGCCACAGATATGGCGCTTAACGTTGAGCAGGCCAATCACCTGGCTAAGGTCGCCCACAACGGGCTGGCCAGGACGATTCGCCCAGTACATACCTTGTTTGACGGGGATACTTTGTTTGCGTTGTCCACCGGGAAGGTAGCCGGGGACTGGCCCGGGGAGCTTTTGAACCTGGGTGTAGCTGTTGTCGAGGCCGTGGAGCGGGCGGTATTAAAGGCTATTAAGTTTGCCACACCCGCGGGTGGCTTGCCGGCAGCACAGCATGTTTAGTCGTGCTGTTTACTCAGGTCGGTAAACCGGCCTGTTTCTTATTTTGGGGTATTATGTAAAAAACCTTGACAAAGGTTGGTAAACCAATTACCATTGGCTTAACATCGAATTATTTAAACCAAGCGGAATAGTATGAATTACGCAAAAAGGAGGGATTGGAAGCAACCTGTAAACGAAAGACTCAAGAATTTAGTTGTTAAGGAGGGGAATTTTAACGTGGCTACTACAAGTGCAGCTAAGAAACAGACGATACCTTCAGGCGGCTGGTCGGACCTTTGGAAAAAGGAAGACTGGTGGGCGGTCTGGCTGGGTATCGGTATCGTCCTGGCAGCAATCATTTTCTGGTCTTTTGGCGCTACGATTAAACCGATTGGCTTGAGTTTCCCGGGCTGGAGCAAATTCGCGAAAGCTACAGCTTATCTTAAAGGGAATGCCGGGTATTTTGTGTTGCTTTATGCCGTATTCCTGGCGGTTTTTTCACTTGCCGTAAAAATACTGGGACATAGGCTTAGACACTTTGTTCCCGGTTTTACGGTCGTATTCATCATGAGTATTATAGTTTCCATCTTCGGAGCCTGGGATTGGGCTAAAAAATATTTCCTGGAAGCTCCGCTGGTAGCTCTCGTGCTCGGAATGCTAATCGGCAATTTATTGCCTATCCCGAAGTGGCTTGACAGCGCCTTAAGAACCGAGTTCTATGTCAAAACCGGTATCGTACTGCTCGGGGCCACCCTGCCGTTTACATTGATTGTGCAGGCAGGGGCTGTGGCATTTGCAGTTGCGAGCGTAATTGCAATTGCCACCTTTTTTACAATTTACTGGGCCGGTACCAGGGTTTTCAAACTTGATAAGCGTTTTGCTGCTACCCTTGGTGCGGGCGGATCCATTTGCGGCGTGTCTGCATCCATAGCGGTTGGCGGTTCGGTAAAGGCAGAAAAGCAACATGTCTCGGTAGCCATTTCGATAGTAATCATCTGGGCTATTGTCATGGTATTTTTGCTCCCAATTTTAATTAAGGCCTGGGGGATTCCTGCCGGCCCGGCGGGCGCCTGGATTGGGGCATCAGAGTTTGCCGACGCTGCGGGGATGGCCGCCGCGGTAACGATTAATGAGCAAGCGGTAAAAACCTTTACCCTGATGAAAGTTGTCGGCCGGGATATGTTCGTCGGGATCTGGGCCTTTATCCTGGCGCTTATCTCTGTCACCAAATGGGAAAAGAGGGAAGACGGGACTAAACCGGATGCGAGGGAAATCTGGTACAGGTTTCCCAAGTTTGTGTTGGGTTTTTTCCTGGCTTCGATAATTATGACTGTTATTATCGCCTCACTTGACCCCGCTGCGGTTAAGGTGGTTAATGCCCAGGTAATTGCTCCGATTAAAGAACTTAGAACGTGGGCATTTGTCTTTACTTTCTTGTCGATCGGGCTAACCACCAGGTTTAAGGAATTAACGGCTGTTGGCTGGCGGCCTTTTGCGGCGTTTACCACGGGCGTGCTGGTCAACGTCCCGCTCGGGTATCTTTTGAGTGTACTTTTGCTTGGTCAATACTGGAACGGAGTAAAATAAGCTGGGTACTGTGAAAAAGGAAGCCTTCCTGTCCGGGAAGGCTTCCTTCCTGTACCTCAGGAAAGTTTATACTCCGCAACATTAGCCGAGTATATCGAACACCCTCCAGAGGACTAGGACCTCTAGCCAGGCATTTCTCTGGAGTAGTTAGAGGTCCGTCGCGGGCACTGAAATACGCAGGCTATGAAGGAAAAACGAAGCGCGCATTTCTTGCTTGGGACCTGTGAAGATGGGGGTGGAAAAATGCGTGCTGACAATGAGACATGTGTGCAAAGGGTCAGAGTGATTTTTCATTTTTACGAGGAAAAACTGTGGAAGCAGGATGGAGATTCTCCGCTGGACCGGATCACGAAGGTGAAAAACCCTAAGCCGGAAGCAATCAGGAATTTGCAAAGATATTTGAGTCGGCGTTTAGAGAGGATAGCCGGGATGATGGAGGTTTTGTCAGGGGCTCATGGAGATTGGGCCGTCACCGGGAAGAAAGACCAGGTGATAATGGAGACGGAGACCTGGGATTTTAATGATGCAGTACAGGCGCTCAGGCAATACGGGTTTAAGGACGAGGAATTCCGCTTGAAGGTTGAGTACACCCGCAAATGGGGTGTGCTGTAGACGAGCCCGGTTGGTCAAGGGTGATTATCTAGAAATGCTGTTAAATTTTGCTTGACACAGGTGGAACTAGTCGGCTAAAATTAATCTATCAAAAAGTCAGGTAAACATATTGAATTACTAGGAATTGGGGTTGACTAGATAAACCGGAGACCCAGACAAGTGTTAGGCCGTTTAATGTAGGAGGTGCTGGGAGATGTCAAAGAATATGGCCAATATTAATGATAACCCTTTGTCCCCGGAGGACTTAAAAAGGCTACTTGACCTGGTTAAGACCGTCCGTTACGGTTCGGTAACTCTAGTGATCCAAGACGGAAAAGTGATTCAGATTGATAAAAACGAAAAGACGAGGTTGAAGTAGGTATTGACAGAAATGTAGTAGTCGAGTATAATACCGTTAAACCCGATAGGAATATTTGGCAATGGTTGACCGGAAAACCGGAGGCCGTACAGTTTTATCTTTGTGATAAAACTGTACGGCCTCTTTGTTTTATAGCAACTTCAACGAAAGGGAGTGTTTAATCAATGACAGAACAGCGATATTTCTTTACATCGGAATCAGTGACAGAAGGACATCCGGATAAACTCGCTGATCGAATCTCCGATGCCGTGCTGGATGCCTTCCTGGAGAAGGATCCTTACTCCCGGGTGGCTGCCGAAACGAGTACGACCACCGGTTTGGTTCTCTTGTCCGGAGAAATTTCCTCCCAGGCTACCATTGACTTGGCTAACGTGGTGCGGGAGACAATCGCCGAAGTTGGCTATACAAAGGCCGAATACGGTTTGGATGCGCAAACGGCTGCCGTCCTGATTTCCCTTGACAAACAATCGCCGGATATTGCCCAGGGGGTTAACCAGGCACTGGAAATCCGGTCGACCGGAAAAGAGGATAGGTATGATTTGATTGGGGCCGGTGACCAGGGGCTGGTATTTGGTTATGCCACTGATGAAACTCCGGAGTTTCTCCCTACACCTATCGCTCTCGCCCACTGCCAGGTCTTTTGTCAACCAAAGGGCATTTTCATTACCCACTCCTTTTTAGATCAATTTACCACTTAACACGCATAAAACCCTGCTGGTCTTTTAGCCAACAGGGTTTATTTTCAATCCAATTTATTGTGATTGGAAGCGGATTCTAGTCTAATTCAAAGTGACTGGCAACAAGTAAGACAAGGCTGGAAAAACCATACAATCTGTAAAATACCGCATCCTACATAAACAGGGCTTTTCACATTTTTATGGAAAATACAGAACTCCCGTAACGTTCGTTCAATTACGAGAGTCCTTCGCACTAGAGGTTTCTAGTGATCAAAATTAGTATTTCATAAGCAAAATTTTTATATACCATTAAAAAAAATAGCCCAGTTGGCTCAATAATAAGGAAACGAGTCAATACTAACTTATATTCATGTGGGACAAGGAATATTCCTGTCACTTGGTGCAATCGCAGGAGGAACTATTTAAAGTAGCGGTTATACCCCCTAAGCAGGTTAAGTAGTTCCTGTAAATTGAATTGGAATTTGGGGTCTTCCTTTGGCTCGGGTATAGGTTGAACCCCGGAAGATGTAGGCGGTACTACCGAACGCTCAAGAATAGTTGCAATCAAAGAGATGATTATTATGGGCAAACTTCCAGTTACACCATTAACGCTAATGATGGGGAGAAAAAGGGAGAAATTCGGGGACTCTCTGGTAGACCCGACGAAACCTGAAAGGAGTATATACACTAAGAGAGGTGCCGGTGGTGTGAGCTGGACACCTGGACGGGTTACTTCTCCATCCACTATTTGGCTGGTGTCTATATTTTCGGGCAAGCACTTTTTCAATTTGGTTAAAAACTCTGCCGACTCCGACAGGCTCATACTTACCGAACCTGGAAAACCTTCAAACCCGGCAGGGGGATTGCTTACCCGACCCTCCTTAGACAGCAAGGATGCAATCAGAATTATAGTGTTAATCACAATTACCCAAAGCCCGGCCAAAGGCACTTGTGCCTCCGCGATAGACTGCGCAAACCAAACGGTGGATGATCCTACTGCAGAAATAACCGGTACCCCTAGGAACAAGCTTACCCTAAGAGTAGTTGGTATAGGGGATGGGCCGCTTGGTATTATTCCAACTGAAGAAAGTTTTTGCTCGTTAGAAAAGGCGGTTACTGGCTCCATTGCTACGCCTCCCTTACCTCTTCGCTATTATAGATTACCCAAAAAGCTCTTCACTGGTGAAATAGCTCGGTTCTATATCCCCGGTAAGTATGTGCAGTTAACGGGCAGTGTTGATTTACCAAGATAGCAAAAACGGAGGAAAGGGAAATAGATCCATCTCTGCGTCCTTGCTACGAGTTTATTTCCAGCCAGCTAGCTGGCTAGCTAGTAAGTCACTTGGCTCTACGAGAGCCAGGTGCTCAACTGTAGATTATGCCGCTGTAAAAGCTCGGCATTCCCTAGCACAATTCAAACATATTTGACCACAATTTTGTGATTCGGCATCAGTGAACCGTAAACATTCGTTTCCGCAAACTTCACAGATGCTTGCACATAAAGCAGCAATAGCTTTGGAAAATGCACTATGACGTGCTAGGTATTTTACAGTCCGGGAACAAATGTCGGCACAGTCACGTAATAATTGGCACTGCCGTACCCTTGCAGAGTGTGTAAGATAGGTGTCATTTTTAAATCTCCTTTTTCAATATCTTCCATACATTTTATTATCCGCCTCTATAAATGTACTTTGTACATAAAAGAAGACCGTTGTTCAAATCTTTTGGGGAGACCCCTCCTCTATGGCTAGACGCAGCCTAACCAGTAATTCCTGGTGTCCTTCCGAGATGAAGATTTGAACCCGTTCAAGGGTTAGTTGCATTTGGTTTTTTTTGTAATAATCACTTCTAAGACCTGTCCCTTGTACATAGTCATTTTAACAGTACAGAAGGGGGGAGGATTTGTGGAGGGACTGATTCAGTATTTAAATGCCAGCCTGAATAGCGGTTCTATTATCGCATTACTTATCATGTTTGGAGCAGGAATTGCGCTAGCCTTTAATCCATGTATTGCTGCCATGGCACCTCTCGTTATAGGGGGAAGCCGGCAGAGTGGGCTTAGTCGTTCCTTTTTGTTTATGGGAGGATTTACCGTCACCTTAACGGTCCTGGGTCTGGGAGCCGCAAGCCTGGGAAAAGTGTTAACTTTGCCCGCATGGTTTTGGACCACTTCTCTGGGGATTTTATACCTCATCACCGGATTGATCTTGCTCCGAATCAGGCTGCCTATTTACATTTCCAGTTTTTATGTTTTTAGAGAGCGACCTCGTTGGTTGGATACCGTCGTAAATAAGGAAGGACTAAATCCCGGAGCTTTGGGTGCGGTTTTCGCTTTAGCTCCCTCTCCTTGCACGCTGCCAGTCATCATGGCCGTTACCGCTTTTGTCCTGGCAAGTGGACAAATGTTATTCGGCTCTTTAGCCTTAGGGTTTTTTGCCTTAGGACACAGCCTTCCATTAGCATTAGCCTTTGTGCCCTGGGTACGCAATCTCTTTCGGCCCAGTCCTCTTACCAGAGCTTTACGTCCGGCCTTAGGGATTGTTATGCTTGCTGTATCCTTATATTTCTTAGTAGCGCGCCCTGACTTTTTCAATCATAGCTCTATGGCAATGCAAAAGTGATTCTACTGAAACAAAGTTTAGAAAACAGTATCCCTCTTCTCTGCGGAGTGCTTTTTCAAGTCATTTACCGTCTTATGGATATCTCGTTTCTTAGATGTACGGACCAATGGTAGACCCCGCCGGGGTAAAGTTCTCGGCAAACGGGGACGTAGGGAATATTGGCGGGTGGTGGGGAAGCAACATTTCTGACATGCCAGCAAATAAGCCATTCCACACTGATTTCAAACGAGTATCGGTTGTGAAATAAACTTGCTGCCTCATATGTTACATAAATTTCAGCAAACTCTTGAACAATAACTATCGAGATATATTTTAAAGGAGGAAAAACCAAATGCCAACTACTAATGTTACTGGAACAAGGCAAGCAGTAAATCAAATGCCAATTGCCATTAATGCTACTATGCAAGCATGTATTGATGCTTGTAATGCCTGTGCCCAGGCTTGCGAAGAATGCTACTCTGCTTGTTTAGGTGAACCGGATGTTCAGGCGAGAATACACTGCGTCTATGTACTACGCGATTGTGCGGATATCTGTTCCATGGCTACTCAATTTATGTCCAGAAACAGTGAGTTTAGTCAGCAAATCTGCAGCCTTTGCGCAACCATTTGCGATACTTGTGCTGCTGAGTGTGCCAAATTCCAGGATACACACTGCCAGAAATGTGCTGATATATGCCGTACATGTGCAGATGAATGCCGCAAGATGGCAACAACAATGTAGACGATACCACAGAAGCCGAGTTATATTCCTATGTACCAAATACCCCTCCCACGTTAATGACAACGTAAGGAGGGTATTCCTTTTGCCGGTTGTGTAGACGGAGCAGCAGACTTAGGAACCAAACTACTTATTAGGTTTTTTCCGGTGTACCGGGGAAGATGGCTAATGGTAGCAGCGATGAGAAAATAGGTGACTTCCAATTAACTGTAACCCAGTTTGAGCAATCTCATCAGCTAGATATTCTAGGCTGTTTTCTGCTGTTTTGGTAACTATTAAGTAGATTTTATTTACCTCAGCCCGTAGTCCCCGAACCAAGTCGTGTACCCGTCTGGCCGAGCGGATTCCGCGCGCTGTGGAATCACTAATGACAAACATTATATCAATTTGGGGAATTGTAAGACGGCTGATATGCTCCATTCCTGCTTCTGTATCTACAGCCACAAAATCATAATTTTTCCCTAGGGTTTCAAGATACATACGCAAAATATTATTGGGATAACAATAACACCCAGGACCCTGCGGATCTCCCATAGCTAAAAAATCAAATTTGGGAGTTTTAATTAGGGATTGTTGTAAATTTTGAATAAGAGAGATAGTTGTCGAGCTATCCGGAATAATTTTTATATTCTTTTTTTCTTCCAAGAGCTCAGAGATAGTCGTAGAGACAGTTAGCCCTAGAGCTTCGTTTAAATTTGCATTAGGATCGGCATCAACTGCTAAAATAGAAATTTCGCTTTTTTCACGTATCATTTGCCTTAACAACAAAGTTATAAAGGTTGTTTTTCCTACTCCACCTTTTCCGGCTACAGCAATATATTTTGTCACGCTAACTCCTCCTCAATTGTTTGTCGTTTGTCTTAAGATATTGTAATTGGCGACTTTTGCTCCAAATGTTTACGTTGAAACGGAATAGTCGCTGGAGGAATAGTACTCGGAACTCTCTTATTCTGGCTTGTGGATATGATTAGCTCAAAGATAGGGCAAACTATTATTGCCATAGATGAATGAGGCAATGCCCAGGAATAAAAACTTTCACTTCCTATTAAACATCATTCAAAAATTGTCTATATGATATTGTTTCCGGGATGTTTTATTATCAACTAACCATAGAAAACCCAAGCCTATTCTATGGAAGAGACAAAGTCCCAGCCAAAGTTCATACTATTCTCCGGACCGCTATATCGTCTCCGCAGCTTTAGTAAAAAGTAAATATACCATTAAACCATTAAACCATTAAACCAAATCAAAAGAATATCTGTTGAATTAGCTGTGCAAACTAGAGACGATGTTATGAACAAAGGGAGGTATTATTTTGAAAGCTCTTGTCTACCACGGCCCTAAGCAAATACAATGGGAAGAAAAACCAACACCTACTATTCAAGACCCTTCAGATGCTATTGTAAAGATTCTCAAGACGACAATTTGTGGGACAGACTTACATATTCTTAAAGGGGATGTTCCCACAGTAACAGATGGACGTATTTTAGGTCACGAAGGTGTAGGAATTGTTGAAGAAATCGGTGAAGGGGTCTTAAATTTCCATGTTGGTGATCGAGTGTTGATTTCTTGTATTACATCTTGCTCAAAATGCGATCCATGTAAGAAAGGGATGTATTCTCATTGTAAATCTGGAGGTTGGATTCTCGGTAATACAATCGATGGAACACAGGCTGAATATACTCGAATTCCCCACGCCGACAGCAGTTTATACAATGTACCTGATGGGGTAGAAGAGGAAGCATTGGTTATGTTAAGCGATATTCTGCCTACTGGATTTGAATGCGGAGTCCTTAATGGCCAAGTCAAACCAGGAGATACGGTTGCCATTGTTGGTGCCGGACCTGTCGGCCTCGCAGCCCTATTAACAGCCCAATTTTACTCACCTGCTGAAATAATTATGATTGATATAGATGATAATCGTTTAGAAGTGGCCAAAAAATTTGGAGCCACAAAAGTTATCAATAGCAACAACGGAAAGCCTATTGAGAAAGTAATGGAACTTACCGGCAATCAAGGAGTAGATGTTGCGATTGAAGCAGTGGGAATTCCTGCTACCTTTGAAATCTGTCAATATATTGTCACCCCCGGGGGACATATTGCAAACGTAGGCGTACATGGAAAAAGCGTAGAATTGCATTTAGAAACTCTCTGGTCACACAACATTACTATAACTACCCGTTTGGTTGATACAGTAACTACCCCAATGCTATTGAAAGTTGTTCAATCAGGTAAACTAAAGCCTGAACAGCTAATTACTCATCATTTTCATTTAGATGAAATTATAAAAGCTTATGATGTGTTCAGTAAAGGTGCTCAGGAGAAGGCTCTAAAAGTAATCTTATCTGCCTAATGGAGTCCGTTTATTCGTTAACCCTGAAAATGTAAACCGTTTTGTGAAACTTCTTTTAGCCTGCATTTTAAAATTGACGGGCAAGTCTATACAATTGTGATGCTAAGGGCTGAAACCTAACCTCAGCCCTTTTCTCATGGAAAGGAGGTATGAGCAATGAGTGGTACAGTCGGCAATATAGTAGTCCGTGTAGGGGCATCGGCAGAACAGTTGGAATCCGAGATGAAAAAAGCTTCTAATACTATACTCACATTCAAAAACGAATCCATGACAGCTCTCAAATCCTTTGGCATACCCCGTATCAGCAGCACTAACCCCGTTGAGAGCATCCAATCCGGCCAGCGTGTTATTGCCAACTTTGCGCAGGAATCCGGCGAAACCTTAGAACAGTTCCAGCAAAGAGTAAGAACGGTATTCAAAGAGGCCGGTGTAGACATAACCGCCTATGAACGAGCCCTTGAGGGCGCAAACCAGATTCACGCTGAGTTTGCCAAAGGGGCTGTTAAGAGTTTCCAGGCTGCCAGAACCGCGATTAAGGAGACGGCTGAAGCAGCGGGTAAGGAAGAAGCCGGGGCAGTCGCAGCCGATTTCAAAAACATGGGAAGCAGTATCTTTAAGGATGTTAAGGATTTCGGCGGCAATGTAGTCAACGCCTTTAAGACGATAACCGATGGCAGCGCGAGTTTTGGCGCTAAGTTTGGTGCGGTAAGCCAGGCGGTCACATCCGGCTTTGGCATTATGAGCGGCGCGGTTGAAGTATTTCTTGCCATTGAGGTTGTCAAGAAAGTCGGAGAGTGGACAGAGCTGAAGCATAACTCTACAGCCCTTATACAATCGGGGGTGTAGAGTTTTTTAAAATAACTTTTTCTCAAAATAGGGCTGGTAATACACAAATCGATATGGTATGGTAGTCTTAGAA
>Ga0255338_1003740_pt1 | contig 17431 bp, 10 predicted proteins | sample MeOH1_35cm_T4_19_FD_203715 | JGI IMG/M metagenome (GOLD analysis project Ga0255338, IMG submission 203715) | Sandy soil microbial communities from University of British Columbia, Vancouver, Canada - MeOH1_35cm_T4_195 | ecosystem: Engineered > Artificial ecosystem > Sand microcosm > Unclassified ...
GCAGCCGGCGGCGAGGGCGACGAGGAGGGCGACGAGGAAGGCGGCGGCGAGCAGACGCGGCGGACGAGGCAAGGGCGAGGCTCCGTGGGTAGCGCGGCCGTTACGCGTCGCCACGATAGACGGGCTCGCGCGCTATTGCAAACGGTCGCAACAGCAGGCTGTTGCAATGGCAACGCCTATACTCTGGTGCCAATGGACACTGATCGCGTCCCGTGGCCCGCGGACCAGGCCGCCCTGCGGACCGAGTTCCGATCCCGCGGCCTGCGCTGGACGCCGCAACGCCGGATGGTCCTCGAGGTCCTCGAGCAGACCGAGGGGCACGTGACGGGCGGCGACATCGTCGAGCGCTGCCGGGCGGTCGAACCGGACACCACACCGTCGACGGTCTACCGGACGCTGCGTGTCCTCGAGGAGCTCGGCGTCATCGGCCACGCCCACGGTCTCGATGGGCGCGAGGAATTCCATCTCGCCGCCCACGGCGAGCACGGCCATCTCCACTGCGAGTCGTGCGGCCGGAGCTGGGAGATCTCGGCTGCCGAAGCCGACGCGACCATCGCCTCCTTCCGAGAGAGTCGCGGGTTCGCGGTCGACCTCGGTCACCTGACGGTCGTCGGACGATGCAGGGACTGCCTGGCGAACGGCCGAAACGATGACGTCGTGTCGGCCGCCGAGGCGTCGAGGGACTAGCCGCTCATCGGCAGCGGACGCGTTTCGAGCGCAGATTTCCAATGAGATTGGACGCGATGGGACCCCTCCCGCTCTGAGCCCGACGCATTTCCAACCCGGTTGGAAATGCGTCGTCGACCACCCCATCTCGTGGCCGTCGACAGGGATTCCGTCCAATGGCATTGGAATTCCGGTCCTGACGTGGGTCTCGGACACGCACGGCGTCGGGGCAGCCACGGACCTCGGCGCGAGCCACGGACCTCGGCGCGAGCCACGGACTTCGGCGCGAGCCACGGACTTCGCACGAGCCACGGACTTCGGCGCGAGCCACGGATCTCGCGCGGGCCGTGGATTTGCGGCCGTTACGCCGTCCGATGCGGTCCGCGCCGGTCGTCGACGGCCGCTTCGGGCACCAGCCCCGCGTCGAGCGGCGCGTCACGGACTGCCTCCGCACCCATTCGGCCCCACACCGCGACTGCAACGACCGCGGTCGCCACGGTCCCGAGCCCAGCGCTCAGAAGGAACAACCGGTCGACTCCTACGAGCCCAGCCACGGAGCCCCCAACCGCCGCAGCGGTGACCTGGGCGAGGCTGATGCCCGCCCCCTGGAAGATCCCCTGCGCCGTTGCCGCGAGGTTCCGCGGCGCGTGCTCCGAGACGTAGGTCACCCCGCCGACCATGAAGCAGGCGAAGCCGACACCCTGGGCCGCAGACAGCGCGACCAGCACCGTCGGGTCGGCCGACAGGGACGCGAGCAACGCTCGACCGGCGAAGCACGCCGCTCCCGCGACCAGCACGCGCGACGCGCCGAACCGGGCGACGATCCGCGGGAAGCGGAGCATGATCGGCACCTCGATCGCCGCCCCGAGCGCCGCCGACAGTCCGACGACCGTCGCCGGCGCGCCGAGCTCGTGGAGCCGAATGGAATAGAACCCGGCCACCGCGGACAACCCGCTCCACGTGAGGAACGCACCGACGAGGAACAGCCCGAGCCCGCGCCGCCCGAACAAGCGGCCCGCCGCCCGAAAGGGCTGCCCGACGTGGACCCGCGCTTCGGGCCGCAGCGTCAACCCGATCAACCCCGTGCTCAGGAGCGCGACCGCGAGGACGGCGAACAGAACGCCAAGACCCCAGCGCTCGATCGCGGCGCCCGTCAGGAACGCAGACGCGATGTAGGACACGGAGCCCCACGCCCGGAGCGGTCCGTACTTCGTCCGGTCAGGGCCAACCGCCTCCAGCGCGCGCGCATCGAGGATCGGTCCGGTGCCCGCGATTCCGATCGCCAGGACGATCGCGGCGACCGCGACAGCCAGTGGCTCGCGCACGAGGACGAGCGACACCGCGCCGAGCGCTCCGACGACGGTCGCGGTCAGCAGGACGAGCGGCGACCCGCCGAACCGGTCGGACACGGCGCCCCACGCCGGCGACGCGAGGAGCCCGATCGCCGCCGCGAGCCCGACGAGCTGCCCGATGTGGGCAAGGTCAAACCCGAGTGACTGGTAGTAGAGGACGAGATACGGCGATTGCGCGCCGATCGCGACGAAGAAAGCGACGAACGCGAGAGCCGCCCTGACGCGTGGCGTCACGCGGGGCGGGTCACGGCAGCCCAGGGGATTCGGGGCGGGGCATCGCCGGGATGATAGGGCGGTCCGGGAGCCGCGGGTCAGGATCCGTGCGTACCGGCCCGGTGCGATCTCGACGATCACCCGGCCGACCGCCTGGCGGATCTTCTCGGCGACGTCCGCATGGTGCAGCCGGCGGCCCCGGCCCCAGACCCCTCCACTTGTCCGGCGGGTACCGGTCGGAGTCGACCGCCGGCGCGTCCGTCGCGGCGCGTTCGTGCGGAAACGGGAATGTTCGTGCGGAAACGGGAATGAGGCCGGCTAGTACTGCCGGGGAGGTGCCCGCGGGCACCGCCGCCCGGCAAGGTGACGGCATGCCCATTCGACGCTCGATCGCCCTCGCCCTCGCCCCGGCCCTGCTCGTCGTGGGGTGCAGTGGCGGCCCAGCTCCCAGCGCTCCGCGGTCGGCCCCGGTCGCGCCGCCGACTGTGGCCACCGCCGCCGGATCACCGACGCCACGTGCCGACCTCGCCGAGCTCGTCAGGACCGGACCGGCAGCCGGCGCGTGGGTCGGGCTCAACCTCGACTGGGGCAGCGAGACCGTCGCCCAGGTGACGGAGCGACTCGGGCGTCCGCCGGCGACGGTCGTCTCGTTCGTGCCCTTCCCGCTTGACGAGACGGCGTCGACGAATCTCGACGCGGCGGCGGGCCAGGCTCGGGACGTCGGCGCGGTCCTGATCGTGACGCTCGAGCCGTTCGACGGCCTCGATGCGGTAACCGACGACGTCGCCGCGGGCCTCGCCCGACGACTTGCCGCGTACGGCGCCGCGGGCACGCCGACGCTCGTCCGGTTCGCCCACGAGATGAACGGATCGTGGTACCCGTGGGGCCAGGATCCCGAGCATTATGTTCCCACCTTCCGCCGCGTCGCCGCCGCCGTCCACGCCGGCGCGCCGACTGCGGCGATGCTGTGGGCGCCGAACGAGGGACTCGGCTACCCGTACGCGGGCGAGCGATACGACGCGCCCGTCGGCAGCACCGCGCGGACGGCCCTCGACACGACCGGTGACGGGAAGCTCGACGCGGCGGACGACCCCTACGCCCCGTACTGGCCCGGCGACGATGCCGTCGACTGGGTCGGGATGAGCCTCTACCACTGGGGAACGGAGTGGCCATGGGGCGAGAACGAGGTCCCGGCGGCGGGGAAGTTCGCCGCGCTCCTCGGGGGATCGGCGGCACCGGCTGGAACGCGGACGCCCGACTTCTATGCGACCTGGGCCGAGGGCCATGCGAAGCCGCTGGCGATTGCGGAGACGGCCGCCTTCTACCGTCCGGGGACGGGCGGAGCGACCGAACGCGAGATCAAGCTCGCCTGGCTCGAGCAGGCTCTCGATCCGGCGATGCTGGCTCGGTATCCCCGCCTCCGCCTCGTCAACTGGTTCGAGTGGCGCAAGGTCGAGCCCGAGGTGAACGACACGGTCGACTGGCGGATCACGGCCGATCCCGAGCTCCGGGCGGCGTTCGTCAGGGCGGCCTCGGAGGCATTCACGCTCGGCCCCGCGATTCGCTAGATCGCGTCGTCAGTCACTGCCGTCGGCCGTCCGTCGTTCCGCGCCGCGAGCCACGGTGTCACCCACGCGATGAGCGCCACGAGCAGAGCGATGCCGATCACGACCGCCGCGACGATGGTCAGGTTCCGGTTGAGCTCGTCGAGGAGCGCCCGGACGACCGGCGCGCCGCCGGCCGCAGCCATCGATGCGACCGCGATCTGCTCGCCCGCGCGGATCGCGACCACGGCGACGACGAGCGCGATGGCCGTGCCGAGGCTGAGGGCGATGATCGTCCGGCGCCGATCGTCGGCGAGGACCACGGTCGCGACCGCGAGGACGATCGCCACGATCGGCAGGACGATGACGGCGATGTCGGCCACGTGGACGACCTGCTGCGCCGCGGCGAGCCGCGGCGTGTCGGCGATCGGGACCGTCCCGAAATCCGCCGGCAGCGTCACGCCGAGCTTCGTCTGGAGCTCGTCCCGGACGTTCGCGGGCACCTGTCCGGACGAGAGATCCGGCAGCTGGACCGAGGCCGGGATGAACCCGGTCGACTGGAGCTGCTGAAGCGCCGCTCCGGCGAGCGCGATGACGTTGAGGTCGAGGCTCTCGCCCTGCAGACGCGCGAGGTCGTTCGAGCCGCGGAGCAGGCTCACGAACTGCTCGTGGGCCACCCGGCTCGCGTCGGTCCACGCCGTCCCGAAACGCGGACTCGCCATTGCCCGGCCGATCGCCGTCTCGAGCCGGTTCGTGATCGCGGTCGCGAGCGGGTCGGCGAGGAACGCGGCCTGGCTCGGGAGGACCGCCGTGATCCGCCGCTCGAGCTCGAGGCGTGTCGCGATCTGCGTCGCCAGCCGGTCGCTGACGGACGCGACGACGTCCGGTTGCTGGGCCACGGGACCGACGAGCGCGACGAACCGGTCCGTGTTGAGCGCGACCTGGTGGGCCCAGACGACGACCGTCGAGAGCGCGATCGCGATGCACGCCAGGACGCCGAGCGCGCCGACGAGGACCCTCCGCCCCTGCGATCGCGGCCGTGCCGCCGCCGGGGCTGCGGCCGGGCCAGCGGTCGGCCCACCCTCGGTTCGGGTCTGCTCTGTCTCGTCGACGGCCGTCACATCTCCACCCAGTTGCCTGTTCGCTGCTCCGGCCGCCCGCGGATGCCGTAGCGTCGCCCGAGTGAACCCGGCGGGGCATCGCGGTGTATCCCGGTTGGGAACCCGTCGCTCGGCGTAGGGAATGGGAGGAGGGTCTGGAGACGCTCGGGCTCTGGCGCGCCGTCGTGGGACGGAGCCGGTCAGACTGGCCGGTCGTCCTGGCGGCCGCCCTGCTCCTTCTGTGCGCCACGACCCTCCTCGCAACTGGTGCGTTGTACGCGGACGCGGTCGCGCTCGGCGGCCTGCGGCGGACCGTGGCCGCGGCGACGGCCGCGGATCGGGCCGTCATCGTCGCGACAACCGGCTCGCCGCGCGACGCCCCTGCCCTCGACGGGATCGTCCGAGGCGAGCTGGCCCGCTCGCTCGGCGCGCCGGGCGGGGAGGTCGCGCGGATCGCGCAGTCCGGCTCGTTCGCCCGCGCCGACGAGCCACCGGACGCGGTGCGCGACCTGGTCGTGCTCGGGACCTACGACGCGATCGAACGCCACGCCATGCTCGTCGACGGCCGCTGGCCGGTGCCGGGGCGCGATCCACGCGAGGCGACCCTCTCGGCCCCCGCCGCCAATTCGCTCGGTCTGCGCGTCGGCGACACGGTCGGCCTCGTCAACCGGCTCGATCCATCGGTCGTCGTGCGGGTAGTCGTCACCGGGACCTGGACGCCCGATCCGACCGACGCGTACTGGGCCGGCGTCCCGCTCGAGCTCGAAGGCGTCGACGAATCGGGCGGGTACGTCGTTCACGGACCGTTCGTCCTCGCCCCGGAGGACCTGTTCGACCCGGCCCTCGGCTCCCGGCTCGAGCTCCAGTGGCGCGGCCTGCCGGCCGTCGGCGCGCTGCGGCTCGACGACATCGAGCCGCTTCGCCGCGACCTCGACCGACTCGACGAGCAGCTTCGGGCGACGCCGCTCACGTCGCGGCAGTTTCGGGTGACGGCTGCACTCCCGACGATCCTCGACGGCGTCTCGCGGCAGGTCCTCGTCAGCCGCAGCGGCATCCTGCTGCTGACCGTCCAGTTCGCGGTCCTCGCCGGGTATGCGGTCGTCCTCGTCGGCGGGCTGCTCCTCGAGCGGCGCCGGGCGGAGACGGCGCTCCTCCGCTCGCGCGGGGCGGGTGCCCGCCACCTGGCCGGGATGGCCCTCGGCGAGGCGCTCCTGCTCGCGATCCCCGCCACGATCGCCGCGCCGTTCCTCGCCCTCGGGATCGTCGGCGTGCTCGGGACGGCCGGGCCGCTCGCCGGGACGGGGATGACGAGCGGGGTCGAGCTGACGCCGGCGGTCGTTCTCATTGCCGCGGTCGCCGGGCTCGCGTCGGTCATGGCGCTCGCGCTGCCGGTCCTCGGGTCGGGGGTGAGCCTCGCCGGCGTCCGGGCGGCGATCGGGCGGCAGACCAGCCGCACGCTTCCGCAGCGGCTCGGGCTCGACCTCGTCCTCGTCATCCTCGCCGGCGCGGCGCTGTGGCAGCTCCGCGCGTACGGCGCGCCGCTGACCCGGAACGCGCGCGGCGTCCTCGGGGTCGACCCGCTCCTCGTCGCCGCGCCGTCGATCGGCCTCCTCGCCGGGGCGGTCCTGGCGCTCCGGATCGTCCCGCGCGTCGCCGAGGTCGCCGAGCGGGTCCTCGCCCGTCGGCGCGGCCTCGTCGCGCCGCTCGGCGGCCGCCAGCTCGCCCGCCGGCCGCTCCGCTACACGCGCTCGGCGCTCCTGCTGATGCTCGCGATCGGGCTCGGGACGTTCGCCTCGGCGCACGCTGCCACGTGGGCGCGGTCGCAGGTCGACCAGGCCGGCTACCGGGCGGCCGCCGATGTCCGGGTCGTCGTCGCGAGCTACCCGGTCCTTCCGGCGTGGGCGATCGGGCCGGCGTACCGGGCGATCCCCGGCGTCACGGCGGCGGTCCCGGTCACGCGCGGGACGCTGACCGCGGGCCGATCGGTCCGGGACGGGACGTTCCTCGCGCTCGACCCTGAGCGCGCGACAGCGCTCATCACGTTCCTGCCCGGCGAGCGGGACCGGCTCGCGGCGTCGCTCACGGACCTCGCCGCGAAGCGACCCACGGTTCCGCTCGCGCCGCTCCCCGGCGAGCCACGGCGGCTCTCCGTCGCCCTCGCCGCGCACCTCGACGCCATCTCGACGCTCGGGCCGAACGAAACCCTGCCCGACTACGAGGCGGCGACCTGGCCCGGCGTCGCGGTTGCCGCCGTCGTCGTCGATGGCGACGGGCTCGTCCACCGGTTCGCGGGCACGACCGCGACGTTCGAGAGCGCGGGGCAGCGGGTCGAGATCCCGCTCGCGAACGACATCGCCGGGGAGGCACGGATGCCAGCGCCACCGCTCGCGCTCGCGGCGATCGAGATCGCGATTGGCGGGCCGTCGTGGTCGGCGACGACCGGGACCGTCGACCTGACCGCGATCGGCGTGAGCGAGATGGCAGCGGGCGACGCGTGGAGGGCCGTGCCGCTCGATCCCGGAGCCGACGGCTGGGCGTGGGACCGCTCGGACGGCGCTGAGGCGCTGCCGTACGAGGCGTCGCCGCAGACCCCCGGCCGGATCGTCCTCGGCGAGCAGGCGGCGAGCTTCACGAGCAACACGGTCTCCGGCACGACCTTCCGGCTCGTCGCGCGCGGTGACCCCGAGACCTCCCTGTCCGCGATCGCCGGCGCGCGCTTTCTGGAGCTGACCGGGGCCCGGGTCGGCGACCGGCTGTCGGTCTCGCTCGGCGGGCAGCCGACCCAGATCGTCATCGCCGGCGCCGCGCAGACGTTCCCGCCCCTCGACCCGGACCGGCCGTTCCTCATCGTCGACGGGCGGGCGCTCGCGCCGGTCGGCTACGCCGCGACCGGTCACAGCTCGGCACCCGAGGAATGGTGGCTCGCGACCGATCCGGGGCACGAGGCGGAGGTCGTCGCGGCGCTCGCCCGACCGCCGAACTCCGCCGGCGAGGTCGTCGGGCGGACGGCGCTCGCCGAGTCGCTCGCGGGTGACCCCGTGTCGCTCGGCGTGATCGGCGTCCTGGGGCTCGGCTCGCTCGCGGCGATGGTCTTCGCCGCGATCGGGTTCGTCGTCAGCGCGACCGTCTCGACGAGCGAGCGGATCGGCGAGTTCGCGCTCCTCCGCGCGCTCGGGCTGTCGAGCAGCCAGCTGTCGGTGTGGCTGTCGCTCGAGAGCGCATTCCTCCTCGGGATCGGGCTCGTCGCCGGCGCCGGCCTCGGCGTCCTCCTCGCCTGGCTCGTCCTCCCGTTCGCGACCCTCACGTCGACCGGCGCCGCGCCCGTGCCGACCCCGGTCGTCGTCGTCCCGTGGCAGGCGCTGCTTCCCCTCGCCGCCGTCGTCGCCGGGCTGCTCGTCGTGACGATCGTGGTCGTCCGCCGCCAGGTCCCGGCGACCGAGATCAGCGCAGTCCTCCGGGTGCGCGACGGATGAGCGCATGGCTCGCCACCGCGCTCCGCCGCCTCCGTGACGACCGGCTCCCGACCATCGGTCTCGTGCTGCTCATCCTCGTGACGGCGTTCGTCTTCGCGGTCGCCCCGCGGCTTTTGGACGCGCTCGCCGACGAGGCGCTCCGGGCGGAGGTCCGGACGGCGCCGCCGGCCACAGTGAGCATCCAGCTCATCGAGCAGGACCGCTACCCGGCAGGCCCGCCGGCCACGCCGCTCGCGAGGATGGTCGGCCGGGGCGACGAGCTCGAGGCGCGGATCCCTGCGTCCGTCCGGGCGCTCGTCGTTGATCACGACGTCCGGGCGGTCACCGCGCGCTGGCGGCTGCTGAAGGAGACGAGCGACCCCGCCTTCGTCCGCCTCCGGCTCGATCCTGCTGCGGCGGGGCGCGTCCGGTTCGTCGAAGGGCGGCCGGCGAGCGACGCGACGCGCACGATCGACGGCGTCGGTCCGGAGAAGGCTGGCGGGGTCGTCGTCTACGAGGCCGCCGTGTCGCGGGCGACCGCGACGGGGTTCGGGCTCGCCGTCGGCGACGAGGTTCCGCTTCAGCTCGACACGACCGACCCGCTCGCTGGCCGGCGGAGCGGCCCGGCCCGCTACGCGGCGATCGTGGTCGTCGGGATCTACGACGTGGTCGACCCGGCGTCGCCCTGGTGGCTCGACGACACGCTCCTCGCCGGTCCATCGATCCGTTCGCTCGGCGGGGACGCGCGGCAGCTCGACGCGGACGTCCTCGTCGCCGACGGCGCCTACCCGATCCTGCTCGCCCCGACCGACGGTGAGCCGATCTTCTTCCGCTACCTGTGGCGGGAGCACGTCGACCCCGAGCGGCTCGACGCCGCGAGGCTCGACCGCCTCGTCGTCGATCTCCGCCGGCTCCAGGCCGCGTTTCCGACCGCGAACGTCGGCTTCGGTGGCGAGACGGCGATGCGATCCGGGCTCCTGGACCTGATCGAGCGCCAGCAGGTCCGCTGGTCGTCGGCGCGGGCGATCCTGACCGTCGTCGCCCTCGGGCCCGCCGCGGCGGCCATCGCGGCGCTGGGCCTGATCGTCGTCCTTGCCGCCCAGCGCCGCCGACAGACGCTTGCGCTCGCTCGCGGCCGCGGGGCATCCGGCTTCCAGGTCGTGGCGGCGATCGTCGCGGAGGGGCTGCTCCTCGCGGGGCCGGCGGTCGCCGTCGCGGCCGGCATCGCGATCGCGCTCCTGCCGGGCAGTCCCAACCGGCCGACGCTCGTCGCCGCGGCCGCGGTCGCCGCCATCGCCACCGTGCTGCCCGTCGCGGCGTCGCTGCCGTCGCGCGTGGGTCCGGCCCTCGACCCGTCGCGCGACGGCATGGCTCGCCGCCTCGGGCCGCGCCGGCTCGTCGCGGAGGCGTGCATCGTCGCGGCCGCGATCGGAGGCGCCTACCTCCTCCGCGAGCGGGGGATCCGCGGCCCGAGCACGTCCGGCGGGTTGGCCGGGGGCGATCCGCTCATCGCCGCCGTCCCGGCGCTCGCCGGGGTCGCGGCCGGGCTCATCGCCGTCCGCCTCTACCCACTCCCGATCCGCCTGCTCGCCCGGATCGCGGCCGCGCGGCGCGACCTCGTCCCGCTCCTCGCGATGCGCCGCGCCGCACACGGCGCGGCCGGGATCGTCCTCGTCGTCCTCCTCGCGACGGTCGCGCTCGGCTCGTTCGCGTCGGCGGCGCTCGTCCATCTCGACCGCGCGTCCGAGGCGGTAGCGTGGCAGGAGGTCGGCGCCCCGTACCGCGTCACCGCGGCCACCGGGTCGTTGCCCCGCGCCTTCGACCCGAAGACGCTCCCCGGCGTGGAGGCCGCGGCCGGGGTCTACCGCGGCCTTGCCCCGGTCGGCAACACGGGCCTCCGGGTCGAGCTCCTCGCCCTCGACGTGACCCCGTACGCAGCGGTCGTCCGTGGCACGCCCGCCGACCCTGGGCTGCCGGCCGAGATGCTCGGGCCGCGCGGCCAGCCGATCCCCGCGATCGTGTCGACGAGCCTGACCTCGCGGTCCCGCGGCCCGAAGCTCGGCGAGACGTTCGTCCTCAACGTCGAGGCCTACACGCTCCAGTACCGGGTCGTCGCGGTCCGCGACCGGTTCCCGGGGCTGCCGCCGTCCGACAATCCGTTCGTCGTCGTGTCCCGCGAGCAGCTCCGGGCGGCCGCCCCGAACGCGCCGCTCGCGCCGTCGGTCGCCGTCCTTCGCGCCCCGAACGATGCCGGCCCCGGGATCCGCGAGGCGCTCGAGACGGCGCTCGGCGGCGCGACGGTCGACGGGCGCGCCGAGCGGGCGGCGGCGCTCCGCGGCTCGCCCGTCCTTGGCGCGGTCCGCGGCGGGATCGGGGCGGCGGCGCTCGTCGGCGCGGTCTACGCCGCCCTGGCCGTGGCCGCGGCGCTCGCGCTCGCCGGAGTCGCCCGCGCCATCGAGGTCGCGCACCTTCGGACGATCGGGCTCACGCGCCGCCAGGCGGTCGCGCTCGTCGTCGTCGAGCACGGCCCGACCGTGCTCGTGGCCTTCGGCGTCGGCCTGGCCGCCGGCTTCGGCCTGTTCCTCCTTCTTCGCCCGGGTCTCGGGCTCGAGGCGCTCGTCGGCTCGCCGATCGAGATCACGCCCGGGTTCGACATCGCTCAGTTCGCGCTCGTCCTGGCGGCGATCATCGCGATCGTTGCCGCCGGGATGGCGCTCGGCGCTGCGTTCCGAGGTGCGGTCGCGGTGACCGCGGTACGACGAGGTTTCGAATGACGACCGACCGATTCGACCCCTTCGACGCGTCGGTGCCGACGCCCGAGATCGTCGATCTGCGGCCGCCGCGGGAGGAGGCGATGCGACGCGCCGCTCGAACCGCGTCCGCGCCCGCCGCGCACTCGGCTCGGCCGCGTTACGGCGACGGGGCGCAGATCGTGTGCGACAACCTCGTCCGGATCTACAAGGTGGCGGACCTCGAGGTCGTGGCGCTGCAGGGGCTCGATCTCCTCGTCGACGGCGGCGAGATGGTCGCGATCGTCGGCGCCTCAGGGAGCGGCAAGTCGACGCTCCTCAGCATCCTGGGCGGGCTCGACGTCCCGTCGGCCGGGCGGGCCGTCGTCGCCGGTCACGACCTCAGCCAGATGGGCCGTCGCGAACGCACCCACTACCGGCGCCGGGTCGTCGGCTTCGTCTGGCAGCAGACGGCCCGGAACCTGCTCGGGTATCTCAGCGCGATCGAGAACGTCGCGCTGCCGATGATCCTCGACGGCCGGCGCGAGCGGCGGCGGCGGGCGCTCGAGCTGCTCGACGTCGTCGGACTCGCCGATCGCGCGACCCATCGTCCCGACCGGCTGTCGGGCGGTGAGCAGCAGCGGGTCGCGATCGCCGTTGCGCTCGCCAACGATCCCGCGGTCCTCCTCGCCGACGAGCCGACCGGCGAGCTCGACAGCGCGACCTCCGCGGAGATCTTCGCGCTCCTGCGGCGGATCAACACCGAGCGCGGGACGACGGTCGTGGTCGTCACCCACGACGCGCTCGTCGCGGAACAGGTCCAGCGGACGGTCGCCATCCGCGACGGCCGGACCAGCACCGAGACGGTCCGCCGGACCGAGCTCGCCGACGACGGCAACCACCAGGTCATCGCCGAGGAGTTCGCCGTCCTGGACCGGGCCGGCCGGCTCCAGCTGCCGCGGGCGCACGTCGAGGCGCTCGAGCTCCGGAACCGGGTCCGGCTGCGACTCGAGGAGGACCATGTCGGCGTCTGGCCCGACCGCCCGAACGGGCGGGACGCCCCGGCGACACCGCCGGCGGAGCAGGGGAGGAGCGAGCGATGACCGAGGTTCGCGATCGCGTGACCGTTCCCTCGCCGACGGCCGGCCCGATGGTCGCCGCGACCGGCCTCGTCCGCGACTACCCGTCCGGCACCGGCGTGCTCCACGCCCTCCGCGGGATCGACCTGACCGTCGGTCGCGGCGAGCTGCTCGCCGTCCGCGGGCGGTCCGGGAGCGGCAAGACGACGCTGCTCAACCTCCTCGGCGGCCTCGATCGGCCGACCGCGGGCACGGTCATCGTCGACGGTCAGGAGGTCTCGTCGCTCGGCGAGCGGCAGCTCGTCGAGGTCCGCCGCCGGACGATCGCCTTCGTCTTCCAGGCATTCGGCCTCGTCCCGATCCTGAGCGCGGCCGAGAACGTCGAGATCCCGCTCCGGCTCGTGCACGCCGATCCCCGCGAGCGTGACGCCCGGGTCCACGAGCTGCTCGAGCTCGTCGGGCTCGCCGAGCGCGCGCGCCATCGGCCCCACGAGCTGTCTGGCGGCGAGCAGCAACGGGTCGCGGTCGCCCGCGCCCTCGCCAACCGCCCGAAGCTCCTCCTCGCCGACGAGCCGACCGGCCAGCTCGACTCGGAGACCGGCCACCGGGTCATGACGCTGCTGCGCTCGATCGTTCGCGCCGAGGGGGTGACGGCCGTCGTCGCCACCCACGACCCGGCGATGCTCGACGTCGCCGACCGGGTCGTCGAGCTTCGCGACGGGCAGCTCGTCGAGCGCGGCTAACCACCAGGCCCGAGCGCCCCACGCCACCGGGCCACTCCTCCGTTCGGGTGTTGCCCGGCATCAGCCCAGTCTGGTATAGAACGCCGCGTGCCCCGACTCCGTCACGTCCGGTTGGCTGTCCTTGCCGCTGCCGTCGCCGGCGCGATCGCGCTCGCCCCGTTTGCCTCGCGGGACGTCGATTCGCCGCTCGTCGGTGTGCCCCACGCCGCGGCCGGCGCGGCCGCCGGCGCCGTACCGCCGCCGCGGGTCGAGCCGTATCGCCCGATCCCCGATCCCGACGGGCCACGAGGTGAGCTCGCGGCCGCCCGCCCGGCCTCGCCGGCGGCGCTGACCGGCTATGTCTGGCCGCTCCCGAAGGGCCGGCTGACGAACCCGTTCGGGCCCAGCCGGTGGGGATCGCGGGTCGTCGACGGCGAGCACTTCCACGACGGAATCGATCTCGCGACGTTCTGTGGCGACCGGATCGGCGCTGCCCACGCGGGGACGGTCCTCGCCGCGGGCCGGCGCTACGACCAGTACATCGGCTGGCAGGGTGACCTGACGCGGTACACGAAGCGGCTCGACGAGAAGCACGCCTGGGGGACGCTCCCGATCGTCGTCGTCATCGACGACGGCAACGGCTACCGGAGCGTCTACGCCCACCTCAGCAAGGTCGTCGTGAAGCGCGGCGACCGGGTCGAGGCGGGCGAGCTGATCGGCTACGAAGGCGCGACCGGTCGAGCGTTCGGCTGCCATCTCCACTGGGAGGTGTTCAGCCCGCAAGAGACGGCCGTCTTCGGGCTCGATCCGGACGTCGCACGGCGGATGAAGCTGCCGCTGTTCCACACCGCGCGGATCGACCCCCAGCTCCTCCTCCCGCCCCGCCGCGAGCCGGGCGCGAAGCCCACTCCCGCGCCGTCGGGGGCACCCGCCGAACCAGCTCCGGGTCAGGACCGCCGGTAGCGGCGCGCGATCAGGGCGTAGGCCGGCAGGCGCGAGAGCGCCTCGCTGAGCCGGAGCTCGGTCGTCCCGTCGCGGGCCTCGATCGCAAGCAGCGAATCGGTCGCCGTCGCGTCGGCCGGGCGGGCGTCGACGACGGCGAGGTCGAGCGCGACGCGGCCCTGCTCGGCCGGCCCGAGGCGGGCGACGAGCTCGCTCGGGAAGCGGCCGTCCTCGTATTCGGCCCGGACCTCCGCCTCGGCCCGCCAGTGCGGCCGACGGAGGAGGATCGCCCGCCATGCGTCGGCGACTGCCGGTGAAACCCGCCCGTCGCCCGGCTGCCCCCCGCCGTCCCGGGCGAGCGATTCGCCGCGCACCCAGCGAGCGGCCTGGTGGAGCAGCGCGTATTCGTCGAGGTCGGCGTATTCGGCCAGCCGGTCGACCGGTGACGCGTCGCCGAAGATCGCCCGGACCGACGGCCCGAACACCTCGGCGAGGTCGAGATCGATCGCCCGGACCGTCCGGTGGAAATAGACCTGCTGGTACATGAACAGCCGCGCCGTCAGGAACATCTCGAGCGCGCCGAGGCCCGGCTCGTAGAGGGTCAGCCCGCGCTCCGAGACGAACGCGTACCGCCGGAGCCGCTCGACGTCGACCGGCCCGACGGCGACCCCGGTGAGGTACGCATCGCGCCGGACGTAGTCGAGGTTGTCGACCGTGAAGACGCCGGACAGGAGTGGCTGGAGCCAGCGAACCCAGACCGGCATCGACGAGTCGGCGAGCGCCGGCTTCGAGACCAGGAACGAGATCCACCGCGGGTCGATCGTCTCGCCCTCGGCGAAGGCGTCGCGGGCGGGGAGGACGCCCGGCGCCCGCCGGAGCCCGCCAATGAGCGCGCCGAGCTCGCGCTCGATGATCAGTTGCGACAGGTCCTCGTGGCTGAGGGCCTTGCGGCGGCCCCGCCGCGCGTCGGGCGGGGCGTCGAAGCCGGCGAGCACGTGCTCGTCGAAGAAATGGGCGAACGGGCCGTGGCCGACGTCGTGCAGGAGCCCGGCGATGCGCAGCGTCTCGACGACGAGCCCCTCCGACGGGACCGGCTCGGCCGCGCCCCCGGGAGCTCCCGACCGGAGCGTCGCCGCGAGGCTCGGATAGAGCGCGCGCGCCCACAGCCCGGCCTCGTGCATGACCCCGAGCCCGTGCGTGAACCGGGAGTGCTCGGCCGTCGGGAAGACCCACCGCGCGCTCTGGAGCTGGCTGACGCGCCGGAGCCGCTGCAGCCACGCGCTGTCGAGCAGGTCCTCCTCGGCGACGTCCTCGTCGGGCAGCCCCGCCGCTGCCGCCTCCGGCGGCGTGAGCCGCTTCGTCAGCTCGAGGTAACCGTGGATCGGGTCGCTGATGAGGTTGACGGCGCGGAAGGGGTGGCGTGCGCGGATCTGCATCACTCCGACCCGGCGTACCGCTCGAGCGCCCGACGGTGGGTCGCGGCGACGTCGGCACGGAGCTCAGCCGGCTCGAGGACCTCGACGTCGTCGCCCCACGACAGGATCCAGAGGCGGATCTCGATCGTCCCCGACACGCGGGCGCGCCACAGGAGCGACCCGTCGGGGCACGTTTCGACCTCCTGGGTGGGGTGCCAGGTCGCCTCCTGGACCCGGGTCGCGACCGGCCGAGCGAAGCGCAGGACGACCTCGACCTCGGGCTGGTCGGCGATGATGTCCCACGCCCGCCGGATGTCCGCCTCCAGCCGGCCCGCCTCGTCCGCCTCGAACGTCTCCGGCGTCAGGGCGACGTCGCGGATCCGCTCGATCTTGAACGTTCGGACGGCGTCGCGGGTCTCGTCCCAGCCGATCAGGTAGAGCGCGTGCGTCTGGAGCGACGGTTCGATGAGGTAGGGGTGCACCGTCGCCCGCCGCCGCTCGCTGCCCGGACCATAGCGGGCGGGGTCGTAGTCGAGCGCCACGACCCGGCGTTCCGCCCAGGCCTTCGTCAGGAGGTGGACGTGGCGGCCGAACGCCTCGTCGCGGGGATGACGGGACAGGGCGTCGAGCGTCCGGTCGACGTGCTCGCGAAGCGCCGGCGGCAGGCCCTCCTCGAGCTTCTCGAACGCCGACGCGAGGTTCGGGTCGTACTTGTCGGCGTAGCGGACCATGAGCCGGGCCGACAGGACGACCGCCATCGCCTCGTCGAGGGTCAGCTTCAGCGGTGGCAGGAACTCGTCGCTGACCACGCCCCACAGCCCGTTCTCCGACCAGACTGCGACGCCGACCTCCTCCTCGAGCGCCTTGAGGTCGCGGTACACGGTTCGCGGCGAGACGTCGATCCGGCGGGCGATCTCGGCCGGCCGGATCCCGTCCGGGTGGGCGCGCAGGACCGTCACGACCCGCAGGAGGCGGGCGAGGCGATCGCGCTTCGCGGCGTAGCGATCGGCGAGGTCGGTCATCGGGCTCCGGTCAGCGGGTGGGCGGGTCGACGGGGTGGTCCCCGTCGCGCTCGACCGCGATCATCGTCGCTCGCAGGTGACCCTGCAGCCCGCCCGCGACGATCGCGCCGGCATAACCGTTGACGCCACCAGAGACCTGCCCGAGCTCGCCGTCCGTGAAGACCCAGTAGTCGAGCTCGCCGCGCCAGTCGGACAGGTCGGCATCGCCGATGAGCCCCTCGATCTCGGGGAAGGCGGCGCGGAAGGTCGCACCGTCGATCGCGACCCGGCAGTGCCGCGCCCGCGCCCCGCCGAACGTCGCGATCCCGTGCATCTCGGCGGCCGCGCGAACCCCGGGCCGGATCGCGACGTCGACGACCCGGCGGTCGAGGGCGGCGCCGGCGACGTCCGCGGCCGGGACGGACTGCCAACCGACCGCCGGCACGAGGCGCCAGGCCGCGTTCCCGACCCGGGCGGCGCCCACCTGGGCGAGCTCTCGGTTCGTCGCCACGTACGCGGCCCACCGGAAGTCGCCGCCGCTCCGGACGCCCCGAACGTCGATCGTCCCGAGCGATCGGCCGTCGACGTCGCCGTCGAGCTGCAGCTCGACCCGTGACGTCGCCCCGGCGGCGACCGGCAGATCGCAGGTCGGCGGCTCACGGTTCGGATCCGTCGGACCGTAGATCGACGACGCGGGTGGTCGCTCGCGGAGGGCGGTCTCGTTGCCGACGGCCGCGCCGCCGAACGCGAGCCCCACGACGCACGTGGCCGCGACGCCGAACAGCGTGCCGCGGGCGAGCCGGCGACGTCGGAGCGCCGAATCGCCGAGGTGCCGCCGGGCGACCCCGAGGCCGGCGAACAGTGCCGTGCCGAGGAGCGCGAGGAGCCACGGGTAGCCGGCCTCGAGCGACGGCAGGAGCGTCTGGGGGCCGTGGGTGAGGAACGGGACGAGGAGGCCGCCGATCGACGGGACGAGCACCAACAGGGTCGCGAGGCCGAGCCAGACGAGGGCCGCGAAGGCGCGGTCGCCACGCGCGACGGGCGGCCAGACGAGCGCGGCGAGCGCGACGACGAGCGGCAGCGCGGCCGCCAGCCCGACGACGAGGTCGAGCGGGCCGCCCGGTCGGTAGCCGGCGAGCATGAGGCCGGCAGTGACCGCCCAGCCGACGACCAGGCTCGTCGCGATCAGCCGAAGCTCGAACGTTCGGACGCGCAC
>Ga0255338_1003742_pt1 | contig 17418 bp, 16 predicted proteins | sample MeOH1_35cm_T4_19_FD_203715 | JGI IMG/M metagenome (GOLD analysis project Ga0255338, IMG submission 203715) | Sandy soil microbial communities from University of British Columbia, Vancouver, Canada - MeOH1_35cm_T4_195 | ecosystem: Engineered > Artificial ecosystem > Sand microcosm > Unclassified ...
GCGTGGCTCTTGACCGTGGCCACCGAGATATTGAGCATGCGGCTGACGGTCTTGATCGGATAGCCGCGCGCCAGCAGCACCAGCACTTCGTACTGGCGGGGCGTGATCTTGAGCATCTCGGCTTCGTCGTAGCTGGGCTCGTCGTCCGCGCCCAGCGGCCGGTTGACCGCGTTGCGCAAGGCGCCCACCGTGGCGCGTGGCGTGGCGGCGCAGGCCGCCAGCGCGTGCGGATCGGTCTGCACCGTGGCGGTCAGCGGCAGCGGCGCGGCCGACGCCAGCGACGGCGTGGCCGGCAGCGCGGAACGCGACGCGGCCGGCGCGCCCGGCACAGTGGACGGGACGGCCTCGCCGGCAAACATCAGCCCCTGCACGCTGGAGATGGCCAGGCGGATGGCCGCCTCGATCACCGCCAGCGAGGCCGATTTGGGCAGGCAGCCGCAAATGCCGCGCGCGGCGTCGGCGCTGGGCGCATGCAGCGGCAGCAGGTCGGACAGCACCAGGATGCGCTGCGGCGCCAGCCGTTCGCGGGCCAGTTCCAGCTGCGTCCAGCCCGCCAGCTCGTCGGCGGGCATGCCGAAGACCAGCAGGTCGGCGTTGCGGTGTGGGATCTCCAGTCGGCCAAGATCCGCCGGCGCAAGCGCCAGCACGTGTCCGGAATCCTGGATGGTTTCGAGCATCTGCAAAAGCCCGAGGCGGAGCAGCGGATGCTCCTCGATCAGCAAGGCGTTCATTCTTCTTGACTCCCCGTTTGGCGGGTGAGAATGCGGGGCGCTTTGCGTAAGGGAGTCTCTTGCGGGCAACGCGGAGGCCGATGTAATGGCACCGCGAAGTCAGCGCTGACCCCGTGCTTCCGTATCGGTTGATGTCCAGTTGTGAGATTGGACTTGTCCGCGCGACCGGAAGAATGACCCGAATCCTGACCCGAAAAAATCTCGCTCCTAAATCGGCTTAAATTCATCTTATGGGCTGGTGGAGCTGAATGCAAGCGGGTGGATTTGCGTACTGCATGGGTTGGAATGAAAACGAACTCATAATCCATTGCCGAGCCGGTCCAGGTCTCATGCATTTGGGTGGCAAAGTATGTGGAACGCCATGTACACAAGCTGTCCCGCCGGTTGCATGCCTGAAACAGCGGCCTTCGAATATGTTTCACGCGTGCAACCGATTCGAATATAAGGCGCATGGTAAATAACGAATACTCACCCGGTTGGGGGTTTGGCATTAAGCGGAATCATGTTTCATGCGCCAATTTTGAAACCATGAGAAAACCGGCTCGCATGATGAATACGGCGGATTCTCCTTTCGTGGGGAGTCTCGTGGCCTAGTGCAAAAGGATGAGGCCGGAATCCGACCTCGGGAGGAATTCCATTGCCGTTGTTGCGGTCGCGCCGCCCGGGTTGCCACCCACCATTAGTGGGGAGGCGGAAACCGGACGGGCGGATTGGCGCAATGCCTAGCGGGCCCAGTATCCAGGCCGCCTGACCCAGCCGTGGGGGCCATGGACCCAGCCATCGGGCACATAGCGATAGCCGGGCCGGCCCGCCTGGTAGTAGCCGCCCCGCCAGGCGTAGTCGCCGTGCATGCGGTCATAGTGGCCGGGCACCCATGCCTGGCCCGGACGCGGCGCCGGGCGGATGTCGTGGCGCGGCGGCGGCGGCGGCCGGTCGTAGCCGTGGGCCTGGGCCGCGGGCGAGGTCAGGCCGAAGGCGCTCCCGGCGGCAAGGACGGCGGCGGCAAGCATCAGTTGGCGTTTCATGTGGGGCTCCAGATCCGGTTCGCGTTGAAGACGGCCTCACTGTAGCCACGCCACCCCGCCGCGCGTGGTTGCACTTGTAAGGCTGTCTCTCACGCCGGCGTTGCCCCGGAGACCCCCGGCCGGGCTCCCGCGCCAGCCGGCGGCGCTTGCCGGACAACGCCTGGCGGGAATGTGACGTGCGCGCACGCCTGCCCTCCCGGACAGGCGCGCCGGTTAATGCGGCGTTACATCGGAAATATCTGGCGCAAGAATTTGCCACGGCAGCGATGCGGGCGCCGGCCCGTATTTGCCCCTGTCATCGGCACGGGGCGCCGCCACGTTTCACGCAGAAACGGGTACGCTTCGATTTGCGCGCACCGGAAAGCGGGGTGTCCCCGGTCCGGTGCGCACCCCCGTGCCGGAAGGCGGCCAGCGGCCCCGGGACGCCCCACGATGCGTCATCGGGCGGCGGATGGACCGCCTGGCGCGTGGCACGAAGCTTGCGCCAGTCTGTTTGCCGTAGTCCCGAGGGAGGACGTCATGCCGGTCATGTTCATCGTGCTGATCCTGCAGGCGCTTGAAGGTCTGAGCCCGCTGTCCGTGCCGCGCTTCGCGCGAATGCAACTGGACGGCGGCGGCGATGCCGTGGCGGTCATGGAGCGTTCGCAAAGCGTGCCGTGACGGGGCGATCCGCCACAGCGGCCCGGTTGCCGATGTGGATCTGTCGAGGCTTCGCAACGCCCTCGACAAAGCCGCGCCGCCTTCTCTCCATCGGTCTATAGTGGGCTCTGGGGCCGCGTCCTCCGCGGTCTATCCTGTCGTTTCCCTTTGCAGCCGTTTGCGGGAGCGCACCATGAGCCTGCCGCCGTGCTTTGCCGATCGCCGCGAGGCTGGCGTCTATCTGGGCCGCCATCTGGCCGAACTCGGATTGGGGCGTCCCGTGGACGGCGCGCCCCCGCTGGTGCTGGCGTTGCCGCGCGGCGGCGTGCCGGTGGCCTTCGAGGTGGCCCGCGCGCTGGATGCCGCGCTCGACGTGCTGCTCGTGCGCAAGATCGGCGCTCCCGGCTATCCGGAACTGGCGCTTGGCGCGGTGGTGGAGGGCGACGCGAGCGGCAGCGCCCCGCATACCGTGACCAATGACGATCCCTGGGTAAGCCGCGCCGTGGAATCGGGCGCCTTCGACGCCGAACGCGGCCGCCAGCTGAACGAGATCTGCCGGCGCCAGCAGCGCTACCGCCAGGGCCGCCCCGTGACCGCCATGGCTGGCCGGCAGGTCATCGTCGTGGACGATGGCGTGGCCACGGGCGCCACCATGCGCGCCGCCCTGCACGCCGTGCGGGCGGCCGGCGCGGCCCGGGTCGTGGCGGCCGTGCCGGTCGGCTCGGCCGACGGACTGGACTCCCTGCGCGCGGCGGCCGATGACGTGGTGTGCCTCAAGACGCCGCCGAATTTTGGCGCCGTGGGCGCGTTCTATCTCGATTTCGCCCAGACCAGCGACGAGGAGGCCATGGCGCTGTTGCGCCAGGCGGCCATGCCGCGGCCCTGGGCGTCGCCGCGCGCTGGCGCGCCAGTCACCGCCGGGCCATCCGTGCCTTGAGGTGCGGCACCAGGCCGCCCGCGCGCAGCAGCGTGCGCAGGAAGTCGGGCATCGGCTCGCACGCGATGTGCGTGCCGTCTTCCAGCCGTAGCCGCGCGCCTTCCAGGTCGAGCGTGGCGCGCGCGCCATCGGGCAGCGCCGCCGCCTGGGCGCACACCATCACCGGCAGGCCGAGGTTGATCGCGTTGCGGTAGAACAGCCCCGAGAACGAGGGCGCGATGATGGCCGCCACGCCAAGATGGCGCAGCGCCTGCGGCGCCTGCTCGCGCGACGATCCCATGCCGAAGTTGCTGCCCGCCACCACGAGGTCGCCGGGCCGGACCGACCTCGGGAATTCCGGCCGCAGGGCTTCCAGGCAATGCCGCGCCAGGACATCGATGCCGTCCTTCATATAGGTGCCCGGCGCCATGGCGTCGGTGTCGATGTCGTCGCCAAAGCGCCAGATGCGGCCGGGTTGGGAGGGCGGGAATTCGGGGGCGGGGGTCATGCAATGGTCATGCGTGGGATTCAGCTTGATACGGCGGGATGCGTGCCGGAGGTTATGCCATCAGCGCGCGGGGATCGGTGATGCAGCCGGTCACCGCGCTGGCGGCCACGGTCAGCGGCGATGCCAGCCAGACCGCGCTGCCCGCATCGCCCATGCGCCCGGCAAAGTTGCGCGCGGTGGAGGCAATGGCGCGGCTGCCGGCCGGAAAGCGGCTGGCGCCGTAGCCGGCGCAGGCATTGCACGCGTTGGGCAGCAGTTCGGCGCCGGCATCGGTCAGCACCTGCAGCGTGCCCTCGCGCGCGGCCTGCTGCTGGTCGCGCAGCGAGGCCGGGGCCACGCGCAGCGTCACGCCCGGCGCGACCCTGCGCCCGCGCAGCACGCGCGCGGCCATGCGCAGGTCTTCCAGCTTGGCCCCGGTGCAGGCGCCCAGGTAGGCGATGTCCACGGGCTGGCCGGCGCTGGCTGCCACCGGCGCGCTGTTGGCCGGCGAATGCGGCGCGGCCACCTGGGGCGCGAGCGTGCCGGCATCGAAGCGATGCGTGGCCAGCACCGGCGCATTGGCATCGCTGCGCCACTGGCGCGGATCGATGGCGGCCAGCGCGGCGGCGTCGGCGCCCGCATCGGCGAGCCACGCCATGGTCGTGGCATCGGGCGCGATCAGCCCGGTTTGCGCGCCCAGTTCCGTACTCATGTTGCAGAGGGTCATGCGCTCCTGCATCGGCAGGGCCGTGACGGCGGCGCCCGTGTACTCGATCGCCTCGTAGCGGCCGCCGGCCAGGCCCAGCGTGGCACACAGGTGCAGCATCATGTCCTTGGCGCAGACGCCGTCGGCCAGCGCGCCACGCCAGTCGAGCCGGATGGTCTGCGGCACGCGCAGCCAGATCTCGCCGGTGGCCAGCACGCCCGCCATCTCGGTGGCGCCGATGCCGAACATGTAGGCGCCGAACGCGCCGCCGGTGGGGCTGTGGCTGTCGCCGCCCACGATGAAGCGGCCGGGCAGCACGTGGCCGCGCTCGGGCAGCACCAGATGGCAGATGCCCTCGCCATCGATGAAGTTGACGATGCCGGCGTCGCGCACCCAGTCGCGCGTGAAGCGCACGATGGCCTCGGCCTCGGGATCGGCGGCGGGCACGTAGTGGTCCGTGACCACCACGAAGCGCGACGGGTCCCAGACCTTCGCGCCCAGCTCGCGCAGCAGCGGCGCCACGCGGCGCGGGCCGCTGGAGTCGTGCGCCATGGCGAGGTCGACCTTGCACATCACCACCGAGCCCGGCGTGACGTGCGCCACGCCGGCCGCGCGGGCGACGAGCTTCTGCGCCAGCGTGGCGGGCAACGGATCGGGAGGCTCGGCGGCGCGGCCGTGGGACGGCGTCATTCCGGCTGGGCTCCCGAATACTTCACCACGACGGCCCAGCGCTTCACGTCCTGCCTGACGAAGTTGGCGAACGCATCGGGCGGCATGGCGCCGGGCTGCGCGCCGTCGTTCTCCAGCCGCTTGCGCACGGCCGGCGACTCCAGCCCCTGGCGCGCGGCCTGGTACAGCGCCTGGGTGACCTCGGGCGGCAGGTTGGCCGGCCCGAACAGGCCGAACCACGCGCTGGACTCGAAACCCTTCACCGTGGCGCCGATGGGCTGCGCGCCGGGAAACTGCGGCAGCGGCGCGGGGCTGGTCACGCCCAGCACCTTGAGCTTGCCCGCCTTCACGTGCTGCGCCACGTTGATGGTGCTGGCGAACATCAGGTCCACCTGTCCCGCCAGCAGGTCCGTGATGGCCGGCGTGGTGCCCTTGTAGGGGATGTTGACGATGTAGGTGCCGGTCATCATCTTGAACATCTCGCCGGCCAGATGCACCGACGATCCCACCGACCCGATGCCGAAATTGAGCTTGCCGGGCTCGGACTTCGCCAGCCGGATCAGTTCGGACACGTTGTTGGCGGGCAGCTTCGGCGTGGCCACCAGCACGCTGGGCACCGTGGCCACGAGCGTGATGGGCGTGAAGTCCTGGATCGGATCGAACGGCAGCTTCTTATATAGCGTGGCGTTGATGGTATGGCTGGTGAAGCTCATCAGCAGCGTGCTGCCATCGGCGGTGCTCTTGGCCACCATGTCGGCCGCGATGTTGCCGCCGGCGCCGGGCCGGTTCTCCACCACCACGGGCTGGTCCAGCGTCTGCGACATCTCCTGGGCGATGGTGCGCGCGAGCGTGTCGGTGGTGCCGCCGGCCGGCGCGCCCACCAGGATGCGGATGGGCTTGCCGCCGGCTATCGCGGCCTGCGCGGGGGCCGGCAGCGCGCACAGCGCGAACAGCGCGGCCGCCGACAGCAGTGCCGCGGGGGCACGGTCCAGCAGGTGATCCAGAAGGCTCAGGCCGCGGCGGGCGCGGTGGGTATGGATGGGCAGGTGCGCTCTTGGGCGAACGGCTGGCATGACAAGGGCTCCTCGATGGTGTGATCAGGAGTGCGCAGTATCGCCCGGAACCGCCGCGCTTGTGGCAGCGGCCGGCTAGTCGCGCAGCCCGGTGCGGGTCTCGTTCTCTACCCACACATTGGCACTGTCGCCGCCCATCGGGGACAGCTCCATCCGGTATTCGTAGCGGTCCGGCCGGTACTGTCCCAGCAGCAATTGCACGGGGCGGCCGTTCTTGTCCAGCACCACGCGGCGCACGGCCAGCAGCGCGCCGCCCACGGGCACGTCGAGCAGGGGCGCCACCACCACGTCGGCCAGGCGCGCGGTCAGCACCTGGCTGGCCCGGCCAAGCTCCACGCCGGCGGCTTCCAGCAGGCGCAGCATCGGCGTGGTCTCGAGATCCGTGCGCTGCAGCGGGCGGCCCAGGTCCACCGGCAGGTAGACCGTGATATGCGAGAGCGGACGGTTGCGGTAGTGGCGCACGCGCACCACCTTGACCACGGGATCGCCCGGCAGGATCTGCAGCGACTCGGCTACGTCGGGCGTGGCGTGGACTTCGTCGATCGAGATGACCTTGACCGAGGTCTTTTCGCCCATGTCGATGATGTTGCCCAGCAGGCTGGCCGTGCGTTCCTCCGAGGCGGCCGGCTTCACCGGATGCGGATTCACGAACGTGCCCAGGCCACGGTGACGCCGCACGAGGCCCTCCTGTACGAGGCGGTCGAAGACGCGCCGCATGGTCACGCGCGAGGCGTGAAACTGCTTTGCCAGATCGATTTCTCCCGGCAACGGGCCTTGCCCGAAGCGTCCCTCCACGATCTGCTGGCGAAGGACTACGTAAATCTGGTGATACAGGGGAACGACGGCTTCACTCATGGTTTCCCTTGCGGATACGCTGACAAGTCCTTGACCGGACTAATGTACTTTAAATCAGACATAGAGCCTAGCATGAAACGGGGTGGCGGCGCTTGCTGCACTTTGGCCGGTGGCTTTTGTTGCTCGCCCGCATCGGCGCGGCGCCGGGCGCAAGAAAACGCGCCATTTGCGCACCATTCCCCCGCCCGCCGATGGGGTCGCACCCGGACACACTTCGACCGGGGCGCGACTGTTGCAAAAATGAAGAATCTGACAGGACTGACAAGAGCCTTTCCGAAGTGTCGGCACTGCGGCCACCCCAAGGCGTGCTGTTTCACTGCCGTAACGGGAAGATTGCATGCGGCCCGGCCCGGCTGATGGCTCAAGGCCCTGAAAAATCAGTGGTTTTTCCCCCCTTCGCGCAGAGGCCGCGCGGGCAGGCCGGAACCCGTGTCACAGCGCTGTGACATGTCTACTGCGGTTCACAGCCCGACGGCTCCTGCCGCAATGCAACAAGGCTGGAAAAGTTCCCCGGCAACCGTGGCGCAGCCCTTGTATTTCAATGGATTACCGGGCCCGCCGTGGCTGCTGGCATTGTTCGTGCGCAAGGAGAGGCTGGTCTGGCCCCTGTGCCGGACCTGATCCTCCCGCCGATGTTCTCGAGAGCGCCGGCCGGAGGCTGAGCCGCAGTACAAACTTCCTGGGAGCTTTGTATGAAAAAGACTTTACTTGCGTCGGCAGTCGGCATTGCCTTTGGCTTAGCAGGCCAGGCAATGGCCAACCCGACCAACAACAACGAGAAGGTCTGGGATGGGAACAACACCCAGACCGCAACAGCCACTTCAACGCAAGGCTCCGGGGCTTCCGCGAACGAAAATTCGACGGCCACTCAGGACAACAGCACCAATACCTCGACCAAGACGAGCAGCAACACCAATTCCAAGAACAAGACCAAGCAGACCATGGACGGCTACGGCAATGCCGCCGCCGCCAACGGCAGCACGGCTACCGCCGCCTTCACCAACTCGTTCAACTCAAGCAAGGCGCTTGCCATCAGCAAGCTGAACGGCACGGTGTCGGGCAACGCCATCAGCAACATCGGCAACTATGCGACCAATAGCGGCAACGCCAATGGCGGTTCCGGTGGTGCGGGCGGCCGTGGCTATGGCGGCACTGGCGAAGGCGGCCACGGCGGCAATGGCGGCAATGGCGGCGCCAGCGGCAACGGCGGCTCCGGCGGCTCGGGCGGTTCGGCCATCAACGGCAGCGCAAACGCCGGTGACACCACCAATGGCAGCGCCACTGCCGGCAACGGCGGCGCTGGCGGCAAGGCCATTGGCTGGGGCGGCGACGGTGGCAGCGCTGCGTCGAAGGGCGGCGGTGCGATCTCCGCAAGCCTGGGTGCCGGTGGTGATGGTGGCAGCGCCGCGGCCAAGGGTGGCGGCGCACTCGGCGCCAGCGTTGGCGTAGGCGGCGGCACGAAGGCCAAGGGCAACTCTGGCAACGGCGGCGCAGGCACTGCCGGCGCAGCAACCGCGACCGGCGGCTCCGGCTCCGGCACGGGCGGCGCAGGCGGTGCGGGCACTGCCACGGCCGGTGCGGGCACTGGCGGCGCGGCAACCGCAACGGGCGGCGCCGGCGGCACGCAAACCAGCCTCGCGGGTGCTGGCGGTGCGGGCGGCTCGGCCACCAATGGCAGCGCCGATGGCTCGGCCACGAACGGTAGCGCCACGGCCGGCAACGGCGCGGTGGGCGCCGCGTCGGGCACGGGTGGCGCCGGTGGTGCCGGTGGCGTGGGCAATGGCGGCACGGGCGGCACCGGCAACGGCGCCGTGGGTGGTGCTGGCGGCAACGGCGGCACCAACTACGTCGATGCGGGCACCTTCAATATGTCCAATGCGATGACCAGCGTCGGCCAGTCCGCCGCCGGCATCATGATCGCCAACCAGAACAGCGGTATGGCGTCGCTGGTGCAGCAAAGCGTCAACGTCCAGGCGAACCTGGCTGTCGGCAAGTAAGCCCCCTCGCGCGTCTGTCCCGTTCCGCACGGAGCGGGACGCGCCGGCAGGGTTTCAATCCGGCAGGGCGGGCATCCCGGTGGCTTCGCGCGCCGGGATGCCTGTCACGTCAGAAGCCTGAAGGTCCGACGTCGCGGCCCGGATGGGGACCGCGCCGTCGGCGCATGAGGAGACGCACCATGCGATCGCATCGCCCCGCTGCCGTGGCATTGACGACAGCAATCCTGGCCTGGCCGTTCGCGCAGGCCATGGCAGGCCCACCCGACGCCGAGGCATCCGCCACGGCCATCGCGGTGGCCAGCAGTGAATCGGGCGCAGCCACCGCGGTGGCGGGCGCAGTGGCAAGCGTTGCGGCGGCCACGCCGGACGCGGCACCCAAGAAGAACCTGTTCGGCACCATGGCACGCGCGGTCGGGAGCGACAAGCTCGAGACGGTGCGCGGCGGCGCCGAGCTGGTGGTGAACGACATGCGCCTGCACGGCACCGTGGCGGACAACGCCGCCATCAACACGCTGTCCGGCAGCAATATTGTCTCCGACGGGGCGTTCTCGAATGCTTCGGGCCTGCCGACCGTCATCCAGAATTCGGGCTCCAACGTGCTGATCCAGAACGCGACCATCCTCAACGTCCAGTTCAAATGATCATGCGCAGCCTGTTGCTGGCCGCCGCCGCGCTGGCGGTGACGCTTGGCGGCGTCACCGAAGCCCGCGCCGATATCGCCAACATTCCCGGCGACGGCGGCAAGTACTACCAAGTGCCGGTCACGAGCCTGCGCGAGGCGCGCTATCGCTCGACCATCCGGCAGCAGTTCGACTTCAGCTGCGGCTCGGCCGCCGTGGCGACGCTGCTGACGTACCAGTACGGCTACCCGGTCACGGAGCAGGTGGTCTTTGCCAACATGTATGTGAATGGCGACCAGGCCAAGATCCGCGCGGAAGGGTTCTCGCTGCTCGACATGAAGCGATTCCTGGAGTCGCGCGGCTTCCTGGCCGATGGCTACGAGCTGCCGCTGTCCAAGCTGGAGGAAACGCAGGTGCCGGCGATCGTGCTGATCGTCGAGAACGGCTATCACCACTTCGTGGTGGTCAAGGGCGTCAAGGGCAACCGCGTGCTGATCGGTGATCCGGCACGCGGCACGCGGGCGCTGGAGCGGGAACATTTCGAGAAGATCTGGGACAGCCAGCTGCTGTTCGTCATCCACAACCGCACGGAAAACGCACGCTTCAACCTGGCGTCCGACTGGCGCGTGGCGCCAACCGGCCCGTACTCAACCGCGATCAACCGGGACAGTCTGTTCTTCACCGTCATGCCCAAGCATGGCGGGAACGATTTCTGAGTCAAGGAGCATCATGGTCCTGACAACCGATTTACCCGTACACCGGCGCAGGGCTGGCAGCGCGGCGGCGATGGCGCTGCTGGGCGCGGGCCTGGCCTGCGCCGGCAGCGCGTACGCCAGCGGCGAATTGCCGGCCGCCGCCACGGCCATCGACATCGCGATGAATGCCACGCCGGATACGTCCGACGTTGCCGTCGCCCATGCCGTGGACCTGCCGTCCCTGCCCGCACCCGTGGAGCTGGCCGAGGCGCCGGCGTCCGCATCCATCGAAGTCATTGACGACCTGCGCGCGAAGGACGCGCCGGTGGCAACGGCACGCGGCCGCATGGCCAAATGGAAGCCGGTTGCGCAGGCGCGGCTCGACGAGAAACGCGGCGGGTTCGACGTGGGCGGCCTGCAGGTCAGCTTCGGCATCGACCGTGCCGTGTTCGTGAACGGCGCGCTGGCCGTCTCCACGAGCATCAACATTCCCGATGTGAGCCGCATCACCGCCGCGCAGGCGCAGCAACTGGCGGCGGCGCTCAGCGGCGTGACCAGCGCGGTAACCGCGGCCAACAGCGCCGTGGCGGCCGCACAGGGCGCGGCGGCCAATGCGCAGGGTGCGGCGGGGGCGGCGGGACAGTCGGCCACGGACGCGGCGCAAGGCGGCAATGCCTCGGCGCAAGGCGCGGCGGGACTCGCCTCGCAGACCATCGCCACGTCCACGGGAACGGTGACGACCAACGGCCTGCTCAGCGTGGTCCAGAACGGCGCGGGCAATACCGCAAACGTAGGTGCGATGGCGAACATGCCGGGCACTGTTATCCAGAATACCCTCAACAACCAGAGCATTCAGAGCCTGATGACGATCAACGCCAGCGTGAACACGCTGGCGGCGTTCCGTGCGCAGATGGCCAATACCGCGCTGAACAGCGTCATCCAAAGGACTGCCGCCATGAGGTAAGGCGAAGAGGCAAGACGCCTCACAGGTTGCGGGCTCCTGCGAGACAGCCCGCCGTCCCCGGGGGAGGAAGACGTCATGAAGAAGCGTTCGCTGCAGGGCATCCGCTATGCCGGATGCTCGACGATGCTGTTGCTGGGCGGCATGACGCACGCCCAGACACCGCCAGACGCGGGGCCACCCGCCGCTGCACGGCTCGAGTCGATGCAGAAGGAGTTGACGGAGCAGGCCAGGCAGCTCGAAGCCATGCAGCGCGCGCTGGCCGAGCAGGAAGCCACCATCCGCGAGCTGCGCAATACCATGAGCCCCGACGCCCTCGCGCGCAAGCGCGGCGGGCAGCGCACCGGCGGCGACGTGGCCACGGGTGCCGCCGCCGCCGGCGCGGCCAGCAGCGCCACGCAGATCAACAACACGGTGCAGCAGGGCATCCAGGCCCAGCAGCAGCCGAACCAGGCGCCGCCCGATGCGGTGCCGCCAGGCGGGCAACAGGGCGAATCGGTCGCGGGTGCGGAAGAGCCCGTTGGCAGGCCGCCGGTTGCCGATGGCCGCCCGCCCGAGATCGCGCCGATCTTCGACCAGCCGGGCGTGCTCACGCCGGCCGGCAAGATCATTGTGGAACCGAGCCTCCAGTACGGCTATTCGTCCAACAACCGCGTGGCGCTGGTGGGCTACACGGTGATTCCGGCCATCCTGATCGGGCTGATCGATGTGCGCGAGGTCAAGACCACCACCTACATCGGCGCGGTGGCGTTCCGCTATGGCCTGACCAAGCGGCTGGAGATCGAAGCGAAGGTGCCGTACGTGCATTCCAGTTCGGACACCGTGAGCCGCGAGGTCTTCACCGGCACGGCGGTGGACAATGTCTTCAATTCCAGCGGCAGCGGGCTCGGCGACGTGGAGGCCACGTTGCGCTACCAGCTCAACTACGGCAACGAGAAGATGCCGTACTTCATCGGCTGGCTCCGCTACAAGTCGAACACGGGCCGGGACCCGTTCGAGGTCGTGACCGATTGCGTGACCCGCTGCGTGAGCAATACCACCGGCACCGGGCTGCCGCTGGGCATGCCCACCGGCACCGGCTTCCAGGCCATCCAGCCCGGCGTGACGTGGCTGCTGCCGACCGATCCGGCGGTGTTCTTCGGCACCTTCAGCTACCTGCACAACTTTGCGCGCGACAACGTGAGCCGCACCGTGCTGAACGGGCAGACCGAGTCGCTGGGCAAGATCGCCCCGGGCGACATCTTCCAGTTCAACTTCGGCATGGGCCTGTCGCTGAACGAGCATGCATCGTTCAGTATCGGCTACGACCAGAGCATCATCTGGCCGACCAAGCAGAACGGGCAGACCATTCCGGGGTCGGTGCGCATTACCCAGGGCACGCTGCTGGTGGGCTATTCGTACCGGTTCAACGACCGCTATACGCTCAACCTGTCGGTGGGCGCGGGCCTGACGCGCGACACGCCCGACCTGACCGTCACGCTGCGCCTGCCGATCACATTCTGACGCCGGCAGGCATGCCAGGTGACGCGCGCCGCGCATGCGGGCTGTTGCAAGCGCGCGCCACCTCGCAGCGGCCCGCGGCGCGCCTTGCACTCGCCCCACGAACGGAGTAGAACACTTCTATCCCGTCCCACAGAGGGATACCCATACCGGGGCGGCCTGACAGAGGAGACAAGCCATGCGCAAACGCATCTTCTGGTTGTTGCCCGACCTGGCGAGCGCCCGCCGCACCATGGACGACTTGCTGCTGGCCCGCATCGAGAACAGTCACATCCACTTCGTGGCGCGCGACGGTTCCGACATGACCGGATTGCATGAAGCGAACCTGTTCCAGACCTCGGACATCGTCCATGCCGCCGAAATGGGGCTGATGTTGGGCGGCGCCGTGGGCATCGTGGCCGGCGTGGTGGTGGCCATGTTCCCGATCGTCAGCGATACCCCGCAGTGGGGCCTGGTCGGCGTGCTGGCCGTGCTGGGCGCCGTCTTCGGGGCCTGGGCCTCCAGCATGATCGGCAGTTCCACGCCCAACAGCCGGCTGCGCACGTTCGAGAAGGACATCGAGGCGGGCAAGCTGTTGCTGATGTTGGACGTGCCGCGCGGCCGCGTGGAGGAAGTCGAGGCGCTGCTGCAGAAGGCCCATCCGGAAGCCCGCTTTGCCGGCCTGGACCCCGCGGTACCGGCATTCCCCTGAGCCGTCTGCGGACTGTTTCCGCTGCGTTGCAACGGTTAACCTGCGCGCCCACATGGCGCGCCCCGGCGCACGTGTCATCGTGCGCCATGCTGCGGCCACACCCGCGCCAACACCCGGAGCTTTCTGGCAACGGTGTGCTGCCGCAGCAACACCCCTCCCGCACGATCAGCCCCCAATGTTTGAACAATTACCCCCGGTGAGGTAAGTTGCGGAACGTCGCACGGGCGTCCCCAAAGGGCACGGCTGCGACATGGAGCGGCAAAAAATACTAGTCAGCCAGCGCTTTTGGAGGGGTCACAATGAACGCAAGGAAGTTTGCGTGCGGCATGCTTGCCGCCACGTTGGGGTTTGTCGCGCCCATGGCGGCACACGCGGAGCCGGGCATCAGCAAGGGCACCATCCGGATCGGCCAGTCGGCCGGCGTGACCGGCCCGGTGGCCGGATCGGTCAAGGAGCAGATCGCCGGCGCGCAGGTCTACCTGAAGACCGTCAACGCCAACGGCGGCGTGGCCGGGCGCCGCATCGAACTGGTGACCTACGACGACGGCTTCGACGCCAAGCGCACGCCCGACAACGTGCGCAAGCTCATCAACGAAGACAAGGTCTTCGCGCTGTTCATGGTGCGTGGCACGCCGCAGAACGAAAGCATCCTGCCGATCATCGGCGCCGAGAAGATCCCGCTTGTTGCGCCGCTCACCGGCGCCATTACGCTGCACCGGCCGGTCAATCGCTACGTGTTCAACGTGCGCGCCAAGTACCAGGACGAAGTGGCCCGCGCGATCAACCACCTGGCCACGTCCGGCATGAATCGCATCGCCATCTTCTACGCCAACGACGGCTTCGGCCAGGATGTGTTCGAAGGCTTCACCACGGCGCTGCAGGCGCGCGGCGTGCAGCCCGCGGCGGCGGCCTCGTTCAACCGGCCGATGGGTGACATCGCGCAGAGCGTGGCCAGCGTCCACAAGGCCAACCCGCAGGCCGTGATGGTCATCGGCTCCGGCTCGGAGGCCGCGCGCATCATCAAGGAGATGAAGCGCGCGGGCAGCGAGGCGCAGTTCGTCACGCTGTCCAACAACGCCGCCGACTCGTTCATCAAGGAACTTGGCGACGATGGCCGCGGGCTCATCATCACGCAGGTGGTGCCGGGCATGAACTCGAGCCAGATGAGCGTCGCCAGCGAATACCGCAGCATGGCCAAGGCGCAGAACGTGGACCCGAGCAACGCGGGCATGGAGGGCTTCATGTCGGCCAAGGTGCTGGTGGAGGGCCTGCGCCGCGCCGGCCCGGAACCCACGCGCGAGAAGCTGGTTGCCGCGCTGGAAGGGCTGCGCGACTACGACCTTGGCGGCATCCTGATCAGCTACAGCCCCACGCGCCACACCGGCTCGTCGTTCGTGGAGATGTCGATCGTCTCTTCCACGGGCAAGCTGATTCGCTGACTTCGGCAGTTTTTTCCCGTGTTGCGCTGCGGTATAGTTGCCGGATGACAATACCTGCCGCAGCCTCCGCCGCACCTTCCGCTGGTCCCTTCTCGCTCGCTGGCCGTGTCGCCCTGGTGACCGGCGGCGCGCAGGGCCTTGGCCGCGCGATCGCGGCGGGCCTGGCCGGGGCCGGCGCGCATGTGCTGGTGTGTGCCCGCAGCGCCGAGCGCGTGGCCGATACCGTGGCCCAGTTGCAGGCGGGCGGCGCGAGCGCCGAGGGTTTGCCGCTGGACATCACCGATGAAGCCGCCGTGGCCCGCGCGTTCGACGACCTTGCCGCGCGTCATGGCCGGCTCGACATCCTTGTCAACAACGCCGGCGCGCGCAACCGCGATTCCATGGCGAACCTCGATGCCGGCGACCTGCGCGCGATGCTCGAAACCAATCTCGTGGCGCCGTATGCGCTGTGCCGGCATGCCGCGCGGCTGATGCAGCGCGGGCAGTACGGACGCATCGTCAATGTGTCGTCGATTGCCGGCCAGGTCGCGCGCGCCAACGATGTGCTGTATCCCGCCACCAAGGGCGGCCTCGATGCGCTCACGCGCGCCATGGCGGCGGACCTGGGATGCCACGGCATCACCGTCAATGCGATCGCGCCCGGCTATTTCGCCACCGAGCCGAACCAGTCGATGGTGGCCGATGCCACCGTGTCCGACTGGCTGCGCAACCGCACCGCGCTGGGCCGCTGGGGTCAGCCGGACGAGGTGGCCGGGGCCGCGGTGTTCCTGGCCTCGCCGGCGGCATCGTATGTCACCGGGCAGGTGCTTGCCGTCGATGGCGGCTATCTGGGCCACTTCTGACGCAGGCATTCGATCATGGCCGCCGCCGCGGCCGAATCGCCACGTTCCTTGAGCCGCACCAGGCAGATGTCGCGCACCAGCGCGGGCATCTGCAGCGGCCGCACCGCCAAGCCCTCGCGCCGGAACTGGAACAGGGCCAGCGCGGGCACCACTGATACGCCGAGCCCGGCCTCCACGAGCGCCGCCACCGTGGCCAGGTGCTCCACCTCCATCACGCCATTGACGCGCAGCGGATGCAGCGCGGCGTCCAGATGCTGGCGCACGCTGCTGGTACGCGACAGCTGGATGAACGGCAGCCCGGCCAGCGCCTGCGGCGCAATGCGCTGCCTGGCAGCCAGCGGATGGCCGGCCGGGCAGACCAGGTGGAAGTTGTCGTGCACGAGCGGCTCCACGCGCAGGTCGGCGTCCTGCGCCGGGGCCGGGGCGAGCGCGAAGTCGGCCTGGCCGCGCCGCACCAGGTCGATGCAGCCATCGGCCAGCTGGTCGTACAGTTCGAGCGAAATGCCGGGATAGCGGCGATGAAAGTCCGCCAGCAGCGGCGGCAGGTCGCCGCCGGCCAGCGAGGGCAGCGCCGCAATGGCCACGCGGCCCTTGCGCCGCTCGGCATGGTCGCGCAGGTCCTCGAACGCGGTCTCGAAGTCGGCCAGCAGCCGGCGCGCCACTTCCTCGAAGCGGCGGCCGTCCGCGCTCAGTTCCACGTGCCGCGTGGTGCGCTCGAACAGCCGGCTGCCGGCCTGGTCTTCCAGCGTCTGCACCAGCGTGCTGAACGCCGATTGCGACAGATGGCAAGCCTGCGCCGCGCGCGTGAAGTTGCGATGCGTGGCCAGTGCCACGAAGGCGCGCAGGTGCTTGACGGAAAGATTCGGAATCATGGCGGCGATGAATTAATCCACAGAATCGATAGATTAATCCAAATCATCTGTTTGTCGGTGGTAACGCGTGGACCTAGAATCGGATCGCCTTGTCCTTCCCTCTGCGAACGCCCATGACTGTTCCCTTGCTGATCGGCTCCGGCGCCGGCTTCTCCGGCGACCGCACCGATGCCGCCCTGCCCGTGGTGCGCACGATGATCGCCGCCGGGGGGCCGGCGGCGCTGATTTTCGAGACGCTGGCCGAACGCACGCTGGCGCTGGCGCAACTGGCGCGCCGTACCGATCCGGAGCACGGCTACGAGCCGCTGCTGGACCAGTTGCTGACCCCCGTGCTGGGCCTGTGCCTGGCCAACGGCATTCCCATCATCGGCAACTTTGGCGCGGCCAACCCGCACGCGGCGGCGCGACGGATTGGCACGCTGGCGGGCCAACTGGGCCTGGCGCCGCCGCGCGTGGCGGTGGTGGAGGGTGACGACCTCTCGCACGACGCCGGCCGCGCGCTGTTGCGCGGCATCGTGGGCGCGTCGTTCCCCGAGTCGCGTTTTGTCTGCGCCAACGCGTATATCGGCGCGCGCGGCATTGCCGATGCGCTGCGCGATGGCGCCCAGGTGGTGGTCTGCGGCCGCGTGGCGGACCCCGCCCTGGCGGTGGGGCCGGCCATGGCCCACTTCGGCTGGGCCTGGGATGACTGGAACCGGCT
>Ga0255338_1003743_pt1 | contig 17415 bp, 14 predicted proteins | sample MeOH1_35cm_T4_19_FD_203715 | JGI IMG/M metagenome (GOLD analysis project Ga0255338, IMG submission 203715) | Sandy soil microbial communities from University of British Columbia, Vancouver, Canada - MeOH1_35cm_T4_195 | ecosystem: Engineered > Artificial ecosystem > Sand microcosm > Unclassified ...
ATACGCCGGTTCGCTGTTCATCACCCGCATGGATGCGCCGCGCGCCGATTGCTCGGCCGGCTACATCGTCGAAGGCGTGGAGATCAACATCACCAACGAGCAGGGCGAGCGGATGCCCGCCGGCGAACGCGGCCAGATCCGCGTGCGCGGCCCCGGCGTGATGCGAGGCTATTTCCGCAACGCGGAGCAGACCGCCGAGGCGCTGCTGCCGGGCGGCTGGCTCAACACCGGCGATCTCGGTTTCCTCGGTGAAGACGGCGCGTTGTTTATCGTGGGCCGCTCCAAGGACCTGATCATCCGCTCGGGCTTCAACGTCTACCCGATCGAGGTGGAATCGGTCATCAACGCCTTCCCCGGCGTGCGCCAGTCCGCTGTGGTCGGGCGCGCGGCAGCCGATGGCAATGAAGAAGTGGTGGCCTTTGTTGAAACGCAACCGGGCGCGAAACTGGACCTCGCTGCCCTGGAAGCCTACCTGCGGGAAAGCCTGGCGCCGTACAAGCGGCCCGCGCAGATCCGCGTGATCGAGACGATTCCCACCACCGCCAGCGGCAAGCTCCTGAAGCAGCCGCTGCGCGCCATGCTGGACGGCGGTGCCGTAGCGGCATGACCTGCGGCGGCCGGTGCCGCCGCCACCGCTTCGCCGCGGGTCGAAGCGTACTAGCCGCCAGCGCCCCGGCAAGCCGGGGGCCGGCAGAACACACAACAAGGAGGAGACAGATGAAACGATGGATGATGATGGCTGGCGCGCTGCTGGCGCTGGTGCAAGGCACGGCAATGGCGGACAACTATCCCTCGCGGCCCGTGAAGCTGATCGTGGGCTACGCTCCTGGCGGTCCGGTCGATACCGCCGCGCGCATCTATGCCGATTACCTGGGCCGCACGCTCAAGCAGCCGGTGGTGGTGGACAATCGCGCCGGCGCCAGCGGCGCCATCGCCGCGGACCTGACCGCGCGCGCGACGCCTGACGGCTACACGCTTTACTTCGTGGCCAGCCCGACCATGACCATGACGCCGCTGATCCAGAAGTCGGTGAACTTCAACCCGAACAAGGATTTCACCTACATCGGCCTGATCACCGATTACACCAACGTATTGCTGATCAACAAGGACTTCCCGGCCAAGGACGTCGGCGAACTGGTCGAGTACGCGCGCAAGCATCCCGAGGGCGTGAGCTTCGGCTCGGCCGGTGTCGGCGCCTCGAACCACTTGTCGGCCGAGTGGCTGGCGCAAATGAGCGGGGTCAAGATGCTGCATGTGCCATACAAGGGCAATTCGCCCGCGATGGCCGATGTGATCGGCGGCAAGGTCACGTTCATGTTCGATATCACGGGCACCGCCATCGGCTATATCCAGGGCGGCAAGGTGCGCGCGCTGGCGGTGACGTCGAAGACGCGCAACGCGGCACTGCCGACGGTGCCGACGATGGTCGAGTCCGGCATGAAGAATTACGACCTGACCGGCTGGTACGCGCTGATCGGCCCGCAGAAGATGCCCGCCGACGTGGTGGACAAGCTGGTCAAGGCGCAAAAGGCCGTCGGCGATGATCCTGCCTTTCAGCAGCGCATGACGCAGGGCGGCTATGACCTCAATATCACCGGGCCGAAGCCGCTGGCCGATCGTATCCAGCGCGAACTGAAGCTGTGGGGCGGGGTGGTGAAGACGGCGAATATCCAGGTGGATTGAGGCCGGATGGTTCCCCTCCCCAACTTGTGGGAGAGGGGAGCTACGGCAGCGGTCGAATGAACCCTTTTTTCCCCGGCGCCGTTCAGGCGGCCGGTGCGCGCTTGCGCAGCAGGTAGCGCTGTACGCCGTCGAGCACCAGCACGCCGTGCTGGTTGTGTACCGTCGAGCGCAAGGTCAGCACGCCAGTGGTGCGGTTCGGCGCGAGTTCGCTGACTTCCAGCGTGCTGTACAGCGTGTCTCCCGCGTAGACCGGATGCAGGAAGCGGCTGCTCTGGTCGAGAAAGCCCTTCAACGACTCTTCCACCATATGCGGGAACAGCCCGGCGCCCGCCGCGGTCTGGATCAGTACCTGGTAGCCGTGCGCCAGCATGTGCGGCATGCCGTGGGCGCGGCAGTACTCCGCGTCGTAATGCACGGGATGGTTGTCGCCGCTCGCCAGCTGGAAGGCGGCGAACAGCGCCTCGGTCATGGTGCGCGAGGGAAGCACAAAGCGTTCGCCGGGCACGAAATCTTCGAAATAGCGTTGTTCGCACATGCGGTGGCTGCGCGGGTCGAAGCTGGCAGCTTCGGGGTTCGCTGCGGAGGGCTTGATGGTCATCGGTCGGTGTCGGGGTTGGTGGCGTGAAGAAGCGCGCAAGCGGAAGAACCGGCGCTGCGCCACGGCCTGGCGCGGCGCGGGTGAACGATCAATCGGATCAATCGGATCAATCGGGCTTGATGCCCAGCCGTTCCACCAGCGCTTTCTCCTGTGCGATCTGCTGCATGGCAAAGCGGGTGTAGCCGGCGCTGTCCAGGTACATCAGGTCCTGATCCTGTCGCTTTAGCGCGGCAAGATGCTGCGGGTCTTCGGCAGCCCGCCGCAGCGCATCCTGCAGGACGCCGACCACCTTCGGGTCCATGCCCTTCGGGCCGGCCACGCCGTAGGGCGAGTTGGAGACGATGTCGTAGCCCAGTTCGCGCAGCGTAGGGGCGTCGGGCCAGCGCGGCGAGCGTTGCGCCGTCCACAGGTTGATCCAGCGCAGCTTGCCCGCATCGACCAGCGTGCCGGCGGAACTGCCGGCCGCGCAAAGCTGCACATGGTTGCCCATCAGCGAGTTCAGGCAATCGGCATCGCCCTTGAACGGCACGTGGTTGACCGTTAGCTTTTCCTTGGTGACCAGCTCGATCATGGTGATATGCGGCGAGCTGAACTGGCCCGGCGAGCCGTAGCTGACGGTGCCCGGCCGGGCGCGCGCGTCGCGCAGGAAATCGCTCCAGTTCTTCCACGGTGAATCGGCCCGCACTACCACGCCGAAGGTGTAGCCGGTGATGCGCGAGAGGTAGGTGAAATCGTGTGCCGGATCGAAGGCGGTCTTCTGGATGAAGGGCTGGCGGAATACGGTCACCGGCATCATCGAGAGCGTATAGCCGTCGGGCTTCGCCTGCATGAGCGCGAGCGCGCCCATGGTGCCGGCCACGCCGGGCTTGTTGTCGACCACCACGGTCTGGCCCAGCGCCTTTTGCAAGGCCACGGCAAACTGGCGCACCACCACGTCGGTGGTACCGCCGGGCGCGTAGGGCACGATCAGCGTCACCGGGCGGGTGGGGTAGGACTGGGCTTGCTGCGCTGGCTGCGCGAGCGCAGCCGTGGCGCCGCACAGGACGATGACGGCGCTGGCGATGTGCCGGATCCTGCGCCGGATGTCGGGCAGGGTGTTGCGGACTGCATGCATCGGAATGCTCCTGTTGATGTGGTTCCCCGTTACCCCTGCGTTGCAGATGTCCTGCTGTCCTTCGCCAGCGTGCCGGTCAGTTCTCCACCACGGCCCATGCCGCCATCGACTGGCCGCCGGTATCGTCGCCGGTCCACAGCGTGACCTTGCCAGGCGTGGCGGCATCGAGCGTGCCGCCTACGGTCACCAGGTCGTGATCGAACATCGGCGCCAGCCCGCGGAAGCCGAAGCGGCGCACCGTGGCGCCGGGCATCTCGCGCGCCAGCAGGTCCAGCGTGAGCATGGCTTGCAGCGGGCCGTGCACGACCAGGCCGGGGTAGCCTTCCACGTCGCGCACATAGTCGTGGTCGTAGTGGATGCGGTGGCCGTTGAAGGTGAGCGCGGAGAAGCGGAACAGCATGACCGGGTCGGCGCGCAACTGGCGCTGCCACTGGGCCTGATGCGCCAGGCGCGGGCGCGGCGGCAGCGGCTGTCCCGGTTCCGGCATGGCACGGTAGACCAGGTCGTGACGCTCGCTCAGCGCGGTCTCGCCGTCGACCGTCAGCGCATGTTCCACGGTGACGAACCACAGCTCGCCGCTGCGCCCGCTCTTGTGCTCGACATTGCGCACGGTGGACGTGCGGGTGACGGTATCGCCCACCCGCAGCGGCTTGTGGAAATCCAGCTCGCCGCCGGCCCACATGCGGCGCGGCAGCGGCACCGGCGGCATAAAGCCACCCAGCGCCGGGTGGCCGTCCCGCCCAAGCTCGCGCTGCGGCGCGCGCGGCAGGAAGTAGAGCCAGTGCCACAGCGGCGGCAGCGGGCCGCGCACCAGCGCTTCGCCATCGAGGTCCAGGGTGGCCGCGAGGCCGATCACGGGCTCGGGGGCAAGGGTCTCGGTACGGCTTTCACTGCGGCCAATCCAGGCGCGCAGGGTTTCGAGTTGGGTCATGGCTGGGCCGCTGCGGGGTGGTTTGCCAGCGCGAGGATGCGCCGGGCCTGTTCGATGACGGGGCGGTCGACCATCTTGCCGTCGACCTGTACCGCGTGGCTGCCGCTGGCTGTGGCGGCCAGCACGCGCTGCGCCCAGTCCAGTTGCTCCGCCGTGGGCAGGAAGCCCGCGCGCACCGCGGCAAGCTGGGCGGGGTGGATACACAGCTTGGCGGCAAAGCCGAGCGCGCGCGCGTGCGCCACGTCGTCGGCCAGCACGGCTTCGTCCTTGAGCGCGGTGGTGACGCCATCCACGGGCGGCGGCAGTGCCGCCACGCGCGAGGCCAGCACGATGCGCGAGCGCGCCATCAGCAAGGCTTCACGCGTATGGGCGCAGCCGAGGTCCACGGCGAAGTCCAGGGAGCCGAAAGCCAGCCGCGACACGCCGCGCGCGGTGGCGACCGCGTCGATGCCGTGCAGCCCGCCGGCGCTTTCGATGATCGCCACGATGCGGCCTTGCGGGTTGACCTGCGCCAGCGCCCGGGCGATCTCGCCGAGCGCGGCCGGGTCTTCGGCCTTGGGCACCAGCAGTCCCGCCAGCGGCGCGTCGGACGGCAGCGCGCGCAGCCAGTCCATATCGGCGGCGAAGGCGGCGGAGCTGGTGTCGTTGATGCGCACATAGGCCTGCGCCTGTGCGCCACGTTCAAGCAACCACGCGGTAATGGCCGTGCGCGCGGCTGGCTTGGCGTCCGGATGCACGGCATCCTCGAGATCGAGGATCAGCGCGTCTGGCGCGGCGGCGGCCGCTTTGTCGAAGCGTTCGGGCCGGTCGCCCGGCACGAACAGGTAGGTGATTGCAGTGGACATGAAGGGGGTCTCGTCAGGATGGGGCGTTACCTGGCTACGGGCAGCCAGTCGTTGACGTTCGCCTGTTTTTCCAGCGCCCACACGCGGGCAATGATCGCACGCATCTCGGCCTCGCCCGCGCCGTGGCGGAAGGCGCCCAGCTGCAGCGCCTTGGCTTCGAGTTCCGGGCGCGACAGCGTATTGCCCGGATCGCCCTTCGGCACATCCACGCGGCCCGCCAGCGTGCGGCCGTCGGTGGTCTTCACCGTAACGCGGCCGATCCACTGGCGCGGGTAGGCGGCATTGATCTCGTCGTCCAGCACCATCTCCACCTTGTCGCGGAAGGCGGCTACCTTTGCGTCCTGCAGCGCATGGTCTTCGAATTCGCCCAGGCCGGCGTGCGCGTGTACCGCCACCAGCCCCAGCACCGTACCCATGGAGAACTTGGCCTGGTGGATGGTCTTGGGATCGGTCACCGGGCCAAGCACGTCGATGGCGCCCTGGTGCACGTGCGCGGTCACGCTGGCGATCTGGTCCGCGCGGAGTTTCTCGCGCAGCATCAGGTCCTTGAGCGCGTCGGCCGCCGGGTGCGTGTGACGGCACGAGGCGAAGAACTTGAAGGAGGTTTCGGCGGTGGCCCAGCGCGTGCCCAGGCCGTCGGTCAGCGCGGCCGGATTGGCGTCGCTGGACATCCCGGCTGCCATGCCCTGCGGGCCTTCCAGGATGCGCCTGGCGCCGGTGAAGCCGGCGCGTGCGATCCACGCGGACATCAGGCCGTCGGCGGCGGCCTTGGCGGTGTGCAGTTGCTTGGAGTCCGCGGCATCGCGCAGGAATTCCCACAGGCCGGCGGCCTGGGTGCCGGCCGAGCCGAGCGCCTGGTTGATGCCCTCGGCATCCATGCCGTAGAGCTTGGCCACGGCCGCGGCCGCCGCCAGCGTGCCGACGGTGCCGGTGGTGTGAAACACGCGATAGTGCGAACGGCCCATGAATTCGCCGATGCGGATGCCCGCTTCGTAGCCGGCGATGGAGGCCAGCAGCACGTCCGCGCCGCTCTTGCCTTCAGCCTGGGCGGCGGCGATCACCGCGGGGAACACCACGGCTGCGGGGTGCAGCACCGAGCTGTTATGCACGTCGTCCTGTTCCACCACGTGCGAGGACGCGCCGTTGATCAGCGCGGCGAAGTAGGGCGAAGTGCGGCGGCGGTCCACCAGCACTTCGGCCGGGCCCTGCTGCGGGCCCATCGCGGCGACGAACTCCTGCAGCTTGCGCACGGCGGGAGCGTCCTTGCCGGCGATGGCCGAGGCGATCCAGTCGAGGAAGAGGTCCTTGGTGCGCTCCACCACTTCGGCGGGCACGTCGGCCAGCGTGAAGCGGGCCAGGAACTCGCACAGCTGGCGGGTAGGGTAGGTGTGGTCAGTGGCTTGGCTCATGCCGGCTCCGGACGGTGTTCGGGGTGGTTGTTCGTCTGTCTGTTCCTCCCCTTCCCGCTAGCGGGAGAGGGGAGCCACGCCTGCGCGAAATTGCACGCAGGCGTCATGGCCTGGTTCTTCGGCTCAAATCGTCTTGCTGTCCGCCATCCTGGCGATTTCGTCCGCGCCGTAGCCCAGCTCCGCCAGGATGGCCGCGCTATGCGCGCCGAGCGCCGGCACGTCGCCCATCACCGGTTCCACACCCGACAGGTTGGCCGGCGGCAGCAGCGCGCCGATGGGGCCGCCGGGGCTGGCCACCTCGCGCCAGCGCCCGCGTGCCGCCAGTTGCGGGTGGTTCCACACGGCCTCGATATCGTTCATCGGCGCGTTGGCAATCTGCGCTTCGTCGAGCAGCGCTTCCACCTGCGTCACCGTCATCGGCGCGAAGCGTGCCTCGATCAGCGCGGTCAGTTCGCCGCGATTCTTCACGCGCCCCGAGTTGGAGGAGAAACGCTCGTCCTTTAGCAATTCGGGCTGCGCCAGCACCTTGTTGCAGAAGGCCTGCCATTCGCGCTCGTTCTGCAGCCCGAAGATCACGCTGCCGCCGTCGCCGGTGCGGTGCACGCCATAAGGCGCGATGGCCGGATGCGAGGCGCCGAAGCGCGCCGGTGCGTTGCCGCCATAGTGGCCGAAGTACAGCGCGTAGTTCATCCACTCGGTCAGCGCCTCCAGCATGGTCACTTCCACGCGCAGGCCCTGGCCCGTGCGCCCGCGCTGCAGCAGCGCGGAGAGGATGCCGCTGTAGGCGTACATGCCGGCCGCGATGTCGGCAATCGAAATGCCCGCGCGCGATGGCTCGTCCGCGCTGCCCGTGATGCCGATCAGCCCGGCTGCGGCCTGGATCAGCAGGTCGTACGCCTTCTTGTCGCGATAGGGCCCGGCATCGCCGTAGCCCGAGATATCGCAGACGATCAGCTTGCCGTAGCGCGGGTGCAGCGTATCGAAATCCAGTCCCATGCGCGCTGCCGCGCCGGGAGCCAGGTTCTGCACCAGCACGTCGGCATCGGCCAGCAGGCGGTGCAGCACGGCTTGCGCCTCGTCCTGCTTGAGGTCGAGCGTCAGGCTCTCCTTGCCGCGGTTGAGCCAGACGAAGTGCGAAGCCTGGCCATTGACGGTCTCGTCGTAGCCGCGTGCGAAATCACCCACGCCGGGGCGCTCCACCTTGACCACGCGCGCGCCGAGATCGGCCAGCTGGCGCGTGGCAAAGGGCGCGGCCACGGCATGTTCGAGGGAGACGACGCGAATGCCGTCCAGCGGGCGGATGCCCTGGTGCGAAGCGAGCATATGCGTGGGCCTCAGAACGAACGCGGCAGGTCGAGCACGTGCTCGGCCACATACGACAGGATCAGGTTGGTGGAGATCGGCGCCACCTGGTACAGGCGCGTCTCGCGGAACTTGCGCTCGATATCGTATTCGGCGGCAAAACCGAAGCCGCCATGCGTCTGCAGGCAGACGTTGGCCGCTTCCCACGAGGCATCGGCCGCCAGCAGCTTGGAGATATTGGCCTCCTTGCCGCAGGCCTTGCCGGCGTCGAACAGCGCGGCGGCCTTGTAGCGCATCAGGCTGGCGGCCTCCACGTTGACATAGGCACGCGCGATGGGGAACTGGATGCCCTGGTTCTGGCCGATGGGGCGGTCGAACACGATGCGCTCGCGCGCATAGCCGCTGGCGCGCTCGATAAACCAGTAGCCGTCGCCCACGCATTCGGAAGCGATCAGGATGCGCTCGGCATTCAGGCCGTCAAGGATGTACTTGAGCCCCTTGCCTTCCTCGCCGATCAGGTTCTCGGCGGGGATCTCCAGGTTGTCGAAGAACAGTTCGTTGGTCTCGTGGTTGACCATATTGCGGATGGGCCGCACGGTCAGGCCCTTGCCGATGGCTTCACGCAGGTCCACCACGAACACCGACAGCCCTTCCGACTTGCGCTTGACCTGGTCCAGCGGCGTGGTGCGCGCCAGCAGCAGCATCAGGTCCGAATGCTGCACCCGCGAGATCCACACCTTCTGGCCGTTGATGACGTAGCGGTCGCCTTTCCTGACAGCGGTGGTCTTGAGCTTGGTGGTGTCGGTGCCGGTGGTGGGCTCGGTCACCGCCATCGACTGCATGCGCAGCTCGCCCGAAGCGATGCCGGGCAGCCAGCGCTGCTTCTGCGCCTCCGAGCCGTGGCGCAGCAGGCAACCCATCACATACATCTGGCCGTGGCAGGCGCCGGAATTGCCGCCGTTGCGGTTGATTTCTTCCATGATGACGGACGCCGCGGTCAGCGGCAGGCCCGAGCCGCCGAATTCCTCGGGGATCAGCGCCGACAGCCAGCCGGCCTTGGTCAGCGCGATGACGAATTCTTCCGGGAAGGCGTTCTGCTCCTCCACGCGTTGCCAGTACGCGGAGTCGAAGCCGGCGCACAGTGCGCGCACGGCCTCGCGGATGTCGGGATACGGCTGGTCGTGCGATTGTTCTGCGAACATGAAATGGGGCTCCGTTGTGGAAATGATGGAAGTCAGCGGAATGACGGACGCGACGGACGACGGACGATACTGGATTCAGCTTGCGGCCATTATTCCCGAGGGCCTGCCGCGCGGTAATTCGGATTTGCGAAAGAGCGGCTTAGCGCCCCCGGAAGCGGATGGCCAGGGGGTCATATAGGGGCAGGACAGCGACAGGAGGGCGCGGGGATAAGCCGCTGTGTGCGCTTTCTGGCACCCGTGCTTGCCCGGCGGCGCCACGGCACTGGCGCCTTCCGGCCTGCCTTGCCCACCCTTAGGCAAATCCGTATTGCATGCGCATCGCTTTGTCGCCACGCTTGCCTGCAAACACAACGCCGCGCGCGCCCGCCCACGGGCCGACGCAGGCGAGCGCGAGCCGGCATCAGCCGGCCAACTTAGTCCAAGGAGACAAAAATCATGGCAGGTAGCAAGAAACAGGGTCAAGCGTGGCAGGCCGGTGGCGGGAATGCAGTGCGGACCCGCGCAAAAGTGGCGCCCTGGCGCTGGATGGCGCTGGCCGCGCTGGGCGCGGCGCTCACGCTCACGCTGCCTTCCCCGGCGCGCGCCACCGATGCCTATCCCGCCAAGCCAATTACCATGGTGGTGCCCTTTGCGGCGGGCGGCCCCACCGACGTGGTGGCGCGCACCATGGCCGCGGCCATGTCGAAGACCCTGGGCCAGAGCGTGGTGGTGGAGAACCGCCTTGGCGCGGGCGGCACCGTGTCCGCCGCCTACGTGGCCAAGGCCGCGCCGGACGGCTACACCATCCTGATCCACCACAACGGCATGGCCACCGCGCCGGCGCTGTACAGCAAGCTATCCTACAAGCCGTTGACGGATTTCAGCTTCGTCGGCCAGGTGGCCGACGTGCCCATGACCCTGCTTGGCCGTCATGACCTGCCGGCCAGGACGCTGCCGGAACTGATCACCTACATCCGCCAGAACCAGGGCAAGGTCAACCTGGCCAATGCCGGGCTTGGCGCCGTCTCGCAGCTGTGCGGCATGCTGTTCCAGAAAGCCATCGGCGTCGAACTCACCGCGATTCCCTACCAGGGCACCGCGCCAGCGATGACGGCCCTGCTGGGCAGCCAGGTCGATATCCTGTGCGACCAGACCACCCAGACGCTGCCGCATATCAAGGCCGACAAGGTCAGGCTCTACGGCGTCACCACCACCTCGCGCATCAAGGCATTGCCTGACACCGCAACGCTGGCGGAAAGCGGGATCAAGGGCTTCGAGGTCAAGGTCTGGCACGGCATCTACGCGCCGCGCGGCACGCCGCCGGCGGTCATCGACCGGCTCAACGGGGCGCTGCGCACCGCGTTGAAGGATCCGGCAGTGGCGGCGCGGCTTGCCGATCTGGGGGCCGAGATCGTGCCGGAGGACAAGCAGACGCCGGAAGGGCTGCGTACGTGGCTGAAGTCGGAGATCGAGAAATGGTCGCCGATCATCAAGGCGGCGGGGGTGCAGGCGGATTGAGGGTGGCTGCCGCGCGCTGCCCGCCACGGGGATGGCGACGGCGCGTGGCGCCTTCCCAGATGAGGTTGCTGGCGAGGCGGCTGCCAGCCTCGGCGAAGTGCAAAGATAGTAAGATTTCCGGCTCATCGGTCATCGCTGCCTGCGTGTGAACGCCACCGCGGCAGGCTGACTCGTCCGGAACCGTGCCAGGAGCACCCCTTGTTCGATCGCGCCAGACAGCACTTCGCCGCGCTATCCACCCGCGCCGGGTTTCACTCGTTGCGCCTTGTCAGGCAGACCGGCGAGCATTGCATGCTGCGGCGCGGGATCGCCGAGCCGCCCTCCTTGACGCAGGACATGGGCGCCATGCTCAGCGTGCGCCTGGACGGCGTGGAAGCCTACGCCGCCACCAGCGATCTCAGCCTGGCCGGGCTGCAGGGCGCGCTCGACAGCGCCGAAGCGCTCGCCCGGCGAATCGCCGCGCACGGCCTGGTCGACCTGCGCGGACTGGAACCGCCGACAGGCCACGCCCGCTACGAATCCCCCGGCCTGCACGGCCCGTTCCCAGGACTCGCCGAGCGCTTCGCGCTGCTGGCGGAGGTCTCCGCCAGCGTGCCCGCCGATTCGCGTCTGGTGAACTGGGTCGTCTATCTGGATCAGCAGCGCCACGAGCAGCTTTACCTCAATAGCGCGGGCGCCGAGCAATGGCAGGCGCTGCGCTTTGTCTACCCCGGCATCAGCGTGACCGCTTTCGACGGCAGCGACAGCCAGACCCGCAGCTTCGGCGGCTTCGGCAGCGGCCAGCAGGGCGGCGCCGAGGTCATGGCGCGCCTCGGCTTTGCCGGCGCCGCATCCCGTGTAGCGGACGAGGCGCTGCAGTTGCTGCTGGCACCCAATGCCCCCAGCGGCGCCACCGACCTGTTGCTGATGCCGGACCAGATGATGCTGCAGATCCACGAATCCATCGGCCATCCGCTGGAACTGGATCGTATCCTCGGGGACGAGCGCAACTATGCCGGCACCAGCTTTATCGGGCTGGAGGACTTCGGCCGCTATCAATATGGCTCGCCCCTGCTCAATATCAGCTTCGACCCCGGCATCCCCGAGGAACTGGCCAGCTACGGCCACGACGACGAGGGCCAGCCCGCGCAAAAGGAATTCCTGATCCGCGATGGCTTGCTGCTGCGCCCGCTCGGCGGTGCGCTGTCGCAGTGGCGCAGCGGGCTGCCGGGCGTGGCCAACAGCCGGGCCTGCAACTGGAACCGGCCGCCCATCGATCGCATGGCCAACCTCAACCTGGAGCCGGGCGACCGCACCATGGCGCAACTGGTCGGCGGCATCGAGCGCGGCATCCTGATGTCGTCCAACCGCTCATGGTCCATCGACGATGCGCGCAACAAGTTCCAGTTTGGCTGCGAATGGGGGCGCCTGATTGAAGACGGCGAGCTTAAAGGCGTGGTCAAGAACCCGAACTATCGCGGCGTTTCCGCCAACTTCTGGCGCAGCCTGGCTGCCGTGGGCGACGCCAGTACCTTCGAGGTGCATGGCACGCCTTACTGCGGCAAGGGCGAGCCCAACCAGGTGGTGCGCGTCGGCCATGCATCGCCGGCCTGCGTGTTCCGGCAAGTGGAAGTCTTTGGAGGGGCCGCGTGATGGCGGATGCGGAATCGTTGTTCGCGGCGCTTGCCGAAGATGTGCGCGCCGCGCTGGGCGAGGGTGAAGCCTTCACCCTGTGGTACAGCGCCGAGGCGTCCGAGTTCATTCGCTTCAACCGGGCGCGGGTGCGCCAGGCCGGGCAGGTGCGGCAAGCCACGGTGAGCCTCAAGCTGGTTCGCGATGGCCGTCATGCCGACATCGGCATCGCGCTGTCCGGCGAGCCGGCGACCGATCGCCAGCGCCTTGCCGATGGGCTGCTGCAACTGCGCGAGGCAATTGCCCAGTTGCAGCCCGACCCCTACCTGCTGCTGGAGCGCGACCCGTGGCAGCGCGTGCTGGCCAATGCGGCAGCGCCGCCGGACAGTTCGGAGGTACTGGCGCAGATCGAGGCAGCCGCGCATGGGCTCGACCTGGTGGGCATCTATGCCGCCGGCCCGCTGTACCGGGGCTTTGCCAACAGCTTCGGCGCCTTCGGCTGGCATGCCGCGCAGGGCTTCCATCTCGACTGGAGCCTGTTCCATGCCAACGGTCAGGCGGTGAAGGCCGACTACGCGGGCGCGCGCTGGGACGCGGCGGAGTTTGCCAGCCGCTTTGCGGATGCGCGCCAGCAGCTGGAACACCTGGGCCAGCCGCAGCGCGTCCTGTCGCCGGGCGACTACCGCGCTTATCTGACCCCCGCCGCGCTCGAGGAGGTGGTGGGCATGCTTTCCTGGGGCGGCTTCTCGGCCCGCGCGCTGGCGCAGAAGGAAAGTCCGCTGCAGCGCCTGTATGACGGCGGCTCCCGTCTTAGCCGTCTGCTGGATCTGGACGAACGCGCGAGCGGCATGCTGGCGCCCGCCTTCGGGCCGGAAGGCATTCCGCGCAGCGATGTCACGCTGGTAAGCGCGGGACAACCTGCCGGCCGGCTGGTCTATCCGCGCAGCGCGCGCGAGTACGATCTGGCTGCCAATTGCGCCAGTGCCCGCGAAATGCCGCTATCCCTTGCGATGGGCGCTGGCGAACTGGCCCAGGCCGACGTGCTGGCGGCCCTGGGCACGGGTCTTTATATCGGCAATCTCTGGTACCTGAACTGGTCCGATGCGCCGGCGGGCCGCATGACCGGCATGACACGCTTCGCGACGTTCTGGGTGGAGGATGGCCGCATCCAGGCGCCGCTGGGCACGATGCGGTTCGACGACAGCATCTACAGCTTCCTGGGCGAGCATCTGGAGGCGCTGACGAGCGAGCGGCAGTTGCGGGTGTCGAGCAGTACGTATGGGGAGCGGCAGACCGACTCCGCCCTGCTCCCCGGCGCGCTCACTGGAAAACTAACGTTGACGCTCTGAGCGCATTGGCGGCCTCCATGCGCAGTCTTCCTTATCCAGCCGGTCTAGTTCGTCGAAGACGTTCGCGGCAGCCGTCAGCTTGCCCTGAGCGATCTCGCTCGAGCCAAGGGCCAGGATTTTCAGCAGCGCGATGGTTTGCCGTTGGGCGCAATCGCTGGCAACGTCACTCTTCAGATTACTGGATGGTTTGATTGAGCGTCTCACGATTGTTTCATGCGGATGGTTGCTGGATGGCCGAACTTATCCCGCATTCAACCTATCGTCGCACTTTGCGAATCTGCCTGCGGCCACCCCGAACGGCTCGGCATTTGTCAAACCGGCTCTCGCGCCGCCTCCGTCAAATACTGGATCAGCGTCTCCGCAAACTGCGGCAGTTCCCTTCCCGGCCGCCGCACCAGGCGCAGGTCGCGCTTCGCCCATTCATCTTCCAGCGGGATAAACCGCAGCACCTTGCGGCTTGCATAGCGCCGCGCGCAGCTGTTGGGCACGATGGCGATCCCAGCGCCCGCTTCCACCATCCGGCACACCGCGTCGAAGCTGCCCAGCTGGATCCGCAGGCTGATGCGCTTGCCCATGCCGCTGGCGATCCGGTCCAGGAAAGACTGGATCGCGCTGAACTGGTTGAGGCCGACAAAGCGGCAGGTATCCAGCAGGTCGGCGAAATGCAGGCTGGTGAATTGCGGCAGCGGGTGGTTCACCGGCGCGATCACGATCAGCTCGTCGCTGCATAGCTGCATGACTTCGAGGTCATTGGTGGCTACCTCGCCGGCGACGATGCCAAGGTCCGCCGCACCGGCGCTGATGGACGAGACGATGGCCTGGGAAAGCTGCTCTTCCAGTTCGATGTCCACGTCCGGGTTCTCGGCCAGGAAGCGCGACAGCGCGGTGGCGAGGAAGGAGTTGGTGGCGGTGGTGTTGGCCAGCAGGCGCACGCGGCCCTTGACGCCCTTGGCGTAGGGGCGCAGGTCCGAGTGCAGGCATTCCAGTTCGCGGAACACTTCCCGCGCATGGCGCAGCAACGCGTCGCCGGCGGGCGTCAGGCGCACACCCTTGACCTGACGGATCAGCAACTGGGTCTGAAAGGCTTCTTCCAGCTGCTTGATGCGGGTGCTGGCGGCGGGCAGGGAAAGGAAGCTGCGCTCGGCGGCGCGGGTCAGGTTCTCGGTTTCGCCGACGTTGAGGAAGAGGCGCAGGTCGGTCAGGTCGTAATGCATGTGTTTCGCTGGGCCAAAGGCCTCTATTGTGAATCGTGAATAGCAATGTCCCCGCCATCAATTTATCGTATTCGCGGTGGCAATAGAACCGGAAAGGCCGCTTCGTCCGTATTGCGCGGGCGAATACCGGATAGGCCCGTACGAGCGGGGCGGAATTCCCGCACCGCCGCAAGCCGCACAGGAGGACGACAAATGACAGTTCGGCGCTACAGCGCACGCAGGCGGGCGGCCCTGGCCGCCATGCTGGGCCTGGCATTCATGAGCGCCGGCGCTGCCGCCGCCGAGTATCCCGACAAGCCCGTGCGCCTGATCGTGCCCGCGGCGGCGGGCGGCACTACCGATATCGCCTCGCGCCTCGTCGGCAAGCGGCTGGGCGAGATCCTGGGCCAGCCCGTGGTGGTGGAGAACCGGGCCGGCGCCGCCGGCATCGTCGGCGTGCAGGCGCTGCGCCAGGCCGCGCCGGACGGCTACACACTGATGATGGGCAATATCGGCCCCAATGCCATCAACTACGGCCTGTACAAGCAACTTCCCTACCGTGCCGAGGACTTCACGCCGGTCACCATGGTGGTATCGGTGCCCAATGTGCTGGTGGTCAACGCCAAGGTGCCCGCCCGCAACGTGGCCGAACTGGTGGCGCTGGCGAAGTCCCAGCCGGGCAAGTTGTCGTTCGCCTCTTCGGGCACCGGCCAGTCGGTGCATCTGTCCGGCGAGCTGTTCAAGAAGCGCACCGGCATCGACATTATCCATGTGCCATACAAGGGTGCCGCTCCGGCTGTGGCCGACCTGATCGCCGGCCAGGTGACCATGATGGTGGACAACCTGCCCAGCTCCCTGCCGCATATCCAGTCCGGCAAGCTGCGCGCGCTCGCCGTGACCAGCGCCACCCGCGTGGCCGAGTTGCCCGACGTGCCGACCATGAAGGAGGCCGGGCTGGACGATTTCCAGGTGACCGCGTGGTTCGGGCTGGTGGCGCCGGCCGGCACGCCGCCGGCAGTTGTCACGCGCTTGCAGAAGACGGTGGCTGGCATTCTGGCCGAGCCCGAAGTCAAGACCCGCCTGGCCGAACTGGGCGGTGTGCCGGGCGGCGACACACCCGCGCATTTCGGCAAGTTTATCGACGCGGAGCGGGTGCGCTGGGCCAAGGTGGTCAAGGATACGGGCATTCCGCAGCAATGAAGGCGTGCCGCGCAACGGCGGGCATGATCACGACACAACAAGGGGACAAGGCATGATGGAAACATCGAAAGCGCGCCACCGCAGGTCATGGCTCCGGGGCATGCTGATCGCCCCCTTCGCGGCGGCCCTGCTGGGCGCCAGCGCGGCTGCCCTCGCCGACACCTGGCCCAGCAAGCCGATCCAGCTGCTGATCCCCTATCCGCCGGGCGGCAGCGCCGACCTGCTGGCGCGCCCGGTGGCGGCCAAGCTGCAGGAGCGCCTCGGGCAGCCGGTGGTGCTCGACTACCGCCCCGGCGCCGGCGGCACCATCGCCAGCCAGCAACTCGCGCGCGCCAGGCCGGACGGCAATACGCTGATCGTGGTGCTGGCCGCGCATGCCATCAACGCCAGCCTCTATCCCAAGCTGCCGTACGACACGCGCAAGGATTTCGCGCCGGTGTCGCTGGTGGCCAACCTGCCGCTGATCCTGGCCGGCAGCCCCTCCTTGAAAGCCAGGACGGTACCGGAGCTGATCGCCGCGGCCAGGGCGGCGCCGGGACAGCTCACCTTCGCCTCCGCCGGCAACGGCAACACCGGCCACCTGGCCGGCGAACTGTTCGACAGCCTGGCCGGCGTCAAGATGACCCATGTGCCGTACAAGGGCAGCGCCCAAGTGGTCAACGCCATGCTGGCGGGCGAGGTGCAGCTGACTTTCGACAGCATCTCCACCTCGATGCCGCATATCCGCAGCGGGCGCCTGAAAGCGCTGGCCGTGACCAGCGCCAGGCGCGCCACGCTGGCGCCCGAGGTGCCCACGCTGGCCGAGGCCGGCGTGCCGGGCTTCGACATCAACGGCTGGTACGCGGTGCTCGCGCCGGCCGGCACGCCGCCGGCAATTATCGACAGGCTCAGCCAGGAGATCGCGGCGGTGCTGGCCCAGCCCGACCTGCGCGCCAACCTGGCGGCCAACGGCTACGAGCCGGTGGGCTCCACGCCGGCCGCGCTGGGCGCGCATATCGATGCCGAGATCGCGCGCTGGAGCAAGGTGGTGAAGGAGTCCGGCGCGCGGCTGGAGTGAAACGTCGGTTACTGAATACCCGGCCTGGCGAGCGCCAGGCGGCCGAGCAAATCCGTACAAATCTGTAGACAGGAGTCAAAGCATGAGTGGAATGATGGCAGGCAAGGTAGCGCTGGTGACCGGCGCGGGCGGTGGCATCGGGCGCGGCGTCGCGCTGGAACTGGCCAAGGCCGGCGCCAAGGTGGTGGTCAACGACATCGGCGTATCGCTCACCGGCGAAGGCGGCGATGCCGGACCCGCGCAGCGCGTGGTCGACGAGATCGTTGCCGCCGGCGGCATCGCGGTGGCCAATACCGACAGCGTGTCGAGCTGGCAGGGCGCCAACGCCATCGTGCAATGCGCGATCGACAACTTCGGCCGCATCGACGCCGTGGTCAACAACGCCGGCAACCTGCGCGACCGCATGTTCTTCAAGATGAACGTA
>Ga0255338_1003744_pt1 | contig 17412 bp, 17 predicted proteins | sample MeOH1_35cm_T4_19_FD_203715 | JGI IMG/M metagenome (GOLD analysis project Ga0255338, IMG submission 203715) | Sandy soil microbial communities from University of British Columbia, Vancouver, Canada - MeOH1_35cm_T4_195 | ecosystem: Engineered > Artificial ecosystem > Sand microcosm > Unclassified ...
CGCCGGCCGAGCCGAACAGGATGGCGTCCATCGGCTTGAGCGCGGCCAGGCCGTCGGCCGGCATCATCTCGCCGTGCTCGCGGTACCAGTCGCCGCCCCAGCCGAAGGTGCTGAATTCGAAACGGAAATCGCGCTGGCTCTCTGCCAGCGCCGCCAGCACGCGCTGGCCGGCCGGGATGACTTCCTTGCCGATGCCGTCGCCGGGAATGCAGGCGATGCGGTAGCTCTTCATGGGTCGGTTCCTCGAGGGGGTTGCTGTCGGCCCGGAATTTACCCGCTTGCCAGGGCAATAGCCGGCGTTAGAGTGATGTCATTGTTTTCTGAAATTCAACAATGAGCACACCCGTCAACGCCCCCTCGGAAATGGCCTTCTTCAGCCTGCTGGCCCGCTGCGGCGCGCTGTCGGCCGCGGCGCGCGAGCTGAACCTGTCCACCGCTGCCGTCAGCAAGCGGCTCGCGGCCATGGAAGCGCGCCTGGGAGTGCGGCTGCTCGCGCGCACCACGCGCCGCGCAAGCCTCACGCCCGAGGGCGAGCTGTACCTGGCGCAGGCGCGGCGCATCCTGGCCGAGATCGACGACATGGAGCGGATGGTGGCCAGTTCGCTGGCCGCACCGCGCGGCCTGCTGCGCGTGAACACCACGCTGGGCTTCGGGCGCAGCCACGTCGGACCGCTGGTCTCGCAGTTCGTGCGGCAGTACCCCGATGTCCAGGTGCAGCTGCAGCTCACCGTCGACGCGCCGCCGCTGACGGAAGACGCCTTCGACGTGTGCCTGCACTTCGGCGAACCGCCCGACGCCCGAGTGATCGCGCGCCTGCTCGCCCCCAACCGGCGCCTGCTGTGCGCCTCGCCCGCCTACCTGGCCCGGCAGGGCACGCCGAAATCGCCGCACGACCTGGCGCAGCACAGTTGCATCCTGATCCGGCAAGGCGAGCAAGGGTACGGCGTCTGGCGGCTCGCGTCGGGCAGGCGCACCGAAACGGTGAAGGTGCGCGGGCCGCTGAGCACCAACGACGGCGAGATGGCCGTCGCCTGGGCGCTGGCCGGCCATGGCATCGTGATGCGCGCCGAATGGGACATCGCCCGCTACCTGCGCAGCGGCCGCCTGCGCCAGGTGCTGGACCAGTGGCAGACGCCGCCGGCGGACATCTACGCGGTCTATCCCCAGCGCCACCAGACCTCGGCCCGGGTGCGCGTGTTCGTCGACTTCGTCGAGGCGCACTTCGCCAAGTCGTCGACCCGCGCGGCCGGACTGGTGGGCTCCTGGTAGGGTCGTTTCTTGATATTTGCGAAGACCGGCGCACCGCTCCAGAACCTGCGCCGGCCCGGGACGCTCCAGTGGGCAGGCAGGCGACAGTCGCCCGCCACCCATCCATCTGGAGAGACCCGAGACATGAACGCACAGAAACTGCACCTGCTGGCCGTGGCGGCCGCCGTCGCCGCCACGCTGGCCATGGCCACGACGCCGGCGCTCGCGGCCGGCGCCAAGGCCGAGCACGACCACCATGGGGCGGCGCCGGCCAGGCTGGCCCTCGACCATGGCCGCAAGTGGGGCACGGACGAGACGCTGCGCACGAGCATGGATCGCATCCGCGCCGCGGTCGAGCCGCAACTGGCCCCCGCCCATGCCGGCAAGCTGTCGCCGGCGGACTATGCCGCGCTGGCCGGCAAGGTGGAAAATGAAGTGGCGACCATCGTGGGCAACTGCAAGCTCGAGCCGAAAGCCGATGCCATGCTGCACCTGGTGATCGCCGACCTCGGCGCGGGCACCGACGCAATGGCCGGCAAGGCCAGGAAGACCAGGCCCGAACAGGGCCTGGTCAAGGTGGCCGGCGCCGTCAACAACTATGGACGCCATTTCGAGCATCCCGGCTTCAAGCCGATCGCCATGGGCCACTGATCCGGCCCCGGGCACCGCGTCCGCGCCGGTGCCCGTCCCGGCCGGCCTGACCTCGGCCGGCGTCCCACAGGACTAGCACCATGCCGCGGCCGGCAATCTCGCCCCATGTCTTCCTGTCCGCGGTGCCGCTGTTCAAGGCACTGGACAGCGCCTCCCTCTCGCGCCTGGCTGCCGCCGCCACGCGCCGTTCCATCAAGCGCGGCGAGCGCGTCTTCAGCAAGGGCGACGTGCCCACCGGCATGTACGTCGTGGTGTACGGCGAGATCCGCCTGCTGGCGCGCAGCGCCGGGCGCGAACGCCTGACCGGCGTCGTGCGGCCCGGGCGCAGCTTCGGCGAACCGGTGATGTTCCTCGAGCGGCCGGCCGTCGTCGATGCCGAAGCGGCCACCGACGCGCTGGTGCTGCACGTGCCCAGGGAGGCCGTGTTCGACGAGATCGAGCGCAACCCGGTCTTCGCCCGCCGCATGATCGCCGGGCTGTCGCTGCGCATCGAAACCATGGTCCAAGAGGCCGAGCGCCAGGCGATGGGCAGCGGCCGCGCCCGCCTCATCGATTACCTGGTGCGCCATGCCGGCAGCGACTCCGGCGCCGCGCTGGTGCAACTGCCCGCGGCCAAGGCGGCCGTCGCCTCCCACCTGCACCTGACGCCCGAACATTTCTCGCGCATCCTGCACGAGCTGGCCGACGACGGCTTGCTGGAAGTGAAAGGACGCCGCATCGAGGTGCTCGACGTCCAGCGGCTGGCCGGGGCGGCCGCCGCCAGGCGCGATCCGGAGGCCGGCCAGACCTGAATCGATCAGCCGGGCCGCGTCCCGCCGGGACCCGGCGCGCCGTTCAACTCCGGGACTGCGGCCGCGGCAGCGCGAGCCGGGCGCGCTGCTCCGCCCGGGCAATGGCGGCGGCCAGTTCGCCGTGGCGCGGACTGGCCGCCGGGATCTGTTCCAGCAGGCGCTTCCAGTGGCGCGCCGCCGCGGCGAAGTCCTGCGCCTCCCAGGCGGCGCTGCCGGCGAGGTCCAGCGCCGGCGCGTGCCCGGGGTCGAGCGCCAGCGCCTTCTCGACCAGCTGCACCGGCTTTCCTGCCAGCGTGCCACCCTGCTGCATGCCGACGGCCTCCGCGTACTCCACCCACACGCCGGGGTCGCGGACGGCTTTCGAGTTCGCGACGCCCAGTGCCTGCTCGTACCCGGCCACCGCCTGGTCGAAGCGCTGCTCCTTCAGGTCGAGCCGCGCCTTGAGCACCAGGGCGCGCACGTCCGAAGGATGGCGCTGCAGCTGCAGTTGCAACTGCGCCTGCAGGTTGGCCGCCGCGACCGGCGCGTCCTCGCCGCGCAGGCTGCGCTCGAGCTGCGCCGCCAGCGCGCCGGCATCCTGGTCCGGCCCCGGCGGCGCGCCCGGGCGTTGCGCGAGGAACGCCGCCGCCGCGAGCGCGAGCGCGGCCAGGACGGCGCCCGCCTGCATCCACGTGCGGCGCCGCCCGCCGGCATCGGCCGGACGGCGCAGCGGCGGCATGGACCCTCCGCTCACCTTACTTGGCCGCGGGCGCGGCCACGGGCGTGATCGCCGCCGGCGCGGCCGCGCTGCCCTGCGCGCGGCGCTTGGCCATCGCGTCGTCCAGCAGCTTGATGCCGGCCTGCGAGATCGCCATGCCCTTGTTGACCGACTCCTCGAACTGCTGCGGATTGTGGAAGTGCCCGCCGTTGGCGGCCGACCAGAATTCCCAGTGGATGTGCGCTTCGGAGTGCTTGCTGCGCGCCTCGCCGAGCACGGCGGCGTCCACGCCCAGGTTCTGCGCCGCCTCGTACTTGTCGATCAGGCGCGTCAGCCAGAACTCGGCCTTGCGCATCTTGCCCACCCACTTGTTCTTGAGCGAGTCGATGCTGTAGAGGGCCTGCTTCTCGGTCCAGGTCTTGTGGCAACCCAGGCAGGCCTCCTTCACGTAGTGGCGCGGCGAGGTCTGCCAGTGCGAGGTGTAGGTCTTGCCGGTCTTGGGATCCTTGGCCTTGGGCATGTGGCACGACGCGCAGTCGGCGCCCTGCTTCTGGTGCGTGCTGTTGTAGAACACCTCCACGTCCGGATGCTGGCCCTTCCACAAGGTGGCGCCGGTGATGGCGTGCTTGAAGTCGCCGAAGCGCAGGTCCTTGTAGTGCTGGCCGATGTCGTTCACGCTCTTGAGCGGGAAATGGTTGGTGCGCTGGTCGTCCATGCCGATGGCTTTCCCGGTGACGGGATCGAAGCCGGGGTTGCAGTTGTATTCGACGTGGCACTGCGCGCACTGCAGCTTGGCGTCGTAGCGGCTGAGCGTGGCGATCTTGCGCGTGAAGCCGCGCTCGCCAAGTTCCTTGACGTCGATCTTCGCGCCCTTGGGATCCTTGTGCCACAGCGTGTCCTTCTCGGGCCGCGTCAGCGCCTGGATCAGGCCGTCGCGGATGATGCGCGGCCCGGCGCTGTGCGGGTCGTGGCAGAAGTTGCAGTTGAGGGCGTGGTTGGTGTCCTTGACGAACTCGTTCACCTTGGACAGGCGGCTCCACTTGGCCTCCGGCTGCGGGTCGCCCATGTATGCCCAGTCCAGGATGTGGTCGGAGGTCTTGCACGACATGCAGACCGGGTTCGCGGCCGCCGCCGTGCCCGGCTTGAACGCCTTGTGCGGCTCGCCGGGGAATTCGTCCTTCAGCACGTCCCAGATCCTGAAGTTGCCGCCCATGCGGGTGAGCCCCGCCTTGCCTTCCTTGTTGACGAAGCGGCCGCCGAACGCCCGGTCGACCACCAGCTGGTCGTACAGCGCGAAGGCGTGGGAGCGCGGTTCGTTGTGTTCGCGCGTGAAGCCGTGCGGCGCCAGCGCCTTGTCCAGCGCCCCGCCGGACGCGACGCCCTTCTCCTTGTGGGCGGTCTTGTCCGTGTTCATGGTGTACATCGTGCGGAACTGGTTCTTGTGGCAGTTGCCGCAGCTGGCGGGGTCGTTGTTGGTGACCGGACGGCCCTTGCCGGCGCGCCGGTGCGCCTCCAGCCCCGTGTGGCACGTGTCGCAGCCCACGGTCTTGTGCTTGCTCTTCTCGTGGAACTCCTGGATCGCTTCGTGGCACTCGTAGCAATCCTTCGCGTCGAACCCGGCCTTCGCCTTCTGGGCGTGGGCGGCGCCCGCGCCGGCCAGCAGCGCCAGCGCGGCCGCCAGGCCGAGCGAGGCCCGCCACAGGGATGAACCTACCCAACGAACCATGATGCTTCTCCTGTTGATGAGCTGGCGCCGCGCGCGCCCCTCCAGACGGCCGCCGGCTGCGACCGTCACGCGTGGCGTGGCAGGGACGAATCCCCCCCGATCAACTCATTCTGGTAACGAGCAAAACGCTCGGGTTTGACCGCGGTCAATTCCGGTAGAGCGAGTACACCTTTTCGAGCCGGAAACCGGCGCGGGCGGGCGGCGCCAGGGGCGCAAGCCCATCGGCGCGAGCGCCGAAGCGCAAGCGGGCTCGCCGGCCACCCTGGCGGACCCCCGCGCGGTTCCCGGATCTGGTGGGTGTCGACGGCCCCGGTTTTCCGAGTTTGGGAAGCCGCCGTCAACTTGTCCTCGTCCACCCTCGGCAGCGCCCCCAACCGCGAGGCGGCCTGGATTTTGCATGGATGGGTTCAAGGGAACATGGCGCGGTCCCCCGGGGCCGCGAAGAGCGATGCCAAAGAGAATCCTTCTCGCGTGCGTACTGTGCCTGTCGGCTGCATGGTGGGGGCCGGCCTTCGCGCACGGCACCAACGAGCACGGGGTGCCGACCATCGCGGCGCCGGCCGAAGCGGCCGCCCCGCCCGCGGCGGCGGCGCCATCCGAAGATCCAGCCGCGGCCGCCGCGCAAGCCACGCCGGCCGAGCCGCCGCCGGACGGCGAGAACGTGATGGTCCACCCCGGCCTGCCGCAGGAATGGATCCAGGGCGCCGCCGTCGTGATGGGCCTGATCGCGCTGTGGTCGCTGCTGGCCCGCCCGGCCGACGACCAGCCGCCGAAAAGCTGGAACCTCGCCCGGATGCCGCTCGTCGGCCGGCTGGTGCGCTTCCTGAACAACAGCCCGTATCCGCTGCTGGCGGCGCGCCTCGCCTCGGTGAGCGTGTTCCTGGTGGTGATCGCCGCCGGCTTCTTCGGCACCGTCCATCCCGAACACAACATCGCCACCGCGTTCGTGTGGAACATCTGGTGGCCGCTCGTGATCGTCGCGGTGTTCTTCATCGGCTCCGCGTGGTGCGCCGTCTGCCCCTGGGACACGCTGGCCAACTGGATCGTGCGCCGCAGCTGGTGGCGCCGGGTCACCCCGCATCCCGGCCTGAACCTGAAGGTGCCGCGCGCCCTGCAGAACGTGTGGATCGCGCTGCTGATGTTCATGGGCCTGAGCTGGCTCGAGCTCGGCGCCGGCGTCACCGGCAAGCCGGTCCTCACCGCCGCGCTGGGCATCGTGATGCTGGTGCTGTCGGTCGTCTTCCTGCTGGTCTTCGAGCGCAAGGCCTTCTGCCGCTATGCCTGCCCGGTCGGCCGCACGGTGGGCTTCTACTCGCGGCTGTCGCCGATCGCCGTGCGCCCGATCTCGCAGTCCACCTGCGACGGCTGCAAGACCATGGAGTGCTATCACGGCTCCGACGCCATCGAACCCTGCCCCAGCCGGCTGGTGGTCGGACGCTTCAGCGAGAACACCTTCTGCCTGTCGTGCGGCAACTGCGTGCTCAGCTGCCCGGAGAAGAACGTGTCGTGGCGCCTGCGCACCATGGACACCGAGGCCAGGAAGACCGGCACCCCGGGCTGGGACGCCGCCTGGTTCATGCTCGCCTTGCTGGGCATCACCAGCTTCCATGGCATCACGATGATCCCGCAGTGGTCGGAGTGGGTGGTGCAGATGGCCACCACCATCGGCGAAACGGGACACCTGTTCCTGAGCTTCGCCGCCGGCATGGTGGCCTCGTCCGCGCTGCCGGTCGCCCTGTATGGCGTCGCCATCGGCCTGTCCAACGTCGGCGGCCAGGGCGCCACCTCCTACCGCAAGCTGTTCGGCGGCTTCGCCTTCACCGCGCTGCCGCTCGCCTTCGCCTACCACCTCGCGCACAACATGGACCACCTGCTGCGCGAGGGCGGCGACGTGCTGCGGGTCATCGCCAACCCGTTCGGCATCGGCGCGAAGCCGCTGTCCAGCGTGGAACGCCACGACCTGATGATGACCGTCGTGATGCCCGAGAACGCGACCTTCGCGATCCAGTCGGCCCTGATGGTGCTGGGCTTCTGGCTGGCGGTGCAGATCGCCCGCTACCAGGCTCGGCGCCTGCTGCCCGCCGGCGACATCGCCAGCCGCGTGAAACTGGTGCCGCTGCTGCTGTTCTTCGCCGCCGTCACGGCGGCCAACCTGTGGCTGATGGCGCAGGACATGGAGATGCGGTTCTGACCCCAGCGGGCGGCCACTGGCCGGGTGGCGCTATCCTGCGCCGATGGAAACGACCGAACGAAGCCTGCGGCTGGCGCTGATCGCCCACGACCGCAAGAAGCCGGCCATCATCGCCCTGGCCCGCGAGTTCCGCGAACTGCTGTGCGGTTGCCGCCTGGTGGCCACCGGCACCACCGGCGCGCAACTGGCCGCCGAGGTCGGCCTGCAGGTGGAGCGCATGCTCAGCGGCCCGCTCGGCGGCGACCTGCAGATCGGCGCCCGGCTGGCCGCCGGCGCGCTCGACATGGTGATCTTCCTGCGCGACCCGATGACGCCGCAGCCGCACGAGCCCGACATCAACGCCCTGGTGCGGGCCTGCGACGTGCACGACGTTCCCTGCGCGACCAACGTGGCGACGGCGCGGATGCTGCTGCGGCAACTGCAGGCGACCGCGGGCGCGGCGGCGGCCTGAGGCCGCGCGCTCAGGCCGGCGCCAGCCGGACCACGGCCAGCGTGACCGGGCGCCCGCCCAGCACGCGGCTGGCGTGGCCGCGGCCCACCGTGTCTTCGAGCAACAGGGCGCTGCCCGCAGCGATGCGCCGCTGGTCGCCATTGCCGGCCTCGAACTCCATCTCTCCGTCCAGCACGAAGATCCACATGCGCAGCGGCGAGGGATGCGGCTCGCCCTCCCAGCCGCCCGGCAGGTGCAGAAAGCCGCACTGGCTGGCCTCGGCCAGGGCCGAGACCCCGAAGGGCCGCGCCGGCGGCGCGAAGTCGCGCAGCTTGACGGGGACGGCGATCGTCTCGAAGTGCGACCCGCCGTCGGCATCAGCCACGAGGCGGGCGAAGGACAACTCGGTGGACTGCATGTGCTCTCCCTGGCGCTGAAGGCTTCGGCCGCGGCGGCCCGGCACCGAAGGCGACGGGGACCGCAGCTTCATTTGCCCGAATGGTGCAGGCAAATTCGCGGCACGCCAAGCGATCGCTTCGCCGCCTTGTCGCGCACCGTGCGACTTGATGGACGGGTTGAGCCGATCAGGTACCTTCATTCGCTCAACGGTTGCGTCCGGTGGGATCCCGTCGGGCAGTCTGCTGCCCGAGCTGCTCGGCGAGCCCGATGAGAATTCCTTCGGGGCCACGGATATAGCAGAGCCGATACATGTCTTCGTACCGGACCACTTCGCCGACGAGCTTGGCGCCGCGCTTGCGGAGCCGCTCGAGCGTATCGTCGATGTCCTCCACGGTGAACATGACGCGCAGGTAGCCGAGGGCGTTGACCGGGGCGGCGCGAGGAACCGGGACAACTCATGATGTCTCCCTGGCGTCCGACAATGGCCGCTGACAGCGCGTGACGAGCGTTGCAGACAACAGCGAGTTCACCGTTCAAGGCCGCCCGCTTGGCGCACGAGGACGATCTTGCCTGCCACGCCGCCCTGCGCGAGCAGCTCCTGCGCGCGCCTGGCCTCGGCCAGGGGAAACCGGTGCGCGACGAGCGGCTTGATCTTCCGGTCCCGAAGGAGGGCGAACAGGGCGGTCAGGTCCTGCCGGAAGAACTCCGGCCGCAACCGCTTGAGGGTCTGGATGCTGTAAGGGACGATCCGCTTGTGGCCCGGCAGCAGCCAGCCGCCGGCGATGAGCAAGCCGAAGGTGGCGGTGCCACCAAAGCGTTGGCGACGGCCCGGGCGGCCTGAAGCCAGCCCCTCGCCGCGCATCGAGGACCGAAGGCCATAGCCCACCACCGTCCCGCCGGCGCGCAGCGCCCGGCGGGACTGCCAGAGGTGGCCGCCGCCGATGGGGTCGAAGACGACGTCTACGCCATCGCCCGTGCGGCGCTGGATTTCCGCCACGAAGTCCTGGCGCTCGTAATCGATCGGGATGCCGCCCAGCCCGGAGACGGTCGCCGCGCCTCGCGACGAACAGGTCCCGTACAGCTCCAGTGCGGCGAGGCGCCCCAGTTGCAGCAGGGCCGTGCCGACCCCGCCCGCCGCGCCGTGGATCAACACGCGCTGGCCAGGCACGACGCTCACCGAACGATGCATCATCTGGTAGGCCGTGATGTAGTTCAGCACCAGGCTGACGGCCTCGGCGGCGTCCACCCCGGGTGGCACCGGAACCACTTCACGCTGCGGCAGGCATACGAACTCCGCATAAGCGCCATGGATCGGCAACGCGGCGACGACCTGGCCCGGTTCGATGCCGGAGACGCCGTTGCCCAGCCGATCCACCACGCCAACCAGGTCCCAGCCCGGCGTGAAGGGCACCGGGGGCGTCTCGGGATGAACGCCCTCGCGCGCCATGACGTCGGGCAGGCAGACGCCCGCGGCCTGCACGCTCACCCTCACTTCGCCATCCTTCGGCTCGGGGCGCTCTTCCTCGACCACCCGAAGTGCATCGGGTCCACCGTAGTGGGTGACGATGACGCGCGTGTGATTCATGGAGCTTTCTCCTTCCGGAAGCCAGGGCCGGCGGATGGCGCCAACGCCGGAGATCGTGACCCCGCCTGCCGCGGCGAGGGCGCCAGGACGCGGTACGTTCAGGCGGTGGCGCGCTGGCGGGTGACCGCCAGCGCGGGTGGATGCGCCAGCGTCTGGTACACGACGCAATATCGCTCCGTCAGGCGAAGCAACGTCGCGAGCTGCTCCTCCGACGCGTCGGTGTCGAGCGTGAAACGCAACCGTATGTTCTGGAAGCCGACCGGCACTTCCTTCGACAGGCCCAGCGTTCCGCGGAAGTCGAGATCGCCTTCGGCCTGCAGCGAGGCATCCCGCAACTGGATGCCCAGCGCCGTGGCCACGGCGTTCAGCGTCACGCCGGCGCAGGCCACCAGTGCCTCGAGCAACATGTCGCCGGAACAGGCCGCCTGCCCGCTTCCGCCGGTGGCCGGGTGCAGGCCGGCGACGACCAGCGCCTTGCCTGTTTCGATCCTGCAGCTGACGCCCTCGCCGATGCGGCCTTGCGCACGCAGCGTGATCAGCGCGGCTTCCGGCGCCTCGCGATAGCGCTCCTTCAGGGGAGTCTGGACGGACCGCAGGTCTTGCGCATTCATGAGGGGACTCCTCGCGATTGCCGTGCCGCCCAGGCTGGGCCGCGCCATCAGCCAATTTAGCACGGTGTTGCCGCCTTCACATCGACAGCGACCCCTCCCTGAAGTCGGTCCGGTCCAGCCACACGTTCACCAGCACCGGCCTGCCCGTCGCCGCCACCGCCTTCGCCTCGGCCAGCGCATGCTCCAGCTGCGCCATCGTCTTCACCACGATCCCGTGGGCGCCGAAGCCGGCGGCGACCTCGTGATAGCCGGTCCGCGCCAGCACGGTGCCGACGTCGTCCTTGAGCATCTTCACCTGTTCGCGCGCGATCTGGGTCCAGCCGGCGTCGTTGCCCACCACCGCGATGACGGGGATGCCGTGCCGCACGAAGGTGTCGAACTCCACGAGGCCGTAGCCGCAGGCGCCGTCGCCGAACACGATCCAGGTCTCGCCTTTCGGGTGGGCCAGCGCCGCGCCCAGCGCGAAGCCGGCGCCCACGCCCAGCGTGCCGAAGGCGCCCGGGTCCAGCCACGACAGCGGCCGGCGCGGATGCAGCACGTACGAGGACGTGGCGACGAAGTCGCCGCCGTCCGCCACGAACACCGCGGCGGCGTCGGCGGCCTGCTCCAGCGCGCGAAAGAACGCGACCGGGTTGACGTGCTCGCCGGCGATCGCGGCCTGGCGATCGATCTCCTGCTCCCGCGCGGCGTCGCGGCCGCGCAGTGCCGCGAGCCACTCCTGGCGGCTGGGGCCGGGCCGCGGCATCGCCTGCGCCAGGTCCTGCAGGAAGAGCCCCGCGTCGCCGATCGCCGCGATGTCGGGCTTGCGGTTCAGGCGGGCGTCGCGCACGCTGCGGTTGGCGGCGATCAGCGTGGCGCTGCGCCGCACGTGCCGGCCGTAGTCCAGCCGAAAGTCGCAGGGCACGCCGGCGAGCAGCACGCAGTCGGCCTCGCGCAGCGCCTCGCGGCGCTGGTGCCGCATCTGCAGCGGGTGGTCGCGCCCGAGCAGGCCGCGCGCCATGCCCGAGAGGTACACCGGGATGCCCAGCGCCTGCACCGCGTCGGCCACCGCCTGCGCGTGCGAGGCGATCACCACGGCCTGGCTGCCGATCACCATCAGCGGCCGCCTGGCGGCCAGCAGCGCGGCCAGGCTTCCCGTGACGGCCTTGCCCGTGGCGCGCGGCGCGCTCACCTTCAGCACGCGGTGCGTGACGGGCTTGTCGCTGCCCGCGAACATCCTGCGCACATGGCGGTTCAGGACCATGCGCAGCATGCGCTCGGCCACGCCGGTGCCCTTGCCCGCCGCCTCGGCATACCACTGGCGGATCGACGCCTCGTCGTACAGCAGGTCCACCGGGCACTCGATGAACACCGGGCCGGGCACGCCGGACCGCGCGACCGAGAACGCCTCTTCCACGGCCGGGCCGAGCTCGCGCACCGCGGTGATCTTGCGAAACAGCTTCACGTGCGGCTCGACCAGCGGCCGCTGGTCGATGTCCTGCAACGCGCCGCGGCCCTGCAGCGCCGTGGGCGCCGCGCCGCCCAGCAGGATCACCGGCGACTGCGCCAGCTGCGCGTTCTTCAGCGCCGTGATGGTGTTGGTGATGCCTGGGCCGGCGGTCACGGCCGCCACGCCCGGCGTGCCCGTGAGACGGGCGGTGGCGTCGGCCGCGAACACGGCGGTCGCCTCGTCGCGCACGTCCACGATGCGGATGCCGCGCGCCTTGGCGCCGGCCAGGATCGGCGAGATGTGGCCGCCGCACAAGGTGAAGACGGCGCGCACGCCGTGCACGCGCAGGGCCTCGGCCACGCGGTCGCCGCCGTGGCGCAGGATGGTGGAATCTGTCATCGGTGGTCGTCGTTCCTGTGTTCAGGCCCAGTGCACGGTGGCGCCCGTCGCGTACCAGTTCTCCACCGCGTGGACGACGGCGGATTCGATGCGGTGGCGACGGATCTTCATGGTGGGCGTGAGAAAGCCGTTCTCGATCGACCACGGCTCGTTGGCCACCACGATCATCCTCAGGCGCTCGTGGACGGCCAGCTTGCGGTTCACGTCGTCCAGCAGGCGCGCCAAGTCGGCCTGCACCTGCGACCGCACTGCCCGGTCCTTCAGGCGCGGACGCAGCTCCTCGGCCAGCACCACCAACGCGTACGCGGCGGACTGGCCGCTCCCCGACACCAGCGACAGCTCCACCATCGGATGCGCGTTCAGCAGGTTCTCGATCGGGGCCGGCGCCACGTATTCGCCCTTGGACGTCTTGAAGATCTCCTTGACCCGGCCGGTCACCTTCAACAGGCCGGACGCATCGCGCTCGCCCTGGTCGCCGGTGCGGAAGAACCCGTCGTCGGTGAAGGCCTCGGCGTTCAGGTCCGGCCGCTTGTAGTAGCCGCTGAACTGCCCCGGCGACCTGATCAGGATCTCGCCGTCGTCGGCCAGTTTCACCTGCACCCCGGGCAGCGGCACGCCGACGAAGCCCGGCGCATTGCGGTCCCTGGTGGAGCTGTGCGAGTAGGCGAAGTCCTCGGTCATGCCGTAACCCTCGAACAGGTTCAGCCCCAGCTTGCGGTACCACTGGATCAGGCCGGCCGGGATCGGGGCCGAACCGCTGGCGGCGTGCCGCACGGCATCCAGGCCCAGCCCCCTGAGGATCTTGCGCGCGACCAGCTTGCCGACGATCGGGATGCCCAGCAGGCGGTCGAGCCTGGCGGGCGGCACCTTCGCGAACACCCCTTGCTGGAACTTCAGCCAGAGCCGCGGCACCGAGATGAATGTCGTCGGCCGCGCGCGCCTGAGGTCGGCCAGGAAGGTGTCGACCCCCTCGGCGAAGAAGATGTGGGGCGAGCCGTCGTACAGCGACGCCGCCAGGACCCAGGCCCGCTCGAAGCTGTGCGCCAGCGGCAGGTAGGAGATCAGGCGGGTCTCTCCCTCGCCGCCATAGATCGCCTTCATGTAGCTCACCGCCCCGGCGGTCGCCGCGCTGATGGCGCCGAACGGCAGCATCACGCCCTTGGGCTGGCCGGTGGAGCCCGACGTGTAGATGATCATCGCCAGGTCCTCGGGCGCACGCCGGATGCGCCCGGCCAGCGGCCCGGTGCGCGCCACGATGTCGTCCCACTGGTCGAACGGGTTCGTCGGCGCCAGGGGCAAGGCGATCCGCGGCAGGTCTCCCGGGACGCCGGATTCCTGCTGCGGCCAGGTATCGAGCTTGCCGACGAACAGCAGGCTCGCCCCGCTGTGCTCCAGCACGTAGCGCACCGTCTCGGCGGTTTCGGTGGGGAAGATCGCCACGGTGGTGCCACCGGCCATCCAGATCGCCAGCTCGGCCATGAAGAAGTGGGCGCAGTTCCTGGACAGCATGGCGACGCGGTCGCCCGGCTGCAGGCCGCGTTCCTGCAGGTGGCGCGCCATGCGGCGGGCCTGGTCCATCATCTGCGCCCAGGTGAAGTCGATCACCTGCCCGCCGCCGACCGGTTGCGTGAGGAAGACCTGCCGCGCGCGCTGCGCCTCGTTGTCGTAGATCGCGTCGAGGATCGATCGGTCGCCGTTCATCGCGTTTCCTTCAGGGGCCGCCGGGGCGGTGCCGGGCCACAGGGTAGGCAGCGGCCAGGATCGCGGCTACTGGTGGATTCCCGCGTGGCACGCGTCAGGGGCGGTTCAAGGCGTGGGCGCGCCGAAGCGGAACCACTGCGCGACCAGGGCCCGCTCGGTCTCGGTCATGCCCGTGGCGTTGTTCATGGGCATCAAGCGGGTCACCACCGCCTGCTGGTGGATCTGGACGGCATGCTGCCTGACGGCCGCCGCGGAATCGAGGCGCACGTTCTTCATCTGCAGCTGCGCGCCGTGGCACTGGTAGCAGCGCTGGGCCAGCACGGCCCGCACCTGCTCGTAGCCGGCCGGGCCGGCGGCGGCGGCCGTGCCGTTGGCCTGCGGCCGCAACCAGGCGACCACGGCCAGGATCACGGCCACGCCCGCCACAGCGTACGGCAGCGGGTGGCGGTTGCGCCCCAGTTTCCAGCCGTGGCGCAGCACGAAGAACTGGCGGATCGCCGCACCGGCCACCATCATGAGGACCAGCACCAGCCAGTTGCGCGGATGGCTCCAGGTGAAGCTGTAGTGGTTGCTGACCATCGAGAACAGCACCGGCAGCGTGAAATAGGTGTTGTGCACGCTGCGCTGCTTGCCGCGCACGCCGTGGATCGGGTCGGGCCGCTCGCCGGCCCGGATGGCCGCCACCACCTTCTTCTGGCCCGGGATGATCCAGAACAGGACGTTGGCGCTCATCGCCGTCGCCATCATGGCGCCCACCAGCAGGAAGGCGGCGCGCCCGGCGAACCAGTGGCAGGCCAGCCACGAGGCGGCGCACACCAGCAGCAGCACGAGGCCGCCCACGATCGCGTCGCCATGGCGGCGCTGGCCGAACGCGCGGCAGGTGGCGTCGTAGAGCAGCCAGAACACGACCAGGAACGACAGGGCCGCCACGCTGGCCATGGCCGGGGACCAGTCCATCAGCGACTTGTCCACTAGGTAGGCGCCGGCGTGCCACAGGTAGGACACCGCGAACAGGCCGAATCCGGTGAGCCACGTGGAATAGCTCTCCCAGAAGAACCAGTGCAATCGGTCCGGCAGCTTCGGCGGGGCGACGTTGAACTTCACCGGGTGGTAGAAGCCGCCCCCGTGCACCGCCCACAGCTCGCCGCCGACGCCCTGGCGCCGCAGGTCCTCGTCCTGTGGCGGCGTGAGGCTGGAGTCCAGGAAGACGAAGTAGAACGACGAGCCGATCCAGGCGATGGCGGTGATGACGTGCGCCCACCGCAGCAGCAGGTTGACCCAGTCGAGGAGGTAGCTTTCCATGGGGCCCGAGTGTGCCGCGACGGCGCCGGGTCAGGCGGCTGCCGGGCGGCGCCGCTGCAGCAGCTGCGCCGCCACGCTGGCCGCGATCACCGCCGGCTCCTTGCCGGCGATCCCCGGCAGCCCGATCGGGCAGGTCACCTGCGCCAGTTCGGTGTCGGCGAAACCGCGGTCGGCGAGCCGGTGGCGGAAGGTGGCCCACTTGGTCCGGCTGCCGATCAGGCCGATGAAGTCGAGGTCGCCGCGCTGGCGCCGGCGCGCGAGGCAGGCCGCCACCACGTCCAGGTCCTCGGCATGGCTGAAGCTCATGACCAGCACGCTGGTGCCGGGCGCCAGGTCGCCAACGGCCGCCTGCACCGGATCGGAATGCTCGCATTGCACGTTGGCCGGCAGGTCGGCGGGAAAGATCTCGTCGCGGCTGTCGATCCACGTGATCTGGAACGGCAGCGGCGCCAGCGCCGCGACGATCGCGCGGCCCACGTGCCCGCCGCCGAACAGCGCCACCGGCGCGAGGCACGGGGCAAGGCGCTGCTGCAGCCGGGCGGCGTCGGCCGCGCCCACCAGCTCGAACCGCAGGTGCACGACGCCGCCGCAGCACTGGCCCAGGCTCGGGCCCAGCGCGTAGCGCCGCACCGGCTCGCCCGCCTCGCCGCGCAGCCGGCGGCGCGCCTCGGCGATGGCGGTGAATTCGACGTGGCCGCCGCCAATGGTGCCGCGCACCTCCTGCGCCCAGACTGCCATCCAGGCGCCCGTTTCGCGCGGCACGGAGCCTTCCGCCGACGCCACCGTGACGAGCACGGCCGGCTCCCGGGCCAGCCCGGCGATGAAGGAATCCAGGAGGGCTTGCGCGTTCACTGCGTCAATCCGCAACAATGCCGCAGGACGCGTAACCCCTGTCGGCGAAATGGAAGAGTTGGCGTTCAATCATGCATGGTGCGCGATGACGCGCGCGAAGTGACCTGGAGAAATCATGAAGCAATTGTGGAGGCAGCGCTGGGCGCAGGCCGGCGGCCTGGCCGGCTGTGTGGCGGCCCTGATCGCAGGCTGCGCGGCGCCGCCGGCCCCCCCGGCCGCGCCGCCGGCGGCGGGCGTTCCGGCCGCCCCGCCGGAGCCGGCCGGCCCCGCCGCGACCATCCCCGCCGCCCCGGCCGCGCGCCATTCCAACGCCTCCAATCCGCGCGCCTACCGCACCGATGCGGCCGCCCATCTCTACGGCCTCAACCAGGAGCGCATCTACAAGGGCCGCCTGCCGCCTCTGCTGTACGCGATCGGCGTGCTGCAGGTGGAAGTGGACGGCCGCGGCCAGGTGCGCAACCTGAACTGGATGCGCGCGCCCAGGCACGCGCCCGAGGTGATCGCCGAGATCGAGCGCACGGTGCGGGCCGCCGCGCCCTTCCCCGCGCCGGCGCGCATGGGCAAGGTGGTCTACACCGACACCTGGCTGTGGCACAAGAGCGGCCGGTTCCAGCTCGACACGCTCACCGAAGGGCAGGACTGAGTCTTCCCGCTCAGGATCCGCGGTAGGTGCTGTAGCTCCAGGGGCTCACCAGGAGCGGCACGTGGTAGTGCTGCGCCGGATCGGCCACGCCGAAGTCGATGCTCACCTGGTCCAGGAAGTTCGGCTGCGGCAGCGCGACGCCGCGCCGCCTGAAGTAGCCGGCCACGTCGAAGACCAGCCGGTAGGTGCCGCACCGCAGGTCGGCATCGGCCAGCAGCGGTCCTTGCGGGCCGCGGCCGTCCTGGTCCAGTTCGACCCGCTTGACGAGCGTCGCCGCGTCGCCGGCGGTGGTGTACAGCGCGACGGCCATCCCGGCGGCCGGGCAGCCGTGCATGGTGTCGAGGACATGGGTGGACAGCCCCATCGTGGCTCCTTCCGCAGTTGGCGCGAGTCGAGGCTGGAATTTGCCATAACATTGGCCGCTCCACGCGCCGCGCCCGCCGCCGACCCGGCCGCCGCGAGGCGCGCCACAGCGCATGACTCACGACAGCTCATCCCCCTATCCTCGCGACCTCGTCGGCCACGGGCGGCGCCCGCCGCACGCGCAGTGGCCCGGCCAAGCCCGCATCGCCCTGCAGTTCGTGCTCAACTACGAGGAAGGCGGCGAGCGCTCGGTGCTGCACGGCGATTCCGGGTCGGAGCAGTTCCTCTCCGAGATGTTCAATCCGCCGGCGTATGCCGCGCGGCACCTGAGCATGGAGAGCCTCTACGAATACGGTTCGCGCGTGGGCGTCTGGCGCATCCTGCGCGAGTTCGA
>Ga0255338_1003745_pt1 | contig 17406 bp, 17 predicted proteins | sample MeOH1_35cm_T4_19_FD_203715 | JGI IMG/M metagenome (GOLD analysis project Ga0255338, IMG submission 203715) | Sandy soil microbial communities from University of British Columbia, Vancouver, Canada - MeOH1_35cm_T4_195 | ecosystem: Engineered > Artificial ecosystem > Sand microcosm > Unclassified ...
GCTCCGGTGGCGTGGGCTCCGGTGGCGTGGGCTCCGGTGGCGTGGGCTCCGGTGGCGTGGGCTCCGGTGGCGTGGGCACCGGCGGCGCGGGCACAGGTGGCAGCACAGGTGGCGGTGTCAGCGCTGGGCCAGGCGGCAGCCCCGGCGACAGCGGCGGTGATGCCGGCGTTGCAGGAGGCGGTGGCGCAGGAGGTGTCGCATCGACGCCGCCCAGCGATCGGGGATCGGACGGCGCAGGTACTGCGTCTGCCGCCGCACCGTCTGCGCCCGCAACGTCGCAATGGCTCGATCCTCGTGAGGGGAAGGTCCTCACGAATGCACCGGCTCAGCCCGCCCCAGGCGCGACGAGCATGGGGGCCGGAGCTGCGCCGAAGTAGCCAACCCAGCGACGATCAAGAACTAATGCGCCTTCTCCCAGTTCTCGCCAATCCCGATTTCGGCGAGCAGCGGCGCGCGCAGCTCGGCGACGCCGGCCATGAGGCGCGGAATCTCGCTGCGCACCCACTCCACCTCGTCCTCGGGCACCTCGAACACCAGTTCGTCGTGCACCTGCATGATCATTTTCGTGCGGCGCTTCTGCGCGTCCAGCACATCCTGCACCTTGACCATCGAGAGCTTGATCAAATCGGCGGCCGTTCCTTGCATGGGCGCGTTGATGGCAGCGCGCTCGGCGCCGCCGCGGCGCGGGCCGTTGGGTGAATTGATCTCGGGCAGGTACAGCCTGCGGCCGAACACGGTCTCGACATATCCCTTGCTCTTTGCCGACAGGCGCGTTTCGTCCATGTACTGCTTCACGCCGGGGTAGCGCTCGAAATAGCGCTGGATGTAGTTCTTGGCCGCCGTGTTGTCGATGCCCAGGTTGCGCGCCAGGCCGAAGCTGCTCATGCCGTAGATCAGGCCGAAGTTGATCACCTTGGCATAGCGGCGCTGCTCGCTCGTGACTTCGCCGGGCGCGACGCCGAACACTTCCGCGGCCGTGGCGCGGTGCACGTCCAGGCCCTCGCGGAACGCGCGAAGCAGCGCTTCGTCCTCGCTGAGGTGCGCCATGATGCGCAGCTCGATCTGGCTGTAGTCGGCGCTGGCGATGAAGTGGCCGGGCGGCGCGATGAATGCTTCGCGCACGCGCCGGCCCTCGACCGTCTTCACCGGGATGTTCTGCAGGTTGGGGTCGTTGCTGGACAGGCGCCCTGTCACCGCGACGGCCTGTGCGTAGTGCGTGTGCACGCGGCCCGTGCGCGGATGCGCCATCTGCGCGAGCTTGTCGGTGTAGGTGCCCTTGAGTTTCGACAGCCCCCGGTGCTCCAGCAGCTTGGCGGGCAGCGGGTAGTCCTCGGCGAGCTTTTCCAGCACCTCTTCGTCGGTGCTGGGCACGCCGCTCGGTGTCTTCTTGACCACCGGCAGGCCGAGTTTGGTGAAGAGGATCTCCCCGATCTGTTTGGGCGATCCGAGGTTGAACGGCTGGCCGGCCAGTTCGTGCGCCTCTTGCTCCAGCTGCATCATGCGCTGGCCGAGTTCGGCGCTCTGCTTTGCGAGAATCGGTCCGTCGATCAGCACGCCGTTGCGCTCGACCCGGTACAGCGCCTCGCTGCTCCTGATCTCCAGCTCATAGATGAAGCGCAGCTTGCTGTCCTTCTCCAGGCGCGGCCAGAGAGCATGGTGCACATCGAGCGTTTGGTCGGAGTCTTCGCAGGAGTATTCGGCCGCCTTCTCCACCGAGACTTGCGCGAACGGTATCTGGTGCGCACCCTTGCCGGTGATGGTTTCGTAGTCGATGCCGCTGCGCCCCAGGTGCCGCTCTGCAAGGCTGGCCAGGCCATGCGGCTTGTGCACCTCGAGCACGTAGCTTTGCAGCATGGTGTCGTGCGCGTAGCCCTGCACTTCGATGCCGTGGTTGGCGAACACGTGGCGGTCGTATTTGATGTGCTGGCCCAGCTTCAGTTTGGCGGGGTTCTCCAGCCAGGGCTTCAGCTTGGCGAGCACTTCGTCGCGCGGCAGCTGTTCGGGCGCGTCGCCGTAGCTGTGCGCGAGCGGGATGTACGCCGCCTCGCCGGGCTTGACGCTGAACGACAGGCCGATGATCTCGGCCAACATCTCGTCGAGCGAACTGGTCTCGGTATCGACGGCCACCAGCTCGGCGGCTTCTATCTTCGCGAGCCACTCGCCCAACTGCGCCCAGGTAAAGATAGTGTCGTACTGCAGGTTGCTGGCCTGCGAGGTGCCGGAAAGGTCCGGCTCGTCGAACAGCCCGCCGGCGGGCTGCCCGGTACCGACCTTCCTGGTGCGCTTGTGTTCCTCGATCAGTTCGGGCGGCACGTCGTGGGTCTCGAGCTGCTTGACCAGCCCCTTGAAGCCGTACTTCTCGTAGAAGGCCTTCAGCCCCTCGGTGTCCTGGCCGTCGGTCACCTTGATGTCGTCGAGCGACGGCAAGCCGGGGATGTAGTCGGTGAGCTCGCAGTCTTTCTTGACCGTCAGCAGCGCACGGCCCTTGGGCAGCCAGTCGAGCGCACGGCGCAGGTTCTCGCCGACGGCGCCCTTCACCTCGTGCGCGCGCGCCACCAGCGCGTCGAGCGAGCCGTACTCCTGCAGCAGCTTGACAGCCGTCTTGGGGCCGACCTTGTCCACGCCGGGTACGTTGTCCACGGAGTCGCCCACGAGCGTCTGGTAGTCCACCATCAACCGCGGCGGCACGCCGAACTCGGCCTCGACACCGGCCACGTCGCGCTTGCGGTCATTCATGGTGTCGATGACCATGACGTGTTCATTGACCAGCTGGGAGAGGTCCTTGTCGCCGCTGGAAATCACTGTCTCGATGTCGCGCTCGGTGGCCATGCATGCCAGCGTGCCGATCACGTCGTCGGCCTCCACGCCGGGAATGTTCAGCACCTTCCAGCCGAGCAGCCGCACCACCTCGTGGATCGGGTCGATCTGTAGCCGCAGGTCGGGCGGCATGGGCGAGCGGTTGGCCTTGTACTCGGGGTAGAGGGCGTCGCGGAAGGTGGGGCCCGGCGCGTCGAACACGCAGGCGACATAATCGGCGCGCACGTCCTTGCGCAGTTTCTGCAGCATGTTGATCATGCCGCGGATGGCGCCCGTTGCGGGGCTTGTCGGGTCTCCCGGCACGGCGCGCAGGTCGGGCATCGCGTGGTAGGCGCGGTACAGGTAGCTGGAGCCGTCCACCAGCAGCAACACCTTGCGTTCTTTGCCGCCGTTTTCGGCTTTTTCCGTGGTTTCGTCTTGGGTCAGCTCGCTCATGGCAGGCATTGTGCCTGTCCTACAATCTCCCCATGCACCCGAGATTCCTGCTCCTCGCCCCGCTCCTGGCCTGCACCGCCCTGGCGGCGCAAACACCTGCGGCGCCCGCGCAACAGGCACCCCAGCTGGAAGGCCGCAAGAATCAGAAGGTCGAGCACATCCGGGTGGAGGACGAGGCCGTCGTCATCGACGAAGTACGCTACGCCGGCCAGACGCAGAGCATCACCGTCAAGCCCAAGGGCAACATGCCCGAATACGAGATCCAGCCCACGGACATGGCGCGCACCCGCCCGGGCGATCACCGCGACGGCATCTCCAGCGCCACCGGCCAGCGGGTCTGGAACGTCCTGAAATTCTGATGGCGGTCTTCACCGAAGTCTCCGAGGGCGAGGCCGGCGAGCTGGTGCGCGCGCTTCAGCTTGGCGAGATGCGCGAGCTGCGCGGCATCCATGGCGGCATCGAGAACACCAATTACTTCCTCACGACGGATCGCGGCGAGTACGTGCTCACGCTGTTCGAACGCCTGACCACCGAGCAGCTTCCGTTCTATCTGCACCTGATGAAGCACCTGGCGCAGCGCGGCATCCCGGTGCCGGAGCCGCAGGCGCTGCCCGCCAGCGCTTCGGCCGAGAACCCGGACGGGCAGCTTTTGCATATCGTGTGCGGCAAGCCCGCGGCGGTGGTCGACAAGTTGCGCGGCCACAGCGAGCTCGCGCCGACACGCGCGCATTGCGCCGCGGTGGGCGAAATGCTGGCGCGCATGCACATCGCCGCGCGCGACTACCCCCGCAGCCAGCCCAACCTGCGCGGCCTGGGCTGGTGGAACGAGACGGTGCCCGTCGTGCTGCCCCACGTCGACGAGGCGCAGCGCGTGCTGCTGTGCAGCGAGCTGGCCTTCCAGAACCACATCGCGCAGGGCTCCGCATACGCAGCCCTGCCCCGCGGCCCCATCCATGCCGACCTGTTCCGCGACAACGTCATGTTCGAAGAAGGCCGCCTGACGGGCTTTTTCGATTTCTATTTTGCGGGCGTGGACACCTGGCTTTTCGACCTCGCGGTGTGCCTGAACGACTGGTGCGTCGACCTGCCCACCGGCGCGCACGACGAAGCCAGGGCCGATGCCTTCCTGCGTGCCTATGCCGCCGTACGCCCCCTGGCTGCCTGCGAGCGGCGGCTGCTGTCGGCCATGCTGCGCGCCGGGGCCTTGCGCTTCTGGATTTCCCGCCTGTGGGATTTCCACCTGCCCCGGGAAGCCGCGATGCTCAAGCCGCACGATCCCGCGCACTTCGAGCGGGTGTTGCGCCACAGGGTGCGGCACGGCGCCGCGCTGTAGCCTTCAGCGCGCAAAATGGCGCGACTCCCATCACCTACCTGCCAATGAAACTCAACATCGTTCCTGCTCGCACTGGCATCCAATGGGTCAAGCTCGGCATCAAAACCTTCGGCAAGCAGCCACTGGCGCTCACTGGCCTGTTTTTCATGTACACGGCCGCCTTTTCCATTCTGCTGCTGATCCCCGTGGTGGGGTTCGTGCTGGCGTTGGGCATCGTGCCCGCGGCGACGCTGGGGCTGATGGCGGCAACGAAGGAAGCCGAAAAAGGCCGCTTTCCCATGCCCACGGTGCTGATCAGCGCGTTTCGCGCCGGCAAGCAGCAGATGCGCGCAATGCTGGTGCTCGGTCTGCTCTACGCCGGGGCCTGCACGATCGTGATGACGCTCCTGCCGCTGCTGGTGGACGTGCCGCAGCAGCAGGCGTCGGCCACGACCGAGGCGATGCTGACGCCGCAGTTCCAAATGGTGCTGCTGGTGGGCACCCTGCTCTACCTGCCGATCTCCCTGATGTTCTGGCATGCGCCCGCGCTTGTGCACTGGCATGGTGTTTCGCCCGTCAAGAGCCTGTTCTTCAGCACCGTGGCCTGCCTGCGCAACGCCAAGGCGTTCCTCATGTACGGCCTGGCCTGGGTCGGCGTGGTGTTCGTGGCCGCCCTGGTGATCACGCTCATTGCCACCATGACGAGCAACCCGCAGGTTGCGGCGGCCGCCCTCATGCCGCTGGGCCTGCTGATCACCGCCATGTTTTCCACTTCGCTGTACTTCACGTTCCGGGACAGTTTCGTCGCTGATGCCGACACGGACGCCGAAACACACCCCCCTGGGGAGCCCACATGACACAGCACACCCTCGAAGGCCGCACCGAACATGAAGTCCTGTGGTTCCAGCGCCGCAGCTTCCTGCAGGCGGCGGCCGCCTGGAGCGCGATGGGCGGCCTCGCGGCGGCGCAGGCGCAGCAGCGCACCAACATCGTGGAGCTTCGGGGTGACGCCCTGCTGAACGGCCGGCGCCTCACGAACGCGCAGACGATCCAGACCGGCGACAGCGTGGAGACGGGGCCGGGTTCGCAACTGGTGTTCGTGGTCGGCAATGCGTCCTACCTGATGCGCCAGAACACACGGCTGACCGTGGAGCGCGGCGCGACGCTCAACGCCGTGAGCGTGCTGCGGATGCTCACCGGCGCCGTGGCCAGCGTCTGGGGCCGCGGCACCACGCGCCAGATCGTCACGCCCACGCTCACGGCCGGTATCCGCGGCACGGGTGTGTACACCGAGGTGTTCCCGCAACAGGGCCACCGCAGCTACTTTTGCAATTGCTACGGCGTGGTGGACATGAGCGCCGGCCCCGACAGGGCCGTGTCGCGCTCGGACTACCACCAGTCTTTCTGGGGCGAGGCAGAAGCAAAGAACGGCCGCTTCCTCACCCCGGCCAAGGCGATCAACCACACCGACGAGGAACTGGAATACCTGGCCCGGCTGGTGAACCAGCGCACGGCCTGGGAGATCGCAGGCAAGAGAGGCGTGAAGGATGGCGCGGGCTACATGGAGCAGCAGCCGCCTTCTGCGCACCCTGCCATGCAGATGAAGTGATCTCTCGCCGGCTCAGCGCTGCGTGGGCCGGTTCTTCTGCCAGATGGCCAGCAAGATGAGGCCGTACGCGACCACGCGCACGCTGTAGAAGGCGGCGCCATCCTCGTCGACGATCCACAGCACGCCCAGCGCCACGCGGTTGGCCGCCTCGATCAGGAAAGACAGCGCGAAGTACAGAAAAAAGCGGTCTCGCGTCTGGCGCCAGAAGCGCAGGAAAAACAGCGAGGCCAGCAGCGACGCGACGGCGATGGCTCCGCTAAGCATCTGCTCCATGGTCACTCCTCTTCCCAGATCAGGCCGAACAGCAGCAGCAGCGGCGCGGCCAGTGCAACGGTCAGCCGCAGCAGTGTCATGTCCACGGCGGGCAGCACCAGCTTGTCGATGACCAGCAGGAAGTTGTTCAGGCTCAGCCCCGCAAAGCACAAGGCACTCCAGAACAGCAGGCGCGAGCGGCTGTCGCGCCACGCGCGCCACAGCAGGCCGAAGCAGGCCAGCGCGGTGAGCATGCACAGGAAATAGATGATCGGGGCCATGCATCAGTCCTTTCGCAAGCGGAAAGCATCGGCAAACTGGAACGCGCGGCGGTCCACGGTGGAGTGGATCAGGTCGGTAACTACGACCAGGTTCGTCGCATAAAGCTGTGCCAGCCGCTCGAGCATGGCCGCCAGCGCCGCCGGGGGCTCGTACGTGTAGGACCCCTGCGTGTCGCTCCGGGCGACGATGCCGCCCGAGTGAAGGCTCGCAAGCAGATCGACGGCCCGCGGCTCGGGCAGGTAGAGGCGCCGCGCGAGGACGGGCGCCGTCCAGGCGGTGCCCCGCTCACGCTGGAGCAGCAGGATTGCCTCCAGGTACGGAACCGACGGCACACTCGTAAGAATGAAGCGCCGCAGGTCGTCGGGAATATCCGCGGCCGTCATCAACGCCTGGCCGCGCCCTTGGCCACCTGGGCCCTGAACTCCGCAAGTTTCGCTTTCAGCCGGCGCGCATTCACCGGCCCGGCGCGAACGAGGATTTTCTGCCCCGCCGTGAGCGACTCGAGCGCCGGGTCTGCATATTCATACCGGACCCACGGTCGTTCGGAGGGGATGGGGCCCTTGACCTCGACCAGTCGCAGCTTGATCGGATATTCAGCCTCCGGCGTCGCCAGCAAGGTGTCGATGACTTCCACCAACCGGTCATTGAAGTAACGCTTCGGGTAGCCCAGTTCCTCGTAAGCACGTTGCAGCAGCGGGTACATGCGCCGATAGAGTTGCGCGGCCCGCGCCGTATCCGCGCTTTCGGCCAGCAGCACCAGCGGCGTGTATCGGGCCGCGTTGTCAGCGCCGATCACCGGGCCGTCGGGCAGCTCTTGCACCGTGAAGCGTCCGCCCGTGGGGTTGACCGGCCACAGTGCCACCGGCGCGTGTGCGCGGCCGAGGTTGTCCACGGTGGCGGCGAAGCGGCGCGGAAAATCGCTTGTCTGCAAGAAAGATGTCACGGCCTTGCGGCCCAGCAGCTCGGTGAGGGCCGCGTCCACCTGGCCCGCAGCCAGCGGCCCGGCCGGCTCTTCCAGGGGATGTTCGATTGCCGGCGGTCCAGCCGCGGCCGAGCTGGCCGGCAGCTGCGGGGGCTCCGCTACGGGCACGGCGGGCGCCGGCGCCGGCGCCTGGATGCTGAACCACCAGATCACCATGCCGGCCACGGCAATGCCAAGGATGAGCAGCAAAGCAGCGCGCACCCCGCTGCTCATGACGGCGCCCTCGCCAGGCACGATGCCCATCGGTGAATCGCTTGCGCATCCATTCGTGCAAATCTAACACGGTCATGGCTATGATGGCCACATGCCCGCCGCCAGGAAAGCCGCCCCGCGAAAAATCGCAACCAAAGGCGCTCCGGTCGAGCCAGCTGCCCGTGTGCTGCGGCGCTTTCGCGTGGTGTTTAACGCGGTGAAAAACCACTTCCGCGAGGTCGAGAAAAAGGCCGGCGTGGCCGGAGCCCAGCTGTGGGCGTTGAGCGTGGTGCGCGACCGCCCTGGCATCGGCGTGAGCGACCTGGCCCGCGCCATGGATGTGCACCAGTCCACCGCAAGCAACCTGGTCAGGACCCTGCTCGAGCGGAACATGGTGGAGGTGCGTAAAGCCGCAACCGATCGCCGCACGGTGCAGCTTCACCTCCTGCCGGCGGGCTCCAAAGTGCTGCGGCGCGCACCCGGGCCTTTTGCCGGCGTGCTGCCCGAAGCGCTGGCGGCCCTCGACGCGCAGACCTTGTCGCGCCTGGACAAGGATTTGGGCACGCTGATCGACGCGCTGGGGGTGGACAAGCACGATGCGGGCACTCCGCTTGGGCAGCCATAGCGAAGTCGTAGCAACGCTGCGACCGCCACAGTATGAGCCACTGCCGGGTACCGCCTGACGCGACGCGAGCGCACGCCACCCCCCGCACCTACGTCTTCGACTGGCTCACGTTACCGGCGTCAACTTGGCGACCGAGAGCGCCAGCCACTTGATCCCGTGCCTCGGGAAATTCACCTGGGCGCGCGCATCATCGCCCTGCCCTTCGATGGAAACGACCGTGCCCTCGCCGAACTTGGTGTGGAACACCTTCATGCCCGCGTGCAACCCGTGCGCGGGCTGCGCCTTCTGCACCGGCACCGGAGGACTCGCGAAACTCTCCTTGCTGAAGCCCGCGCCCGCGCCGGCCCCGCGCGACGTGGCATAGCCCGCGCCATAACCGAAGGCCGAGCCGCCGAAGCTCTGGTTCTTGGGTGTCAGCCACTTGAGCGCACCCTCGGGCAGCTCGTCGAAGAAGCGGCTCTTGATGTTGTAGCGAGTCTGCCCATGCAGCAGCCGCGTCTGCGCGTGGCTGAGGTACAGGCGTTTGCGGGCACGGGTGATGGCGACGTACATGAGGCGGCGCTCTTCCTCCAGCCCCTGGTAATCGTTCATCGAGTTCTCGTGGGGGAAGAGGCCCTCTTCCAGTCCGCTGATGAACACACAGTCAAATTCCAGGCCCTTGGCCGAGTGCACCGTCATCAACTGGATGGCATCCTGGCCTGCCTGGGCCTGGTTGTCGCCGGACTCCAGCGCGGCGTGGGTGAGGAAGGCCGCCAGCGGGGAAAGGGTTTCGCCTGTCTCGGCATCAGGGGGCACATAGTCCGGAGCCGGTTCATTGATCTCCGGCAAACTCGGATCCAGTCCCTGGCTCGCCGGCGACTGGCGCAGGATGCCGGGGCCGAGCTCGTCCACGGGCAATGCCACCGCATCGCGACCGAAGCCTTCCTGCGTGACGAAGCTCTCCGCGGCGTTGATCAATTCCTCCAGGTTCTCGATGCGGTCGGCGCCTTCGCGTTCGCTCTTATAGTGATCGATGAGGCCGGATTCCTGCAACATCAGCTCGATGATTTCGCGCAAGGTGAGGCCAACCGTCTGCGCGCGCAAATTGTCCATCTTCGCGGCAAACGCAGCCAGGTTCGTGCCGGCCTTGCCAGTCGTGGACTTCACCGCATCGTGCAGCGAGCAGCCCGCCGCGCGGGCCGCGTCCTGCAACTGTTCGATGCTGCGCGCGCCGATTCCGCGCGGGGGGAAGTTGACGATGCGGATGAAGCTGGTGTCGTCGTTGGGGTTCTCCAGCACGCGCAGGTAGGCCAGCGCATGCTTGATTTCCGCCCGCTCGAAGAATCGCAAGCCGCCGTAGACACGGTAGGGTACGGCGGCGTTGAACAGCGCCGTTTCGATCACGCGGCTTTGCGCGTTGCTGCGGTACAGCACAGCGATCTCCTTGCGCGCGAAGCCGCCCTCCGGCCCGTCGCCGCGCACCAGGTGCCGCATCTCCTCGACCATCCATTGCGCTTCGGCGAGGTCGGTGGGTGCCTCGTACACCCGCACCGGCTCGCCCGGCCCCTGGTCGGTGCGCAGGTTCTTGCCCAGGCGTGTCTTGTTGTGGCTGATCAGCTCGTTGGCCGAATCGAGGATGTTGCTGTAGCTGCGGTAGTTCTGCTCCAGCTTGATCTGGTGGCAAACGTGAAACTCCCGTACGAAATCTGCCATATTGCCCACGCGCGCACCGCGGAAGGCGTAGATGCTCTGGTCGTCGTCGCCGACGGCGAACACGGAGTTCGCCTGCGCGCCCGGCACGCCATCGCGCGGCTGCGCAAACATCTTGATCCACGCGTACTGCAGCTTGTTGGTGTCCTGGAACTCGTCGATGAGGATGTGGCGAAAGCGCCGCTGGTAGTGATCGCGGATGGGGTCGTTGTCCCGCAGCAGCTCGTAGCTGCGCAGCATCAGCTCGCCGAAATCCACCACGCCCTCGCGCTGGCACTGCTCTTCGTACAGTTGGTAGATCTCGACCTTCTTGCGATCTTCCTCACTGCGCACTTCGACCATGTTGGGGCGCAGGCCGTCCTCCTTGCAGCCGGAGATGAACCATTGCGTCTGCTTGGCAGGAAAGCGCTCGTCGTCCACGTTGTGCTGCTTCATGAGCCGCTTGATGGCCGAGAGCTGGTCCTGCGTGTCCAGGATCTGAAAGCTCTGCGGCAGGTTCGCGAGCTTGTAATGCGCTCGCAGGAAGCGGTTGCACAGACCGTGGAAAGTGCCGATCCACATGCCGCGCACGTTGACGGGCAGCATGGCCTGAAGGCGCGTCATCATCTCCCGCGCTGCCTTGTTGGTGAAGGTCACCGCCATCAAGCCCCCGGGCGACACCTGCCCGGTGGACAGCAGCCAGGCGATGCGCGTCGTCAGCACGCGGGTTTTGCCTGAGCCGGCGCCCGCCAGGATGAGCGCGTGCTCGTTGGGCAGGGTCACCGCCGCGCACTGCTCGGGGTTGAGGTTGTGTAAGAGCGGGGACGCCGCGTCGACTTCTGGGAACATACGGCATTGTAGGAACCGATGCGTCCCCATCCATGAACAAACAGTCACCAGCCTTGGCAGGGCTGCTCCTGGCGGTCGCCGCAGCGGGCGCCCAGGCGCAAGCTTCTTGCGACAGCGACGGCCAGCCGCGGCCGCTGGGCCTTCTGGAGCGGTTTATCAGCGCCGACTGCGAGACCTGCTGGACGGACGCGGCCACGCCGCGGCCGCGGCGCGGCGAGCTGGCCCTGGACTGGATCACCGCGGGCAGCAGGGGCGAAGACGCGCCCCTATCGACGGCCGTCAGCCGTGACAGCCCGGCGCGGCTGCAGGCCCTTGGCCGCGCCGCGCCGGCGCGCGCCGAGGCCGTGCACAGGCGCGCGGACCTCCCCGGCCACAAGATGCGGGTGGCGCATGGGCTCGCCTTCAACGGTTACATAGGCGCCTCCATCGAGCTCAAGCCCGGCCGCGGCGGGCCGTGGCAGGCGTGGCTGCTGCTGGTGGAGACCTTGCCCCCGGGCACCGAGGGCTCGCCCGTCGAGCGCAACCTGGTGCGCAATGCCATCCAGCCCGCCTGGGATGTGCCAGCGCCGCTATCGAAGGCGCAGCAGCGCCGCCTGTTCGAGTCGCGGCCCATGAGCATTCCGGAGGGCGCCGACCCGGAACGGCTGCGCGTGGTGGGCTGGGTGGAAGATGCACGCGGCCGTATAAGGGCTATCGCGCAATCCAGATGCGTGGCGCGGCCGGGTCAAGGGTAAAATCAAGCACCGGGCCCAAGCATTTTGCGGCCCGGTTTGCGTTTCGGGCCTTCGCCTGAAACCGCCGGTCCCGCAGTCCAAGCGCTCACCTGTTCGACAAACAGCTTTCTGGAGCTTGGTATGGAAATCTTCGATTACGACAAAGTCTTGCTGCTGCCGCGCAAATGCCGCGTGGAAAGCCGCTCCGAGTGCGACACCGGCGTGGAGCTGGGCGGGCGCACCTTCCGCATTCCCGTGGTGCCGGCCAACATGAAAACGGTGGTGGACGAAAAGATCTGCCTGTGGCTTGCGCAAAACGGCTACTTCTACGTGATGCACCGCTTCGACCTGGACAACGTCCAGTTCGTGCGCGAGATGAAGGCCAAGGGCGTGTACGCCTCGATTTCGCTGGGCGTGAAGCAGGCCGACTACGAAATCGTGGATCAGCTCGCCGCGCAAGGCCTGGTGCCGGAGTACGTCACGATCGACATCGCACACGGGCACGCCGACACCGTGAAGAACATGATCGCGCACCTGAAGGCGAAGCTGCCCACGACCTTCGTCATCGCCGGCAACGTCGCCACCCCCGAGGCGATCATCGACCTGGAAAACTGGGGCGCCGATGCGACGAAGGTCGGCGTCGGCCCCGGCAAGGTCTGCATCACGCGCATGAAGACGGGCTTCGGCACCGGCGGCTGGCAACTCTCTGCGATGAAGTGGTGCGCCCGCGTCGCGACGAAACCCATCATCGCGGACGGCGGCATCCGCGAGCACGGCGATATTGCCAAGAGCGTGCGCTTCGGCGCGACGATGGTGATGATCGGCTCCCTGCTGGCCGGGCATGAAGAATCGCCGGGCCAGACCGTGGACGAGGGCGGCAAGCTGTACAAGGAGTACTACGGCAGCGCGTCGGATTTCAACAAGGGCGAGTACAAGCACGTCGAGGGCAAGCGCATCCTCGAGCCCGTCAAGGGACGCCTCGCCGACACCCTGCGCGAGATGCAGGAAGACATCCAGAGCTCCATCAGCTATGCGGGCGGCAAGAAGCTGATGGACATCCGCAAGGTGAATTACGTGATCCTGGGCGGCGACAACGCCGGCGAACACCTGTTGATGTAGCGCGACTTCAATCGGCGAACATCTGCGCCGGCACCGTCTCCCCGAAGGCCCGCCCGTCGCTCGACGGACGCGCCAGCACGGCATTGAGTGGCGACTGGGCGCTGCATCGACCGTTGGCGATGTAATCAAGCGCCGCACGGGTGCGGCCTTCCTGCGGGTCTCCCAGCTGGCGGTCCAGGTCATCCGGTACGAGGCAATCGGGCGTGAAGCCGGCGGTGTAGCCGCCCACTCCAGCGCCGTTGACGGTTTCAAACTGCACCGCGTTGTAGGTGATGCCGCAGGCGCTGCGTGGAGCAGACCCGAACGGCTTGCCGTAAGTCGTCTCACCGACCAGCACCACCTGCATGAAGGGCCGCAGTCCGTTGATCAACAGCTCGCTCGCGGAAGCCGTGGCGCCGGAGGTGATCACGAAGACCCGGCTCAGTCCCTCCATCGGCGGCGTGAATCGGGTCTGGGCGGTGCTGAAGGGGTAATCGACGTTCCGCTCGGCCAGCTTCGCGTTGTAGCGCAGGCTCGTGAATATCCCGCCGTCGGTGCGCGAACCGCTGATCATGCTGGCCAGGTCACGGGACGTGGCCACGCTGCCGCCACCGTTGTAGCGCAAATCGAGGATGACCTCACTCACGCCGCTCGCGGCGAACCGGGAAATGGTCAGGGCCAGCTCCCACAGGTTGTAGCCGACAAACTGGTGGTAGGCCATGTACGCCACTTTGACGGGAACCCCGCCACGCATGGACTCGAATGTCGCCGTCGCGGCAATGGGGCTGAGGTCGAACCATTCCGAGCGAACCTTCAATTCGCTTTGTACGCCCGCAGTGTCTCGCAGCACGAACGTGCGCTCCACACCGGCCGTCGTGACGGCCGGTAGCCGGCCGGCCACGACCTGCTCCGGCGAAAACCCGTCTATCGACAGGACTGTATCGCCGCGTCGCAACCCGGCGCGGGCGACCGGGCTTGCCGGTTCGACATTGCGCACGCGCAACGAAGCGTGGGATGCGTCCCAGACCACGGTGTAGCCATAGCCGACGCGCCTGCCTGCCGTGAAGACCTGGTTGTAGGTGTCTGTGGACTGGCTGAAGCTGTAACGATCGAGCGGCCTGTAAAGCATCGACTGAAAGTAGGCGTCGAGGCTGTCGGCTCCTTCGTCGGGTGTCGAGAGCTGGGAGTTCCAGAAGTATTGCTGCCCCATGAAAGCACGCATGTTCTCCCGCTGATCGGTAACGGAACACGATGCCGGCTGCGCGGGAACCTCCGGTTCCGCATCACCGCCGCCCCCTCCACCGCAAGCCTGGATCAACAGGCACAGGCCCGCCAGGTACAACCACTTCATGAAAAATTCCTCAAACTCGCAACAGCTGCAGCGCAAGCCCGTTCAAACGTTGTCCGGGCTCCAACAGTGATTCGAGTACGGAGAAATGGTTCAACCCCGGTAACGCTTCGCACACCGGCACGCGCTCATCGCCCCACGCTTCACGGATCAGGCGGTTCTGCCGGAAGAACTCCTCGCTCTCGTCGCCGCCGGCCACCGTGTAGAGCGTGCCCTGGGCGGGCGGTGGAAGGCGGGCGGGGCTGGCCTGCCGCACCTGCGCCGGCGTGAGATGCAGCGAGGGCTGCAGGAAGGGCGTGTGCATGATGGGTTCGAGGTCATGCAGCCCGGAGATCGCGAGGGCGCCCTTGACCAGATCCGCGGGCAAACCCGCGGCATGAACAGGCCACAGGCAAGCGAGCATCATCGCCGCCAGGTGCCCGCCGGCCGAATGGCCGGCCACTGTGATGCGGTTCGGGTTGCCGCCATGCTTTGCGATATTGCGCCATGTCCAGGCCAGCGCCCTGACCATCTGCATCGTGATCTCCGGAATGGTGACCGCGGGGCACAGCGCGTAGTTGGGGACCACCACGCAAATGCCCTCGCGCGTGAACGGGGGTGCGATGAAGGAGTGGTCGCGCTTGTCCAGGGCGCGCCAGTAGCCGCCGTGGATGAAGAACAGCACCGGCGCGTCCGCCTGCGCCGCGGGAAAGATGTCCAGGTGCTCGTTGGGCCCGCCGCCATAACGGATGTCGAGTTCGCGCGGCTGCGTACGCATCGCCTCTGCGGAATCAGCAGCCCAACGTCGCAAGTGGTCCGCGTATGCGGGCACGAGCCCTCGGTTGTTGTACATGCGGTCCAGCCAGGCGCCGTCGTATTTTTTGCTCATCGTTGGATTTTCCTTGTCAGGCGCGAATCTTGGCATACGCGAGGCGGACCTCTGCCACCCGTCACTGCCGCGCTTGCCAAAATAGGGGCCGCAGCGTATTCTGTATACAGAGTACCGCCCTCCTCCTCCCATGTCCGCTCAACTCGTCAAGCTCGAAGCCGCGCCCGATCTGGTCGACCGTGTCTATCGCAGCCTGCTTCATGCCATCAGCGACGGCTCGCTCGCACCGGGTGAGCGCATCACCCAGGAAGACATCGCGCAAAAGCTGGCCGTCTCGCGCCAGCCCGTGTTGCAGGCCCTGCGGCTGCTGAAGAAAGACGGATTCGTGCTGGATGCCCCCGGCCGCGGCGTGCTCGTCGCGCCGTTGGATGTCGACGCGATGGCGCATATCTACCAGGTGCGCGGCGCCCTGGATGCGCTGGCCGCGCGGCTGGCCGCGGCGCGGCGCTTCCGCCTTGACCCGAAGCTGATCGAGCAGGGCCGCAAGGCAGCGCGCGGCCGCAATGTCGGCGCAATGATCGATGCCGACCTCGACTTTCACAATGCCATCTACGCGGCCTCGCAGAACCCGCTGATCGAGCAAAGCGCGCAACAGCACTGGCGGCACCTGCGCCGCGTGATGGGCGCGGTGCTGCAGCAATCGAAGCAGCGCGAAGCGGTATGGGACGAGCACGAGGCGATCGCAAAGGCCATCGCGGCCGGCGACGCCGATCGTGCGGCCCGCCTCATCGAACAGCACAGCCGGCGCGCCAGCGAGAACCTGGCCGCTCAATTGACCCAGGTGTTGAAAACCCAAGGAGACAAATTATGAGGCTCACGCCGCAGCAACTCGAACAGTTCGACCGCGAAGGCTACCTGTTCTTTCCCGGCCAGTTCACGCCCGAAGAGATGAAATCCCTGAACGAAGCCGTGCCGGAGCTCTACGCCCGCCGAGAGGCGTACAACGTGCGCGAAAAGGGAAAGGATGCGGTGCGAACCAACTTCGCCGCACACATGTACAGCAAGCCCTTCGCCAAGCTGGCGCGTCACCCGCGCATGGTGCAGCCCGTGATGGACCTCTTCGCCGAGGAGGTGTACATGCACCAGTTCAAGATCAACGGCAAGGCGGCGTTCGAAGGCGACGTCTGGCAGTGGCACCAGGACTACGGGACCTGGCTGAACGACGACATGATGCCCACCGAGCGCGCCATGAACGTCGCGATCTTTCTGGACGATGTGAACGAATTCAACGGGCCGCTCATGTTCATCCCCGGCAGCCACAAGAGGGGCGTCGTCGAGGCCAAGCACGACCTCACCACCACCAGTTATCCGCTGTGGACGGTGGACGACGAGTTGATTGCGAAGCTGGTGGAGCGCGCCGGCGGCAAACAAGGCGGCATCGTGTCGCCGAAGGGCCCGGCTGGCTCGATGATCCTCTTCCACAGCTGCCTCGTTCATGCATCGGGCAGCAACCTGTCGCCATGGAACCGCGTCAGCGTGTACCTGAGCCTTTGCGCGGTGAGCAACCACATCGGGCGCTTCAAGCGGCCCGAGTACATCGCGCACCGCAACTTCACGCCCATCCGGTGCCTGCCAGACGATTGCCTGCTGAAAGACTATCCCGTGGACCTGCCGTGGAAAGACGGGGTGCCCGCGAGCGCGCTGGAGACGACGACCATGCCTTTCGACGAGATGCGGGAGGCCGCATGAGCAGGCTGTCATGCCGGACTCGATCCGGTATCCATGCCACGCCAGGCGCCATCCCACTCCACCATGGATTGCGGGTCGAGCCCGCAATGACAAGTCTATGAGCCTTCACCAGCAACTACAGCAGCGCGCCGCAGCCGGCAAGCCGATACGCGTGGGCTTGATCGGCGCCGGCAAGTTTGGTTCCATGTACCTTGCCCAGGTGCCGCGCACGCCGGGTGTGCACCTGGCCGGCATCGCCGACCTGTCGCCCGATGGCGCGCGCGCCAACCTGGCCCGCGTGGGGTGGAAACCCGAACAGTCACAGGCTGCGTCGCTGGACGCCGCGCTCACGGCGGGCACCACGCATATCGGCGAAGACTGGCAGTCCCTGGTGCGGCATCCGGAGATCGACGTCATCGTCGAGTGCACGGGCCATCCCATCGCGGCAGTGGACCACTGCCTGGAGGCATTCGCCCAGGGCAAGCATGTGGTTAACGTCACCGTGGAGGCAGACGCGTTCTGCGGACCGCTGCTGGCGCGCAAGGCCGCCGAGGCGGGGGTTGTCTATTCGCTGGCGTTCGGCGACCAGCCCGCGCTGATCTGCGATTTGGTCGACTGGGCGCGCACCTGCGGCTTCCCGGTGGTCGCGGCCGGACGCGGCCACAAGTGGCTGCCTCATTTTTGCGAG
>Ga0255338_1003746_pt1 | contig 17406 bp, 14 predicted proteins | sample MeOH1_35cm_T4_19_FD_203715 | JGI IMG/M metagenome (GOLD analysis project Ga0255338, IMG submission 203715) | Sandy soil microbial communities from University of British Columbia, Vancouver, Canada - MeOH1_35cm_T4_195 | ecosystem: Engineered > Artificial ecosystem > Sand microcosm > Unclassified ...
TTCTTGTAATAGGCCCACCCCATGTTCCCCTGCGCGATGAAGGGCGTGGGGTAGAGCATGTCATTGAGCACCTGCTCGTAGAGCTTGATGGCCTGCTCGTACTGCCCCTGGTCCAAGTACACGTTGGCCAGGTTGGAGCGGGCCTCGGAGAAGGTGGGCCGCACCTCCAGCGCCTTCTCATAGTGCTCGATGGCCTCCGCGTGCCGCCGGAAGGACAGGTGCAGCAGGATGCCCAGGGCGTTCTGCGCCTCGGCGTTGTCCGGATCGATCTCCACCGCGCGCTGGAACTCGCTCAGCGCCTCCTGGATGTTGCCGGCCTGCTGTGCCTGCACGCCCAGGTTGTAGCGGATTTCGGAGTTCTGCCGCTCCTTCTCCGTGGGGATGTGCTTGCAGCCGGAGAGCAGGAACGCGAGCGCGAGGGACCAGACCAGGGAGGCACGAAACATGGAGGGAACTCGGGGGGCTGGGGATTCAGAACGCGGCGAGGAACCGGCCCAGCGTAGCAGCGGCGTTGCGCTTCTCCTCGACCTTCTTCGCGACGGCCGGCACCTGCTTGGGATCCCGGAAGAACACGGGCAGCGTCTTCAGCAGATCCTCCTGCGTCGGCTGCGGCAGGGAGCGCCAGTTCGAGTTGTCCATCATGAAGCCCATGGACTCGACGAACGCTAGCGCCTCGGCCTCCTCGCCCAGATACTCCTCGAAGCTCGTGTTCCGCTTGCCGGAGACGTACACCGCGCAGTCGGCGGCCTCGGACAGGTACAGGTAGATGAAGGTCGCGAAGCCAGTCGAGCCGCGCAGCCCCAGAATGAACGCCTGTGCCGGCCCCGCCGGCTTGCCTGGGATGAACAGGTGCGGCGAGTTCAGCGACGTATGGAGCGCGATCACCTGCTCGCGGCTCGCGGGCAGCCCGCGATATCTCTCGTCGATATTGAACAAGGAACCAGCCGCCTCCTCGGGCGCTATCGGGTGGTGAGGGTGAACTCCTCGGATTCGTCCTTCGTGTCCGCGGCCGTGCGCTGGAACTTGATGATCGGGTTGTCGATCATCACGTTGTCCCCACCCACGTTGCCCTCTCCAATGATGACCTTGAAGTAGTGCCGAGGCGAATAACTCTTCCGGTCTCCGGCCACCACCTTGTGTGGGCTGAGCAGGATGGTGTTCTTCCCCGGCTGCAGGTGGCGGGTGATCTCCGTGATGATCTGCTCCTCGTTATTCCGGAGTTTCCGGATCCACCTCGAGTTGATGTAGAGGTCGATATCGTACTCCGACATACCCGGAACAGCCTGCTCGGTGACCATCCAGTAGCGCCGGGTGAGCGTCGGAGGCGCCTCGGGAGTGGCCGCCGGGGGCGGAGTCGCCGGGGTGGCCGCGGCGGGGGCTGCGGGCGCCGGAGCCGCGGGAGCCGGTACAGCGGGGGCCGGGGGCGGAGCAACGGGAGCAGGCGCGGTCTCCACACGGACCGCGTAACCGGCCGCGGTGATGTGGACATCGCCCTTCTCGTCGATGCGGACGGTGGCCTTCTCGAACTTCTGGTTGGTCACCCCATCGATGCGGACACCGTTGAGGTACACGGATGCGGCGAGCGCCGTGGCGGGCGCCATCACGACCGCGAACGTGAAGACAACTGCGGACAAAATCGAGCGGTACATGCGCGTTTCTCCCGGAAATCCTCAAAGGTCCCAGGAACTTGCAAGCCCATTACCGCACCCTGCGGGACCGGACAAGGAGCGCGTACACGGAATGTGAACGCGCCTGACGGTCAGGCATTCACCCTCCCCGGCTCAGGGGTTGGGAGGCTCCTTGCCGTCTTCCCGCTGGGCCAGGGCCCAGTCTCCACCCAGCCCCTGCCCCTCTCGGAACCGCCGGAAGTCCCGCCTCACCAGCCGGGGATAGCGGCGGAAGGCCTCCAGCTCCCCTTCTTTCAACGCTTTGCGGATGCGGGTCGGGCCCGCGTTGTAGGCCATGAGGGCGAGTTCCAGATCTCCTCCGAAGCGATCCTGCAGGTTGCGCAGGTACCGGATGCCCAGGCGCACACACAGTGCGGGATCCGCCGCCACCTCCTCTCGGGACAGCCGCAGGCCCTCCTTGCTGGCGAGGAAGTGGAGCGTACTGGGCTTGATCTGCATCAGCCCGCGAGCGCCCTTCATGGAGATGGCCTCCTCCTCGAAGTCCGACTCCACGTCGATGAGGGCCAGGATGAGCAGCGGGTCATACGCCGTGTTCTTGGCCTCCTCGGCGATGGCCTGGCCGAGCTGGCGGCGCAGGGTGAGGCCGAGGTCCGGGGCCCGCTTGGCGAGCACCGCGTCAATCAAGGCCGCGTCATGGGAGGCCGGCTCGGCCACGGCCACCACCGGCACCACGGAGGTGGGCGCAGGCTCACTCAGCACGGGGATGATGCGGGCGGACACCACGAGCGCCAGCCCCGCGAGCAGCGGGAGCTTCGCGCATCCAGAACTCAGGGAGTGAAGCCGGGCCAGCCACTTGCCGCCCGAAGCCGCCGTGGGCGGGGGCGTCACTTCTCTCGCCCCAGGGCGTCGATGCGCTCGGCCAACCGCTCCAGCCGCGCCTCGAACTCCTGCAGATCCTCACGCCGGGGCACCTTCAGCCGCGCGAGCGCTCCCCGTACAGCCACTTCGACGGAGTGCTCCAGGTCCTTCCGGTGTCCCACCAGCTTCTCGGTGAACTCGCGAGCGTGGCGCTTCGCCTCTTCCTGGCTCCAGCCGGCCGTGGCGGCAACGCGCTGGAGGGTCCGGTTCACCTCCTCCTCGGCGGTGGAGACAGCGAGCAGGGCCTGGCTCCACACCCGCTCGAACGCCTCTGCGACGGGGTGCTTCTCTCGGGGGGCCTCTGGCGTGTCCATTCGGTCGCTCCGGGAGTGCGCCCAGGCCGGAAAAGCCTGGGACCAACGAAAAGGTGGCCAGGAAGTAAGCACAGGCCGGTTACGAAGGGAACGGCAGTTTCCAACCTACCCTTCCCTTCGTTGACTGACAGATGGATCAGTGCGTCACGGAGCGGACACGCGACTGGTGGCCCGGGAAGCCACCTTCTTCACCGAGGCCGGCAGGATCTGGTCCAGCTTCTTCGACAGGCGGGACAGCTCGCGGTTGAGCTCCTTCACCTGGGCCTGGCTCGCCACACCCACGGCCTCCACGGCCTTCGTCTGGATGCCATCCAGGCGCTTGCGCAGCTCGGAGCTGACCTGCGTCGCCTTGCGGCCCAGCTCCTTCACCTTCGCGTTCTCCAGCAGCGCGTCCGGGTTGATCTGCCCCAGGAACTTCTCCACCTCGCGTGCGGGGCCGCGGCTGCGGGCCTTGAGGTTGCGGAGCACCTTCTCCGCCTCGTGCTCGAGTCCCACGAAGCGCTTCTGCGCGCCCTCGAGCTGCTGCTTCACGAACGACTCCAGGTTCCGCCCCTTGCCATTGGTCGCCATGTGCGTCTCTCCTTTTGGGTATGTGCGCTGCTTGACGTGCCGCGTCAACTTAACGCGACGCATCATTCACGTCAAGTCAGGCTGGCTGAGGAGCGGGCGGAAAAGCAACCGCCGCCCAGGCAGGAAGCCGGGGCGGCGGCGGGAACTTCAGGCGCTCAGGCCGTAGGAGCCGCTAGGCGGCGCCGGTGGTCTGGGTGCCCTCGGAGCGGGACGCGGGCGGCTGCATGGGCGCCGAGTCCCCGTGAGTGGCGGCCAGGGCGGCCTCCATCTCGTTGACCTCGTCGGTCGGGCTCTCCACCTCGATGTCGAGGTGCTTGTAGTTGGGCAGGCCCGTGCCGGCGGGGATGAGCCGGCCCATGATGACGTTCTCCTTGAGGCCGCGCAGGTAGTCCACCTTGCCGTTGATGGCGGCCTCGGTGAGCACCTTGGTGGTCTCCTGGAAGGAGGACGCCGAGATGAACGACTCGGTGGAGAGCGAGGCCTTGGTGATGCCGAGCAGCAGCGGCTCGCCCACGGCCGGGCGCTTGCCCTCGGCCATGATCTTCTCGTTCTCCTCCTCGAACACCCACTTCTCGACCTGCTCGTCGACCAGGAAGTTGGTGTCGCCCACCTCGGTGACGCGCACCCGGCGCAGCATCTGCCGGACGATCGTCTCGATGTGCTTGTCGTTGATCTTCACGCCCTGGAGCCGGTAGACCTCCTGCACCTCGTCCACCAGGTAGCGCGCGAGCTCCTTCTCGCCCAGCACCTTGAGGATGTCGTGCGGGTTGGCGGAGCCATCCATGAGCGCCTCGCCGGCCTTCACGCGGTCGCCGGAGTGGACGCTGATGTTCTTGCCCTTGGAGATCAGGTACTCCTTGGCCAGGTCCGTGCGCGGCTCGCCATTCACGTCGGGGGTGATGATGAGCTTGCGCTTGCCCTTGGTGTCCTTGCCGAACGACACCACGCCGTCGATCTCCGCGATCGCCGCCGCGTCCTTCGGCTTGCGCGCCTCGAAGAGCTCGGCCACGCGGGGCAGACCGCCCGTGATGTCCTTGGTCTTCGTCGTCTCGCGAGGCACCTTGGCGATGACTTCGCCCGGGTGGATCTCGTCGCCGTCGTTGACGGTGATGATCGAGCCCTGCGGCAGGAAGTAGCTCGCCGGGTTCCTGGAGCTGGGCAGATCCTTCACGTTGCCCTGGGCGTCGCGGATGGCGATGCGCGGGCGGGCCTCGGGATCCTTGGACTCGATGACCGTGCGGCGGCTCAGGCCCGTCACCTCATCGAGCGCCTCGCTCATCGTCACGCCTTCGATGATGTCCTCGTAGCGCACGACACCGCCCACCTCGGTGAGCAGCGGGATGGCGAACGGGTCCCACTCGGCCAGGAGCGTCCCCGGCTCGATGCGCTGGGTCTCCTTCACGAGGATGCGGGCGCCGTAGATGACCTGGTAGCGCTCGCGCTCGCGGCCGCTGTCGTCCACCACGACGAGCTCGCCGTTGCGGTTCATGGCCACCAGGGTGCCGTCGTTCTTCTGCACCGTGATGAGGCCCGCGAACTTCACCGTACCGGCGTACCGGTTCTCGAGGCTGGACTGCTCCGCGCGCCGCGTCGCTGCACCACCGATGTGGAAGGTGCGCATCGTGAGCTGGGTACCCGGCTCACCGATGGACTGCGCCGCGATGACACCCACGGCCTCGCCGATGGACACCTTGCGGCCACGGGCCAGATCACGGCCGTAGCACTCCACGCAGATGCCGCGCTTGGCCTGGCAGGTCAGCACCGAGCGGATCTTCACCCGGTCCAGACCGCTGTTCTCGATGCGGCGGACGCGATCCTCGTCGATCTCCTCGTTGGCGCGGACCAGCGCCTCGCCGGTGACAGGATCGAGGATGTCATCCAGGGCCACGCGGCCGAGGATGCGCTCACCCAGCGGCTCGATGATCTCGCCGCCCTCCACCAGGGCGCCGATGTAGAGGCCGTCCATGGTGCCGCAGTCGTACTCGTTGATGATGGCGTCCTGCGCCACGTCCACGAGGCGGCGGGTGAGGTAGCCGGAGTTGGCCGTCTTGAGCGCCGTGTCCGCCAGACCCTTACGAGCGCCGTGCGTCGAGATGAAGTACTGGAGCACGGAGAGACCCTCACGGAAGTTGGCCGTGATGGGCGTCTCGATGATCTCGCCGGAGGGCTTGGCCATGAGGCCACGCATACCGGCCAGCTGGCGGATCTGCTGCGCGGAGCCGCGGGCGCCGGAGTCGGCCATGATGTAGATGGGGTTGAAGGACGGCTGCTTGCGCGTCTCGCGCTTGCCATCCTTGCCCTCACCCGAGGCCTCCTCCTGCGAGATCTGCTGCATCATCTCGCCGGCGACCTTCTCGGTGATCTCGGCCCAGATATCGATGACCTTGTTGTAGCGCTCACCGTCGGTGATGAGACCCTCGAGGTACTGGTTCTCGATCTCCGCCACTTCCTTGCGCGCGAAGTCCAGGAACTCCTGCTTCTTGGCAGGAATGACCATGTCCTTGAGCGCGATGGAGATGCCGGCCCGGGTCGCGTTGGTGTAGCCGAGGCTGCGGACGCGGTCGGCCAGGAGCACCGTCTCCTTCTCACCGGTGAGGCGGTAGCACTGGTCGATCAGCGAGCCGAGCGACTTCTTGTCGAGCACCTTGTTGATGGCGTCGAAGCCGACCTTGCGCGGGACGATGTCCCACAGCAGGACGCGGCCCACCGTGGTCTCCTTGCGCTTGCCGTCGATGCGGCAGACGACCTTCGCCTGCAGGTGCACCTCGTGGTGATCGTACGCGGCGCGCACCTCGGCCGGGGACGAGAACACGCGGCCCTCGCCATGGGCGAACTCACGGGCGCGCGTCATGTAGTAGATGCCGAGCACCATGTCCTGCGTGGGGACGATGATGGGCTTGCCGTGCGCGGGGCTGAGGATGTTGTTGGTGGACATCATCAGCACGCGGGCCTCCATCTGAGCCTCGATGGAGAGCGGCACGTGGACGGCCATCTGGTCACCGTCGAAGTCCGCGTTGAAGGCGGCGCACACCAGCGGGTGCAGCTGGATGGCCTTGCCCTCGATGAGGACGGGCTCGAAGGCCTGCATGCCGAGGCGGTGCAGCGTGGGAGCGCGGTTGAGGAGCACCGGGTGCTCGCGGATCACGTCCTCGAGGATGTCCCACACCTCGGGACGCTCCTTCTCCACCATCTTCTTGGCGCTCTTGATGGTGGTGACGTACCCCTTCTCCTCGAGCTTGTTGTAGATGAACGGCTTGAAGAGCTCGAGCGCCATGATCTTGGGCAGGCCGCACTGGTGGAGCTTGAGCTCCGGGCCGACCACGATGACGGAGCGGCCGGAGTAGTCCACGCGCTTGCCGAGCAGGTTCTGGCGGAACCGGCCCTGCTTGCCCTTGAGCATGTCGGACAGGGACTTCAGCGGCCGCTTGTTCGGGCCGGTGATCGTCTTGCCGCGGCGGCCGTTATCGAACAGCGCGTCCACGGCCTCCTGGAGCATGCGCTTCTCGTTGCGGATGATGATGTCCGGCGCGTTCAGCTCCTGCAGCCGCTTGAGGCGGTTGTTGCGGTTGATGACGCGGCGGTACAGATCGTTCAGGTCGGACGTGGCGAAGCGGCCACCATCCAGGGGGACGAGCGGGCGCAGATCCGGCGGGATGACGGGGATGACGTCCAGCATCATCCACTCGGGCTTGTTGCCCGACGAGCGGAAGGCCTCGGCGACCTTGAGGCGCTTGGCGTACTTCTTCCGCTTGGCCTCGCTGTTGGTCTCGCGCATGTCCTTGCGCAGGTCCTCCGAGAGCCGCTCGATGTCGATGGACTTGAGCAGCTCGCGGACGGCCTCGCCGCCCATGCCGGCGGTGAACGAGTCCTCACCGTGCTCCTGGAAGAGCCGGTGCATCTTCTCCTCGCTGAGCAGCTCGCCCTTCACCAGCGGCGTCGCCTTCGGATCGAGGACGATGTAGCTCTCGCAGTAGAGGACCTTCTCCAGCTCCTTCAGGGTGATGTCGAGCAGGTTACCGATGCGGCTCGGCAGCGACTTGAGGAACCAGATGTGGGCCACGGGGGTGGCCAGGGTGATGTGGCCCAGGCGCTCACGGCGCACCTTGGACTGAATCACCTCCACGCCGCACTTCTCGCACACGACGCCACGGTGCTTCATGCGCTTGTACTTGCCGCAGTTGCACTCATAGTCCTTCACGGGCCCGAAGATGCGGGCGCAGAACAGGCCATCCCGCTCCGGCTTGAAGGTGCGGTAGTTGATGGTCTCGGGCTTCTTCACCTCACCGTGAGACCACTGCCGGATCTTGTCCGGCGACGCCAGCGCGATGCGAATGGCGTTGAACGACAGCGGGTCCTTCGGCTTCTCGAAGAAGTTGAAAATGTCCTTCACGTTGCCTCCGAAAATCTCTCGTATGGAGCGCCTGAGGCGCCCCTGCGTTGCGGGCTCGTGCCGCACTCAGCTGGGACGCCCGCCCCTCATGGGAGCGGGCATCCAGCGGGGCGGCCCTCCGTCTCCGACTACGCCTCGGTACCGGTCTTCCGATCCTCGCCGTCTCCACCACCACCGCCGAAGTCCGCTCCGAACGAGCGCTGACGCTCGGGCGGCGCGCTCTCGAGCAGCTCCACGTCCAGGGCCAGCGACTGGAGCTCCTTGAGGAGCACGTTGAAGGACTCAGGCAGACCGGACTCCAGGACGTTGTCGCCCTTGACGATCGCCTCGTACATGCGCGTGCGGCCCACCACGTCGTCCGACTTGACCGTGAGGAACTCCTGCAGCGTGTACGCGGCGCCGTAGGCCTCCATCGCCCACACTTCCATCTCTCCCAGACGCTGGCCGCCGAACTGGGCCTTGCCGCCCAGGGGCTGCTGCGTGACGAGGGAGTAAGGCCCGATGGACCGCGCGTGGATCTTCTCGTCCACGAGGTGGTGCAGCTTCAGGATGTACATGACGCCCACGGTGACGTTCTGGTCGAACGGCTCACCGGTGCGCCCGTCGAAGAGCACCATCTGGCCCGAGCGAGGCAGCCGCGCCTCGTCGAAGAGCGAGTGGATCTCCGTCTCGCGCGCGCCGTCGAACACCGGCGTGGCGACATGGATGCCCTTCTTCAGCCGCTGGCAGAGCAGCTTGACCTCATCGTCCGGCAGCGTGTCCACGAAGTCGCCGAAGGCCTTGTCGTCGTAGACGACCTTCAGCTGCTTCTTGAGCTGCTCGCCCGAGTAGTTCTCGTCGATGTAGCGCTGCAGCTGCTCGCCCACGCCCTTGGCCGCCCAGCCCAGGTGCGTCTCGAGGATCTGCCCGATGTTCATACGGCTGGGCACGCCGAGCGGGTTGAGGACGATGTCCACCGGACGGCCATCCTCCAGGTACGGCAGGTCCTCCTCGGGGAGGATGCGGGACACCACACCCTTGTTCCCGTGGCGGCCGGCCATCTTGTCGCCCACGGCCAGCTTGCGCTTGATGGCGACGTACACCTTCACCATCTTGATGACGCCCGGGGGCAGCTCGTCGCCCTTCTTGATGCGGGCGATCTTCTCACCGAACGCGAGCTTCACCGCCTCCTTGGTCTCCTCGAGGTTCTTGAGGATGTCGCGGATGCGGCCATCGAGCGGGTCACCGACGGAGATCTCCGCCCAGTACTTGTAGGGCACCGTGGCGAGCAGCTCGTCGTTGAGGATGTCCCCCTTCTTCAGGAGGATCTTGCCCTTGTCATCCACGAGCTTGCCCTGGGCCTCCTTGCCCCGGAGCAGCGCGCGGATGCGGCTGAAGCCGCTGTCCTGGAGGACCTTGATCTCGTCGTTCTGGTCCTTGAGCAGCTTGGCCTCTTCGGCGGACTCGATCTGCTTGGCGCGCTCGTCCTTCTCCACGCCCTTGCGGCTGAACACCTTGGCGTTGATGACGGTGCCCACCACGCCGGGGGGCACGCGCAGCGAGCTGTCGCGCACATCGCCGGCCTTCTCACCGAAGATGGCGCGCAGCAGCTTCTCCTCGGGAGAGAGCTGGGTCTCGCCCTTGGGGGTGATCTTGCCCACCAGCACGTCGCCGGGCTTCACCTCGGCGCCGATGCGGATGATGCCGCTCTCGTCGAGGTCCTTGAGGGCCTCCTCACCCACGTTCGGGATGTCGCGGGTGATCTCCTCCTTGCCCAGCTTGGTGTCGCGCGCGATGCACTCGAACTCCTCGATGTGGATGGACGTGAAGATGTCCTCCTTGAGGATGCGCTCGCTGATGAGGATGGAGTCCTCGAAGTTGTAGCCCTGCCACGGCATGAACGCGACCACCACGTTCTGGCCGAGCGCCAGCTCACCGGTCTCGGTCGCCGGTCCGTCCGCGATCACGTCGCCCTTCCGCACCTTGTCGCCCTTGCGGACGATGGGCTTCTGGTTGAGGCACGTGTTCTGGTTGGAGCGCTGGTACTTGAGCAGGTTGTAGATGTCCACCTCGGAGGACACGTCGCTCAGGTTCGCGGGCGTCTCCGCCTTGACGACGATGCGGCTGGCGTCCACGGACTCGACGATCCCGTCGCGGCGGGCCACGCAGGTGACGCCGGAGTCGCGGGCGACGATCGCCTCGATGCCGGTGCCCACGAGCGGGGCCGCGGTGCGCAGCAGCGGCACAGCCTGGCGCTGCATGTTGGAGCCCATGAGCGCGCGGTTCGCATCGTCGTTCTCGAGGAACGGGATGAGCGAGGCGGCCACGGACACCAGCTGGTTCGGGGACACGTCCATCAGGTCCACGTCCTCGGCCTTGGCCTGGACGAACTCACCACCGCGGCGAGAGGACACGAGGGGGTTGATGAACTTGCCCTTCTTGTCGGTCTCCGCGTTGGCCTGGCCGATGGTGTGCTTCTCCTCCTCGAGCGCGGAGTAGAAGGCCACGTCGGCCGTCACCGAGCCCGCCTCGACCTTGCGGTACGGCGTCTCGACGAAGCCGAACTCGTTGACGCGGGCGTAGGTGGACAGCGACGCGATGAGGCCGATGTTCGGGCCTTCCGGCGTCTCGATGGGGCAGATGCGGCCGTAGTGCGTCGGGTGCACGTCGCGCACCTCGAAGCCCGCGCGCTCGCGGGTGAGGCCGCCGGGCCCGAGCGCCGACAGGCGCCGCTTGTGCGTCACCTCGGACAGGGGGTTCGTCTGGTCCATGAACTGCGACAGCTGGCTGGACCCGAAGAACTCCTTGATCACTGCCGTGACGGGCTTGGCGTTGATGAGATCGTGCGGCATGAGCGTCTCGATCTCCTGGAGACTCATGCGCTCCTTGATCGCGCGCTCCATGCGGACCAGACCGATGCGGTACTGGTTCTCGAGCAGCTCGCCCACCGCGCGCACGCGCCGGTTGCCGAGGTGGTCGATGTCGTCGATCGTCCCCTTGCCGTTCTTGAGGTCCACCAGGTAGCGGATGACCTCGAGGATGTCGCGCTTGGTGAGGATCTGCCCGTCGAGCGGCTCCTCGAGGCTGAACTTGAAGTTCAGCTTGAGGCGGCCGACCTTGGACAGATCGTAGCGCTCGGGGTTGAAGAACAGGTTGCTGAAGAGGTTGGTGGCCGTCTCCGGCGTCGGAGGATCGCCCGGGCGCAGGCGGCGGTAGATCTCCATGATCGCCTGCTCGGGGGTCTCGATCTTGTCCATCATCAGCGTCTCACGCAGGTACGGACCCACGTTGAGGTTGTCGATGAACAGGACCTTGAACTCCTTGATGTCGCGCTTGAGGAGATCGTCCACCTTCTCCTGGCTGACCTCCTCGTTGCACTCGAGGATGACCTCGCCGGTGTTCTCGTCCACCACGTCGTAGGCGGACACCTTGGTGAAGAGCTCGTCCGCGTCGATGGGCAGCGTCTTCATCTTCGCCGCCTCGAGCTTCTTGATGGCGGCGCGGGTGAACTTGCGGTTCTTCTTGACGATCAGGTCGCCCGTCTTCGTCTTGATGTCACGCGTGGCGCGCTGACCGGGCAGCAGCTCGAGCTCCACCGACTTCTCGAACTCGGTGCCGCTGTGCAGGTAGATGGTCTCGGTCGCGTAGTAGTAGTTCAGGATCTCCTCGGTGGAGCCCTTGAACTCGAGCGGGTTCTTCTTGGCGGTGTCGGACACCGCGCCCAGGGCGCGGATGAGGACCGTGGCCGGCAGCTTGCGGCGCCGGTCGATGCGCACATACAGCAGGTCCTTGTGGTCGAACTCGAAGTCGATCCACGAGCCGCGGTACGGGATGATGCGGGCGTTGTAGAGCAGCTTGCCAGACGAGTGGCTCTTGCCCTTGTCGTGGTCGAAGAAGGCACCCGGGCTGCGGTGCAGCTGGCTGACGACCACGCGCTCGGTCCCGTTGATGATGAAGGTGCCGTTCTGGGTCATCAGCGGGATTTCGCCGAAATAGACCTCCTGCTCCTTCACGTCACGGATGGACTGAGCTCCGGTCTCCTCGTCCTTGTCCCAAACGACCAGGCGGACGACAACCTTGATGGGCGCGGAGTACGTCATGCCGCGCTGGTGGCACTCATCAACGTCGTACTTCGGCTTCTCCAGATGGTAGCTGACGAACTCCAGCGAGGAGGTCTCGTTGAAGTCTCGGATCGGGAACACCGACTTGAAGACGCCCTGAAGGCCGATATCCTCGCGCTTCTCGGGGGCGATGTCGGCCTGGAGGAACTTCTCGTAGGACTGCTTCTGGATGTTGATGAGATTGGGAATGTCGATGATCTTCGCGATCTTGGCGAAGGTCTTCCGCACGCGGAAGTTGTTCTGGATCTGCGTCGGCATTCGTTCTCCGGGGACGGGCACTGCTCGGGCGGGCAAACTTCAGTAACGCTCGGTGGCGTCGGGAAATTTGGAATTATCAAATGGGCAAAGCCGGCACCCCCTCCAAGGGAGCGCCGGCCTGCTCATCCGGTCAGGTAGGCGCCGGGAAACTTCCCAAACCCGGCACCTCCTGAGGGAACTACTTGACCTCGACGGTCGCGCCAGCGGCGACGAGCTGGTCCTTGATCTTCTTGGCGTCGTCCTTGTTGACGCCCTCCTTGACCGTCTTGGGCGCGCCCTCGACCAGGTCCTTGGCCTCCTTCAGGCCCAGGCCGGTGATGGCGCGGATCTCCTTGATGACGTTGATCTTGTTGGCGCCGGCATTGGCCAGGACGACGGTGAACTCCGTCTTCTCCTCGGCCGGGGCGGCGGCGGCGGCGGCGGCCGGGCCAGCGGCCACGGCGACGGCGGCGGCGGAGACGCCCCACTTCTTCTCGAGCTCCTTCACCAGGTTCGCCGCCTCCATGACGGTGAGCTGGGAGAGCTGGTCAATCAGCGCATTCAGGTCTGCAGCCATTGTGAATTCTTCCTTCTGATTTCATCTAACCGACCAACGCTCCAGAGGAGAGAAAAGGCCGGTGGGTTGGTAGTGGAAATGCTTCTCGATTCGGTTACTTGGACTCGCCCTTGTCGGCGTTGGCCTGGAGGACCCGCGCCAGCTGCGACCCGGGGGCCGCCAGCGTCCGGACCAGCTTGCCCGCCGGCTGGGTCAACATCCCCAGCAGCTGAGCACGCAGCTCCGGCAGACCCGGCATCTTCGCCAGGGCCTTCACGCCTTCGACATCGACCTTGCGCCCTTGGACGACTGCGCTCCGGATCTTGATCGTCTCCAAGTCCTTGATGAACTCGGTGAGGATCTTCGCCGGGGCCGCCACGTCCTCGTAGCTGATGGCCAATGCCACCGGGCCCGTGAAGTCGTCGGAGATGACCTCCAACGACGTCCCCTTGGCCGCCCGCCTGGCAAGCGTGTTCTTGATGACCTTGTACTCGACCTTGCTCTCGCGGAACTTCCGGCGGAGCTTCGTCACCGTCTCCACATCCAGCTTGGAGAACTCGGCGACGATGGCCGTCTCGGCTCGCTGAAACTTCTCAGTGAGCTCCTTGATCACTTCTTCCTTCTCGCTCTTCAGCACCTTGACTCACCTCCTCACTGTGCCCACCTGTTCGGTGGGCTTAATGCCTGGGCCAAAGCGGCAGAGCGAGAGGAGCCCTCGAGAGGCACCACACCGCACCTCCAAGTCTCGGCAGGGCTGACCTTGCGGCCGTTTGAACCGGAGAGAGCGCCGCACCTTCCGACCGGTTGGCCGGTTGCCAACGGAGGGTGCACCGTCTCCTCGGTCCCTGCTGTCTGGGACCAGGGTTGGACACCCCGTCTAATGACGTGGCGCCCGAATTGCAAAAGCCGGGGGCCTATATCCCCGGCTTCAGCAAAGATCCACTCTTTTCTGAACGAAAATTGTACGGCAGCTGACAGACGGACCTGACGATCCGTTGCCGGGCCGACAACTCGCCGGCTAGCGGTGCCGGGCGAGGATCTCGTTGGTGTCGATCTTGATGCCGGGCCCCATGGTGGTGGAGACGGCGATCCCCTTCAGGTAGACGCCCTTGGCGGTGGCCGGCTTGAGCTTCATGACCAGGTCCACCAGGGTGTTGAAGTTGGCCTCGAGCTTGTCGGCCGGGAACGAGGACTTGCCCATCTTCACGTGGACGATGCCGGCCTTCTCGGCGCGGAACTCCACCTTACCGCCCTTGGCGTCGGCCACGGCCTTCTTCACGTCCATGGTGACAGTGCCAACCTTGGGGTTGGGCATGAGGCCGCGGGGACCGAGCACCTTACCGAGCCGGCCGACCACGCCCATCATGTCCGGGGTGGCGATGACGGTGTCGAAGTCGAGGAAGCCACCCTCGATGCGCTTGGCGAGCTCATCCCCGCCCACCACGTCGGCGCCAGAGGCCTCGGCCTCGGAGGCCTTCTCGCCCTTGGCGAACACGGCCACGCGCACGGTGGCGCCGGTGCCGTGCGGGAGCACCACGGCGCCACGGACCATCTGGTCCGCGTGCTTCGGGTCCACGCCCAGGTTGATGGCGACGTCCACGGTCTGGTCGTACTTGGTGGCGCGCGCGTCCACGGTCTTCTTCAGGAGCTGGAAGCCCTCGGCGATGGTGTAGCGCTTGTTGCGGTCCACGAGGGCGGAGGCCGCGGCGAACTTCTTGGCAATCTTCGGCATGACAGAAATCCTTTTAGAAGAGGGGCGTCGGTTAGCCGACGACGTCGATACCCATGGAGCGCGCGGTGCCGGCGATGGTGTTCATCGCCGCCTCGAGGGAGGCCGCCGTGGTGTCCTGGATCTTCTTCTTGGCGATCTCCTCGAGCTGCTTCCGGGTGATCTGCCCCACCTTCTCCTTGCCCGGCTTCTTGGCGCCCGAGCCCTTCTTCTTCTCGGTGTGCAGGCCAGCAGCCTTCTTGATGAGGATGGCGGCCGGAGGCGTCTTGAGGATGAAGGTGAAGGAGCGATCCTGGTACACGGTGATGATCACCGGGATGATCAGGCTCTCCTTGGCCTCCGCCTGGGTCTTGGCGTTGAACTGCTTGCAGAACTCCATGATGTTCACGCCCTGCTGACCGAGCGCGGGGCCGATCGGCGGAGCGGGGTTCGCCTTACCGGCGGGGATCTGCAGCTTGACCTGTCCTGTGACCTTCTTCATGAGCTGACAGCTGCCTTTCGAATGGGTGGTTCGGACGGGCCTTTGACGAGGGCCCTCCCACCCTGGGCTCCGCGGCTACTCACCGCGGAAGGGGTTTAGCCGGTGGTCTTCTCCACCTGCATGAAATCGAGTTCGACGGGGGTGGCGCGCCCGAAGATGCTCACGAGCACCTTCACGCGGCCCTTCTCCGGGTTGACCTCTTCCACCGTGCCGTTGAAGTTGGCGAAGGGCCCGTCGATGACGCGGACGGTGTCGCCCTCTTCGAACTGCACCTTCGGCTTCGGCTTGAGGGTGCCCTCGGAGATCTGCGAGGTGAGGCGCGCCACCTCTGCATCCGAGATGGGTGTGGGCTGCTGGTTCTGCGCGGCGCCCGGGAACCCGGTGATCTTGGGCGTGTTCTTCACCAGGTGCCAGGTGCGATCATTGAGCTCCATCTGGACAAAGATGTAGCCCGGGAAGAACTTGCGCTTGGAGGTCTTCTTCTCGCCCTTCACCATCTCGACGACCTGCTCCATCGGGATGAGGATCTCCCCGAACTGGTCCTGCAGGCCCTCGAGGCGGATCTTCTCCTCCAGGCTCTTCTTCGCCTGGTTCTCGAAGTTCGAGTAGGTGTGGACGACGTACCATTTCATCGCCATTACAGCTTCCCCCACACAGCGGGCAGCCACTCCACCATCAGCTTGTAGGCGATGGTGTCGATGAAGAAGAGGACGATGGCCGCCACGAGCGAGGCGACGATCACGGCCACGGTCGATGCGCGGGTCTCCGACCAGGTGGGCCAGGTCACCTTCATCAGCTCACTGGCGATGTCGATCGACACCGCGTGGGCCTTGGGGTGGAACCAGGTCAGGAGGGCCAGGCCCAGGGCCAGCAGGTAGCCGACCAGGGAGGAGACCTGCCAGTCGACGCCCTCGACGAGGACTGGATCGCCCCAGCCAATGCGGGCCCAGACCAGGCCGAGGATGTGCTCGAAGAAGAGCGCGGTGACGATGCCGGCCAGGAGCAGAAAGATGACCACCAGCCGCTTCGGGTCCATCGCCGAGCGGTTCGCCTGCTGGCTGGCCTCAGATGCGGTCGCCATGATGCCTCACGGGGTATTGCGGAAAAGGCAGGGACCCCCGGTACCTTCAGGCATCGGGGGCCCCGCTCTCGGATGAATTGGCAGGCCAGGAGGGATTCGAACCCCCAACACGCGGTTTTGGAGACCGCTGCTCTACCGTTGGAGCTACTGGCCTAAAACCCTACGACTAGACCTTACCTTCCTTATGGTCGGTATGCTTGCGGCAGCGAGGGCAGAACTTGCTCAGCTCGAGCTTGTCCTGGCTCTTCCGCTTGTTCTTCGTGGTCGTGTAGTTGCGCTCTTTGCAGGTGGTGCACTCGAGCGAGATGATGGAGCGGTTACCCTTCGGCATGACCTGAACTCTTCATACGGCAAGAGGGGAAGGTCGTCCAATCGACCCTCCCCCCGGCACCGAAGTGCCTGTGTGGAACCTGGGACTGGCTAACTTACTCGATAACCTCGGCAACGACGCCGGAGCCCACCGTGCGGCCACCCTCGCGGACGGCGAAGCGCAGCTGCGCATCCATGGCCACTGGGGTGATGAGCTCCACCTCGATGGCGATGTTGTCGCCCGGCATCACCATCTCCACGTTCTCCGGCAGCTTCACCGTGCCCGTCACGTCCGTGGTGCGGAAGTAGAACTGCGGCCGGTACCCCTTGAAGAACGGCGTGTGGCGGCCACCCTCCTCCTTCGTCAGCACGTAGATCTGCGCCTTGAACTTGGTGTGCGGGGTAATGCTGCCCGGCTTGGCCAGCACCTGGCCACGCTCGATGTCCTCACGCTTCAGGCCGCGCACCAGCGCGCCGATGTTGTCGCCCGCGCGGCCCTCGTCCAGCAGCTTGCGGAACATCTCCACGCCCGTCACCACCGTCTTCTGCGTGGCGCGCAGACCCACCACCTCCACCTCCTCGCCCACCTTGATGATGCCTCGCTCCACGCGGCCGGTGGCCACCGTACCACGGCCGGCGATGGAGAACACGTCCTCCACCGGCATCAGGAACGGCTTGTCCGTCGCGCGCGCCGGGGTGGGGATATAGCTGTCCACCGCCTCCATCAGCTTGAGAATCGCACCCTCGCCGATGTCGCTGGTGTCACCCTCCAGCGCCTTGAGCGCGCTGCCAGGGATGATGGGAATGGTGTCGCCCGGGAACTCGTACTTCTTGAGCAGGTCGCGAACCTCCATCTCCACCAGCTCGCGCAGCTCCGGGTCGTCCAGCATGTCCACCTTGTTCAGGAAGACAACGATATACGGCACGCCCACCTGCCGAGCCAGCAGGATGTGCTCGCGCGTCTGAGGCATCGGGCCGTCGGCCGCGGAGACCACCAGGATGGCGCCGTCCATCTGCGCCGCGCCCGTAATCATGTTCTTCACGTAGTCGGCGTGGCCCGGACAGTCCACGTGCGCGTAGTGCCGGTTCTTGG
>Ga0255338_1003747_pt1 | contig 17401 bp, 16 predicted proteins | sample MeOH1_35cm_T4_19_FD_203715 | JGI IMG/M metagenome (GOLD analysis project Ga0255338, IMG submission 203715) | Sandy soil microbial communities from University of British Columbia, Vancouver, Canada - MeOH1_35cm_T4_195 | ecosystem: Engineered > Artificial ecosystem > Sand microcosm > Unclassified ...
ACAAGGGCGCCACCAGCGGCCAGGTCCAGGTGGTCGAGGAGCTGCGCATCGACTGCGACCAGGACGCCGTCTGGCTCAAGGTCTGGCCGCAGGGCGACGGCGGCGCCTGCCACACCGGCCAGCGCTCGTGCTTCTACCGCGTCATCGAGGGCGGCAAGCTGGTGAAGCGGCCGTGACCGTCGTCCAGGCGCTCTCGGCCTATGTGGTCGCCGCCGGCCTGCTGACCCTGACCCCCGGCCTCGACACCGCGCTGATCCTGCGCACCGCCGCCGTCGAGGGTCCGAAGCGCGCGGCCTTCGCGGCGCTGGGCATCAACATCGGCTGCCTGATCTGGGGCGCGGCGGTGGCGCTGGGTCTGGGCGCCCTGCTGGCCGCCTCGACGCTGGCCTTCAACGTCCTGAAGTGGATCGGCGCGGCCTATCTGGTCTGGCTGGGCCTGAACCTGCTGCTCAAGCCCCGCGACCGCTTCGAGGTGACCGCCGGAGAAAAGCGCGGCGGCGGCGACCTGGTCTGGATGCGCCGCGGGTTCCTGACCAACCTGCTGAACCCCAAGGTGGGCGTCTTCTACGTCTCGTTCCTGCCCCAGTTCCTGCCGACCGGGGTCCAGGCCGCGCCCTTCATCTTCCTGCTCGCGGTGATTCACGTCCTGATCGGCAGCTGCTGGTCGGCGACCTTGATCGCCGGCACGCGGCCCATCGCAGACATGCTGCGGCGCGCGGCGGTGGTCCGCTGGCTGGACCGCGCCACCGGCGGCGTCTTCGTGGCCTTCGGGGTGAAGCTGGCGCTCGAACGACGCCCCTGAAGCCGGCGCGCCAAAACCTGTGAATTGGGCCGTCCGGACCCCGGTCGAGCAACGGACCGCTAACCTCGGCCGTGCGAAATCCGCCTCGCACCGCGAAACGGAGAGGCGCCGGCAAGTCCCGCATGCTGTTCCTGCTCAACACCGTGGTCGTGAAGACCCAGCTCGGGCTCGAACTGCCCGCCGGCCTGGAAGGCCTGGTCCGCCTGCAGCCGCGCGGCGTGTTGAAGGCCGGCAATGAGCTCTACACCCGCCATCCCCGGCTCGAACACGACCAGCCCGAGATCGCCCGCTGGTACTGCACCCTGCTCCGCTACAAGATCCCCAACGCCAGCGGCGCGAACTTCCACAAGTCCGGCTCAGGCTACGCCAGCCGCCTCGCCGACATCGCGCTGCCCACGCTGGTCCAGCTCTGGAACCTGCAGCAGGGCGGGGTCGATATCGCCCCCCAAGCCCGCGCGATCTGGGACGCGGCGGCCCAGCCGGCCTGACGACCGCGTCCTTGGGCGCTCAGAACCAGGCCAGCAGCGCGCCGGAGGCTCCCGCCAGGACGATGCTGCCCATCAGAAGCGCCCGCGCCCAGGCGGCGGGGCGTTGCTCGGTGCTTTGCGGTCCAGCGGCCATGACGCGCCTCCATGGAAAAGGTCAGGCCGCGAAGGTGGCGAGGTCTGCCTGAACGGTGGCTGAAGGGGTCGTTCGCGGCGCGTTAGGAAAGAGCCGGCAATGGACCCTGGGCCGGCGCCGCGATTTGTCGCGGGTGCGCCGCCGGACGCTTAACCCGATCGCCAGCTTGCCGTGCCTAGCTCGGCTGTCGAAACCTTGACCTGGAGTCGCTCGCGTCCATGAGCCGAACGTCCGCGCATTCGGCGTTCCGCCGCATCATGACCCTCATGGCGACCGGCAATCCGCTCGCCGAGGTGCTGGACGCCGTCGCGCTCTCGGTCGAGGCCGAGGCCCCCGGCGCGATGTGCAGCATCCTCCTGGTCGACGACACGGGAGAGCGCCTGACGCTCGGCGCCGGATCCAGTCTGCCCGACGACTACAACGCCGCGATCGAGGGCGTCGCGATCGGACCGAATGTCGGATCCTGCGGCACGGCCGCGTTCCACAACGCGCGCGTGATCGTCGAGGACATCCAGACCCATCCGCTATGGGCGGACTTCAAGGAGCTGGCCGCCAAGGCCGGGCTGCGCGCCTGCTGGTCGCAGCCGATCCAGGGGAGCGGCGGCGAGGTCCTGGGCACCTTCGGCATCTACTACCGCCACGTCCGCGCCCCCGGCGCCGAGGACATCGCCTTCATCGAGGCGGCGGCGGAACTCGCGGCGATCGCCATCGAGCGTCGACGGGATCAGGACAAGCGGGTCCGCAGCGAGGCCCGCGCCCTGCAGGCGATCCGGATCGAGACCGAAACCGCTCGCGACCTGACGACCTTCTTCGAGGTCTCGTTGGACATGCTTTGCATCCGCGACAAGGACTTCAGGTTCGTCAGGGTGAACCAGGCCTGGGCGACGACCCTGGGCTATTCCATCGCGGAACTGGAAGGCGCGGCCATGCTGCCGCTGGTCCATCCGGACGACATCGCCGACACCCAGGGACACATGCATCGCATGCGCGTCGAGGGCGAGGGCGATGGCGAGGTCATGGGCTTCGTGAACCGCTACCGGCACAAGGCGGGCGGCTACCGGCACCTGGAATGGCGCGCGCGCCGGGTCGGCGATCTGGTGTTCGGGGCTGCCCGCGACGTCACGGAGCGCCTGGCCCTCGAGGCGGAGATGCGGGCCGCCCAGCAGGCGGCCGACGCGGCCAACCAGGCCAAGAGCGACTTCCTGGCCAATATGAGCCACGAGATCCGCACGCCCCTGAACGGGGTGATCGGCGTGGTCGACGCCCTCCAGCGGACCGAGCTGACGCCCGCCCAGCGCGAGATGGTGTCCCTGATCCAGCGCTCGGGGGTGACGCTGGAGCGGCTGGTGTCCGACATCCTGGATGTCTCGAAGATCGAGGCGGGACGGCTGGAGATCGAACACCGGGTCTTCGACCTGCGCGGCGAGCTCGGCAGCCTGGCCGACGTGCACCAGCTCCGCGCCCAGGAGAAGAACCTCTCCTTCAGGGCCAGCTACGGCGAAAGCGCGCGCGGGGAATTCCACGGCGACAGCATTCGCATCAAGCAGGTGCTGGACAACCTGCTCTCCAACGCCGTGAAGTTCACCTCCGAGGGCGAAGTCCGCCTGACGATCGACGTGGAGGATCCCGACGCGCCCGGCCGGCCGAGCCGGCTGATCGTCGAGGTCGCCGACACAGGGGTGGGTTTCGACGCTGCGGCCGCCGAGGGCCTCTTCCAGCGGTTCAGCCAGGCCGATACGACGATCACCCGCCGATTCGGCGGCACGGGCCTGGGCCTGTCGATCTGCAAATCCCTGGTCGAGATGATGGGTGGCGAGATCGCGGCGCGATCGGCCCCCGGCGGCGGCAGCCTGTTCCGGGTCGAGATCCCGCTGGCGCGCGAAGGATCCCTGGCGGTCTATGACGCGGGCCCAGCCGGCGCCGGGCCGGAGGCGGCGCTCGCGGGCGGCCAGCCCATGGCCGATCGCGACGCCCCCGTGCGGATCCTGCTGGCCGAGGACCATCCCACCAATCAGAAGGTCGTCGAGCTGATCCTCGCGCCCTATGGCGCGGAAATCACCATCGTGGAGAATGGCGCCCAGGCGGTCGAGGCCATGCGGCGCGGCGTGTTCGACCTGGTGCTGATGGACATGCAGATGCCGGTCATGGACGGCCTCGCCGCGACCCGGGCCATCCGGCGCGACGAAGGGCGCCTCGACGGCCGGGGCCGCACCCCGATCGTCATGCTGAGCGCCAACGCCATGTCGCAGCACCGTACCGAGGCCTTCGCCGCCGGCGCCGACCTGCACATCGCCAAGCCGGTCACCGCGGCCGCCCTGGTCGGCGGCGTCGGCGAAGCGCTGGAGATGGCGGCCGCCTGGGAGGCGCTTCCGTCGCCGGCGCTCATGACCCAGCCTCAGCCGCAGGGCTAGCCACGCTCCCTGGGGCGGATACCCAAGAAAATAAAACACTCTCGTCATGGCCGGGCTTGTCCCGGCCACCCAGATGCGCGGGGCGTGCCGGGTTGGCGTCGGCGCTGCCTCACGCAACCTTCGAGCGTCGGCGTCTCTGGGTGGCCGGGACAAGCCCGACCATGACGGTCAAAGAAAGCGATTGAGTCACCAACCTGGGCCATTCGTCGCTCGAGCGGCGGCTCGGGTGGCGGCTCGGGGTCGCCCTAGGTTTCCTTCAGCCCCGAGACCCCCGTCCCCTCCGGCGCGGTCACGAACGTCTTCACCACCTTGGTCGTGAAGTCCCTGGCGACGATGGTGGAGACGGCGACCATCTCGGCCTTGGCCTGGTCGCGGGTAAGGGTCAGCAGGACGAAGCCCTTGGAGACCTGGTCGTTGAAGATCACCTCGGGGTTGGCCTTGGCGATCAGGTCGCCGGCGTTGACGCCCGGGGTCAGCTCGCCGGCCCCGGGGCTGGTGATGCCCGTGGTCCCGAACTCGCACGCCACCCGCTTCCCGGCCGCGTCGTACAGCTCGTTGGCCCAGAAGGAGTGGCTGTCGCCGCTCAGCACGATAGGCCGGGCGCCGGCCGTCTTGAACCGGTCGTAGAGCCGCTCGCGGTCGGCGGGGTAGCCGTCCCACATGTCCATGCCCGCCGGCAGGCCCAGCGCGGCGCCGGCCTCGTAGCGGTCGACCCGGTTCTGGGCCGAGGCGGGGATCGCGGCGTATTGCTCGGCGGTCAGCTCCTTCTTCGGGCTGGGCAGCATGACGCGGGCCATCACCACCTCGTTGCCGATCACCTGCCAGGCGTGCCCGGCCTTCACCGAGCGGGCCAGTTCGGCCCCGACCCAGGCCTCCTGCTTCTCGCTCATCATCCGGCGCTTCGGATCGGCCAGCTTGGCCTTGAGCCTCGTCAGGTCGCGCTTGCCATCCACCTCCGGGGCGTCGCCGTCCAGGGTGGCCTGGCTGTCGCGGGCGGTGAGCCGGGTCTCCACCATGATCAGGCTGGCCAGGTCGCCGAAGTCGAAGCTGCGGATCGCCGCCTCGGCCAGCCCGCCGCCGCCGGCCGGTTCGCGGATCGGCATCCACTCGAAATAGGCCTTCAGCGCCGCGGCCTTGCGGACGGTCCATTCGCCCTCGGACCCTTCGGCGCCCTCGGTGTGGTTCTGGGCGCCGGACATGAAGCTGTCGTTGGCGGTCTCGTGGTCGTCCCAGACCACGATCCAGGGCGCCTTGGCGTGGGCGGCCTGGAGCTGGGGATCGGATTTGTACTGGGCATGCCGGCGGCGATAGTCGGCCAGGCTCACGATCTCATGCGGCGGATCGTGCGGCCGTTCGCCGGCCACGGCCGAGTCCATGCCGTAGGTCTTCGGCCCGCCGTACTCATAGATGTAGTCGCCCAGGTGCAGGACGGCGTCGACGCGCGCCAGGTCGGCGATGGCCTGGTAGGCGTTGAAATAGCCGTTCGGGTAGAGCGAGCACGAGGCGACCGCCAGGACCACGTCCTGGATCGACCCGGCCGGCAGGGTGCGCGTGCGGCCCATGGGCGAGGTCACGCCCGCGGCCTCGAACTCGAAGGTGTAGGCCCGGCCGGCGTCGAGGCCCGTGACGTCGACCTTGATGGTGTAGTCCCGGGCGGGCCCGGTGGTCCCCGAGCCGCTCTTGGCGCCGCCCGCCCGGCGGTCGATGGGATTCAGCCGCCACCTGTAGGCGATGTCGGCGCCAGGCTTCTCCGGCGTGATTCGGGTCCACAGGACCACCCGGTCCTGCTTCGGGTCGCCCGAGGCGACGCCGTGCTTGAAGGCGACCTTGCCCGCCACTGCGGAGCTTTGCGCCGCCGCGGGCGTTGCGGCTCCGAGGCCGAGCAGGGCCAGAGCCTTGCGCCGATCGATCTTCATGGTCGTTCCCCCATTGTCCGGCCCCGATATGAACGAGCCATACCACAGGAGCATGACACCGGATGTCCAGCGAAGCCCTTCACGTCGCCCGCGACAAGCTGAGCCGCAAGACCCTCGACATGCACTATGCGATCACGTCGCTGATGGAGGAGTTCGAGGCGGTCGACTGGTATCGCCAGCGCGCCGACGACACCGCCGATCCGGAGCTGAAGAAAATCCTGCTGCACAACGCCCGCGAGGAGCTGGAGCATGCCGCCATGGTGCTGGAGTGGATGCGCCGCAACGACGCCGAGGTGAACGCGCAACTCACCAAGTACCTGTTCAAGGACGGCTCGATCGCCGGACACGAGGAAGAGGCCACGGGGAACTAGGCTGTGCTATCGGGCGGGCATGAGCTTGCCGCCACGCGAACCCGAAGATGACGCCGACGAGGTCTTCGGCCTGCGCGTCGTGGCCCTTGAGGCCGGCGGGCGGGTGGACAAGGCGCTGGCCGCGGCCCTGCCGGAGTTCTCCCGCGCGCGCCTGCAGGCGCTGATCGCCGAGGGGCGCGTCAGCCGCGACGGCCAGGCGGTGAGCGACGGCTCGGCCAAGGTGGTGGCCGGCGACTACCGGGTCGAGATCCCCGCGCCCGTGGCCGCCGAACCTCAGCCGGAGAACATCCCGCTCGCCGTGCTGTTCGAGGACCAGCACCTGATCGTCATCGACAAACCGGCGGGCATCGCCATGCACCCGGCGCCCGGCAGCGAGAGCGGCACCCTGGTCAACGCCCTGCTGCACCACTGCGGCGACAGCCTGTCGGGCATCGGCGGGGTGGCGCGGCCGGGCATCGTGCACCGGATCGACAAGGAGACCTCCGGCGTGGTGGTGGTCGCCAAGACCGACGCCGCCCACCAGGGCCTCTCCGCCCTCTTCGCCACCCATGACATCGACCGGATGTATGTGGCCCTGACCCGCGGCGCGCCGTCGCCGATCCGGGGGACCATCGAGGGCGCCATCGCCCGCTCGGCCAACGACCGCAAGAAGATGGCGCTGGTGAAGACTGGCGGCCGCCACGCCGTCACCCACTACACCGTGGCCAAGACCTTCGGGCCCGTGGAGCGCCCCCTGGCCGCCCGCGTCGCCTGCCGGCTGGAGACCGGGCGCACCCACCAGATCCGCGTGCACCTGGCCAGCAAGGGCGCCCCCTGCCTGGGCGACCCGGTCTATGGCTCCGGCAGTCCCGCCCAGCCGGTCAAGGACGCCATCGCCGCGGCCGGCCTCAAGCGCCAGGCCCTGCACGCCGCGGTGCTGGGCTTCGTCCACCCGATCACCGGCGAGACGGTCCGCTTCGAGAGCCCCCTGCCCGACGACATGGCCCGGCTGGAAGCGCTGCTGGGCAAGCTGTGAGGTGCGCGATCTGGGCCGCGCTGCTGCTGGTCTTCGCCGCGCCGGCGAGGGCCGACGCACCCAGCCCCGCCGGCCTCGTACCGCTGCCCTGCCACGGCGGTCCGATCCAGCCGGTGACCCTGCGCTACTGCAGGGACCGGAAGCATTACGTCACGCCCCACGCGCGCGCGGCCCTGCTCCGGGCGGCGGAAACGGTGCGCCACCGGCATCCCGGCGCGGTCGTCCGCTACATGGAGGCGTCATGGCCTTCGGGCGTCCGCCCCATGCCGCCGCATCTGAGCCATGGCGACGGCCGGCAGATCGATCTGGTGTTGTTCTACGAGGACAGGGCCGGCCGCCCCCTGCCGAAACCAGCCAGGCCCTATGGCCGCCATGCCCCGGGTTATGGCGCCTTCGAGCCACCGCTGCGGGAGGCCGAGCGGGCTTGCGTTCCGGACAAGGGTCACCACGCCCAGCCCGACCCTCCGGCGTCCCGCGCCTGGCGTCTCGACGCGGCGCGCACCGCCGAGTTGGTCCGCCGGCTGAGCGCCGATCCTGAGGTGCGCCGCATCTTCATCGAACCGCACCTGAAGGCGCGCCTGGGTTTCGCGGACGATCCCAAGGTGCGGTTCGCGGGCTGCCAGGCCGCCCGCCACGACGACCACATCCACGTGGATTTCCGCTAGCGCCGGGCGACCCTAACCCACCCAACGCTCGTCATGGCCGGGCTTGACCCGGCCATCCATTCCAGAGCGTTCCGACCTCGGTCCGCGACATTGCCGGCGCCCATGTGGATGGCCGGGTCAAGCCCGGCCATGACGATCAACGAAAGGCGATTGAGTCATCCCCGGAGCGCCGCCGCGCGAGGGTGAGGACCGTCGCCGTGCCGACGACGGCGAGCGCCGTGAACCGGGGGTCGTAGGCTCCGCCGTACATGGGCAGCGCGAAGAAGCCCACGTTGCAGAAGGCGTGGAACAGGGCGGTGGCGAAGACGCTGCGGCCGGCGCCGAAGTAGAGCCGCACCGTCACCACCCGCAGGGCCACGGTCATGGCCACGTGCCAGGCGATCCACTCCGGCGCGCGGCCCGCCTGCAGGAAGGGAACGAGGTGCCAGGTCGCCCACACGACGCCGATGCCGAGGGCCGCGGCCGCCTCGCCCCAGCGGCGGGCCAGCGGCTCCAGCAGATAGCCGGACCAGCCCAGCTCCTCGCCGAGGCCGGCGACGAAGAAGGCGACGAGCATGGCCGCGAGCACCCAGGGGGCCGGCCCCGCCGCGGCGGGGTCGTGACCCTGGATCGCCCAGGACGCCAGCGCGACGGCGGGGATCAGCAGGATCAGCGGCGTCCACTGCAGGCGACCCCGCATCCGGCCCCAGTCGAACGACCGGGCGAACAGCGCCTTGAGCCCCGCACGGCCCTCGGCGCGGACGGTGAGGATCGCCGCCGCGACCGCCGGCATGAACGCCATCAGGCCGCTGAGTGGCAGGCCGGGCAACGGCTCGGCCTGCACCAGCTCGCCCAGCACCCAGAACGGCAGCGTCAGGACGAGGAGGAGGACGATGAAGCGCATTGCCCTACGGTGCCGCTCGACGCGGGGTCGCGCCAGTCGTTTCCGGATCAGCCCTTGGCGGCGGCCTCCAGAGCGGCGATGTCCAGCTTGACCATCTTCATCATCGCGGCCGCCACACGGCCGGCGGCGTCGCGGTCGGGGCCGGCCATCAGTTTCGCCAGCTGCACCGGGACCACCTGCCACGATAGGCCGAACCGGTCCTTCAGCCAGCCGCACACGCTCTCCTGCCCGCCATCCGCCAGCAGCGCGTTCCAGTACCGGTCCAGCTCGGCCTGGTCCTGGACGTCGATCTGGAACGAGACGGCCTCGGAGAACTTGAAGTCCGGGCCGCCGTTCAGGCCGGTGAACGGCTTGCCGTCCAGCTCGAATTCCACCGTCATCACCTCGCCGGCGCGGTCGCCGGGGAAGCCTTCCGGATAGCGGGCGATGGCGCCCACCCTGGAGTTGGGGAAGATCGCGCAGTAGAACGTTGCGGCGTCTTCCGCCTGGCGATCGAACCAGAGGCAGGGCGCGAGGTTGGGCATCGGAACATTCCTTTCAACCTTCAAATTTCAGCCCCAAGGACGGACGAACAAGCGTCGATCCGACAACGCTCGTTTCACCCTTCGTATGCAGCTCCGCTATCGAACGTATGAGAAAGGGCGCCTTGTTGGCGCCACGCTGGAGGCGTAGAAAGCCCCACTAGAGAAGTCGGACATTCGAGCCGCCCTCCCAGCGGCCTTCAACCGCCCCCATCGCGTACCTATCTAAGGCATACAGGGGGCGACGAAGGTCGAAGCGCGCAGGTTCTTGCTTAGGGAACTGGGCCGCGCGGTGCTCGAAGTCCCGGAGAGAATAAGGGGATAGACCATGGCCGCGAACGCGATCGCCGTGATGTCGCCGGAAGGCGGCCTCAGCCGTTACCTGTCGGAAATCCGCAAGTTTCCGATGCTGCCCAAGGACACCGAATTCATGCTGGCCAAGCGCTGGCAGGAGCACGGCGACAGCGAGGCCGCCCACCAGATGGTGACCAGCCACCTGCGTCTCGTGGCGAAGATCGCCATGGGCTACCGCGGCTACGGCCTGCCGATCGGCGAGGTGATCTCCGAAGGCAACGTCGGCCTGATGCAGGCCGTGAAGAAGTTCGACCCGGACAAGGGCTTCCGCCTGGCCACCTACGCCATGTGGTGGATCCGCGCCTCGATCCAGGAATACATCCTGCGGTCCTGGTCGCTGGTGAAGATGGGCACGACCGCGGCGCAGAAGAAGCTCTTCTTCAACCTGCGCAAGGCCAAGTCCGAGATCGCCGCCCTGCAGGAAGGCGACCTTCGCCCCGACCAGGTCAGCCTCATCGCCACCAAGCTGGGCGTGCTGGACGAGGAAGTGGTGTCGATGAACCGGCGCCTCAGCGGCGGCGACGCCTCGCTGAACTCGCCGATGCGCGCCGATAGCGAAAGCGAATGGCAGGACTGGCTGGTCGACAACGACACGCCCAGCCAGGAAACGGTCGTCGCCGACAGCCAGGAGATGAACCTGCGCATGAGCCTGCTGCAGGACGCGATGACGGAGCTCTCGGACCGGGAGCGCCACATCCTGACCCAGCGCCGGCTGAAGGACGACCCGACCACGCTTGAAGAACTGGCCACCGAATACGGCGTCAGCCGCGAACGGGTCCGCCAGATCGAGGTGCGCGCCTTCGAGAAGCTGCAGAAGTCCATGCGGGCCGCGGCGATGGAGCGGAACCTGGTCGACGCCTGACGGCGCGCGATCCACCGACCTGAACGAGGCGGCCGGGGCGACCCGGCCGCCTTTTTCGTGCGCGACTCGCAGCCCGGATTTCGCCTCGCCGCAACGCGCGGCGGGGTTGCGGCGTTGACCTCCTGTTCCAAGGCTTCCCACGGAGATTGCCATGCTGCCCTCCTCGCATCTCGAGGGAGCTCTCACCCGCATCCAGCGGATCGTCGGCGCCGCCTCGCAGTCGCAGGCCCCGCTGACCGAGCACGAAGCCTTCGAGCAGATCGTCGAGGAACTGGAGCTTGCCGGTTTCGGCGCGCCCCGGATGGATTCCGAGTTGGAGGCCGTGGCGCGCGAGCTCGAAGAGGCGACGGTCAGTCACTGACGCGGACAGCGCGACCCTCCCCGACACGCCCGGCCGACCCCGTCTTGACACCGGTGTCAGACGTGGGATGTTACCGGTATCAGGTTAGGGCGAGACGGGCCGGAGAGTCCGCGGAGGGAGGATATGACGATGCGGAGGCAAGCCGCGCGGGAACACGCCGACAGCCCGATTTCCGGCCCCGCGCTCCACGCTGTCCCTCGCCCCACCTTCTGAGAGTTCCGAAGCATGCGAGTCCCCACCCGCCGATGGACGATCGGCGCACTTTCGGCGGTCGCGGCCACACCCGCGGCCGCCGCCTCCTTGTCCTGGAAGCCCGGCCTGGAGGGCCAGCGCAAGGCGGACCGCGGTGACGGGACCTTCCTGAATCCGGTCCTGGCCGGCGACCACCCCGACCCGACCATCCTCAAGGATGGGGCGGACTACTACATGACCTTCTCGTCGTTCGAGGCCTATCCGGGCGTGGTGATCTGGCACTCGCGCGACCTGGTGAACTGGGCCCCGATCACCGCGGCGCTGAAGACCCCCATCGGCTCGGTCTGGGCCTGCGAGCTGATCAAGCACCAGGGGCGCTACTACATCTACATCCCCGCCCGCTTCCCGGACCGGCGCTCGACCTACGTGATCTGGGCGGACGACATCCGCGGGCCCTGGAGCGAGCCGGTCGACCTGAAGCTGCCCGACCACATCGACCCGGGCCACGCGGTCGGCGAGGACGGCAAGCGCTACCTGTTCCTCTCGGGCGGCGACCGCGTGCGGCTCACCGACGACGGCCTGGCCACCGACGGGCCGGTCGAACACGTCTACGACCCCTGGCGCTACCCGGTGGAGTGGGACGTGGAGGGCTTCGCCCCCGAGGGCCCGAAGATCACCCGCCGCGGCGACTGGTTCTACCTGATCACCGCCGTCGGCGGCACGGCAGGGCCGCCCACCGGCCACATGGTGATCGTGGCCCGCTCGCGCTCGATCCACGGCCCCTGGGAGCATTGCCCCGCCAACCCCATCGTCCGGACCGCGTCCGCCGCCGAGAAGTGGTGGTCGCGCGGCCACGCCACCCTGGTCGAGGGGCCGGCCGGCGACTGGTGGATGATGTACCACGGCTACGAGAACGGCTTCTGGACCCTGGGCCGCCAGTGCCTGCTGGACCCCATCGCCTGGACGGCCGACGGCTGGTTCAGGGCCACCGGCGGCGACCTGTCCAAACCCCTACGCAAGCCGCGCGGCGGGCAGGCCGGTCCTCACGGCCTGGCGCTCTCGGACGATTTCTCGACCTCGAAGATGGGCGTGCAATGGGCGTTCGCCGACCCCGGTCCCGGCGAGGCCGATCGGGTCCGCTACGACAGCGGCCTCGTGCTCGCCGCGCGCGGGACGGCGCCGAAGGACTCCCCGCCGCTCACCTTCATCGCCGGCGACCAGGCCTATGAGATCGAGGTGGACATCGAGGCGCCGGCCGACGGCTCGGCGGGGATCCTGCTGTTCTACGACAAGCAGCTCTACTGCGGGCTCTCGTTCGACGGCAGCCGCTTCGTCACCCACCAGTACGGCCTGGAGCGCGGCCGTCCGGCCAATCCCAACGGCCGCAGGATGCGCATCCGCATGCGCAACGACCGCCACATCGTCACCTTCCACACCAGCCCGGACGGCCGGACCTGGACCAAGTTCGACCGCCAGATGGAAGTCTCGGGCTACCACCACAATGTCCGCGGCGGCTTCATGGCGCTGCGCCCCGGCCTGTTCGCGACAGGCCGCGGCGAGGCGCGGTTCCGCAACCTGATCTACCGCGCCCTGCCCTGACCTGGGCGCGCCTGACGAAGGCCCCTTGACGCCATCGATTACGCGCGTAATCAATATGTCGATTACGCATGTAAACGCTTGAGCCGCGCGAGGCCCCGCCGATGATCGTCGATGTCCTGACCGTCCTGGTCCGCGCCAACCTGGCCGCCGCCGTGGCGATCCTCGTGGTGACGCTCGTCCGCCGGCCGGTGCGCCACGCCTTCGGCGCCCGGGCGGCCTACGCGCTGTGGATCGCACCGGTGCTGATCGCGCTCGCCGGCTTCCTGCCGCAGCCGGCGGCCGGCGCGCTCGCGGAGACCGTGGTGCTCCGGGCCGGAGCCGCCGCCGCACGCTCGCTGCAGGCCGGCTTCGCGGGCGCGCCGGCCGCCGGACTGCTGGCGGCCTGGCGCGCGGGCGCCGGGGCCGCCGCCGCGCTGCTCCTCGCCCGGCAGGCGCGCTTCGTGGCCGCCATGGGCCGCCTGACGCCGATGGGCCCCGGCCAGTTCCGCGCCGAGCACGCCGATGTCGGCCCCGCCGTGGTCGGCGCGCTGCGCCCGCGCATCGTCACCCCCGCCGACTTCGAGGCCCGGTTCGCAGCCGAGGAGCGCGCGGTGATCCTGGCCCACGAGACTCACCACCTGGCGACCGGCGACGCCCGGGTGAACGCCCTGGCCGCCGGCCTGCAGTGCCTGGCCTGGTTCAACCCGCTGGTCCACCTGGCTTCGCACCTGATGCGCATCGACCAGGAGCTGGCCTGCGACGCGGCCGTCCTGGGCCGGTTCCCGGCGGCGCGCCGGCTCTACGCCGAGGTGCTGCTGAAGGCCCAGCTCGCCACCCAGCCCCTGCCGCTCGGATGCCACTGGCCCGCCGGTTCGGAACATCCCCTGAAGGAGAGGATCGCCATGCTGAAGTCGCCGCTGCCCACCCCCGCCCGCCGCGCCGCCGGCCTGGCGCTGGTCGCGACCTTGAGCCTCGGCGGAGCCTGCGCCGCCTGGGCCGCCCAGGCGCCAGCGCTGGGCGCCATCACCCATCCGGTCTGGATCCGGAAGCCGAACGGCCAGGACCTGGAGCGGGTCTGGCCCGCCGCCCGCAAGGACCAGGGCGGCCGCGCCACCATGACCTGCCGCGTCGACGGCGAGGGCCTGCTGCGAACGTGCGCCGTGGTCAGCGAGGCCCCGCTCGACGCCGGCTTCGGCCAGGCCGCCCTCGCGCTCGCCCGCGACTTCCAGATGGAGGCCAGGTCCGGCGAGGGCGAACCGGTGCGGGGCCGCGAGGTCCGCATCCCGATCCGCTTCTCCCCGCCGTCGAACTAGAGCGCGTCAGGCGAAAGTGGGTACCGGTTTCGCCGCCCGACGCGCTCTAGAGCTTTGAAGATCGAGCCCTTCTGGTTCAGGTGATTCCACCTGAACCAGAAGGGCTCTAGCCTTGCCTGAACCCATCGACATTCAGGAGCTGGCCCTTCTCCTCCTCCGTAGGGGGAGGGGGACCATGCGCAGCATGGTGGAGGGGGTCTGCGGGAAGAGCAGAGCCTGAACCGCTCCCCCTCCACCGTCCTTCGGCCGGTCCCCCTCCCCCTGCGGAGGAGGAGCAACGAACGCACACCCCTCTGAGACTGTGGTCTCGCCTAGGCCTTCTGCCGCGCCGCGATCCAGCGGTTCACGCGGGTTTCCAGCACCGGCAGGGGCAAGGCGCCCGCCCCGACCACCAGGTCGTTGAAGCCCCGCAGGTCGAACGTCGGCCCCAGCGCCGACCGGGCCTTCGCCCGCAGCGCCAGGATCTTGACCATTCCCACCTTGTACGAGGTCGCCTGGCCGGGGGTGACGAAGTAGCGGCGGATCTCCGAGCGGATCTTGCCCTCGGGCTGCGGGGAGTTGGCGCGGTAGTAGTCCAGCGCCTGGGCCTCGCTCCAGCCCTTGGCGTGGATGCCGGTGTCGACCACCAGCCGGATGCCCCGCCAGATCTCCCGGCCCAGCCGGCCGAAGTCGCTGTAGGGATCGACGTAGAAGCCCATCTCCTTGGCCAGCAGCTCGGAATAGAGGCCCCAGCCCTCGACATAGGCGCCGTAGTTGTACTGGCCGCGGAACCTGGGCAGGCCGGTCATCTCCTGGGCCAGCGAGATCTGCATGTGATGGCCCGGCCACCCCTCGTGGTAGGCCGTGCCCTCCAGCTCGAAGGTCGGCGTGGCCGCCGTGTCGGCCAGGTGGACGTAGAACACGCCCGGCCGCGAGCCGTCGGGCGCGCCCGAGGAATAGTGCGCCGCGCCGCCCGGCTCCTCCCGGAAGCTCTCCACCCGCTTCACCACCAGGTCCGACTTGGGCAGGCGGCCGAACACCGTCGGCAGCTTGGCCTTCATGCCGGCCAGGTAGCCCTCGGCCAGCTTCAGATACTCCGCGCGGCCGGCGTCGTCGTTGGGCAGGAAGAACCGCCTGTCCGTCCGCATGAAGACGAAGAAGTCCTCCAGTGAACCGGCGAAGCCGATCTTGGCCTTCAGGATCTCCATCTCGCCGCGGATCCGCTTCACCTCGCTCAGGCCCAGCTCGTGGATCTGGTCGGCGGTCATGTCCGTGGTGGTCTCGTCGCGCAGCTTGGCGGCGTAATAGGCCTGCCCGTCCGGAAGCGAGCCGACGCCCTTCGGATCGGCGGCGGCGTTGGCGCGGTCGGCGGTGAGCCAGGCCGTCAGCCGGTCGTAGGCCGGCTTCATCTGCCCGGCCATGGCGGCCGAGACGGCGCCCAGCATCTTGCCTTCGGCCGCCGCGTCGATCTTGCCCGCCGCCCGCAGCTTGGCCAGCTTGGACGTCGCGTCGGCAAACAGCGCCGAGTCCTTGTCGCCAGCGCCGAACGGCGCGCCGGCTGTGATGCGGCGCACCTCCTCCAGCGACTGGTCGTACGAGAACCGCGGCATGCGCACGCCGGCGGCGGCCGACGCCTTGGCGCGGTCCAGCGTCTGGTCCAGCGCCGGGCCGATGGCGGCGACGCGCGCGATATAGGCCTCCATGTCGGCCGGCGTGTCGACGCGGTGCGCGTTGATCAGGAAGTTGGGCAGGCCGGTGTGCGGGCCGCCGCGGGCGAAGACGTAGGCGTGGCCGCGCCACCTATACGCGGCCTCGGCGCGCTCCAGCTCCAGGGCCCACATGTCGTAGGAGGTGCGGGCGTCCTCGCCCAGCCGGGCGGGATCGAACTTCGCCTTCATCCCCGCCACGCTCTGGCGGCGCCAGGCGATGGCCCGGGCGGCGGCGGCCTCGCTGCGGTCGTCCAGCTTGTCGTACTGCGCCTTGCCGCCCAGGCTGGTCAGCCACTCGGGGCTCATCCCCAGCTCCGCCTCGAACTGGGCGTCCAGATAGGCGGTGAGGTCGGCGTCCGGGCTGGCCCCGTGGGCGCCCGAGGCCACGGCGGCGCCAGCCAGGCCAAGTCCAAAATCGCGGCGGGACAGACGCATGGGGCTACTCCTGAAGATTGCGATCTGAGGCGTAGCCAACTTCGCGGCGCCTCGCCAGCCGGTCCCGCTTGCCGCGACGCGCCACGCCCCTTAGGCATCGTGCCGAACACGGGGAAAGATCACGCATGGCTTCCGGCCTAGTCGCGCTGCTGGACGATGTGGCGGCCATCGCCAAGATCGCGGCGACCTCGCTGGACGACGTGGGCGCCGCCGCCAGCAAGGCCGGCGCGAAGGCGGCGGGCGTGGTGATCGACGACGCGGCGGTGACCCCGGGCTACGCCGTGGGCTTCACCCCCGACCGCGAGCTGCCGATCGTCTTCAAGATCGCCCTGGGCTCGCTGCGCAACAAGTTCCTGTTCCTGCTGCCGGGCGCCCTGCTGCTCAGCGCCTTCGCGCCCTGGGCGGTGACCCCGCTCCTCATGCTGGGCGCCTGCTTCCTCTGCTACGAGGCCGCCGAGAAGATCGTCGAGGCCCTCACCGGCCACGACGAGGCCGACGAGCTGGACGAACTGGCGCTCAGCTCCGAGGAGCTGGAGACGGAAAAGGTCGACGGCGCCATCCGCACCGACATGATCCTGTCGGCCGAGATCATGGCCATCGCGCTGAACGACGTCACCAACCAGCCCCTGGCGCTGCAGGCCGCCGCCCTCGCCGTCGTCAGCCTGGGCATCACCGCCGGCGTCTACGGCGCGGTGGCCCTGATCGTGAAGATGGACGACATCGGCCTGCACCTGTCGCAGCGCCGCAACCCGGGCGCCCAGGCCCTGGGCCGCGGCCTGGTCAAGGCCATGCCCGCCGTCCTCGACCTCCTGACCAAGGTCGGCACCGCCGCCATGCTCTGGGTCGGCGGCGGCATCCTGGTCCACGGGATGGAGCACTTCCACGTGCCCGTGGTCCCCGGTCTGGTCGAACGCTTCGCCCACTGGGCCGGCGCGTTCCCCGGCGTGGGCCCCGTGACGGGCTGGCTAGCCTTCGCCGTGGGCTCGGCGGTGGTGGGGCTGGTCGTGGGGGCCGTGATCGTGGGCGTGCTGCACCTGGCGCCGAAGCGGAAGAAAGCGGCGTAGGCGTAGGCGGACTCGCCGAAGGTCTCGATAGGGTGGAAGGCGGGCGTTGCCTCCAGCCCGCTCCTCTCCCAGGCGCGAACGTTGCCTCGGGGTCGAGCCCGGTCATTGGCTTAGCGCCGCGACCCGGACTTTGGTGATCTGCCCGAAACCGGACGCCGCGAATGACTGAGTGGGGTGGGAAGCAGTCAGCGAGTTGGCGCTGGGATTTTCCTTTCCCACGAAGTGGGAGAGCAACCATGTTCAGGTGGTGGGGTGTTTGAGCCATGGCTGGCCGCGCTGGAGGATGAGGTTTGCGGCCTCGATGAGCTTTCGCATGACGGCGACGATGACGAGCTTGGTGGCTTTTCCG
>Ga0255338_1003748_pt1 | contig 17399 bp, 14 predicted proteins | sample MeOH1_35cm_T4_19_FD_203715 | JGI IMG/M metagenome (GOLD analysis project Ga0255338, IMG submission 203715) | Sandy soil microbial communities from University of British Columbia, Vancouver, Canada - MeOH1_35cm_T4_195 | ecosystem: Engineered > Artificial ecosystem > Sand microcosm > Unclassified ...
TGACCTCGTCGAACGTCGGTGACCTGGGGCGATGCACTGTGGCACAGCTCGGGCGGCCGGCGGGTCCGCGATCCCCCGCCCGCCGCCCGGACCACGCCACCGTGTGACGGACAAGCCGAACGTTTCTCAGGATTCCGGCCGCCATCGCCCGGATGGCTAGGGCAGGGTGATGTCGCCGACCAGCCACCGCGTCCCGTCGTGGACCATGAGGTAGCTCAGGTCGTCGGAGAAGGGTTCCGTCGTCTGGAGCAGCTCGCCGGACCATGAGCGCAGCTCGCTCCTCGAGCCTTCGATGTGGACGAGGACCTCGACCGAACGGTCGTCGATGCGGCGGGAACCGACAGGCTCCGACCGGAGCTCGTCCTGCACCATGTACGTCTGCTCGTCCTGCTGCTCGGCGACGAGCATCGGGAAGACCGTGCACACGAAGCATTCCGGAGCGCTCATCGCCTGGTACTCGGCGAGGTCTTGGCTCGTGCCCGTGTACCTCCTCAGGTCACCGGCGAAGTACGCAGCCGCCTCCTCCGCACCGCGGACGTCGGGACGGGACATGTCGGCCGGCGGCACCGGGCGCTCGACGTCGATCGGCGCACGCAGGGGCAGCGTCGCTGCCGGTTCCGGTTCGGAGAACTCCGCCGGGACCACGCCGGACGCCGCGATGAGGATGTCGAACGACTCGTGCTCGTCGTCCGACAGAGGGCGATAGTCGAGCACGAGCCACGTGCCGTTCAGCCGCGTGAGCGTGACCTCCTCCGGCGCGAAACCCGTCGTCATCCTCAGCACCGGCGCGCCGGTCTCGTCGTAGGTCCGGATCGTCGTCGCCTCGAGGCCCAACGTGACCACGTAGGTCTCGTCGGCCGGGTGGGCCACGGTCGCGGAGTGCCACTCCTGGGCATCCGTCACTGATCTGCGGCTCTCCGCGCTCGGCGGCTCCCCGGTGGCGACGGCGGCCGAGCAGAGGTCGCAGCTCGGATGGCTCATCGCCGCAACGGCCGTGCCGTCGCCCAGTTGGTCGAGCGCAGGAAGGGCATCGACCCAGAAGTAGGCGGCGGCTGCGGCGGCGCCGACCTCGTCGTCGCGAAGTACCTCCAACGGCACGGGAGGCGCCTCGGTGTCCCCGGGCGCGAAGCTGGTCATGGTGACCGCGTCGCGTGGGACCACCACGACGGGGTCCTTGAGGACGGCGCCGACCTGTGCCGCCTCCGGTGTCGACCCCGGGGGCGCCGACAAGGGTCCGACGCCGGCCTCGTCGGGTTCGCCGCTCGATCTCGGATCGGCGCCGGCGCACCCGGCGAGCACGAGGGAGGCGACGGTTGCGGTGATCAGTGCGGTGAGTCGTGGACGTGTGCGCATGGCGGTGACCTCGTCGGACGTCGGGGTGGGACGGGCCGCACCCTGACAGGCGCGGACCAGACCGTGCCCCGAGTTGTCCACAGGTCCGGGCCACGCCCGGCCGCCTGCGGGTCAGCGCGCCGGCACGTGCGCGTCCAGCCACGCGAGGACGTCCGCCCGCACCTGCTCCTGAGCCACCTCGTTGAACACCTCGTGCCGCGCGCCGGGGTACTGGCGCACCGTGACGTCGCGCAGCCCCGACCGGTCGCGGTACGCGGCGGCCAGGCGTTGGACGGAGCGCGGGCCGCCCACGGGGTCGTGCTCGCCCACCAGCAGCAGCACCGGCAGGTCACGGCCGAGCGCTCGCGGCGGCCGGCCGTAGAGCCGCGCCGCGTCCACGATCCCGAAGAGCTTGAGCAAGGGGGTCGACGTGGTGAGCGGGTCGGCGAGGAAGGCCTCGCCCACGGCCGGGTCCGACGAGAGCCACTCGCGGCCGGTGGCGTCCGGGCCCTTCCAGCGGGCGTTGAGGTCGCCGGCGTTGAGGCCCGTCGGTGTCAGCAGTGCGGACCCGGAGAGCACCAGTGCGTCGTAGGCGTCCGGGTGTGCCGCGAGCAGCTTCTGCGCGAGGAACGAGCCCCACGAGTGGCCGAGCAGCACCAGCGGCAGGCCGGGGTGCTCGGCGCGGATCAGCTGCGTCAGCTGCCAGCAGGCGGCGACCGCCGCCGGGTGCCCGCCCGGTCCCAGCCGGCCCAGCTTCGAGGCGTCGCCACCGTGCTGGCGCATCCCGGTGCGGCCGTGCCCGCGGTGGTCGTCGGCGTAGACGACGAACCCGGCGCCGACCAGCGCCTCGATCAGTGCGACGTACCGGCCGGCGTGCTCGCCGACGCCGTGCAGCAGCTGGACGGCACCGCGCGGGGTGCCCGTGGGCGCGTGGACGTCATAGACGATCGCGATCCCGTGCGCATCGGTGAACTCGGGCACGGGCCGAGCCTATCGACCGGCGCCCCACCCCGGTTTTGCGAGGTTCCGGGCGCGGATCACACCCCCAACCTCGCAAACCCTGGGGTGGGCGGGGGTGGTGGGCGGGTGGTGGGCGGCTGGTGGGCGGGGGCCGCGGAGGGGCTGGTGGGCGGGGGGCCGCGGAGGGGCTGGTGGGCGGTGGCGGGCCGGGGGGCCGCGGCGCGAGCCGCGGCTGCGAGCGCGTGAGACGGCAGCGTGCGTTCGTCGGGCCGACGACGCGTCAGCCGGCCGTACGGACCTCGTCGGGCAAGAGGAAGTCCGCGACCAGCGCGCCCACCTGGTCCTCCTCGATGAGGAAGCCGTCGTGGCCGAACGGGGAGTGCACGTACCGCACCGGGCCGGCGCCGGGGATGCCCCGCGCGATCCGCTCGGACTGCTCGGGCAGGAAGAGCCGGTCGGAGTCCACGGCGACGACGAGCGCCCGCGCGGTGACCGACGCCAGCGCCTCCTCGACGCCGCCGCGGTCGCGGCCCAGGTCGTGCGTGATCATCGCGCGCGTCAGCGCCACGTAGGTGTTGGCGTCGAACCGCCGCGCCAGCTTGTCGCCGTGGTGGTCCAGGTAGGACTGCACGGCGAAGCGGCCGCCCTCCAGCGGCTGCTCCTCGCCCTGCGGGATCCGCCCGAAGCGCTCGTCGAGCTCGGCCGCCGACCGGTACGTCTGGTGGGCGATCTGCCGGGCGATCCCCAGCCCGACGTGGGGGCCGAAGCCGTCCGGCTCGTCGTAGTAGTCGCCGCCCTGGAAGCCGGGGTCGGCGGCGATCGCGCCGATCTGGGTGTGGAAGGAGGCGATCTGGTCGCCGGACGTCTGCGCCGTGGTGGCGACCGCGGCGAGCGCCGCGACGCGCTCCGGCGCCGACACCGCCCACTCCAGCACCCGGTGCCCGCCCATGGACCCACCGACGACGAGCGCCCACCGCTGCACGCCGAGCGCGTCCGCCAGCCGGATCTCCGCCGCCACCTGGTCGCGCACGGTGACCAGCGGGAAGCGCCCGCCCCACGGCCGCCCGTCCGGCGCGGTGGAGGACGGTCCGGTGGTGCCCTGGCAGCCGCCCAGCACGTTGGGGGCGACGACGAACCAGCGGTCGGTGTCGATCGGGGCGCCCGGCCCGACGAGCGACGACCACCATCCCGCCGTCGGGTGCCCGGGCTCGGCGTCGCCGGTGACGTGCGAGTCACCCGTCAGCGCGTGCTCGACGAGGACGGCGTTGGAGCCGTCCGCCGCGAGCGTGCCCCATGTCTCGTACGCGATGCGGACCGCGGGCAGCCGCCCGCCCCCCTCGAGGTCGAGCGCGCCGATGTCGGCGAACTGCCGGCGGCCGGCCGGGTCGCCGTCCCGCCACGCGGCGGACGCCGGCACCGGTGGCCGCCTGCTCAGCGGCAGCCGGGAGGCGGGCACGGCGCGGCCCGCCGCCCCGGTGCCGGACCCGCGGGGGCCGGGCACCGGGGACGGCGTGCCGTCGGTGCTCGTCGGGATCACGCGCTCTTGGCGGCGCGGAAGCCCGCGTCCAGGTCGGCCAGGATGTCGTCGATGTGCTCCAGGCCCACGGCCAGGCGCACCAGCCCGGGCGTGACGCCGGACAGCGCCTGCTCCTCGACGGTCAGCTGCGAGTGGGTGGTGGACGCCGGGTGGATGACCAGCGAGCGCACGTCGCCGATGTTAGCGACGTTGGAGTGCAGCTCCAGCGCGGACACGAACGCCTGGCCCGCCTGGGTGCCGCCCGGCAGCTCGAACGCCAGCACGGCACCCGAGCCGCGCGGCGTGTACTTCACCGCGTTGGCGTGGTACGGGCTGGACTCCAGCGACGCGTAGTGCACGCGCACCACGTCGTCGCGCGCGTCGAGCCACTGCGCCACCTTCAGCGCGTTGTCGAGGTGCCGCTCCATCCGCAGCGACAGCGTCTCCAGGCCCTGCGCCAGCAGGAAGGCGTTGAACGGGCTGATCGCCGGGCCGAGGTCGCGCAGCAGCTGGATGCGCGCCTTGAGGATGAACGAGAGGTTGGCGCCGAACGCGCTGTTCTTGCCCAGGTCCCGCCCGACCACCAGGCCGTGGTAGCTGGGGTCCGGCTGGTTGTAGTTGGGGAACCGCTCCGGGTAGGCCTCGTAGTCGAAGTTGCCGGAGTCGACGATCGCGCCGCCGATCGACGAGCCGTGCCCGCCCAGGTACTTCGTCGCCGAGTGCACGACGACGTCCGCGCCCCACTCGAAGGGCCGCAGCACGTAGGGCGTGGGCACCGTGTTGTCGACGATCAGCGGCACCCCGACCTCGTGCGCGATGGCCGCGATCGTCTCGATGTCCAGCACGTCGGACTTCGGGTTGGGCACGGTCTCGCCGTAGAAGAGCTTGGTGGTGGGGCGCACGGCGTCGCGCCACTGCTGGGGGTCGTGCGGGTCGTCGACGAACGTCGTGGTGATGCCCAGCTTCGGCAGCGTGTAGTGGAGCAGGTTGTAGGTGCCGCCGTAGAGCGATGCGCTGGACACGATGTGGTCGCCCGCCTCGGCGACGTTGAGGATCGCCAGCAGCTCGGCCGCCTGGCCGGAGGCGACCAGCAGCGCGCCGACGCCGCCCTCGAGCGAGGCGATGCGGTTCTCCACCACCTCGGTGGTGGGGTTGCCGATGCGGGTGTAGATCGGGCCGAGCTCCTTGAGCGCGAACCGGTCCGCCGCCTGCTGCGCGGAGTCGAACACGTACGAGGTGGTCTGGAAGATGGGCAGCGCACGGGCCCCGGTGCTCGGGTCGGGCGACTGGCCGGCGTGGATCTGGCGGGTCTCGAAGCTCCAGCTGTTGCTCATGGCCTGTTCCTTCGTCTGGTCGTCTGTCGGCGGGAGGGCTCCCGCGAGGACGAGGCAGGCGCGCAGCCGACCACCGACCCGGCGGGGTGGGGTGTGGCGCACGTCCGAGCTTCGGCTCGGTGCGGGGTGGGGCGCCTTCCCGGCGCCGGCCCGCGGGCACAGCCGAACGTGCGCTAGCGGCAGCAGCACATTCGGCAGGAGAACATGCGTGCAGGGTACGGGCCGTTCCTGCGGGATGGGCACCGGCGTCTCACCATGCGAGAAGGGCAGGGAGCCCCGGGTGGACCTGGTACGAGGGCCGTTGTTTCGCCGTCCGTTCGTCCCACGGTCGCTTCCGAGACGCTCGCGGCGCCATTGCGTCCGGTTCCATCGTCGCGACGTGCCCGCTGGGGCGCTACGGCGGAAGGACGGCAACGCGACGTGGCGCCTGTGTTCCAGGTCTACAGGTTGTGGGGCGAGGACGGCGTCTGGTGGCGCCTCGTCAGCCCGAACGGCCGGGGGCTGGCCCGCTCCGCCGGTGCGTTCCCGTCCGTGGGCCAGGCCCGGTCCGGCCTCGACCTGGTGCTCGGCAAGGTGGACGCCCTCGAGCTCGCGGTGCGGCTGACCTCCGACTACCGCTGGCACTGGAACCTGCGGCTGGCGGGTGCGGCGGTGGTCGAGGGCATCGGAGACCAGGACCGGCGCGTGCGCTGCGTGGACGCCGGCCGCAAGTTCCAGGCGCTCGCGCCGGTGGCGCTGGTGGAGCCGGAGGTCGCCGTGTTCCGGCGGGCCGGGTACGGCAAGAGGCGCTCCGGCTGACGTTTCGGCGGCTGGCCGGTAGAGGGGCCGACCGTTCTGCCGGCGTGCTGGCGGTGGCGTCCGATCCGCCGGTGTGCCGCCCGGTTCCGCCCGACTTGTCGGCAACGCGCCGGGAATTGCACCCGTGTGACTCGTGTTACTGGTGTGACTGGAGTTCACTTCTGAGGTTTGCCCCGGTAGCGTCGCCTCCCGTGACACCTTCCGACGGGTCCGGTCGCGGGCGCGTCGTCGTGCCCGCGAGGGCTCGTCGTGCGCTCGTCGTCGGGCTCGTCGCCGCCGGGCTGCTCGTCGCAGACCCGCTGAGCGCCGCGCTCGCGGACCCCGCGCCTTCCCCGCCGTCGGCCGGCGACGTCGCCGACGCGCGTCGCGCGGTCCGGGACGCCGCCGCCTCGGTCGCGCAGATGGAGGTGCGCCTCGCCGAGCTCGCCGCGCAGTCCGACGAGGCCCACGTCGCCGTGCAGCGCGCGGGCGAGGACTACACGCAGGCGCTCGCCACAGCCGACCAGGCGCGCGCCTCCGCGGAGACGGCCCGCACCCGCTCCGCGGGAGCCGATGCCGACGCGGAGGCCGCCCGCCAGGAGCTGATGGCGCTGGCCCGGCAGCTGGCGCGCTCCGGCGGGTCGATCGACTCGCTCCAGGCCCTGCTCTCGTCGGACGGCTTCGCCGACGTCGCGGAGCGCACAGCGCAGCTGTCGCGGCTGACCGGCAAGGCCGACGAGACCGTCCAGAACTACCGCGCGGCGCAGCTGGTCGCCGACACGCTGCGGCTCCACGCCGAGGACGCCGCCACCGCGGCGGCGGCCGCACAGACCGCGGCGCAGGCCGCCCTCGACGCCGCGCAGACCGCCCAGAAGACGGCGGAGGAGCAGGTCGCTGCCGCCTCTGTGGAGCGCGACGGGCTGATCGCACAGCTGGCGGCCGCGCGCCAGACCAGCGCCGAGGTGGAGCGCGCCCGGCAGGACGAGCTCGACCGGCAGCGCCGCGCGCGCGAGGAGGCCGCCGCGCAGGCGGCGCGGCTCGCGCCGCCTGCGACGCCCGCGGGCTCGTCGGGCGGGACCGCGGCGACGAGCCAGCCTGCCGCGTCCCCGACGACGGCGGCCCCGACCCAGCCCGACCAGCCGAGCACCGCCGCCCCGACCACCGCCGCCCCGACGGCCACCGCGTCGCCGTCCCCGACGGCGCCTGCCGCACCGGCACCGAAGTACCCGCTGGGCTCCGGCCTCTCGCGCGGCAGTGCCGACCAGGGCGTCGCGGCGGTCGAGTGGGCCAAGACCCAGCTGGGCAAGCCGTACGTGTGGGGCGCGGCCGGTCCGGACTCCTACGACTGCTCGGGCCTGACGATGATGTCGTGGCGCAACGCCGGGCTGAACATCCCGCGCACGTCGCGCGACCAGTACAAGTACGTGCTGAAGATCCCGTACGAACAGCTGCGGCCCGGTGACCTGGTGTTCTGGACCGACGACGTCAACGACGCCGACGCGATCTACCACGTGGCGATGTGGGCGGGGAACGGCCAGATCATCGAGGCGTCGCAGCCGGGCGTCCCGGTGCGGATCGCCCCGATGCGCTGGTCCAAGACGATGCCGTACGCCGGCCGCCCCTAACCCCCTCACCTCCGCCAACGTCCGAGGAAGTGTGGGGTAGAGCCCCCACTTGCTCGGACGTTGCGGTCAAGGTCCGCGCCACCCTCGGCGCCGCAGTGCACGCTCGATGGCGGCAAAGTGGCGATCGGGCTCGATCCGCAGGCCGAGGCTGGGCACCCGCAGCACGATCTCTCCCGTCACGGCGATCTCGTTGTGGCGGACGGAGTCGTCGAGCCAGCGGTCCACACGGAGGTGCCCGATTCCGTCCACCTCGACCGTGACGCGCTCCCGGTCCCAGCGCACGTCGAGATAGGCGCGGCCCGACGCCGTGCGCACGACGACCTGCCGGCTGGGCTCGGGCAGCCCGCGACTGCGGCACAGCGCGGCGAAGTCCAGCTCGTTCAGCGAACGCACGCCGTCGGCCAGCTCGCCGACGATGGCACGCATCAGCGCCCTGCGCCTGTCCCGGCGAACCGTGTCGACCGCCGCGGCGAGATCCGCGACGGTGGTCAGCCGTTGCTGCACCGGCGTGACAAGCAGCAGGGCCGCCTCGCGATCGGTTCGTGCCCACAGCGCCGCCTGTACCGCGGCCATCGGCACTCGAACGCGGGGCACCGGAACGGCGACGACGTCCTCGTCTCGCCACCGCCGCGTCTCGTGGATCCGCACGCCGCGGGAGGCGGTGAGCGGTCTCGACGACTTCGGGGCAGCCACGTGGATGAGCCCGTCTCCGTCGACGCCGCTCAACCCGCCGGCGAGAAGGGCTGTGAGCCCGCCGAGCGCGGCGGTGCGAGGGCCTGCCGCCGCGCCTCGTGGCGAGCACCCGAGCACGGCCTGCCACCACCCCGCCCGCTCGTCGGCGCCGGGTGGGCCGACGAGCAGCACGTGCGGCCCGGCGCTGCGCCAGCGTTGCCCGACGAGCTCGGCCCGCCGTTGGTCGCGCGTGATCCCCAGCGAGCGCAGCTGGGACGTCGTCAGGAGCCCCTGCTGTGCGTGGGCGGCGCGGGCGACAGCCGCGCGGCGAGCGAGACGAAGCGAGCGGTCACCGGCCATCCGCGCAGCCTGGCGCCGGTCGGGATCGTCGTCGGCCCACCGGTTGGTGGCCTGGGGACGGGACGGCTGTCCACAGGGGCGTGGGGGACCTCGTCGTGCCGGCAACTTCGTTTCCCGCGGCAACGTCCGAGGAAGTGTGGGGTAGAACCCCCACTTCCTCGGACGCTAGCGGAGGCCGGCAGACAACGTCCGAGGAAGTGCGGGGTAGAGGCCCCACTTCCTCGGACGCAACGGGAAAGGGAGGGGGGTCAGTGGGTGAGGTAGCCCGCGTCGATCGCGCGTTGGCGGGACTTCTCGATCTCCGCCTCGGCCTCCGCACGGCCCACCCAGTGGGCGCCCTCCACCGACTTGCCGGGTTCCAGGTCCTTGTAGACCTCGAAGAAGTGCTGGATCTCCAGCCGGTGGAAGTCGGAGATGTCGTCGAGGTCCTGCCGCCAGGCGGCCCGCTGGTCGCCGGTGGGCACGCAGATCACCTTGTCGTCACCGCCGGCCTCGTCCCGCATCCGGAACATCCCCAGTGCGCGGCACCGGATCAGGCAGCCGGGGAAGGTCGGCTCCTCGAGCAGCACCAGCGCGTCGAGCGGGTCGCCGTCCTCACCGAGGGTGCCCTCGACGAACCCGTAGTCGTCCGGGTACCGCGTGGAGGTGAACAGCATCCGGTCGAGCCGGATGCGGCCCGTGGCGTGGTCCACCTCGTACTTGTTGCGCTGCCCCTTGGGGATCTCGATCGTGACGTCGAACTCCACAGCACTCCTCGGCGAACGCAACACGGCGGGACAAGTTTCCAACAGTAGTGTGACGCACCGGCGGCAGGTGGGCCGCCGACCGGCAGTCCGACCGGCAGTCCGACCGGCGTCGCGAGGCAGGTGACCGTGGCCACTCCAGGCAGGGCGGTGGGCACCGCCGTGGTGGTGGTGGCACTCGTCGGCGCCGCGTACCTGACCGCGGACGCCTACGACGTGGTGCCCGGGGGCATCACCCTCGCCCCGGTCCCGGCGGACCCGAACCCGTTCCCCACCGCCCCCGGCGCGAGCGACGCGGCGCAGCCCGCGACGGCCGCGCTGCTGGACCTGGACCCCGAGGCGCCGCTGCCGCTGGCCGGGGCGGTGCAGTCGGCGGTGGACCAGCTGGCGGCCGACCCGCGCCTCGGTCCCACCACGGGCGTCCTCGTCGCCGACCGCCTGACGGGCGAGGTCCTCGCCGGCCACGCGCCCGACGACCCGCGCATCCCCGCCTCGACCGCCAAGCTGCTGACCGCGGCGGCAGCGCTCGCCACCCTCGACCCCGCGGCCACCCTGCCGACGCGGGTGGTCGCCGGCGGCGGCGGCGAGATCGTGCTGGTGGGCGGTGGCGACATGATGCTGTCGGGCACCACGGGCGACCCCTCGGCCGTCGTCGGCCACGCCGGCCTGGGGGACCTGGCCGCGCAGGTGGCCAAGGGGCTGGCCCTGCGCGGCACCACAACCGTGCGGCTGCGCTTCGACGACACGCTCTTCACGGGCCCGACGACGAACGCCGGCTGGGCCGCCTCGGACCTCAACCTCGGCTTCGTCTCGCCGATCACGTCCCTGGCCGTCGACCTCGGCCGCAGCAGCGACGCGACGTATGCGCCCGCGTTCACGGACCCGGCCCTCGCCGCGGCGAAGGACTTCGCGGTGCGCCTGGGCGAGGCGGGCATCACGGTGGACGGCGGCCCGACGAGGGCCACGGCGGACCCCGGCGCGCAGGTGCTGGGCGAGGTCCGCTCGGCGCCCCTCGGCGACGTCATCGCCTACGACCTCGCGGTCTCGGACAACACGGTGGCCGAGATCCTGTCCCGCCTCGTCGCGATCGAGGAGGGCCTGCCGGCGAGCTTCCAGGGTGGCACGCAGGCGGTGCTCCACGCCGTGGGGGTGCTGGGCGTGGACACGAGCGGCGCGCGCCTGGCCGATGCGTCCGGCCTGGCCGACGGCTCGGCGATCGCACCACGCACGCTGGTGGCGGTGCTCGCGGCCGCGACCGACGGGGCGCACCCGCGGCTGCGGGCCCTGGCGACCGGCATCCCGATCGCCGGCCTGACCGGCACGCTGGCCGACCGTTACACGGACAGCCCGGCGCGCGGCGAGGTGCGCGCCAAGACCGGCAGCCTCACCGGCGTCACCGCGCTGGCCGGCACCGTGGTGACGGCCGACGGCCGCCAGCTGCTCTTCGCGGTGCTCGCGGACGCGACCCCGCCGGGCGGCCAGCTGGCGCCCCGCGCGGCCGTCGACGACTTCGTCTCGGGCCTGGCCTCCTGCGGTTGCCGGTGAGCGCGCCTGCACGGCGGCTCGCGGGCTCGGGCGCGCCCGCCCGGCAGCCCGCGGCGGCAGGCGCGCCCGCCCGCGCGCGCCGCGGGTTACGGTGACGGGCATGACGGACGACGACGCGCGCGGGCCGGTCGACTGGCCGCTCGCGGCGAGCGTCGCCGGGCGGCTCTCCCCGCCGGGACCCCGGGCCGAGCGCGCCGAGCTGGTGGAGCTCGTCGGGCAGCTGCGGGCCGGGGCGGCGCGCGCCGCCGACGAGGTGGCCACGGTCACCGGGCTGCACCCGGCGCCGGGTGTCGCCCCGGCACCCGTGCTCGTCGTCGACCGTCCCGGCTGGGCGCGGGCGAACACGAGGTCGCTGGCGCTCCTGACGTCGTCGGTCGCCGCGAAGGCGCGTCCCTCGGCCGCGTCCCGCGCGGCGGCGGCGGTCCAGGTGGGCGGCGTGCTCGCGCTGGTCTCCAGCAAGGTGCTCGGTCAGTTCGACCCGTTCACGGGGCGGCTGCTGCTCGTCGCGCCGAACGTGCTCGAGGTGGAGCGCCGGCTGGACGTCGACTCCGCGGACTTCCGCCTGTGGGTGGCGCTGCACGAGCAGACGCACGCGCTGCAGTTCGCCGCCGCGCCGTGGCTCGTCGGGCACCTGCGCGGGCGCATCGAGCAGCTGCTCGAGGGCGTCGGCCCGGACGCGGTGTTCGGCACGCGGGACCTGGGCTCGCTCGTCGGCGCGGTGACCCGGGCCCTGTCCGGCGAGGACGACGCGGGCCTGCTCTCGTTGCTGGAGCCGGAGCAGCGGCGCATGTTCGACGAGGTCGGCGCGGTGATGTCGCTCCTGGAGGGCCACGCCGACGTGACCATGGACCAGGTGGGTCCGGGCGTGGTGCCCTCGGTGGCGACCATCCGCAGGCGGTTCGACGCGCGGCGCGCGGCGGGGCTGGCCGCCAAGGGCCCGGCGGCGCTGGTTCGCCGGCTGCTCGGCATGGACCTCAAGATGGCCCAGTACCGCGACGGCGCCGCCTTCGTGCGCGCCGTGCGCGAGCGCGTGGGCCCGGACGGCTTCAACGCCGTCTGGTCGTCGGCACAGACGCTGCCGACGCCGGCCGAGGTGGCCGACCCGGCCGCCTGGGTGGCCCGCGTCCGCCCGTGACCGGGCCCCACCCCGCCGTCGCGGCCGTGCGGCTGGCCCTCCGCGCCGCGCTGCACGACGAGCCGCGGGGGGCGCTGGTGCTCGTCGCGTGCTCGGGCGGGCCGGACTCGCTGGCGCTGGCGGCGGGCGTCGCCTTCGAGGCGCCCCGCGCGGGGCTGCGGGCCGGTGCCGTCGTCGTCGACCACGGCCTGCAGCCCGGGTCCGACGAGGTCGCGGCGGCAGCCGCGGCGGCGTGCCGCACGCTGGGTCTCGACCCCGTGGTGGTGCGCACGGTGCTCGTCGTCGGCCCCGGCGGGCCGGAGGCGGCGGCGCGGGACGCCCGGTACGCCGCGTTGGCGGCGGCCGCGGCGCGGCTCGGGGCCGGCGCGGTGCTGCTGGGCCACACGCGCGACGACCAGGCCGAGTCGGTGCTGCTGGGGTTGGCGCGGGGGTCCGGCGCGCGGTCGCTGGCGGGGATGGCGCCCTCTCGCGGGGTGTTCCGCCGCCCGCTGCTGGGCATGCCGCGCGAGGTCACGCTCGCGGCGTGCGCGGCGCAGGGGCTCGAGCCCTGGCAGGACCCGACCAACGCGGCCGGCCCCGGGTCGCCGCTGCGCAGCCGCGTGCGCGGCGAGGTGCTACCGGTGCTGGAGGAGGTGCTGGGCCCCGGCGTCCCGGCGGCGCTCGCCCGCACCGCCGACCTGCTGCGCGAGCAGGCGGATGCCCTCGACGAGCTCGCGGCCGACCTGCTGTCGCGCGCCGCCGCCCCGCCATCTGCGGCCTCTGCCGCGCCCGCCTCCGCCGGTTCCCCTCCTCCAACGTCCGAGGAAGTGGGGCCTCTACCCCACACTTCCTCGGACGTTGGCGGGGTGGCTGTTGTTGCGTCCGAGGAAGTGGGGCCTCTACCCCACACTTCCTCGGACGTTGGCGGGGGGCTCGATGTCGGGGTGCTCGCGGCGGCGCCGGCGGGCCTGCGGCGGGTGGCGCTGCACCGGGCCGCGCTGGAGGCAGGTGCCGCCCCCGGAGCGCTGACGCGCGAGCACGTGCTCGCCCTCGACGCGCTCGTCGTCGGGTGGCACGGCCAGGGGCCGGTGGCGCTCCCGGGCCGGGCGGAGGGACGGCGGCGGTGTGGCAGGCTCTACCTGGGCCCGGCACCGGAGGGCGGCCAGGGGCCGCGGGGCGGGCCACCGACGACGTGACAGGAGTGGGCGTGGACGCCGCTGACATGGGCCAGGACCTCGAACGCGTGCTGTTCACCCAGCAGGAGCTGCACGCCCGGCTGGACGAGATCGCCGCGCGGATCGACGCCGACTACGCCGGCCGCGAGCTGCTGCTGGTGGGGGTGCTCAAGGGCGCGGTCATGGTGATGGCGGACCTCGCACGCCGGCTGCACACGCCGGTGCAGATGGACTGGATGGCGGTCTCGTCGTACGGCTCGGGGACCAAGTCGTCCGGCGTGGTGCGGATCCTCAAGGACCTGGACGCCGACCTGACCGGCCGGCACGTGCTCATCGTCGAGGACATCGTCGACTCCGGCCTGACGCTGTCGTGGCTGCTGTCCAACCTGCGGAGCCGGGGCCCGGCGACCGTCGAGATCGCGACGATGCTGCGCAAGCCCGAGGCCTCCAAGGTGGAGGTGCCGGTGAAGTACGTCGGGTTCGACATCCCGCCGGAGTTCGTCGTCGGCTACGGCCTGGACTTCGCGGAGAAGTACCGGAACCTGCCGTTCGTCGGGACGCTCGCGCCGCACGTCTACGCCGGCTGAGGCGGCGGACCGTCGCCGACGCCCGGCCTGGGCGGCGGCCCGGGGCGGTCTGTGCCCTCGGCGAACACCCAGGGTGGTGCCGGGAACAGCAATTACCATCGAGGCCAGCATCCGCCAAGAGAAGGACTGAGGGGCTCGGCCCCGATCGCCGATGAACGTCAAGCGCCTGACCCGTGGACCCGTCCTCTGGGTGATGATCGCCGTCGTGCTGATCGCCCTGGCGTTCAGCACGCTGCGCGTGGCCTCCACGCAGCGCATCGACACGTCCGACGGTCTGGCGCTGCTCGCGGGCAAGACCGTGGAGCAGGTGCGCATCACGGAGGGCGTGCAGCGCGTCGACATGACGCTGTCGACGCCGTTCACCAAGGACGGGCACGACTACGGCACCCAGGTGCAGTTCTTCTACGTCACCCCGCAGGGGGCGGACGTGGTGGCCGCGGTCACGGCATCCGACCCGCCGAAGGGCTTCAACTCCGACGTGCCGCAGCAGTCGTGGTGGGCCAGCCTGCTCGGCCTGCTGCTGCCGTTCATCATCATCCTGGGCCTGTTCTGGTTCCTCATGTCGAACATGCAGGGCGGCGGGAACCGCGTGATGAGCTTCGGCAAGTCGCGCGCCAAGCTGGTGAGCAAGGAGCAGCCGCAGGTGACGTTCGCGGACGTCGCCGGGGTCGACGAGGCCGTCGAGGAGCTCCAGGAGATCAAGGAGTTCCTGTCGGAGCCGGCCAAGTTCCAGGCGGTGGGCGCCAAGATCCCCAAGGGTGTGCTGCTGTACGGTCCGCCCGGCACAGGCAAGACGCTGCTGGCCCGCGCCGTCGCGGGTGAGGCGGGCGTGCCGTTCTACTCGATCTCCGGCTCGGACTTCGTCGAGATGTTCGTCGGCGTGGGCGCCAGCCGCGTCCGCGACCTGTTCGACCAGGCGAAGCAGAACGCGCCGTCGATCATCTTCGTCGACGAGATCGACGCGGTCGGCCGACACCGCGGGGCGGGCCTCGGCGGCGGGCACGACGAGCGCGAGCAGACGCTCAACCAGATGCTCGTCGAGATGGACGGCTTCGACGTCAAGACCAACGTCATCATGATCGCCGCGACCAACCGGCCGGACATCCTCGACCCGGCGCTGCTGCGGCCCGGCCGGTTCGACCGCCAGGTGGCGGTCGACCCGCCCGACCTCAGGGGCCGCGAGCACATCCTCGCCGTCCACGCCAAGGGCAAGCCGATGGCGCCGCAGGTCGACCTGACCGCCGTCGCCCGGCGCACGCCCGGCTTCACCGGCGCCGACCTGGCGAACGTCCTCAACGAGGCAGCGCTGCTCACCGCGCGCACCAACGGCCGGATCATCGACGACAAGATGCTCGACGAGGCGATCGACCGCGTGGTCGCCGGCCCGCAGAAGCGCACGCGGGTGATGAGCGACAAGGACAAGAAGATGACCGCCTACCACGAGGGCGGGCACGCCCTGGTCGCGGCGGCGCTGCGCAACACCGACCCGGTGACCAAGGTGACGATCCTGCCGCGCGGCCGGGCCCTCGGCTACACGATGGTGATGCCGCTCGAGGACAAGTACTCGGTGACACGCAACGAGCTGCTCGACCAGCTCGCCTACGCGATGGGCGGGCGCGTCGCCGAGGAGCTCGTCTTCCACGACCCGACGAGCGGCGCGAGCAACGACATCGAGAAGGCCACCGCGACCGCCCGCAAGATGGTGACCCAGTTCGGCATGAGCGCCACGCTCGGCGCGGTCAAGCTCGGTCAGGAGTCGTCCGAGGTGTTCCTCGGCCGCGACGTCGGCCACCAGCGCGACTACTCCGAGGAGGTCGCCGCCGCGATCGACGTCGAGGTCCGTGCGCTCGTCGAGACCGCGCACGACGAGGCGTGGGAGGTCCTGACGGAGAACCGCGACGTGCTGGACCGGCTGGTGCTCGAGCTGCTGGAGAAGGAGTCGCTCAATGCCGAGGAGCTGGCGGGCATCTTCGCCGACGTGCGCAAGCGCCCCGAGCGAGACGTGTGGCTGTCCGGCGAGGAGCGAGCGATCGGAGCGGGACCCGTGCTGACGGCGGCCGAGGTGGCGAAGCAGAACGGCACGCACGTCGACGCGGCCACGGACGGCCGCGCAGCCGACCCGGCACGGCCGGTGTGACGTGGCGAGGACGAACGAGGAGCCGGTCTCGGTCATCGGCCCGCTGACCACCGACGGCCGCGCCGTGCGGCCGTACGACCAGCCCCGCGCCGAGGCGGCGGTCCGCGAGCTGCTCATCGCCGTCGGCGAGGACCCCGATCGCGCGGGGCTGCGCGAGACGCCGGCCCGCGTGGCCCGCGCCTACCGCGAGATCTTCGCCGGCCTGTTCATGGACCCGACGGACGTCCTGACCACGACCTTCGACATCGGCCACCAGGAGATGGTGCTGGTGCGCGACATCGAGGTGTACTCGACGTGCGAGCACCACCTGGTCCCGTTCCACGGGGTGGCGCACGTGGGCTACATCCCCGGCGCGGACGGCAGGATCACCGGCCTGTCGAAGCTGGCGCGGCTGGTGGACGTGTACGCCCGCCGCCCGCAGGTGCAGGAGCGGCTGACCAGCCAGATCGCCGACGCGATGGTGGAGATCCTCAAGCCGGGCGGCGTGATCGTGGTGGTCGAGTGCGAGCACCTGTGCATGTCGATGCGTGGGGTGCGCAAGCCCGGTTCGCGCACCGTCACCTCGGCCGTCCGGGGCCAGATGCGCGACGCCGTGACCCGCGCGGAGGCCATGGGCCTGGTGCTGGGTCGCTGACGGGCCACTGACATGGGCGGCGCCGGGCCGGTGGGGCTGACGCACCTCGGAGACGGGGTGCGGGCCCTGGTGATGGGCGTGGTCAACGTCACGCCCGACTCCTTCTCCGACGGCGGGCGCTGGTTCGCCCCCGACGCGGCGGTGGCCCACGGGCTGGAGCTACTGGACCAGGGCGCGGACCTGCTGGACGTGGGTGGGGAGTCGACGCGCCCGGGCGCGCGGCGCGTCCCGGTGGACGACGAGCTGGACCGGGTGCTGCCGGTGATCCGGGCGCTCGCGGCCCGCGGCGCGGCGGTCAGCGTGGACACCACGCGCGCGGTGGTGGCCCGGCGGGCGCTCGACGCGGGCGCGGTGCTGGTCAACGACGTCTCGGGCGGGCTGGCCGACGAGGAGATGTACGCGGTGGTGGCGGGGGCCGGGGTCGCCTACGTGGCGATGCACTGGCGAGGCCATGCCGACGTGATGGACGCGAACGACGTGTACGGCGACGTGGTGGCGGACGTGCGGCGGGAGCTGGGCGAGCGGGTGGCTGCGATGCGGGCCGCGGGAATCCGCGACGAGCAGGTGGTGCTGGACCCGGGTCTGGGGTTCGCCAAGTCCGGCGCGAGCAACTGGCCGCTGCTGGCGCGGTTGCCGCAGCTGGTGGCCGACGGCTTCCCCGTGCTCGTCGGCGCCAGCCGCAAGCGGTTCCTCGGCCACCTGCTGGCCGGGCCGGACGACGAGCCGGTGCCGCCGCTGGTGCGCGACGACGCGACGCACGCCACCAGCACGCTGGTGGCCGCGGCCGGCGCGTGGGCGGTGCGCGTGCACGACGTGCGCGGTTCGGCCCATGCCGTGCGGGTCGCCGCGGCGTGGCGCGGCGCAGGCGGCAGGATCTGCGACGAGGGG
>Ga0255338_1003749_pt1 | contig 17392 bp, 9 predicted proteins | sample MeOH1_35cm_T4_19_FD_203715 | JGI IMG/M metagenome (GOLD analysis project Ga0255338, IMG submission 203715) | Sandy soil microbial communities from University of British Columbia, Vancouver, Canada - MeOH1_35cm_T4_195 | ecosystem: Engineered > Artificial ecosystem > Sand microcosm > Unclassified ...
ACGGTGGCGACGGGTGCCGCGCCGATTCTGCGCGTGCGCGACCTGGTTACGCGCTTCGACGTGCCGGGCGGCCTGTTCGGCCGCGTCACGCGCCGCGTGCACGCGGTGGAGCAGGTCAGCTTCGACCTGTATCCCGGCGAGACGCTGGCGCTGGTGGGTGAGTCCGGCTGCGGCAAGTCCACCACGGGCCGCTCGCTGCTGCGGCTGGTGGACGCGCAGAGCGGCACCATCGAGTTCGCCGGCCAGAACATCAGCCAGATGCAGGGCCCGGCGCTCCAGGCGCTGCGCCGCAATATCCAGTTCATCTTCCAGGACCCGTTTGCCTCGCTGGACCCGCGCGTGCCGGTGGGCTACTCGATCATGGAGCCGCTGCTGGTGCACAAGGTGGCCAGCGGGCGCGAAGCCGAAGCCCGCGTGGCGTGGCTGCTGGAGAAAGTGGGCCTCACGCCGGCGCATGCGTCGCGCTATCCGCACGAGTTCTCGGGCGGCCAGCGCCAGCGCATCTGCATTGCGCGCGCGCTGGCGCTGAACCCGAAGGTGGTGGTGGCCGACGAATCGGTGTCTGCGCTGGATGTGTCGATCCAGGCGCAGATCGTGAACCTGATGCTCGACCTCCAGCGCGAGCTGGGCGTGGCCTTCCTGTTCATCTCGCACGACATGGCCGTGGTGGAGCGCGTGAGCCATCGCGTGGCCGTGATGTACCTGGGCCAGATCGTCGAGATCGGCCCGCGCCGCGCGATCTTCGAGAATCCGCAGCATCCGTATACCAAGAAGCTGATGTCGGCCGTGCCGATCGCCGATCCTGCCCGGCGGCACCTGAAGCGCGAGCCGTTGTCCGATGAAATCCCCAGCCCGATCCGCGCGATTGGCGACGAGCCGGTGGTGCAGCCACTGGTGGCCGTGGCCGGCGGCGGCGCGCACGGGCACTACGTTGCCCGGCATCCGGTCGGCGGCGCTTATTGAAGTCCAGAAACACGCAGTACTGATATTTCCAACAGGAGAAGAGCAGATGTCTACCCGTATGGTTTCACCGCGCCTGATGGCGGGCGCTGTTGCGATTGGCGCGCTGGGCATGCTGGGCGCCACCCCCGCGTTCGCGGCCAAGGATGCCGTGATGGCCGTGTATTCCACGTTCACCACGCTCGATCCGTATGACGCCAACGACACGCTGTCGCAGGCGGCGGCCAAGTCGTTCTACCAGGGCCTGTTCGGCTTCGACAAGGATCTGAAGCTGGTCAACGTGCTGGCCGAGAGCTACGACGTGAGCAAGGACGGCCTGGTCTACACGATCAAGCTCAAGCGCGGTGTCAAGTTCCACGACGGCACCACGTTCGATGCCGCGGCCGTCAAGGCCAACCTGGACCGCGTGACCGATCCGGCCAACAAGCTCAAGCGCTACACGCTGTTCAACCGCGTGGCCAAGACCGACGTGGTGGACCCGAACACGGTCAGGATCACGCTGAAGGAGCAGTTCTCGCCGTTCATCAACGTGCTGGCGCATCCGTCCTCGGTGATGATCAGCCCCGCCGCGCTGAAGAAGTACGGCAAGGAGATCGCGTTCCACCCGGTGGGCACCGGCCCGTTCGAGTTCGTCGAGTGGAAGCAGACCGACTACCTGAAGGGCAAGAAGTTCGCGGGTTTCTGGAAGACCGGCTACCCGAAGATCGACACCATCACGTGGAAGCCGGTGGTGGACAACAACACGCGTTCGGCCGTGATGCAGACCGGCGAGGCCGACTTCGCGTTCAGCATTCCGTTCGAGCAGGCCGCCGTGCTGAAGGCCAGCCCGAAGGTGGACCTGATCGACGCGCCGTCGATCATCCAGCGCTATGTGTCGTTCAACACCCAGGTGAAGCCGTTCAACGACCCGAAGGTGCGCCAGGCCATCAACTACGCGATCAACAAGGACGCGCTGGCCAAGGTGGCGTTTGCCGGCTACGCGGTGCCGGCGCAGGGCGTGGTGCCGCCGGGCGTGGACTTTGCCGAGAAGCTGGGCCCCTGGCCGTATGACCCGGCCAAGGCACGGGAGCTGCTGAAGGAAGCCGGCTACCCGAACGGGTTCGAGACCACGCTGTGGTCGGCCTACAACCACACCACGGCCCAGAAGGTGATCCAGTTCGTGCAGCAGCAGTTGCAGCAGGTGGGTATCAAGGCGCAGGTGCAGGCGCTGGAAGCCGGCCAGCGCGTGGAGCGCGTGGAAAGCGTGCAGAAGCCCGAGGATGCCGGTGTGCGTCTGTACTACGTGGGCTGGTCGTCGTCGACCGGCGAGTCGGACTGGGCGCTGCGTCCGCTGCTGGCTTCGGAATCGATGCCGCCGAAGCTGCTGAACACCGCGTACTACAAGAACGACCAGGTCGATGCGGACATCGCCGGCGCGCTGCGCACGACGGACCGCGCCGAGAAGGCCAAGCTGTACAAGGATGCCCAGGAACGTATCTGGAAGGATGCACCGTGGGCCTTCCTGGTCACGGAGAAGGTGCTGTTCGCCCGTTCCAAGCGCCTGACCGGCGCCTATGTGATGCCTGACGGCTCGTTCAACTTCGACGAAATCGATATCAAGCAGTAAGAGTGTTTACTCCCCTCTCCCCCAACCCCTCTCCCGCTTGCGGGAGAGGGGAGCAAACACCGCGGTCTTTATTTCCTGGTAGCCAGATGCTGAATTACTTCCTCAAACGATTCCTGGGCGTGATCCCGACACTGCTGCTCGTGGCAGTGCTGGTGTTCCTGTTCGTCCACATGCTGCCCGGCGATCCGGCGCGGCTGGCCGCCGGCCCTGAGGCCGACGTCGCCACCGTGGAGCTGGTGCGCAAGGACCTGGGCCTGGATCGCCCGATGCCCGAGCAGTTCGTGCGCTTCTTCTCCAACGCGCTGCAGGGGGAGTTCGGCGCCTCGCTGCGCACCAAACGCCCGGTATCCGAGGAAATCGGTGAACGCTTCCTGCCCACGCTCTACCTGACGCTCACGTCGATGGTCTGGGCCGTGATCTTCGGCATGGCCATCGGCATCGGCTCCGCCGTCTGGCGCAACAAGTGGCCGGACCGCCTGGGCATGACGCTGGCCGTCTCGGGCATCTCGTTCCCGGCGTTCGCGCTGGGCATGCTGCTGATGGAAGTGTTCTCCGTGCAACTGGGCTGGCTGCCGTCCATCGGCGCCGACAGCTGGCGCCACTACATCCTGCCCTCGCTGACGCTGGGCGCCGCCGTGGCCGCCGTGATGGCCCGCTTCACGCGCGCGTCGTTCATCGAGGTGCTGCAGGAGGATTTCGTGCGCACGGCCCGCGCCAAGGGCGTGCGTGAAACCGTGGTGGTCATCAAGCACACGCTGCGCAACGCGATGATTCCCGTGGTGACGATGATGGGCCTGCAGTTCGGCTTCCTGCTGGGCGGCTCCATCCTCGTGGAGAAGGTGTTCAACTGGCCCGGCCTGGGCCGCCTGCTGGTGGACGCCGTGGAAATGCGCGACTACCCCGTCATCCAGGCCGAGGTGCTGCTGTTCTCGCTCGAATTCATCCTGATCAACCTGGTGGTGGACATGCTCTACACCGTGATCAATCCCACCATCCGCTACAAGTAAGAGGCCGCCATGACTGAGCTATCCACGCCCGCCGCGGCAGCATCCCCCAACATCGCGCCCGAGGCCCTGCGCACGCCTTGGACCGAGTTCTGGCGCAAGTTCAAGAAGCAACACATGGCCCTGGTGGCCGGCGCGTTCGTGCTGATGCTGGTGGTGATCGCGGTGCTGGCGCCGCACATCGTGCCGTACGACCCCGAGAACTTCTTCGACTATGACGCGTTGAACACGGGGCCGTCCGCCACGCACTGGATGGGCGTGGACTCGCTGGGCCGCGACATCTTCAGCCGCATCCTGGCCGGCACGCGCATCTCGCTGGCCGCCGGCTTCTTCTCGGTCATCATCGGCGCCGTCATCGGCACGGTGCTGGGCCTGCTGGCCGGCTACTACGAGGGCTGGTGGGACCGCGTCGTGACGCGGCTGTCGGACGTGCTGTTCGCGTTCCCCGGCATCCTGCTGGCCATCGGCATCGTCGCCATCCTCGGCAACGGCATGACCAACGTGATCTTCGCGGTGGCCGTCTTCAGCATTCCGGCGTTCGCGCGGCTGGTGCGCGGCAACACGCTGATGCTCAAGGGGCTGACCTACGTGGAGGCGGCCAGGAGCATCGGCGCCTCGGACTGGACCATCCTGATGCGGCACATCCTGCCGGGCACGGTGTCGTCCATCGTGGTGTATTTCTCGATGCGGATCGGCACCTCGATCATCACGGCCGCCGGGCTGTCGTTCCTGGGGCTCGGCGCGCAGCCGCCCACGCCCGAGTGGGGCGCGATGCTCAACGAGGCCCGCGCCGACATGGTCACCGCGCCGCACGTGGCGATCTTCCCGAGCCTGGCCATCTTCCTGACCGTGCTGGCGTTCAACCTGCTCGGCGACGGATTGCGCGACGCGCTCGATCCGAAGATCGACCGCCTCTGAGCCCCGCATGACAGCCATCGCTCCGGGTGCGCCGGTGGTCGGCGACCTGCCCGCCGGCCCGCGCAACGCCATTACCGACGTGGCCGGCGTGACCGTGGGCCACCACACGCTGGACGCCGGTGCCTGCCAGACCGGCGTGACGGTGATCCGGCCGCACGGCGGCAACGTCTATGCGGACAAGGTTCCCGCGGCGGTCACGGTGCTCAATGGCTTCGGCAAGAGCATCGGGCTCGTGCAGGTGGAGGAACTTGGCGTCATCGAGACACCCATCGCCCTGACCAACACGTTCGGTGTGGGCACGCTGGCGCAGGCGCAGATCCGCGCGGCGATTGCCGACAATCCAGAGATCGGCCGGCAGTGGCCGACGGTCAACCCGCTCGTCTTCGAATGCAATGACGGCTTCCTGAACGACATCCAGGCGATGGCGGTACAGGAGTCGCACTATGCCGAGGCATTGGCCGCCGCCGGTGCCGAGGTGGCGCAGGGCGCGGTGGGCGCGGGGCGGGGCATGTCGTCGTTCGGCGTGAAGGGCGGCATCGGCACGGCGTCGCGCGTGGCGGGCGGCTACACCGTTGGCGCGCTGGTACTGTCGAACTTCGGCACGCCCGAGTCGCTGATCTACGCGGGGCGCGCCATCGGCGCGCAACTGGCCGCGCGCCTGCGCCAGGATGCCGCGCCAGAGAAGGGGTCGATCATCATGATCGTCGCCACCGACGCGCCGCTCGACGCCCGGCAACTGCGGCGGCTCTCGCTGCGCGCCGGCGCGGGGCTGGCGCGTACCGGCTCCGTGTTCGGCCACGGCTCCGGCGACATCGCGCTGGCGTTCTCCACGGCCTGCACGGTGCCCCATCTGGCCGATGCGCCGATGCCTGCCATGGCGATGCTGCACGAATCGCGGCTCGATCCGCTGTTCCGCGCGGCCGCCGACAGTGTGGAGCAGGCCATCGTTCACGCGCTCTGGCATGCGCAGGCGGTCACCGGCCGCGATGGCCATCACCGCGCTGCCCTGCGCGAACTGCTACCCGACCTGACATGAAGATCCTGATTTCCACCGATATCGAAGGCGTGGCCGGCGTATTCCACGTCGAGCAGACGCGCGCCGGCAATGGCGAGTACGAGCGCGCCCGCGCCTGGATGACGGCCGAGGCCAATGCGGCGGTGCAGGGCGCATTCGCGGGTGGGGCCACCGAGGTGCTGGTCAATGACTCGCATGGCGGCTTCCGGAACCTGTTGCCGGACCAGATCGATCCGCGCGCGCAACTGGTGCTCGGCAAGCCGCGCTACCTGAGCATGATGGCCGGCGTGGAGCAGGATTGCGACGGCGTGTTCATGATCGGCTATCACAGTCGCGCGCAGGGGCGCGGGGTGCTGGCGCATACCATCAACAGCAGCGCCTTCGCGCGGGTCTGGTTCAACGGGCTGGAACTGGGCGAGGCCGGCATTTATGCCGCGCTGGCCGGCGAATTCGACGTGCCCGTGCTGCTGGCCAGCGGCGACGACGTGTTCATTGCCGAAACCCGGCCGCTGATGCCGTGGGTGCGCTACGTGCAGACCAAGACCGCGGGCGGGCAGGGCAGCGGCATCACGCTGTCGCCGGCCGCCGCGCGCGAGGCTATCGCCAGCGCCGCCGAGTCCGTGACGCGCAACGCGATCGCGCGGCCCGAGGCGCGCTGCCTGGAACTGGCCGGGCCGGTGAACTGCCGGCTGCAGACGCTCACCTCCGCGCATGCCGACCTGTTCTGCCAGTGGCCCGCTTTCGAGCGCGTGGATGGCGTCACGCTGACGTTCACGGCGCCCACGGTGCAGGCCGCCGTGCGCATGCTCAACTGCTGCTCGGCCATGGCGTTCATGCTGAAGTAGTGCCGGGGGAGGTGGTTGGCGGCGATTGGATGCGACAATGGCGCCCGATTCCTCACTCGCCACATCCATGACGCACGCCACGCACGGGGGCTGGGTTCCCGTTCGCAAGGATTTTGTCGATCCGGCCACCACGCGCTGCCATGCGCGCGGCGCCAAGGGCGGCCGTCACCACGGTTTTCCCGAGGGGCACGCCTATATCCTGCGCGGCCCGGACGGCCACGAGTATCCGTTCGGCGCCGACTGCGCGCGCGCCGTGCTGGCCGATCCCGCGTGGCTGGATCGCGTGCCCGACTACACCGAGCGCGATGCCGTGCCGCGCCTGCCCGATTTTTCAGACTTGTCCGATCTGGCCGATGGTGGCGCGCCGCGCCGCCACCGCAAGCCCACGGCTGCCGAACTGGAGCTGGCGCGCCGCAACGCCGCCACCCGGTACGTGGTGCTGCGCATGGAGAAGGTGGCGGCCGTGCCGCGCGTGCAGCCCACGGTGCGGTTTCCCGCGCTGGAAGACCTGTACCGGCAGATCGCGGGCGGCGGCCAGTTGACGGCTGCCCAGGTGCAGCGGGTACTGGCGATCGAGCGCGGCGCCGCCACGCCGGCCAAGCTCAAGAGCCTGAACCTGCTCGATGTCTACACCGCGCACGTCAAGCTCGAACGCCTGATCGCGGCATCCAACAACCTCGACAACATCCGCTTCCTGCGCAGCCTGCATGACTGGCTGGCGCGGCACCTGGTGCTGTCGGCCGCGCAGATCGACGCGGCCGGCATCGTCATGCATCCCCATGCATTCCGCTCAGCCTGGCCCCAAGCGGGCGGCGACGGCGAGTTGTTCTGATTGTCCTGATTGTTCAGACATTGTTGCGAAGGCAAATCCCACGATCGAGGGGGTCGGGCCCCTCGTCGGTAGGGCGTCCTCGCGCGATGTCCGAGCAGCGTTCGGAACGATCGCAATCCTGCTTATCGTGGGATAACGGCATCTTCCGCCAGGATCTTTAGGGGGGTGCCCCCGCAAACCGCGGCACGCCGCGCCTCGCCGCGATGTGCCGCAACCCCGCCAGTATTCCAGCGCAATTAGCCGTGCTTATTTCTCCCTTCAAAAAATCTGAAATCACCTCGGACGTCAGCGTTGCGGCGCGCTGACGATCCGTGGTTTTTTCGCCGATCTGGCATTTGAGCCAAATCAGGCATTTGATATCTTTCGGCCCCGTAGAGTGCGTGATAAGCAACAATGCCGCGCAAACAAGAAAGAAGGGAGTGGGTCGTTGTATCGAGTACGGGGGTTTTCAGCCCGGCCGCGCGGGCGTGCGGCCGGGGGTATCGCGGGCCTGAGCCTGCTTGCACTGGCGGCGCAATGCCTGGCGGCAGGCGTGGTGCCGGACGGGGGCACCAGCACCACGGCCGTGACGGGCGCCGACGGGCGCATCACGGTTGGCGTGGCCGGCGCCGTGGGCGGCGTCTCCACGAATACCTATCGCGAGTTCAATGTGCCGCGCGCCGGGGTCGATCTCGACAACGCGGCGGCGCGTGCCCGCACCATCCTGAACCAGGTCACCGGCACCAATCCGTCGCTGCTGGAAGGCCAGCTGAGCGTGCTGGGGCCGCGCGCCAACGTGGTGATCGCCAATCCCAACGGCATCAGCGTGAACGGCATGGTGGTGCGGAACATGGGCAACCTGGCGCTGACCACGGGCCAGGTCACGTTCAACGATTTCACGGTCAACGGCCAGTTGCAGCGCAACCTGGTACTGAACACCAGCCAGGGCGCCATCGACATCGGGCCCGGCGGCTTGTCCGGCACCCTGCTGAACCTGGAGTTGATCGCCAAGCAACTGCGCATCGGCGGCAAGGTCGAGAACCTCTACGCCGATGCCAGCTCGCGCCTGCGTGCCGTGGTGGGCAACAGCCATGCCGAGATCGACGCCAGCGTGTCGCCCACCGACAACCTGACGCCCTGGATTGCCTACACCGCGCCGGCAGCCACCCCGGCGGGCGGCATCGCGCTGGATATCACGGCGGCCGGCAGCCTGATGGCCGGACGCATCGAACTGATGGTGACCGACCAGGGCGCGGGGGTACGCCATGCCGGCACCGCCTACGCCACGGCGGGCGATTTCGTCGTATCGGGCTCGGGCGACCTGCGGCTGGCATCGGGCCGCATCCAGGCCCATCGCGATGTGCTGGTCGCCACCAGCGGCCTGCGCGGCACGGGCCGCGTGGAGGCGGGGCAGGGTGCCTTCGTCGACGCGGATCAGGTGGAACTGGCTGGGGCCGTCATTGACGGCGTGGCCGGCCTCTCGCTACGCGCGGGCGACGTGGCGTTGCAGGACACCATGCTCAAGTCGTCGGGCGGCGCTGTCGCCATCGACACCCGTGGCGGCTTTACCCTGCGCGACAGCGACATCCTCGCGGCGACGGACATCGCCCTGCATGGCAATACCATCGCCCTGAACTCGGCGGCGCGGCAATCGACGGTGGTGGCCAACGGCGGCGTGCTGGTGCAGGCCGATGCCGACATGGTCAACGCGGGGGCGCTGGTGCAGGGCCAGAAGCGCATCCAGGGCGCGGCGGCATCGGCCGGGGCGGTGACGGTGCTGACGGGCGGCTCGCTGCGCAACGAATCCACGCCCGATGCGCTGGCCATCCTGTTCGGCGGCAATGACGACGTGGTGGTGCGCGCGGGCGGCGATGTCATCAACCGCCATGCGCGGATGCTCTCCAACGCCCGGCTCGACGTCTCGGCCACCGGCGACCTGATCAACGAGACCACCAAGGCGGCGAGCGCCAACGGCGCGCAGCCGGTCATCGGCTCGGCCTCCGGCCGGCGCTGGCTGGTGCTCTCGAAGCGCGGCAGCACCTTCGATATCGACTACGGCACGGTGGACCGGCCCGGCCAGACCGCCTATCTGCTCTCCGAGACCGGCACCACGCTGAGCGGCCGAAACGTCATCAACACCGGCAGCGACATCTACGCCAACAACGGGTCGATCGTCATCCGCGCTGCCGACACGTTCCGCACCGAGGGCGTGAGCAGTGGCGCGGCGCACTTCTCGCGCACCTGCATGATCGTGTGCCGCACGTCGGCGTCTTCCACCACCACGGTCAGCGGCGGCCTGCTGTCCGCCGGGGGCGATATCGACATCACCGCCGGCAGGGTGGCCGAGAACATCGGTGGCCGCGTGCTGGCCGTGGGCGACCTTTCCGTCAATGCGCCGGTCACCTATGCCACCGGCGTGACGGGCTACACCGCCATTGCGCGCGATCGCGGCTTCAAGGTGTTCTTTGGCGATACCTGGGCGCGCCTGTATGCGATGGACGTGGGCGGCAGCTGGATGGCCACGCGCCGCACGCGCGTGAGCGGCGATGCCGTGATCGACGGCGGCAGCCTGGACGGCGATGTGTCGGTGGCGGGCACTACCACGGTCACGCGGCCGCGCCAGCAGGAGCCGGTCAGCATCGAAAGCCACGTCGGGCTGACGTCATGGGCATGGCGATGAGCACGCGCCGCACGCTGGCCCTGGCGGCGGCATGGATGACGGCCACGGCGGCCTGGGCGCAGGTGCCGCCCGCGGGTCTGCCCGTGCCCGAAGACCCCGCCCAGCGCCTGCTGCGCGAGCAACGCCAGCGCGAGCTGGCGCGCGAGGCGACCCAGCCGCCGGCACGCATCGACAGCGGCGCGGTCCTGGGGCCCGACACGCGGGTGGAGGACGTGGCGGAGACCTCGGCCACGTTCGACATCCAGCGCATCGACGTGGAAGGCAACACGGTCTTGTCCGATGCCGATGTGGCGGCGATTACCGCGCCGTTCGTCGGCCGGCCGCTGGGCACCAACCGCATCAACCTGCTGTTGCGGCGCTTTACGGAAGCCTTCGTGGCGCGCGGCTACATCACCACGCGCGCCTATCTGGGCGAGCAGAACCTGGCCAGCGGCGTGCTGGTGGTGACCGTGGTCACGGGGCGCGTGGAATCGTTCCAGCTCAATGGCCGCACGCTGCGGCCCGGCGATGCGCCGCTGTTCGATACGGTGGGTGGCGGCTGGGTGACCGATGCCGGCACCGCGTGGCAGTTTCCGGGGCCCGGCGACACGCTGCGCCTGCCGGACCTGGAGCAGGGCGTGGACCAGGTCAACCGGCTGCGGCGCAATCGCGCGGAGATGCAGATCCTGCCCGGACAGACGCCGGGCGGCTCGGTGGTGGCGCTGGCCAACCAGCCGGGCGACCGCTTCCGCTTCAATGCCGGCGTGGACAACTACGGCAGCCACAGCACCGGCATCGCGCGCACGCGGCTGGGCCTCGATGCCGACAATGCGCTGGGGCTTCAGGAATCGTTCTCGGCCAGCTACGTCGGCACCACCGATACCAACGCCACCGTGGCCTCCGCCGCGCTGCCCTTCGGCTACAACACGTTCAGCTACACGGCGTCGCTCTCGGAATACCAGAACACCATCGGCGATACGGCACTGCTCTACGGCCGCAGTGTCGGCCACACGTTCGGCTGGAACCGGGTGATCACGCGCGGCCAGACCGGCCGGCAGGCCCTGGACCTGACGCTGACCTGGCGCAAGAGCGAGCGCGACATCAACAACCTGCAACTCGATCCACAGCGGCTGACCGTGCTGCGCGCGGGGTGGAGCGGCCTGTGGCGCTTTGCCGCCAATGGGCAGCAGGGCTATCTGACGGGCGATGCCGGCTATTCGCGCGGGCTCACGTCGCTGCATGCCACGCGCGATGCGTCGGACATCCGCAACGACGAGGCGCACGCGCAGTTCAACAAGCTCGATGCCGGCACCACGCTGCAACTGCCGCTGCCCGCCATGGCCGGCGCGGTGCTCGCGTGGCGCGCCCAACTGACCGGGCAGTGGACCAACGTGGCGCTGTTCGGCTCCGAGCAGATCTACGCGGGCGGCATGAGCACCGTGCGCGGCTTCCGCGAAGGCGTGATCGCCGGGGATCGCGGCGCCTATCTGCGCAACGAGCTGGCCTGGGCCAATGCGCCCGTGCTGGCCGGCATCCGCGTCGAACCCTATCTCTTTCTCGATGGCGGCGAGGCCCAGTACGTGGCCACCCGCCAATGGCAAGCCGTGGCCGGCGCGGGCGCCGGCATCCGCCTGTCCGGCCAATGGGCGGGACAGGCCCTGAGCGGCGAACTGCTGGCCGGCGCGCCGCTGGCCCAGCCCGCGAACCTTGGGCCCAGGCGCGCCGTGCTGCTGGCCACCCTGAACTGGATTTACTAGGAACTCACATCATGCAACCGATTTTCTCCCGCCTGGCTGCCGCCTCCTTGCTGGTTCTGGGGCTCCACGCCGGCCCCGCCGCCCACGCCGCATCGGTCAATGGCGTGACGATCTCCGAGGACGCCATCGCCCAGGCCACGCAGGCGGCAGGGCTGCCCGACACGCCGCAGGCGCGCGAAGCGATGAAGCAGCAGCTGATCGCACGCGAACTGTTCCGGCAGGAGGCCAACAAGGACAAGGCGCTGGAGAAGCGGCCCGAGGTGCAGGCATTGCTGCAGGAGGCCCGCAACCAGGTGCTGACGCAGGCGTGGCTCAAGGACCGGATCAAGCCTGAGCCGGTGACCGATGCGCAGGTGCGGGCGCGCTACGACGCCATCGTGGCGTCGCTGGGGGCGATGGAATACAAGACGCGCGTGATCGAACTGGCCGACGATGCCGCCGCGGCCAAGGCGCTGGCGCGCATCAAGGCCGGCGAGGACTTCGGCAAGGTGGCCCAGGACGTGAGCCTGGCGCCCACGCGCACCAGCGGCGGCGCGCTGGACTGGATCAGCTTCAAGGTGCCGGCGCAGGAGGGCCGCACGCAGAGCCTGCCGCTGCCGATTGCCGAGGCCATCTCCACGCTGCCGGCCGGCGCCGTGAGCCCGGTGCCGGTGGCATGGAACGAGCGCCGCTATCTGGTCAAGGTGGACGCGCTGCGCCCGACGCAGGTGCCGCCGTATGACGCGGCAGCGCCGGGCATCCGCCAGGCCTTGCAGGCGCAGGCGCTGGAGCGCGCCACGGTGGCGCTGGTCACCAGCCTGCTGACCAAGGCAAAGATCACCCAGTAGGCCGGGGTTTTTCTCCCCTCTCCCGCTTGCGGGAGAGGGGAGAAAACCACGAGCAAGACCGATTTAGTGCCGCATCCAGCAAGAACTCGTAGGAACGCCATGCAACGCGACCGCTCGGCCACGCCGTCTGTCAACCTCTTGACCTCTCACGCCAACCACGACATGCCGGAGCAGATCTCCCTGGCGGATCGCGGACGGCGCAGCATCGTCGCGCGCGCCGTTGCGGCGGCGTTGGCCGTCACGCTGTGGCTCGGGCCGGTGCAGATCACGCTGCAGCAGGCGCGGCAGGCGGCCGGCACGCTGGCGGCGGGGGCCACCGAGGTGGACGTGCTGGCCGTGCATGGCGGCGCGGTGCGGCAGGGGCTGCTGCGCTGGGCCGTGTCGAAGCTGCCGGTGCTGCTGCACCTCGGCCCGCCCGAGGCACTGGCCGCGCCGATCACCGATCCGAACGCGCCGGTGCGCTTCACGCCGTCGATTTCCATGACCACGGGGCCGGGCGCGCCGCAGGGTGGCGTGCCCGTGGTGGGCATCACCACGCCGAACGCGCAGGGCGTCTCGCTGAACCAGTACCGCTCGTTCGTCGTCGATCCCATTGGCCTGATCCTGAACAACAGCGTCACGAGCGGCGGCACGTTCCTCGGCGGCCAGGTTGACGGCAATGCCAACCTGGCCGCATCGGGGCCGGCGCGGCTGATCATCAACCAGGTCACCAGCAGCGCGCCGGCACAGATCAACGGCACGGTCGAGATCTTCGGCGCGGCGGCCGGACTGGTCATCGCGGCGCCGGGCGGCGTCTATGTCAACGGGGCGGGCTTCACCAATACCACGCAGGTCACGCTGACGACCGGCACGCCGCAATGGCTGTCCGCCGCCGGCGCGGCCACGAGCTTCGACACCGCCGCCACGGCCGGATTCCTGGTGGAGGGCGGCCGCATCCAGGTTGCCAATCCCACGCCGGGCAGCGCGGGCACGGGCATTGAAGGCACCGTGGGCGGCATCAGCCTGATCGGCGAATCGATCGGCATCGACGCGGCGATCAACGCGGGCCGGCAGATCAACGTGGTGGCCGGCCGGCAACTGGTCTCGCCGCTCGGCGATGGCTTTGCCACCACCGCAACCGGCGCGAACAACGCCGCAACCAATACCAGCGCCAGCAACGGCCTGGCCATCGACGCCACGGCGTTCGGGGCCATGAACGCCGGCCAGATCCGCATCATCAGCACGGCGGCGGGCGTGGGCGTGCGCGCGGACGGCAACCTGGCCGCGTCGGCGGGCCATCTCACCATCGACTCGGCCGGCAACCTCAAGGTGGGCGGCACCTACGCCAAGCAGGCGGTGGCGCTCAATGCCGGCGGCGCGATGGCGGCCTCGGGCAATGGCCATGGCGAAGCGGGGTACACCGTGCAGGCGGGCGGCGACGTCACGCTGGGCGGCACGCTGGCATCCGGCCGGGCGCTGGCGGTCACGGCTGGCGGGTCGATCAACGGCGCGGGTGGCGTGCGCGCCGTGGATGCGGTGGCGCTGGATGCGGCGGCCAGCGTGGACGTGGGCGGTGCCGTCAGCGGCGCCACCGTCGTCGTCAAGGCGGCGGGCCAGGACGGGCAGGGCGATATCCGCCTGGGTGGCGATGTCACGTCGCCCGGCGCGATCCAGCTCCAGGCCGCGCGCGACACCGTGATCGACGGCAATGCGGTGTCGGCGGGCGACCTCAACCTGGCTTCGCAACGCAACCTGACGATTCGCGGCGCGGCGGGCAGCACCGCCGGCAATGTCGCGCTGACCGGCGTGACCGGCAGCGTCACCACCAGCGGCAACGTGGTGTCGCCGGGCACGCTGGCCGTGACGGCTGGCACCGATGCAACCCTGGGCGGCCAGGTGCTGTCCACCGGCGCGCTGAACGTGTCGGCCCAGGCCGGGAGTATCACTACAAGCGGGCAGATCGGCAGCAATGCGGACCTGACGCTCACCGCCGCGCGTGACGTGACCGTGGGCGGCCAGGCGCAGAGCGCCGGCAATACCCGCATTGCCGCCACGCAGGGCAATGTGGCCATCAATGGCGCGCTGACCAGCGATGGCAATGTCGACATTGGCGCGGGCGGCAACGCCTCCGTGGCGGGCAGTCTGTCCAGCGGCGGCAATGCAACGCTGAGCGCGGCGGGCGGATCGGCCACGGTCAGCGGCGCGCTGACCAGCCTGGGCAATGCCACGATCAGCGGCGCGCAGGACGTGAGCTTGTCCGGCAGCACGCTGGTGGGCGGCAGCCTTGGCGCATCGGCGGGCCGGACGCTCGATGTGGGCGACCTGACGTGGATTGGCCGCGACGCCACCTTGCGCGGCAATGACGTGACGATCGGTGCCTCGGCATCGGGGCAGGGCAACGCCATCAACGGCAAGCTCGATGCCGCCGCCACCCGGGCGCTGACCCTGACCGGCAACACGACCGGCACCAACGTGGCGCTGAGCGGGGCCACCATCACCAACCAGGGGGTCACGGCGGCGGTGCAGGGCCTGACCGTTGGCGGCGGCGCCGTGGCGAACACCGGCACGCTGGCCGCCAATGCGGCGACATTCAACGTCGGCAACCTGACGAACCGGGGCACCATCGGCGGCCAGACCGTGGACGCCACGGTGGCGGGGTCGCTCGACAACGCCTATGGCCTGATTGCCGGCGCGCAGCGCCTCAATATGACCACGGGCGCTTTGGCCGGCAACCAGGGCGGCACGCTGTACGCGGGCGACCTGACCGGCCAGAGTCCGCTGACCGGCAATCTCGGCCTCACGGTGCTGGGCGGCGACGGCAGCTTCAACAACGCAAGCGGCCAGATCCTGGCGGGCAACAACCTGACGGTCAACGCGCCGAACCAGGTGTTCGACCCTTCGGCGGCAACCACGGGCAACCTCAACGCCAACGGCACGCTGACGCTGGCCGCGCTGGCCATCCACAACACCGGCACGTGGACCGTGCCGGGCGGCAGCGTAGTGCTCAATGCCAGCCAGGGCATCACCAACAGCGGCACGATCCAGAAGGCGGGCGACCTGTCGCTGGCCACGGGCGGCACGCTGAGCAACACCGGGCAGATCGTGGGCGGCGGCAATGTCGCGCTGTCGGCGGGCAACCTGTCGAACACAGGCACGCTGCACGCCAACGGCAACCTGGCGCTGGACGGCAACGTGACCAACCGGGGCGTGGCCGAGGCGCTGGGCGATGTGGTCATCACGGGCGCGAACTACGACAACACGGGCGCGAAGACGCAGGCCAACCGCGACGTGAAGATCGATATCGGCGGCACGGTATCGAACATGGGCGGCGTGATCGGCGCCAACGGCAACATGCATATCGCGGCGGGCGCCGTGGTCAACGACCGGACCGGGCCCGTGGATGGCGGCAGCTCGACCGGCAAGGTGACGAACGACGCGTTGCTGAATTCCACGGTGATCGGCAGTTATCAGCCGTGGGTAGGGGGCAATTGCGATTCCTGTTCCGGCCCTACGCCGGGCGCGCCGCTGGATATCCGTATCGGTGACCTGACGCGCAACGGCGATGGCACGACGATTTCCCCGATCATCGGCTATGTGCCCTACTACAGCGGCGGCGATGCCGGGGTGGTGTACCTGCCGATGTGGCACGTGGGCGCCAATGAACCCGTGCCGGGGAATCCGGTGGTGGCACTGCCCACGGTGGACCGCACCATCGTCAGCCAGACCGATGGCGTGGCGGGCCAGATCATCAGCCGCGGCAAGCTCGATATCACCGCCGCCTCGCTCTCCAACAAGGGGGGCGCGATCTCCGCGGGCAGCGACCTGACGCTGAACGTGGGCAACCTGGACAACGGGCGGTCGGCCACGCTGGTCAACGGCGTGACGGACCGCGTGAACCAGGGCGAACTGAGCGCGTTCCTCGCGCAGTTGACGGAGATTGGCGCCCATGTGGACGGCACCATCCCCGGCACGACCCAGATGATGTTCGGCAGCCCGCCGCCCGTCTGCCAGGGCGACAGCTGTGGCGCGCCGCCGCTGACCGCATCGGCGATGAACGTTGGCGTGGCCGCCGACAACACCCAGGTCAGTGCGCCGGTCCAGTCATCCACCACCTATCAACTCGGCAAGTCCGGCCAGATCATGGCCGGCGGCAACCTCGCGCTCAACGGCAGGGGTGACCTGACCAACGCCGGGGATATGGCCGCGGCGGGCAAGGTGACGATCACCACGCCGGGCACGTTCACGAACCAGGGCATCTACGACAGCCAGGTCAACACCCGGCAGGGCTGCGTGCCGGGCGCGGATTGCCCGGACGACAGCGCCCCAAGGGTCGAGTCGCTCACGTGGCAACAGACGCCGAGCACGGTGGCGGCGGGCCAGACGCTGACCATCAACGCGGCCAATGTCCGGAACCTGAGCGGCACGCTGGCCGCGCAGGGCAACGTCGATATCACCGCTGGCGGTACCGTCACCAATCAGGCGGGCGCGATCCAGTCGCTTTCGGGCGATGTGTCGATCACGGCGGCGTCGCTGATCAACACGTCGCTTGACCCGGTGAAGCTGTGGAAGAGCTACGGCGGCCAGAATCCGTCCTATGCGGGCGGCTGCAACCCCGCCGGCACCTACGGCAACAGCCAGTGCGCGGCCACGGAGGATACGGCGGCCGGCCCTGCCGCGGTCATCAGCGGCGCGCGCGACGTAGTCATCCAGGGCGGCAGCGTCAGCAACCACGGCGCGCTGATCAGCGGCGGCCGCAATGTCAGCGTGCAAGCCAGCGGCGGCGTGGACAACACGGCCATCGCGCTCAATGCCGACTGGATTGGTACATGGCAGGAAGACCGCAGCGGCGGCGACCGCTGGCACCAAACCGGTGGCCGGTCCGCCATCGGCAACATTGCCTCGGGCATCCAGGCCGGCAATGCGCTGACGGTCAATTCGGGCGGGCAGATCGTCAATACGGGCAACCTGATGGGCGCGGCGGTGGATATCACCGGCGCCGCGATGGTCAACG
>Ga0255338_1003750_pt1 | contig 17391 bp, 15 predicted proteins | sample MeOH1_35cm_T4_19_FD_203715 | JGI IMG/M metagenome (GOLD analysis project Ga0255338, IMG submission 203715) | Sandy soil microbial communities from University of British Columbia, Vancouver, Canada - MeOH1_35cm_T4_195 | ecosystem: Engineered > Artificial ecosystem > Sand microcosm > Unclassified ...
GGCCTGAAACAGCTCTACACCACCATCCTGAACGGTTCCAATGGATTTCCTGGATCGCGTTGAAGTCCTCGTCCTGACCTGGAACGAGGAGGCGAACATCGCGCGCACGCTCGACGCGCTGAAGGCTTTCCCGCGTGTCGTCGTTCTCGACAGCGGCAGTACCGATTCCACGACGCAGATCGCCTCCAGCTATCCGAACGTACGCGTTTGCACCCGGGCTTTCGACAACCATGCCGCGCAGTGGAACCATGGGCTCAGCGCTTGCGGCATCCAGGGCGACTGGGTCCTGGCGCTGGACGCGGACTACGTCGTCACCCGGTCTCTCGCGGCTGAAATCGCGGCACTCACTCCCGCCGATGACGTGGCGGGTTATTGGTGCCGGTTCCGGTACTGCATCGAGGGCCAGCCGCTGTCGGGGTCGCTCTATCCGCCTGTCATGGTCCTGTACCGGCGCCATGCGGCCAGTTATGCGCAGGATGGGCATACGCAGCGGGTCATGGTCGACGGTGCGGCGCATCACCTGGCCGAACCCCTGCTGCACGACGACCGCAAACCGTTCTCCGCATGGCTGGCTTCGCAGGACCGTTACGCCCGGCTCGAATGCGAATTGCTGGTTTCCACGCCCTGGGCGCGCCTTGGCTGGCGCGACCGCCTGCGGCGCATGGTGTGGATCACACCGTGGCTGGTGCCACTTTACTGCCTGACGCTGGGCCGGGGATTGCTCGACGGACGGCGCGGCTTGTTCTACGCGCTGCAGCGCGGAATCGCCGAAGCGCTCCTCAGTGCCATGCTGCTACGGCACGGTTTGACGCGGCAACGCCGGAACGGCGCCGAATGATCCGCACATTGCTCGAGCGCCTTCTCTCCCGCGTGGTCGTCAAGCGGCGGCTGCCCGCGTCCATGGGTGCCGGTGAACTCCTGGCCAGCGCCGGGGCGGGCGGGCTGAAATTCGTGCTCAAGCGGACCGACAGGCTGGATCCTTCCTTGCTTTCCATGGCCGCCGGGACGGTGGTCCCCGGGTCGGTCATCTGGGACGTCGGCGCGAACGTCGGACTGTTCTCTGTCGCGGCGGCGGGTCTGGCTGGCGCCGGGGGCAAGGTGTTCGCCTTCGAAGCCGATCTGGACGTGGCTCGCCTGCTGCAGGCTACGGCGAGGCTGCCCGGCAATCGGCAACTTGCTCCGATCTCCGTGGTGCCTTTGGCCGTCAGCCACAGCACCGGCATCCAGACTTTCGGAATTGCGGCCCGCGCCCGCGCTTCCAACGCCCTGAGCGGCTATGGCCGGTCCCAGATGGGCGGCGTTGCCGAGGTCCGTTGGGTTCCGGCGATGTCGCTCGATCAGATCCGCGAGCATCTTCCCGCGCCGACCGTGCTGAAGATCGATGTCGAAGGAGCAGAAGTCGCCGTGCTGGAAGGAGGGCGTCGGATCCTGGCGGAGGACCGCCCTCTGGTCCTGTGCGAGGTGTGTCCGGCCGACGCAGCGGCCGTAGCCCGGCTGCTCACGGGTGCGGGCTACCGGATACTCGAAGGAGGCCTTGCGGACGGCAGGCTGCACCCTGCCACCGCGGGCTCGGCACCTTGGGACACGGTGGCCGTGCCGCAGGAGCGCGCCATGTTGAAAGGCGAAGTGCACTTCTCATGATCGTCCTCGGCCTCAACGCCTTCCACGGCGATGCCTCCGCCTGCCTTCTGCGTGACGGCGTGATGATCGCTGCCGCGGAAGAGGAGCGGTTTCGGCGCATCAAGCACTGGGCGGGGTTTCCGAGCCAGGCGATCGCCTACTGCCTCGAGCAAGCCGGTGTCACGCTCGCGCAAGTCGATCACATCGCCATCAACCAGGACAGCAAGGCGCATCTCGGCCGCAAGCTGGCTTTCACGTTGCGTGGCCGCCCCGACCTTCGCATGGTGCTGGATCGCATTCGCAACAAGCGCAAGCGGGCGGGCGTTGCCGAACAGCTGGCGCAGGCATTTCCCCGACAGGGCCTCAATGCGACCCTGCATGCGGTGGAGCACCACATGGCCCACATGTCGTCGGCCTTTCACGTTTCGCCTTTCGACGAGGCGGTGGTCGTGTCGGTGGATGGCTTCGGGGACTTCGCGAGCGCGGCCTGGGGCGTGGGCCGAGGGACGAGCATCGATGTCGAGGGCCGCGTGTACTTCCCGCATTCGCTTGGCATCTTCTACCAGGCCCTCACGCAGCTTATCGGCTTTCCGCACTATGGGGACGAATACAAGGTGATGGGGCTCGCGCCTTACGGCGAACCTTCCTTCATGGCGCAGATGCGGCAAGTGGTCCTGCTGCAGCCGGACGGAGGTTTCCGGCTGGACCTGAACCTGTTTCGCCATCACCGCGAGAAGATCGACTATGAATGGGACAATGGCAGCCCCAGCGTCGGCACGCTGTACGGCCAGGGGCTGGCCGACCTGCTGGGGCCCCCGCGCGCGCCCGACGAGCCGCTCACGCAGCGCCACAGGAACCTGGCCCGTTCGGCGCAGGCGATGTACGAGGAAGCCTTCTTCCATTTGTTGAACACCCTGCAGGCACGCCACCGTCTCGATTCGGTCGCGATCGCCGGCGGCTGCGGCATGAACTCGGTAGCCAACGGCAAGGTCACGCTGCGCACGCCGTTCCGGAATGTCTACGTCCAGTCTGCGGCCGGGGATGCGGGCGGTGCCGTGGGCGCAGCCTATACGGTGTGGCATGGGCTGGGCGGCAGGCGCGGCTCGCCGCACGATCATGCCTATTGGGGCCCGGAATACGACGACTCCAATATCGGCAGCCTGCTTGCGCAGCGCGCCGGCGAGATCACCGAAGCCGGATGCACGGTGGAGCATGTCGCCGATGAAGCGGTACTGTGCCGGAGAACGGCCTGCGTCATCGCGGACGGCGGCGTGGTCGGATGGTTCCAGGGGCGCATGGAATGGGGGCCGCGAGCGCTCGGCAACCGCTCGATCCTCGCCGACCCGCGGCGCGCCGACATGAAGGACATCCTCAACCTGAAGATCAAGCGGCGCGAATCGTTTCGCCCGTTCGCCCCTTCGGTGCTGCGCGAAGCGGTGGCCGAATGGTTCGAAGTGGACGGCGAGGTGCCCTTCATGATGCAGGTCTACCCGATCCGCGCCGACAAGCGCGGCCGCATCCCGGCCGTGGCCCATGTGGACGGCTCCGGGCGTCTGCAGACGGTTGCTCCGGCCGCGAATCCCCGTTACCACGGCCTGATCAGCGCGTTCCGCGATCTCACCGGCGTGCCCATGCTGCTCAACACCTCGTTCAACGAAAACGAGCCCGTGGTCTGCACCCCGGCGCAGGCACTGGACTGCTTCCTGCGCACGAAGATGGACATGCTGGTGCTGGGGGACCGGATCGTGCAGCGGCACGCGCCGCAGCCATGATGTTCGAACTCGCCAAGGTGGCGGGTTACCTGATGTCGCCGTTGACAGCGGTGCTCGGCCTGGGGCTGCTGGCGGGGCTGTGCCTCGTGCTGCGGCGCCGCGCACTCGCCAGGTTTCTCGCCGCCATGTCATTCGTCACGCTATGGGTCGCCTCGACGCCGGCGCTTGGCCTGTGGCTGACCGGCAAGCTCGAGGCGCAGTACCCGGCATTGACGGTGGAGGAGACCGGGCCCGCCGATGCGATCCTCGTTCTGGGGGGCGCGCTCGCCGGCGCCAGCCCGCCGCGCAGGCCCACACTGAACCTGGGGCCCGCCGCGGGCAGGGTCTGGCACGCGGCGGCGCTGTATCGCGCGGGCAGGGCGAAGTGGGTTGTCGTTGCAGGGGGCAACCAGCCGGGACACGAGCACGAGCAGGCCGAGGGGGATGCCATCGCGCAAGTGCTGGTCGTGCTTGGCGTGCCGCCCGCGGCGATCAAGCGTGAGACCGCCAGCCGGAACACCCGTGAAAATGCCGAAAACGCCTTGGTGCTGCTGAGCCGCCTCGAGAGCCGACGGGTGCTGCTGGTCACTTCCGCCCAACATATGCCTCGCGCTGTAAAGACCTTTGCGAAAGCCTGGGTGAGTTCGCCGATACAAGTAATACCTGCGTCTACGGACGTTCAGGTTACAGAAACCTCCCAATCCCTGAAAGTGTGGCTTCCTTCACTTGATGGGCTGAATAGTGTAACCAAGGGGGTAAAAGAGTTTGCAGGATTGGTGGCGCTGGATATCATGTGAATGTCACATCATGACTCTAAAGTCACATGTCATTACATATTTCGGTGATCACCGCAGTTCTGAACCGGGCGACGACGCTGGCCGCTGCGCTGCGGTCGGTCCACGGCCAGGAGTGGCCGGATGTCGAGCATGTGGTGATCGACGGGGGATCGACCGACGGGTCCCTGGAGATTCTTCGCCAGCACCGATGGGCCATTTCCAAGCTGGTGTCCGAGCCCGATGGCGGGATCTATGACGCGCTGAACAAGGGCATCAGCGCGGCCACGGGTGACGTGATCGGTTTCATGCACGCGGACGACGAGTTCGCCACGCCCGATGCACTGGTCCGTGTCGCGCAAGCTTTCGAGGACCCGGATGTGGACGCCGTGTACGGCGACCTGGTCTATGTCAAGAGGCACGACACCTCGCAAGTCGTGAGGTACTGGCGTGCCGGCACCTACCAGCGCAGCCAGCTGGCACACGGCTGGATGCCTCCCCATCCGACTTTTTATGTACGCCGCGGGGTTTATTCGCGGCTCGGCGGCTTCGATACGCGTTACAGGATCGCCGCGGACTATGAAAACATGTTGCGCATCCTCTGGTGCGGCAGCGTCAAGGCCGCGTACATTCCGCAGGTCCTGGTGCGCATGCGGGTAGGTGGAATGAGTAACAAGTCCTTCTTCAACGTGCTGAACAAATCACGTGAAGACTACTCTGCCCTGCGGCAAAATCGCATCGGCGGCCTTCAGGCGCTGCTGCTCAAGAACGTCACGAAGCTGCCGCAGTTCGTCACGAAGGCTGCGGCATTTCAATGAGCTTTCATCCGTTGTGCGGCTTGGGTAAATCCTGGTCAAGGGGTATGTCGTGTTGACCATGCGAATCAGTAGCTGCTTCCTGGGGGCGCTGTTGGCCTTCCATGGGTTCAGTTCTGCCCAGACGCCGGCAGCCCAACCCCTGGATTTGCGCGTCGGCGCCATTCCCGCCACCGATTCGACAGATCGAATCACCGACGGCGGCACCCGCACGGCGCCGACGTCCCAGTACCTGGCAACACCCGTGGTGGGCCTGGCCCGGGATTACCGCGTTGGCCCCAACGACCTGATCGATGTCGAGGTGTTCGACCTGGACAACCTCAAGCGCACCGTGCGCGTCAATGCAGCGGGTGCCATTTCCCTTCCCCTGATCGGGCAGGTCGTCATCGCCGGGCTGACGTCACAGGAGGTCGAGCAGCGCATCGCCGACCGTTACCGCGAAAAGTACCTGCAGAACCCGCAGGTGTCGATCTTCATCAAGGAATTCACCACGGAACGCATCACCATCGAAGGCGCAGTGGCACGGCCGGGCATCTTCCCCTTGACGGGCCGCATGACGCTCCTGCGGGCCCTGGCCGTTGCAGGAGGGTTCGGCTCGATCGCGAACACCTCGCAGGTGATGCTCTACCGCGAAAACGACAGGAAGGTCCGGGAAGTCTCGGTGTTCGACGTCGAAAAGATCCGCGCCGGCAAGAGCGAAGACCCCGCCATCAAGGGCGACGACCTCATTGTCGTGCAGCGCGACAGCACGCGCGTCCTCCTGAAGGATTCGGTCTTGCGCGACGTCATCGATTCGATCAACCCGTTTTCGGTCCTGGGCCGCTGATCCGGCCTGGCGTGCCGGGGCCGCGGCCCGGCAACAGGCGCATGACACACTCGACAATCCCTCATGGCACCTGACAACCTTCCCTCCCAAATTTCGCAACGCGGAAGCACGGACCTGGTCCTGCGCCAGCCGTACCTGCTCCAGACCGCGCTGGGCCGCCAGGCGGACGACGAGGACGACGCGAGCGCACTGACGCTGAACGACCTGCTGGGAATGGTCCTGAAGCACAAGTGGACCCTGCTGCTCGTCGTCCTCTTCTCGACCGGCATTGCGGGGATCAACACCTTCTTGCTGCGCCCCACGTACCGCGCCACCACCGTGCTGCAGATCGAGCGGGCACCGGCGCGCATCGTCGACTTCAAGAACAGCAGCTCCGACCTCGAGCAGGCATCGGTCGACGAGTACCTCGGCCTGAAGACGCAGTACGAGTTGCTGCGCAGCCGATCGCTGGCCGAGCGCGTCATCGACGAGATGCAGCTCGACCGGTCCAGGCCCGCGCCCGGCATCGCGCTCGCCGGCGCGCCCGGCACGACGGAGGCTGTTGCGGTCCAGGGCGCGTCGGACAGCTATATCGGCCGCATCGTTTCAGGCTACCGCAAGCTGTCGACGCCCGCCATCACGGACCCCGCGGTCCTGGGTCGCGAAGCGGTGGTCGGTGCATTCCTGGGCGCGTTGGCCGTCGAGCCGGTGCAGAACTCGCGCCTGGTGCGCGTCTCCGTGGACAACGTCGATCCGGCGCTGGCCGCCAAGATCGCCAACACCACCGCACAGATCTTCGTCGGTCTCGGGCAGGAGCGGCGCGTCGAATCCTCGTCCTACGCAAAGACCTTCCTCGAAGACCAGATCAGGCAGATGAAGGCGCGGCTGGAGGAATCGGAACGCAAGCTGAACCAGTACGCCCAGCAAAAGCAGATCCTGACGCTGGACGACAAGACCAGTGCGATCAACCAGACCTATGTCGACTATGCGGCCGCGCTTTCCAAGGCGGAGCAGGAACGCATCAAGGCCGAAGCGCTGTGGAACGAGGTCAAGCGCAACCCTGAAAGCGCGCTCCAGTCATTGGAGAGCAAGACCGTCAGCACCTACAAGGAGCGCAAGGCCCAGCTGGACCTGGAGTACCAGCAGAACCTGCGCATCTACAAGCCCGACTTTCCCAAGATGCAGCAGATCCGTGCCCAGATCACGGAAATCGAGGCACAGATCAAGAATGAAATGGCCAGTGTCGCCGCGGTCGTCAAGGCCCAGTTCGACGCCGCCCAGGCGCAGGAGAACCAGATTCGCGAGAAGCTCGGCCAGACACGCAAACAGGTGCTGGTGACACAGGACAACAGCATCGACCTGAACCTGCTCAAGCGCGAGGTGGATACCAACCGCCAGCTTTACGACAGCCTGCTGGAGCGCCTGAAGCAAGTCAACGTTTCCAGCAACCTGACCACCAACAACCTGTCCATCGTCGATCCGGCGGCCACACCGCTGTTCCCGTACAAGCCCAACCTGCAATCCAACCTGCTGGCCGGGTTGGGGATCGGACTTTTCCTCGGGCTGTGCATGGTGTTCCTGCTTGAATACCTGGACGACTCGATCCGCTTCCCCGACATGGTCGAACGCGTGCTGGGGGTGCCCTTGATGGGCGTCATCCCCGTGGGTGAAAAGAAGCGCGGAGAGGCCGACGCGGTGGGCCTGGACGTTCACCACGATCCCCGCTCGAACATGGCGGAGGCCTACCGGTCGGTGCGCACCGCCCTGCAGTTCTCCACGTCCCATGGCGCTCCCAAGCGCCTGCTCGTCACCAGCACCACCCGCGACGAGGGCAAGAGCACGACGGCGCTCGCGCTGGGGATCAACTTCGCGCAAATGGGCCATCACGTGTTACTGGTGGACGCCGACATGCGCAACCCCTCCATCCACAAGATGCTGGGCATGCCGAACGAACTCGGCCTGTCGAACCTGTTGTCGGACGACGCGCGAGGTGAAACGCTGATTCAGCCCACGATCGTGCCCAACCTGTCGGTGCTCACGGCCGGCCCCACGCCGCCCAATCCTGTCGACCTGCTGATGGGACCGAAACTGATGGCCCTGCTGGACAAGGCGACCAGCGTCGGCATCAGCCATGTCATCGTGGACGGGCCGCCGATCCTCGGCATCGCCGACTCCATCGTGCTGGGCAACCAGATCGGGGACATGCTGTTCATCGTCCGGGCGGGCAGTACCCGCAAGGCCAACATCCGCGATGCCCTGCGGCGCCTGCGGCTGTCCGGCATGGCGCCGCGCGGGGCAGTGCTCACTTTCGCCCCGGCCCGCGCGTTGCATGGCTACGGCGCCTATTACGGGTACGGGCCGGACCAGCACACCAGCGGCAACACGGGGATGCCGGGGCGCACGTCCTGAGCCGGGGGGATCGCAACATGCGAACCGGTCCCGCCGGCAGCCGCGCGGCGATCGAGGATGCCCTGCTCGCATACCACCGCTCGCCAGGCAAACACGCGCTGATCCGGCGCCAGCCGGCCGTGCTGTTCTCCTCGATCAAGGAGGTTTTGCAGTTGGCGAGCGGGCGGTCTCCCGACGGCGACGAGGCCGACGCGCCGCCGGTGCCGGTGCGCGACGCGGCCCGCTTCTTCATCCGCACAGCCATGCTCTACCCCGACGCGGACCATTACGCCCTGCTGGGTGTGGACCGGGCCCCGGACCCGGCAGTTGTGAAGGACAGGTACCGCCTGATGATGCGGTTGATGCATCCCGACTTCGCCAACGCCCTGTCCGGTGCCGACTGGCCCGCCGACGCGGCCACCCGGGTCAACCGTGCATACGAAGTTCTGTCGTCACCTGTCCGAAAGCGCGCGTACGACGAGCAGATCGTTGCGCCTGTGCCGGCCCGCCCCGTCTACCCGCCGCAACACCCCAAGGCTGCGCGGGCCCCCACAGCGGCGAAGGCGCAGGCGCAGGACCCGCGGCGGCACCTGAAAGGCCTGGCGACGGCCTTCGGCATGGCGGGCGGCATCGCGGTCATCGGCGCCTGGCTCGCCGCCGGCCAGCCCGACAGGGAAACGCTCGTTCAGCGATCGCCGCCGCCGTCCGACACTGCCCGGCCTGCGGCTCCGGCGGAGACGATCGTTGCGACCTTGGCCGCACCAGCGGCAGCACCCGACATGCCTCCACCGGCATCCGCGCCGCCGGCACCCGTGGCGCAGCCACCCGTCGCTTCACCCGCTCCGGCAATTGCGAAGGCACCCGAAGCAGTCCCTGCCCCTGCTGCCATGCCGGCGCCGCCGCCCAACGTGGCGCGGGCGCACACGGTTCCGGCTTCTGTCGCCTTGCCACCGCCCCCGGCGTCACGCGCCGCCGCTCCCGCGCCGGCGCCCGTCATCGCTTTCTCGCCGCTGCCGGTCCCCAACGCCGTCCCCGCGCCTGTTGCCTCCGCCCCCGCCGTACCGGTACCGTCACCGGCGCCACGACCTGTGGCCGCCCCAGCCCGGGCATCCGGCAGTCCGACGATGGCGGAAGTCCATCCGCTGTTGACCCAGCTGCTGCAACGGCTGGAAAGCGGCTGGGGTGACCGTGTCCTGGGCCTGCTCGATCGCGAGTCACGGGCCGCACCGGGCGCCCAGGCGCTTCTGGAGAAGTACAACAACCTCGTCGACGGGATGCGGCCCATCAAGCTTTCGAACGCCCAGTTCAATACTGCCGAGTCGCGCGAGGGCCGGCTGCTGGTGACCGGCCGCGTGCTGGTGCATGTGCGCGATAACACAGTGGCACCACGGGAGTTGGCGGTGCAGGCCGAATTTGCCGCCCGCGACGGAACCGTCGTCCTCATCCGGCTCGCGCCGGGGAGGGACTAGGCGTGTCCGCGCGAGCGGCCGGGGGAGCGCGGCACGCGGGCGCCATGGGACTCGTCGTGTGCGGCGCCGCCGCAGCCATGCTGCTGGCTTTGCTCTCCGTGGGCATCAACCTGAAGCGCGCCTGCGTGACGCAGGACACGCCGTATCTGGACTTGTGCCCGAACCGTGCCGTGGGCAGCAGCGCGCTGGTCGATACGCTGCGCTCGCGCATCGCGGCGAACCCCGGCGATGCGAACGCCTATGTCCAGCTGGCGCTGGCCGACCGTTCGCAGGCGCGGGACCGCGCCCTCCGGGCCGCCACTCGGCTGACCCCCAACGAACCGAACGTGCTGATGCTCGACGCACAGGCCGCGATCGAGCGGCAGGATTGGGCTCACGCGGTTGCGCCGTTGATCCAGCTGGTGGAATACCGTGACACGCGCCAGGCCGCGGAAATCCTTGCGCGGCTCATCGCCGCCGGCGGGAGCCAGCTTCTTTTCCCCCACCTGTTGCCGGGCACCCGATGGCTCGGCCGCGTCTTGCCGCATGTGCCGCAGGCGTCCCTCTCCTCGGCACTGCCGCTGGTTGCACGAGGGTTGAAAACAGGTGTCCTCGACCCGGAGCGGGTGCACGGATACATCCGGCAACTCAAGGCCGCCGGTGCGTGGGCCGATGCTTTCAGCCTGTGGCTGGCCTTGCACGGCGGCACCAGCCAACCCCTGTTGTTCAACGGGGGCTTCGACGAACCGTTCAATGGCGAAGGCTTCGATTGGGAGATCGGCGCATCGGGCCCCCCAAGCCGGACCGGCACCATCGTCGAGCGCAAGAGCGCCGACCGGCGCGGCGCCATTCTCGACTTGCGTTTCACCGGCCGCGCGCTCGCCGTCCCCCTCATCCGCCAGCACCTGTTCCTGGGTGAAGGAACCTATCGACTGCGCGGAGACTACATGGCCCGCCAATTGCGAACCGAGCAGGGCCTCGCATGGACCGTGCGATGCACCGCGTCCAAGGCACAGGCGGCCAGTTCGCCTCCTCTGGTGGACACGGGCGGCTCATGGCGGTCCTTCTCGTATGAATTCTCGGTGCCCGCCGGGTGCGGCCTGGTCGCGAGCCTGCAGCTGGAAACCTACGCGCCCTTCGAGGCGGCCCTTGGGCTGCGCGGACAAGCTGCTTTCGATGCATTGATGCTCGAGAAACTGGCACACTGAAGCCCGTTTTGCATTGACCCTCCCCCTGCCTTCCCCTATAGTCAAACGTGTCTGTTGCGTTTTGCAACATATGGAGTTTGCATGCTGGATAAGACGCTGTTCCTGTTGGCTGGACTGATCGTCTCAGGGTCGGCCCTTGCGCAAGGCGCCGCGCCGGTCGTGGGCACGACGGCCGAGGTTGAGGGACTCGTCACCATGAGCGTGGGGACGAGCGTGAGCAACGTTGCAGGCAGCGTTGACGTGCTTGACGGGAGCCGCTTCGTCACGGCGTCGACCGGGACGGTCACACTGAAATTCGCCGACGGCTGCATCGTCAAGCTCAGCCCCAATCAATCCCTGGTCGTCGACAACTCCAAGCCGTGCGCCACCCGCATCGCTGCGATCCAACCCGTGGGAACGGCCACGGCAGGCGGCGGCGGGATCGGGGGGCTGGGTGCGGGGGCCGTGCTGGGACTCGGCATCGCGGCATTCCGTTCCGGCGGGACAGCCGCAGCCGGCGGCGGCCCAGGCGGCGGCGGCCCAGGCGGGGGTGGCCCAGGCGGGGGTGGCCAGGGCGGCGGAATTCCCAACCTGCCGCCCAGCGGTCAATGAGCGAGGCTGCGGTCCGCGGCACCCAGATGGCGGGGCCCTTGGGCCCCGTCGCGCTTTCTGGCGGGCTCCTCCTCCTGCTCGCGTCACCGGTGATGCGCGGCGGTAACCGCCATGTCGCGCTCATCGTGCTGGAAATTCTGGGTGTGGCGGTACTGGCGGCCTTGTGGGCTCGCTTCAACCTGGCCCCCGCCCGGTCACTCTCCGGCTTCGCCCGCCAGCCGCTTCTCGCGCCCTTGCTCATGAGTCCGTTGCTGCTGGCGGTCGTGCAGTTGACCCCGCTGCCCGCCGCTTGGTGGGGGGCGGTGGCGGGACACGCAGTGTATGCGGAGGCGCTGGAAACACTGGGCCTGCAGACTGCCGGGTGGAGGCCGCTTTCGGTCAGCCCGGATGCCACTGCGGCCTCGCTGCTCGCCGCGATTCCGTGGGTGGCCGCCTTCCTGCTGGCGTACCTGGCTTCGCTGCAGCAACTGCGCGTCTTGATGCGCGCCGTGGTGGCCGTTGCATTCCTGGAGGTCGTGCTGGGATTGCTGCAAGCTTCGGGTGGCCAGCATTCCCCCCTCTACTTCGGCGTCATGACGTACGGGCCTCCCGTGGGCACCTTCGCCAACCGCAATCACTTCGCCAACTACCTTGCCATGGCGCTCGCCGGCTACATCTGGCTGGCCTACGAAGCCGCGCACGAGGCCAGGCACAGCAGGGCATCACGCGCACGGCTGCCTGGCGCCTTCACCAGCCGCCATGTCCTCGCGATCTGGACGTCGGGCGGCCTGGCTCTGGTGCTCGGCATCCTGCTGTCCCGTTCCCGGGGAGCCGTCCTCTTCGGGCTATCGATGGCGGGCGTGGCACTGGCCTTGGCCGCGTTCCGGCTGCTCGGACTGTCCCGCGGCTGGCGCTTTGCCGCCGCGCTAGGCACAGTGCTGGTGGTCGCCGGGACCGCACTGGTGGGGTTCGACCAGGCGACGTCGCGGATTTCGGCCGACCAGCTCGCGGGTTCGGCCGCCTTCCGCGGCGAGCTCGCCCTCACCAGCCTCAAGGGCGCGTGGGCCTTCTGGCCGTGGGGTTCGGGCTGGGGCACCTACGACCTGGCGTACCAGCAATTCCAACCCGCCACGCTGCCCGTTTATCCCAATCACGCGCACCACGACTATGTGGAGATGCTGTTCGAAGGCGGCATCCTCTTCGTGCTGATCGCCGTGGGCTTTGTCTGGCTGGCCGGCCGGCGCGCCCTGTTGCTCGTGCGCACCGTGCTGCGCGAGCGAAAGCTCGACCGCAACGCGATGGCGGCCACCTTGTGCGGGCTGGGGCTATTGGGGTTGCTCCTGCACTCACTGGTAGAGTTCAACATGCGCATACCGGCCAACGCCATCCTCGGCGCGCTGCTGGCCGGTGCGTATCTGCGGCCACTTCCGACGGGTCGGCGTTGAGATGATCGACCTGCACAGCCACATCCTGCCCGGCATCGACGATGGCTCCAGGAGCCTGGCGATGTCGCTGGAGATGGCACGGATCGCCGTGCAGGATGGCATCCGCGTGATGGCCTGCACGCCGCACATCTATCCCGGCCTCTACATGAACGACACAGCCGGCATCACGGCCGCCCGCGACGCGTTGCAGGCCGAGCTGGACCAACATGGCATCGCGCTCGAGCTCACGACGGGTGCCGACGTGCACCTGGTGCCCGGCATCCTGGAGGGCCTGCGCGCGGGAACCGTCCCGAGCCTGCACTCGAGCCGCTACGTGCTGCTCGAGCCGTCGCATCACGTTGCGCCGCCCCGTTTCGCGGAGTCCGTGTTCCAGCTGGTCGCGGCCGGCTACGTGCCGGTCATCACGCACCCCGAGCGCCTCACCTGGGTCGAGGACAACTTCGCGGTGCTGGCCGAACTGACCCGGCAGGGCGCCTGGATGCAGGTCACCGCCGGCGCGCTGACCGGCGTGTTCGGGTCCCGCGCGCAGTACTGGGGCGAACGCTTTCTGGGCGAGGGCCTGACGCACATCCTCGCCACGGACGCCCACTCCGCCGGGCGCCGCATCCCTGTCCTGTCCGAAGGCCTCGCCGTCGCCCAGCGGCTGCTGGGCGCCGAAGAAGCACAGCAACTGGTGCGGGGCCGGCCCTCCGCCATCATGAGCAACTCCCCACCCAGCCAGGCCGCGCCGCTGCCGGCGCGCCAGTCCGCCAGGTCCGGCGCACCGGGCTGGCTGCGCCGCCTGTTGATGCGCTGAGGCCCGGCCCTCGCGCGCCGGCTTCCTGCGCGGCCTTGTGTTGCAATAGCCGGATGAAACTTCTCGTCTTCGCGGGCAGCACCCGCCTGAACTCCTGGAACCGCAAGCTGGCCACGGTCACCGCCGCGCTGGCTCGCGCCAGCGGCGCCGAGGTGACGCACATCGAACTCGCCGATTTCGACGTGCCCATGTACAACGCCGACCTCGAAGCGCGCGGCACGCCCGCCGACGTGATGAAGCTCAAGCAGCTCACCCACGAGCACCCGGCCTGGATCATCTGCACGCCCGAGTACAACGCCAGCTACCCGGCGTTGCTCAAGAACACGCTGGACTGGATCTCCAGCCCGGTGAATTCCGACCCGGTGTGGAACGACGACTTCCGCTCCACGCGCGGCAAGGTGGTGGGCGTGCTCAGCGCATCCCCCGGCGCGCTCGGCGGCCTGCGTTCGCAAAGCCATCTCGTGCCGCTCCTGCTCAACCTGCATTGCTGGGTCGCGCCGACCACCTATGCGCTGTCGCGCGCCGCCGACGCGTTCGACGCGCAGGGCGGGCTCGTCGCCGACGCCACGAAGAAGGTGCAGGCGGTGATCGACCAAGTGCTGTGGGCGGGGGCGCGGCTTTCAGTCTCGTGAGCTGACGAGGCTTGCCTCGAACCTCCCTGCGATGCCGAATTGGTCTGGCCGCACGCAACGAAGGGAGGGAAGTCGGCCCGAGCTGTGGTACATATTTGTGGCACAGCACTCCGCGGTCCCGAACAATTGCGCAGCACATGCCCCGCGTACGGCGTGCGCCCGCCCTGCAAGTTGAGGAGAAGGTGATTGCGAAGGTTCTTCGATCGGCTCACACGCGCGGCAGTGATGCGGCTGGGACTGCCACCGCGCTGGGCGGGGCATCGCTACTTCAAATCACGAGACCCGAGGGACTTCGAGTCCACCCAGGTTCACGGGCGGCAGGATCACGTCGCAGCGCTCCCGCTGAACGTAAAGTCCCGTGAAGAGCTGAGCCGGGAAAGGCGTGCGTGGGGGTTTTCCTTCCACGACGTACCGCTACGCCCCGTTGCCGAAACATCCGTCTCCAGGGTGCCTGACTGTCGCGTCCTGGTGGGTCTGGACCACCGTGACCAGTGGCGTATCCCGAGTTATGCCATTTTCCACGGGCAGGACGTGCTTAACGTCCGCGGGACCGGGCCCGATCCTCGTCTGCACGGCCCATTGTTCGGCAAACCGGCGGCGGCGAGGATTGACGAGGGCATCTGGATCCTTGAGCAGTGGGACCAGAACTACTCGCACTGGGTCCAATGGCACCTTGTCAAGCTCGCCTTGATCCGCAAGTTGGAACTCGAAGTGCCTGTGCTCGTGCCGGCCGGCAGCCCCCTCGCGCCAGTTGTTGCGGCGTCTCTTGCCATGATGGGCATCCGTCATGCGATCGAACTCCCCGGGTCCGTCTTCGATGTGGGCCAACTTACAGTCATCGGCATGGACCACTACCGGGATGCGCTGCTCCACGACTTGCGAACGCGATTGCCATGCACTCCGGCGCCGGCGGAAGGCCGCAGGATCTTCATCAGCCGCCAGCTCGCGAGCCGTCGGCGACTGGCTAACGAAGACGAGGTGTGGCGTATCCTGGAGCCGCTCGGTTATTCGCGAGTGTTCCTCGAGCGGCTGACGTTCGAGCAACAAATGCAGCTCATGTCCGGCGCCGTCGCGATGTTTTCACTCCATGGCAGCGGCCAAGCGAACATGCTTTTCGCGCCCGCCGGCATGCAAGTGGCCGAGATCTCCGACATTACATTTCCGAATCCGCAGTTCTATGCGCTCGCCAGCGCCGTCGGACACGATTTCTGGCTCCTTCACGGACGCCCCGAAGGCCGCGAATTCGAGCCAGGGCAACATGACGTCGTCGCCGACATCCAGGAAGTACGGCATGTAGCGGATGCCATCGAAGATCGCCTTGAGCAGCGCCGTCGCGAAACAGTTCCTTGACAGGTGAGCGGCTATCCCGGGTCAAGCCCGGGAACATCCGCTCAGAACGGGTAATGCCGCGGCGTCGTCTGCACCGTGATCCAGCGCAGGTCGGTGAATTCGGCGATGCCGGCCTTGCCGCCGAAGCGGCCGATGCCGCTGCCCTTCACGCCGCCGAAGGGCATCTGCGCCTCGTCGTGCACCGTAGGGCCGTTGACATGGCAGATGCCCGAGTCGATCTTGCGCGCCACGTTCAGGGCCCGCGCGATGTCGCGGCCGAACACCGCCGCCGACAGGCCGTACTCGTTGTCGTTGGCGCAGGCGATCGCCTCCTCGGTGTTCTTCACGCGCACAATGCATTTCACCGGGCCGAAGGTCTCCTCGTGGTAGATGCGCATCTTGGGCGTCACGTGGTCCAGCACCGTCGCGGGCATCAGGGTGTTTTCGGCCTTGCCGCCGCACACCAGCGTGGCGCCCTGCGCCAGCGCGTCGTCGATCAGGGCGTTGCAGTGGTGCACCGTGCCCATGCCGATCACGCTGCCCAGCACCACGGGCTCGGGCTTGCGCGGGTCGCCCAGCGGCAGCGCCGCGGCCTTGGCGCCGAACTTCTTCACGAAATCGTCGGCGATCTTCTGGTCCACGATGATGCGCTCGGTGGACATGCAGACCTGTCCGCTGTTGGCAAAGCAGCCGAACGCGGCGCCGTTCACCGCGTCCTCGATGTCGGCGTCATCCAGGATCACCAGCGGGGCCTTGCCGCCCAGCTCCAGCACCACGGGCTTGAGGTACTTCGCGCAGGTCTGCGCGATGATGCGCCCGATCTTGGTGGAGCCCGTGAAGTTCACGCGCCGCACCGCCGGGTGCGCCACGATGGCCTCCACCACGGCGCCCGCGTCGGCCGGCGCGTTGGTGATGTAGTTGACGACGCCCGGCGGGAAGCCCGCCTCCTGGAAGGCTTCGATGATCAGCTGGTGGGTGCGCGGGCAGTTTTCCGAACCCTTGAGAATCACGGTGTTGCCGCACGCGAGCGGCGTGGCGATCGCGCGCACGCCCAGGATGATCGGCGCGTTCCACGGCGCGATGCCCAGCACCACGCCGGCCGGCTGGCGGATGCCCATGGACAGGGAGCCGGGCACGTCCGACGGGATCACCTCGCCCGAGATCTGCGTGGTGAGCCCCGCCGCCTCGCGGATCATCCCGGCCCCGAGCATCACGTTGAAGCCGGCCCACATGCCGGTGGCGCCGGTCTCGGCCGACACCGCTTCGACGAATTGCGGCAACTTCGCCTCCAGCTTCTCCGCGGCCTTCAGCAGCAGCATGCGGCGCTCACCGGGGCCGGTTTCGCTCCAGGTCTTGAACGCTTTTGCCGCCGCTTCGACGGCCTTCACCGCGTCGGCGGGCGAGGCGGCGGGCGCGCGCGTGGCAACGGCTCCGTCGAGCGGGTTGCGCCGCTCGAACGTCGCGTTCTTCTCGGCCGTGACTTTCAGGCCGTTGATCAGCATGGACAGGTCGGACATGGTGGACTCCTTCAGGTGACCGGTTCGGTCTTCTTCGCGACGCCGGCCGCAGCCCTCGAGCAGCTCGGCAGTGGAAGCAATGACCGCGTGAGGGACAGGGAAAGCGGGGCATTGTCGATTCTGCGACAGTTGCCGTTCGAGCGCCTGCCCCAGGAATGAACGCCCGTGAAGCAACTGTATTGAAAGTCAAGCCAAATGAAGCCCCGCATTGAACGGTTTGCGCGCTTTGGCCATCGCATTGAGGATGGTCAGAAGCTTGCGCATGCAGGCCGTCAGGGCCAGCTTCTTGGGCTT
>Ga0255338_1003751_pt1 | contig 17386 bp, 17 predicted proteins | sample MeOH1_35cm_T4_19_FD_203715 | JGI IMG/M metagenome (GOLD analysis project Ga0255338, IMG submission 203715) | Sandy soil microbial communities from University of British Columbia, Vancouver, Canada - MeOH1_35cm_T4_195 | ecosystem: Engineered > Artificial ecosystem > Sand microcosm > Unclassified ...
GGCTTTGTCCGTCTCCGGAAGTAGAGGAGGAGGCACGGCCCGCAGGGGCGTGCCGGGGGACATGGAGTGAGACGGACAAAGCCGTCCTGTGCCGGACCGAAGGCAACGGGCGCAGCGCGGCACCGCACCGCAATCGCTTGTGGTGGGCATCCCCGCGACCTCAGCGAAAGCAGCCAGTTCCAGACCCCCGTGCGCCTGCACGGGAATGCCGGATAGGTTCCAAACAGCGTCGAACGCCGCACCAGCAGGCGCAGGCGGGGCGGCAACGGCCCCGCGCGGCGTCAGTCGAGGGCGTAGATGTCCACGTCCTTGGTCTCGCGCAGGAACAGCATGCCGATCGCGCAACTGGCCGCCGCGATCGCCACCGGATACCAGAGCCCGTTGTACATGTTGCCGGTCTGCGCCACGATCGCGAACGCGGTGGTGGGCAGCAGGCCGCCGAACCAGCCGTTGCCGATGTGGTACGGCAGGCTCATCGAGGTGTAGCGGATGCGCGTGGGGAACAGCTCCACCAGCATCGCCGCGATCGGCCCGTACACCATGGTCACCAGGATCACCAGGTACACCAGCAGCGCGATCACCAGCGGGGTGTTCACCCGCGCCGGATCAGCCCGCGCCGGGTAGCCGGCGGCCTGGAGCGCCTGCTCCACTTCCGTCTTGAAGGCCGCGATCCTGCGCGTGCTGGCCTCGTCGAAACGGCCGCGCACCACCGTCGCGGCCGGGGCGACGATCGCCGTGTCGCCGATGGTCACCCGCGCCGGCCGGCCCGGCTCGCCCCGCGCGTTGTCGTAGCTCACCGAGTTCTGCGCCAGGAAGCGCTTGGCGATGTCGCAGGAACTGGCGAAGTCGATCTCGCGCGCGATCGGGCTGCCCTGGAACGAGCACTGCGCGGCGTCCGCATGCACCACCACCCGGGCCTGCGCCTGCGCAGCGGCGAGCTCGGGATTGGCCGCCCGCGTGAGCGCACCGAACACCGGGAAGTAGCTCAGAGCCGCCAGCAGGCAGCCGGCCATGATGATCGGCTTGCGCCCGATCCGGTCCGACAGGATGCCGAAGACGAGGAAGAAGGGCGTGCCGATCACCAGCGCCGCCGCCATCATCAGGTTGGCCGTGGTGCCGTCCACCTGCAGCGCCTGGGTGAGGAAGAACAGCGCATAGAACTGGCCCGAGTACCACACCACCGCCTGGCCCGCGGTGAGGCCGAACAGCGCCAGCAGCACCACCTTCAGGTTGCGCCACTGGCCGAAGGATTCCTTCACCGGCGTCCTGGAGCTGCGCCCCTGCGCCTTCATGCGGCGGAACGCCGGCGATTCGTTCATCGACAGCCGGATCCACACCGACACGGCCAGCAGCAGCACGGACAGGAGGAAGGGCAAGCGCCAGCCCCAGTCGGCGAACGCGGCCTCGCCCAGCAGCGTGCGCGTGCCGAGGATCACCACCAGCGACAGCAGCAGGCCCAGCGTGGCCGTGGTCTGGATCCAGGCGGTCCAGGCGCCGCGGCGGCCGTGCGGTGCATGCTCGGCGACGTAGGTGGCGGCGCCGCCGTACTCGCCGCCCAGCGCCAGCCCCTGCACCAGCCGCAGCGCCACCAGCATCAGCGGCGCGGCGATGCCCACCGAGGCGTACGAAGGCAGCAGGCCGACGATGAAGGTCGACAGGCCCATGACCAGGATCGTGACCAGGAAGGTGTACTTGCGACCGATCAGGTCGCCCAGGCGGCCGAACATGACGGCGCCAAAGGGGCGCACCAGGAAGCCGGCGGCAAAGGCGAGCAGCGCGAAGATGAAGGCCGCGGCCGGATCGAGCCCGGAGAAGAACTGCTTCGCGACGATGGCGGCGAGCGAGCCGTACAGGTAGAAGTCGTACCACTCGAACACGGTGCCGAGCGAGGAGGCGAAGATCACCTTCCTCTCCTGCGCCGTCATCGGGCGGTCGGCGGCGGCGGGAAGCACGGCGGCCATCGGGGCTCTCCAGTCAAGCGTGTTGCCGGTGCATTGTTGGCCCACGCTCTGACCCCGCTCTGACGCGAAACTGATGCGGGTCTGACCGATTCAGGTCAAACCCGCAGCGACGCTTTCATCATGCGGTGCGCGTCACGCTCTGCAGCATGCGGCCCGCGTCAAGCTGCACGTCAGGTCTTGCCACTCGTGCGCGTCTGGCCCGCGGGCAGCGCCGCCGCCTGCTCCCACGCGCCGCCCTCGAACCACGCGTTGCCTTCGAGGTACTCGCGCAGCATGGGCAGCGCGTCGAAGCCCCAGAACAGGCGGCCGTCGACCTCGCAGGTCGGCACCCCGAACAGGCCGCGCGCGATCGCCGCTTCGGTGTTCGCCTTCAATTCCGCCTTCACTTCGTCGCCGGCCGGATCGCGCTGCGGCTGCAGCAGCGCGCGCAGTTCCGCCAGCCGCTGCGCATCGGCCGCATCCGCCCCGCCGCGCCAGACATGGCGGAACACGGTTTCCGCGACATGGCGGTTCACCAGCCCGTCCTCGCCGCAGGCGAGCGCCAGCCGCAGCAGGCCGAGCGGATTGAAGGGGTGCGCCGCGGGCATCTGCATCGGGATGCCATGCGCATGCGCCAGCCACAGCACCTGGCGATAGGTCCAGTCGCGCTTGGGCGCGATCTCCGCCGGGCCCAGCTGGCCGTGGTGCTTCAGCATCCCCGCGAACAGCACCGGCCGGTAGTCCACGCGGTAGCTCAGGCCCTTGAGCGCCTCCGGCAGCTTCTCGAACGCGAGGTAGGCGTAAGGGGAGATGAAATCGAAATGGAAGGTGATGTGCTTCATGGGTCGGCGTGGGCACGCTGCAGCAGTTGGTCCCAGATCGCGCGCTTGTCCGCCTCGCAGGCGCGGCTCCACTGCGCGATCTCGTCCAGCGTGCGATAGCAGCCATCGCACAGGCCGGTGGCGGCGTTCATGCGGCAGACCGAGATGCAGGGCGAGGGCACGAAATCCGCCAGCTCGATGCCGCGCGCCTTTTCCAGCAGGAAGCGCTTCGTCTCCGAACTCATCCCGCCGGCGCCTGCACCACGTCGGCCACCGGCGCGCCGGTGAGCTTCTCCAGGTCCTGCGGGCGCAGCTTGAACACGCCGTGCGGATGGCCGGCGGCGGCCCAGATCTCCTCGAAGCGGAACAGCTCGCGGTCGATCAGCGTCACCGGCGCCCGGGCATGGGCGACGGGCGACACGCCGCCGATGGAGAAACCCGTGCTGGCCTTGACGAATTCCGCGTCCGCGCGCCCCGTCTTGCCGACGATCGCATCGACCTTCTTCTCGTCGACGCGGCGGTCGCCGGAGGCGATCACCAGCACCGCCGCGTCGTCGGACTTGCGGCGGAAGATGATGCTCTTGGCGATCTGGCCCACGTGGATGCCCAGCGCATCGGCCGCCTGCTGGGCGGTGCGCGCGGCGTCGTCCAGCATCACGGGCGCATGGGGATGGCCGGCGTCCTGCAGGGCGCGGGCCACGCGCTGCACGCCTTCGGGCAGGGACTGGAGTTCGGCGCCGCACATGCTCACTGCACCCTCTTGTTCAGGATCGCCGTGGCCGCCCGCGAGTTCGGCTTGCGGCCCAGGAAGTCGCTGATGAACTTGCCGGCATCGACCAGCTTGTCGAGGTTGATGCCGGTCTCGATCCCGAGCCCGTCGAACATGAACACGAGGTCCTCGGTGGCCACGTTGCCGGTCGCGCCCTTCGCGTAAGGGCAGCCGCCCAGGCCCGCCACCGAGGCGTCGAACTGCCAGATGCCCATCTCGAGGCAGGCCAGCGTGTTGGCCAGCGCCTGGCCGTAGGTGTCGTGGAAATGGCCGGAGACGTCGTCGAGGGCGAAGTGCTTCAGCGCCGCTTCCATCGCCCGCTGCACCTTGCGCGGCGTGCCGACGCCGATCGTGTCCGCCACGCCCAGGTGCTGCACGCCGATCTCCTTCATGCGGCGGGCGAAGAACTCGACCCGCTCCGGCGCGATCTCGCCTTCGTAGGGGCAGCCGACGGCCGTCGACATCGCGCCGCGCACGTGGATGCCCTTGGCGCGCGCGGCCTCCACCACGGGAGCGAAGCGCTCGATGCTCTCCGCGATCGAGCAGTTGATGTTGCGCTGGCTGAAGGCCTCGCTGGCGGCGCCGAAGATCACGATCTCGTCCGGCTTGCCCTCCAGCGCGGCCTCGAAGCCCTTCATGTTGGGCGTCAGCACCGAGTAGCGCACGCCCGGCTTGCGCGCGATGCCCGCCATCACTTCGGCGGCATCGGCCATCTGCGGCACCCATTTCGGCGAGACGTAGCTGGTCACCTCGATCGCGCGCAGGCCGGCGTCCTGCAGCCGGTGCACCAGCGCGATCTTGACGGCGGCGGGCACCGGCTCCTTCTCGTTCTGCAGCCCGTCGCGCGGGCCCACGTCGACGAGCTTCACCTTCGCTGGAAGTTGCATGGCCTCAGTATCCTCTCTGCAGGTCGACCACGCCGGCGACGGGTTCTCCCCGTTCGAAGGCGCGGATCTTGCGCGCGATCTGCGCGATGCTCTCGTCGCGCAGCGTGCGCGCCGAGGTGTGCGGCGTCACCGCGATCTTCGGGTGGCGCCAGAAGGGGTGATCCGGCGGCAGCGGCTCGGTGCGGAAGACGTCCAGCGCCGCGCCGGCCAGGTGGCCGCTGTCGACCAGCGCCAGCAGGTCTTCGTCCACCAGGTGCGCGCCGCGCGCCACGTTGATCACGTAGCCGCCCGGCAGCAGGCGGCCCAGCGTGCTGCGGTTCATGATGTTCCCGGTGTCGGGCGTCAGCGGCAGCAGGTTCACCAGCACGCGGGTGCCGGCCAGGAAGGCGTCGAATTGCGCCGCGCCGGCGAAGCACTGCACGCCCTCGATGGCCTTCGCCGTGCGGCTCCAGCCGCGCACCGGGAACGCGAACGAAGCCAGCGCCTGGGCGACGCGCTGCCCCAGCACGCCGAGGCCCATCACGCCGACCGGGAACTCCGCGCGCGAACGCGGCCGGCGGAAGCTCCAGCGTCCCTGGGCCATGTCCTGCTCGTAACCGTCGAGCTCGCGGAAGTGCCGGATCACGGCGTGACAGACGAACTCCGCCATCTGCACCGACATGCCGGCGTCGTCCAGCCGCACCAGCACGGACTCCCGCGGCAGGCGCAGCTTGAGCAGCGCGTCGACGCCGGCGCCGGTGTTGAAGATGCCCTTCAGGCGCGGCTGCTCGTCGAAGAGCTGCTGGGGCGGCGCCCACACGACGGCATGGTCCGCCCGCGGCGCCCCGGGACGCCACTCCTCCACCACGGCGCCCGGCAGCGCGGCGCCCAGGCCCGCGATCCAGGGGGCGGTTTTCATCTCGGTACAGCAGACGACGATACGCATGTCGCCTATTGTGCGGGACGACCCCGTTGACGCTGGCGCGGCGCCGGTGCCAAGCTGCGGCGCCTCACCACGCAAGCCAAGGAGACAACATGAACCCGCGATCCTTCCTGCGCCGCGCCTGCCTGGGCGCCGCGCTGTTCGCCGCCGCGTTCCAGGGCCTGGCCGCCGACTTCCCCGCGCCGAAGCAAGGCGACTGGATCGTCCGCGACTTCCGCTTCCACACGGGCGAGGTGCTGCCGGAGCTGAAGATCCATTACCAGACCGTGGGCGACCCCGCCGGCGAACCGGTGCTGATGCTGCACGGCACGACCGGTTCCTCCAACAGCATGCTCACGCCGGCCTTCGGCGGCGAGCTGTACGGCCCCGGGCAGCCGCTCGACGCGACGAAGTACTTCATCATCCTGCCGGACGCGATCGGCACCGGCGGCTCCACCAAGCCCTCCGACGGCCTGCGCATGAAGTTCCCGAAGTACAACTACGACGACATGGTCGATGCGCAGTACCGGCTGCTGCGCGAGCACCTGCGCATCCCGCACCTGCGGCTGGTGATCGGCAACTCCATGGGCGGCATGCAGACCTGGATGTGGGCCCAGAAGTATCCCGGCATGATGGATGTCGCGGTGCCCATGGCCTCGCTGCCGACGCCGATGTCGGGCCGCAACTGGACGCTGCGCCGCCTGCTGACCGAATCGATCCGGCGCGACCCGGCGTGGAACAACGGCAACTACACGGCGCAGCCGCCCGGCTTCCAGCTCGCGTCGATCTTCTTCGCCACCGCCACCAACGGCGGCAACCATTCGTACATGAAGGCCGGCCCCAACCGCGAGAAGGCCGACGAGGCGCTGCAAAAACGACTGGCCAACTTCCGCGGCGACGCCAACGACCACCTGCTGCAGTGGGAATCGTCGGCCGACTACAACCCCTCGGTGGGGCTGGAGAGGATCACGGCGACGCTGCTGGCGATCAATGCGGCCGACGACGAGCGCAACCCGATCGAACTGGGCATCCTCGAGCGCGAGCTGAAGCGGGTGAAGAACGGCCGCGCGTACGTGATTCCGGCGAGCGAGCAGACGCTGGGGCATGGGACGACCGGGCAGGCGCGGTTCTGGAAGCAGGAGCTGGAGAAGGTGTTGAAGACGGCGCCGCGGATCGCGCCGATGTAGGGCGCTTCCCGGATCGCCGGGCTTCGGCCTGCGTCGCTCGGCGCCAGCGCGGTCCGAGCGCCGCAGGCGGCGCGCAGTCCGAGGCGGCAGCCTCGGCCGCCCCAGCGCTTCAGGCCACCAGCTTCAACAGCTCCGCCCCCTCCCCCACCTGGTCACCCGGCGCATACAACAGCTCCGCCACCACCCCGTCGCTCGGCGCCGCGATGGTGTGTTCCATCTTCATCGCCTCCAGCACCGCCAGCGGCTGGCCCTTGCGCACCTGCTCGCCCGGCTGCACCGCGAACGAGATCACCTTGCCCGGCATCGGCGCCGTCAGTCGCCCGCCTTCGGTCGCGTCGTCGCCCGCATGCGCCAGCAGGTCCACCGAGACGATCTGCGCCGCGCCCGCCTCGGTGAACACGTGGTCCGTCTCGCCCTGGGTGTAGATCGCGGCGCGCATCCGGCGCGCCCCGTACTGCAGCTCGATCGCGTCGCCGCTGGCGGCGCGGAAGGCGAGCGGCTCGGGCGCGCCCTCGTCGATGGCCAGCAGCAGCGCGCCATCGTGCAGCGTGGTGAGGCTCGCCTTCTTCGGCTCGCCGCCGAACTCGAAGGTGAAGCGCCGCGTGGCCACGCCATGCGAGCGCCAGCCATCGCGCCGGCTGAACGGATCGTCGCCGGCCAGCTGCTGCTCGTCGAGCAGCGTGCGTGCCACCGCGGCCGCGGCAGCGAGTTCGAGGCCGACCGGCTGCTGGTGGAACAGCACCGCGGCCTCGCGCTGGATCAGCGCCGTGTCCAGGTCGGCCTGCGCGAAGGAGCGGCTGGCCAGCACGTGGCGCAGGAACTGCACGTTGCTGCTCAGGCCCACGATGTGGGTCTCGGCCAGCGCCTCGTCGAGCCGCGCCAGCGCCTCCTCGCGGGTGGCGCCGTGCACGATCAGCTTGGCGATCATCGAGTCGTAGAAGGGCGGGATCGCATCGCCTTCGCGCACGCCGTCGTCGATGCGCACCGGCGCCCGCTCGAAGGCGGCGGCCTGCGGCTTGCGGTAGACGTGCAGCGTGCCGGTGGCGGGCAGGAAGTTGTTGTCGGGGTTCTCGGCGCAGATGCGGGCCTCGATCGCGTGGCCGTGGATGCGCAGGTCCTCCTGCTTCAGCGGCAGCGGCTCGCCGGCGGCGACGCGCAGCTGCCACTCGACGAGATCGAGCCCCGTGATCGCCTCCGTCACCGGATGCTCCACCTGCAGCCGCGTGTTCATCTCCATGAAGAAGAAGTCCACTTCTCCCTGGCGCTGCTCCACGATGAACTCCACCGTCCCCGCGCCGACGTACTTCACCGCCCGCGCCGCGGCCACCGCGGCCTCGCCCATGCGGCGGCGCATCGCCTCGGTCATGCCCGGCGCGGGCGCTTCCTCCAGCACCTTCTGGTGGCGCCGCTGCACCGAGCAATCGCGCTCGAACAGCCAGACATAGTTGCCGTGCGTGTCGCCGAACACCTGGATCTCGATGTGCCGCGGGCGCGTGACGTACTTCTCGACCAGCACCGCCTCGTCGCCGAAGCTGTTGCGCGCTTCGCGCTGGCAGGAGGCGAGCGCGGCGAGAAAGTCTTCGGGCCGCTCCACCGCCCGCATGCCCTTGCCGCCGCCGCCGGCGCTGGCCTTGATCAGGACCGGGTAGCCGATGCGGTCGGCCTCGCGTTGCAGCAGGCCCGGATCCTGGTTGCCGCCGTGGTAGCCGGGCACCAGCGGCACGCCGGCCCGCTCCATCAGCTGCTTGGATTCGGCCTTCAGGCCCATCGCCTGGATCGCCGAGGCGGGCGGGCCGATGAACACCAGGCCGGCTTCGGCGCAGGCGGCGGCGAAGCCTTCGTTCTCACTCAGGAAGCCGTAGCCGGGATGGATGGCCTGCGCGCCCGTGGCCCTGGCGGCCTCGATGATGCGCTCCCAGCGCAGGTAGCTGTCCTTGGGCGCGCTGCCGCCGATGTGCACCGCCTCGTCGCAGGCCTGCACGTGCTTGGCGTTCGCGTCCGCATCCGAATACACCGCCACCGTGCGGATCGCCAAGCGGCGCGCGGTCGCGGCGACCCGGCAGGCGATCTCGCCGCGGTTCGCAATCAGGATCTTCTTGAACATCAACCCAGCTCCCGCGGCAATGGCCGCCCCCTGAAGAATTCCCTCAACCCGCGCAGCACCGTGCGCAGGAACCTGAGCAGCACGACCAGCAGGATCGCGGCCAGCACGAGGCTCACGACCAGCACGATCGCGAACACGACCGGATGGGTGGCCGACAGCCACAGCATGAACACCACCAGCCCGTCCTCCGCCAGCGAGACGGCCATGTTGGAGAAGGGCTCCGGCGAGGTGTTCACCGCCGCCCGCGTCGTCATCTTGGCGGCGTGGCTGGTCGCCGCGAGGCTGCCGCCCGCGAGGGCGGCGATCCACGCCATCGCCTGGTTGTCCGCGCCCAGCGCGCCGGCGGCCAGCGCGGCGCCGCCCGGGATGCGGATCACCGTGTGCACCGCGTCCCACATCGAATCGACGAAGGGGATCTTGTCGGCGAAGAACTCCGCCAACAGCATGAAGCCGCTGGCGACCAGCACGCCCGGGTGCTGCAGCACATGCAGGCCCGGCGGCAGCTGGATCCATCCCATCCAGCCGGCGAAGCCCGTGAGGAACACCGCGGCATAGAGCCGGAAGCCGCTGGCCCAGCCCAGCGCCGCCGCCAGCGCCAGCAGCTGCGGCGTGTCCGGCGCCAGGTGGCCGAGCCAGTCGAGGTTCACGGCAACAGCCAGTCGGGCTTGCGTTTGCCGAGGAAGGACTGCACGCCTTCACGCCCTTCGTCGCTGGCGCGGATGTCGGCGATGCCTTCCACCGTGCGCCGCACCAGCCCCGCCGTGATGTCGTGGCCGGCCACGTCGTGCAGCAGCTTCTTGCAGGCCTTCACCGCCTCGGGGCCGGCCTGCACCAGCGCCGCCGCGATTTCGGCCACCCTGGCGTCGAGCGCTCCCGCCTCCACCACCTCGTGCACGAAGCCGATGCGCTGCGCTTGCGCGGCGCTGAAGCGCTCCGCGGTGAGGAAGTAGCGGTGCGCCGCGCGGGCGCCCATGGCGCGGATCACGTAGGGGCTGATCGTGGCCGGGATCAGTCCGAGCTTGACTTCGCTCAGGCAGAAGAAGGCCGGCTGCGCCGCCACGGCGATGTCGCAGGCGGCGACCAGCCCGGTGCCGCCGGCGTAGGTGTCCCCGTGCACGCGCGCGATGGTGGGCTTGGGGCAGCGCCAGATCACTTCCAGCATGCGGGCCATCGCCGAGGCGTCCTCGAGGTTGTCCTCGCGCGTGTAGGTCGCCATGCGCTTCATCCAGTTCAGGTCGGCGCCGGCGCAGAATGCCGGCCCGTTGCCGGCCAGCACGACGCAGCGCACCTCGTCGCGCTTGGCGATCTCGACGAACACCGCCGTCAGTTCGGCGATCACTTCGTCGTTGAAGGCGTTGCGCACGTCGGGCCGGTTCAGCGTGACGGTGGAGATGCCGCGTTCGTAACTCAGTTGCAGGTGGTTCATTGCTGGTCCTCAGTGCCGCCAGACATGCAGGCCGCGCAGGCGTTCGAAGCCGTCGAAATCCCGGTCCCGATGCAGCAGCGCGTAGCCGTTCTCGATGCAGAAGCTCGCGACCAGCACGTCGATCGCGCTCGCGACCGTGATGCCTGCGCAGCGCAGGACGCGGTAGTGCTGCGCGGCTTCGAGCGCAATGCCGGTGCCCGCCGCGGCTTCCACGTCCAGGCTTTCCATCAGCGCCCGCGCCTGGCGGAACGCACGCTCGTGCCGGAAGCCGCGCAGCACTTCGTAGAGCACGAGATCGGGCACCACGAGGCGGACTTCCGCATCCTGGAGCAGGCGGCGCAGCGATGCGACCTCTTCGTTGGCGTTGCCATTGAAGAAGTCGATCCAGACTCCGGAGTCAACGACGAGCACGGCGGGGGCTCGGTGCGGGGTCCTGGACGCGGCCGATGCTCGGCGCCTCCGCCGTGGACCAGTCGTGGTGGGCGTCGCCTTCCCACGGGAGCCGACCTTCCCACTTGAGGATCTCGCGGTAAGCCGCCTGGCGTGCCAGCAGCCTCAGCCCGGCTTCCACCGCTTCCTTCTTCGTCTGGAACGGCCCGGCCTTCATGGCCTCGGCCATCAACCCGTCGTCGATATCGATGTTGGTGCGCATGATGTGTACAATGATCGGCAGTCATACACATTCTACGCTCACATCCGGAACAAGCCGAAATTCGGCTCGCCGATCGGCGCGTTCAGGGCCGCCGAGAGGCCCAGCGCCAGCACGCGGCGCGTGTCGGCGGGGTCGATCACGCCGTCGTCCCACAGCCGCGCGCTGGCGAAGTAGGGATGCGACTGCCGGTTGAACTGGTCGAGGATGGGCTGGCGGAAGCTCGCTTCCTCCTCGGCGCTCCAGCTGCCGCCGCGCGCCTCGATGCCGTCGCGCCGCACGGTGGCCAGCACGCTGGCGGCCTGCTCCGCGCCCATCACGCAGGTGCGCGCCGTCGGCCAGGTCCAGAGGAAGCGCGGCGAATAGGCGCGGCCGCACATGCCGTAGTTGCCGGCGCCGTAGCTGCCGCCGATGATCACCGTGAACTTGGGGACACTGGCCGTGGCCACCGCCGTCACCATCTTGGCGCCATGGCGGGCGATGCCTTCGTTCTCGTACTTGCGGCCCACCATGAAGCCGGTGATGTTCTGCAGGAACAGGATCGGCGTCTTGCGGTGGCAGCACAGCTCGATGAAGTGCGCGCCCTTCTGCGCCGAGTCCGAGAACATGATCCCGTTGTTGGCGAGGATGCCGATCGGCATGCCCTCGATGTGCGCGAAGCCGCACACCAGCGTGGTGCCGAAGCGCGCCTTGAACTCGTGGAACTCCGAGCCGTCGACCAGCCGCGCGATGATCTCGCGCACGTCGAAGGGCTTGCGGGTGTCGCTCGGGATGATGCCGTACAGCTCCTTGGCGTCATGGCGCGGCGGCTCGGGCCGGCGCCGCTGCACCGGCCAGTGCTTGGGCCGGTTCAGCGTGGCGACGGCACGGCGGGCCAGCGCCAGCGCGTGCTCGTCGTTCATGGCCAGGTGGTCGGCCACGCCGGACAGGCGCGTGTGCACGTCGCCGCCGCCCAGGTCCTCCGCGCTCACCACCTCGCCGGTGGCGGCCTTCACCAGCGGCGGGCCGCCGAGGAAGATGGTGCCCTGCTCCTTGACGATGATGGTCTCGTCGCTCATGGCCGGCACGTAGGCGCCGCCCGCAGTGCACGATCCCATCACCACCGCGATCTGCGGGATGCCCTGCGCGCTCAGGTTGGCCTGGTTGTAGAAGATGCGGCCGAAGTGCTCGCGGTCGGGGAACACCTCGTCCTGGTTCGGCAGGTTGGCGCCGCCGGAATCCACCAGGTAGATGCAGGGCAGCCCGTTCTGGCCCGCGATCTCCTGCGCCCGCAGGTGCTTCTTCACCGTGAGCGGGTAGTAGGTGCCGCCCTTCACGGTGGCGTCGTTGCAGACGATCACGCACTCCAGCCCGCTCACGCGGCCGATGCCGGTGATGATGCCGGCGCTGGGCGCCTCCATGCGGCCGTCGCGGGCCAGGTACATGCCGTGGGCGGCCAGCGGGCCGATCTCGAGGAAGGGCGTGCCGGGGTCGAGCAGCATCTGCACGCGCTCGCGCGGCGGCAGCTTGCCGCGTGCCGAATGCTTCTGCCGCGCGATCTCGCCGCCGCCCGCGGCATGCAGCGCGACCTGCGCATTGAGGTCGTCCACCAGCACCTGCATGGCGGCCGCATTGGCCTGGAAATCGGCGGACCGGGGATTCAGCTGGGACTCGATGACGGGCATTTGGATGTTCCTCCCTCCCCTCTGGGGGAGGGCCGGGGTGGGGCGCTCCGGTGATCCTCTCCCGCTCCCGCCTGCGGCAGCAGGCCGGGGTGAGGGCCGACGGCACACGATAGCGCCAATGCCCCGAGCTTAGGCAGTCCCGCCCCGCGCCGGGTTGCCCCGCGCGTTGCAAATCCTGCCACGCCACTACACTGTCCGCATGTCACCCGCCGCCGGCCGCCGGCTCCCTGCCGCCGCCACCCCCATCGCCTTTGCCCGCGCGATCGCGGCTGCGTACCGCCTGCGCGGCGCGAACCCGGAGGGGGCCCTGAAGCTGGCACAGATCACGCCAGCCCAGCTGCAAAAGCCCGACACCCGGATCACGGCGCGCCAGATGGAACTGCTGTCCGCCGCCGCCATGGAAGAACTCGACGACGAAGGCCTGGCCGCCTTCGAGCGGCGCCTGCCCTGGGGCAGCTACGGCATGCTGGCGCGCGCCTCGCTCACGGCGCCGACCCTCGGCGTCGCGCTCAAGCGCTGGTGCCGGCACCACGGCCTGCTCACCGGGGACGTGCGCCTGGGCCTGGCCGTGGGCGGTGCGCTTGCGGCCGTCGTCATCGAGGAGCGCCGCGCCATCCCGCGCGAAGTGCGCGAACTGAGTCTCGCCTTCCTGCTGCGCAATGTGCACGGCCTGGCCTGCTGGTACGTCGATTCGCGCATCCCCTTGCAGGAGGCCCGCTTTCCGTTCCCGCAGCCCGGGCATGCGGACGCGTACCCGTACATGTTTCCGGCACGCTTGCAGTTCGATGCGCCGCAGGCGGAGATCCGCTTCGACGCCCAGTACCTGAAGCTGCCGCTGCGCCGCGACGAGAAGGCGCTGGCGCAGATGCTGCAGCGCGCCCTCTCCATCACCGTGCTTCAGTACCGGCGCGACCGCCTGCTGGTGCCGCAGGTGCGGCAGGCGCTGGCCGCGCACCCGGAGCGCTCGCACAGCGCCGAGGCCCTGGCCGGCCTGCTGCACGTCTCCGCCCGCACGCTGCACCGGCAGCTGAAGGAGGAAGGCGCGAGCCTGCAGCAGCTGAAGGACGAAGTGCGGCTGGAGCGGGCCAAGGACCTCCTGTACCGCACGGGCAAGCCCGTGAAGCAGGTGGCTGCCGCCGTGGGCTTTCGCAACGAGAAGAGCTTCGCGCGCGCGTTCCGGCAGTGGGCTGGAATGTCGCCGGGGGAGTTCCGTGGCGGGCAGTGAACACCCTCTCGTGGTCCACGCCTGCTGTTCGCCCGGGCTGCCCGTCGCCCCCGGGCGGCCCGGCTGCGCATTAGGATGCCCACGCCACCAATGCTCCTTGCCCGTTTCCGCGTGCCCGACAACCCCGACGCCGCCGAGTCGCTCCACGGCGCGCGCCGCAACCTGGTGCTGCTGGTATCGCTGGGGGCGATCGGCACCTTGCTGGCCGGCGTGATCGGCCTCGTCTCGACCAGCCTCACGCTGCAGGCCCTGCAGCAGGCGGACATCGCCGCCCGCGCGCTGCGCCTGCATGTGCAGGCCGACATGCTCCACAACATCATGCGCGCCGACGTGCTCGCGCACGCCGTCCGCATCGAGGCTTCGCACGAGGATTTCGAGCTTCATTCGCGCCAGCTGGAGGAGAACCTCGCGGAGCTCGGGCGCGTGCCCCTTCCGGACAGCCTGCGGCCCCGCCTGGCGCAGGAGCGGGAGGACCTGCGCGAGTTCATGGCCGCCGCCCGCATGCTGATGACGCGGCACGGGATCCCGCCCAGCGAGCTGGAAGCGTTCGGGGTCCACTGGGCCGGTCTGGAGGAGGCGCTCGACGCCACCGGCGATGCCTTGCAGGAGCTGGTCACCGCGGCCGAGTCGGCCGGCCGCCGCAACCGGGCCTATGGCCTGCTCGGCACCGCGCTGGCGGTCGCCTTCCTGGTCGCGGCCGTCGCGATCATCGCCCGCCGCCTGTCGCGCAACGTGCTGGACACCAGCGTGCACCTGGCCTATGCCACCGAGCGCGCCGAGCAGGCCAACCGCAGCCGCGCCCAGTTCCTCGCCTCGATGAGCCACGAGATCCGCACGCCGATGACCGGCGTGCTGGGCATGGTGGACCTGCTCGCTGCCGAAAACCTCGACGCAGCCCAGCGTCGCGCCTATGTCGAGGCATTGCGCTCTTCCGGCCAGCACCTGCTGGCGGTGATCAACGACATCCTCGACTTCACCCGCATCGAGAGCGGCAGGCTGGAGCTCGAGCGGGTGGATTTCAGCCTGGAGGAGGTGCTGGAGCAGCTGCGCTCGCTGGTGCAGCCGCTGGCGGTGGAGCGCGGCATCGCGTTTTCGGTGGAGCTCGCCCGCCCCGCGCCGCCGATGCTGCGCGGCGACCCGACCCGCATCCGCCAGGTCCTGCTGAACCTGGCGGCCAACGGAGTGAAGTTCACGCAGCGCGGCAGCGTGCGGGTGCACGTGACGCACGGCCGCACCGGGGCCGGGCCATGGCGGCTGCGCTTCGAGGTGCGCGACACCGGCATCGGCATCTCCCCCGAAGCGATGCGCGACCTGTTCATCCCGTTCCAGCAGGCCGACCAGTCGATCGCCCGCCGCTTCGGCGGCAGCGGCCTGGGTCTGGCGATCTCCCGCCGGCTGGTGGAAGCGATGGGAGGCAGCATCGGCGCCGAGAGCACGCCCGGCGCGGGCAGCGCGTTCTTCTTCGAGCTGGCCCTGCCCGAGGGCGACGCCACCCGGCCGGGCACGAGCGCGCCGCAGGCGCTGCCGGCGGCGACCGCCCGGCCCAGGCGGATCCTGGTCGCGGAGGACGTCGCGATCAACCGCGAGATCCTGCGCAACGGCCTGGAACGAGCGGGGCACGAACCCGTGTTCGCCTGCGACGGCGCCGAGGCGGTGGAGCTCGCCGGGCGCGAGGCGTTCGACCTGGTGCTCATGGACGTGCAGATGCCCGTGATGGACGGCATCGAGGCGACCCGGCGCATCCGCGCGCTGCCCGGGGCGAAGGGCGGGATTCCGATCTTCGCCCTCACCGCCAACGTGATGGCGCAGGAGCGCGAAAGCTTCCTGGCCGCCGGCATGGACGCCTGCCTGATGAAGCCGATCGACTGGGACGAGCTGTTCGCGGCGATCGACCGCTGCGGGGCCGCGCCCGCCCCGCCGGTCGCGGAGCCGGAGCCGGAGCCGGAGCCGGAGCCGGTAGCATCCGCGCCCCTGGTCGACGAGGCCATCCAGGCCAACCTGGTGGCGATGGCCAGCCGCGAACACCTCAGGAAATGGCTGGAAGTCGGCCTGGCCGACTACGAGCGGGGCTGTGCGGCGATCGCGGCAGCGGCCGGCGACAACGGGCGCATGGCGGCCGAAGCGCACAAGATCAAGGGCTCAGCCGCTACGCTCGGACTGGCGCGCGTGCGGGTGGCGGCGGCGGAACTGGAACGCGCGGCGCGGGACGGCGGGGTGCGGCACGAGCAGGTGGAGGCGCTGCGGCAGGCGCTGCAGCGCACGCGCGAAGCGCTGCACGAACGCGGGCTGCTCTGAGGCCGCGGGGCTTCAGGCCGCGCGGAACTCGAAGTCCTCGAAGCGGGCACCGAACAGCGCCAGGTCGCCGCGCCACGGCGCCGCCTGCGGCAGCGTGCCGCCGCGCAGCTGCTGCAGCCGCCAGCGCTTGACACCGAGCGCCGCGAGTTCCTCGGTGAGCGTGTGCAGTTCGTGCAGCGGGAACAGCTCGGGCGACCAGGTCGTCCGGCACTCGTGCGCCACCCCGCCCATCAGCACCTGCAGCAGCGAGTCGAGCACCCGCGAGGCGCTGCCGCGCGAGGCCGTGACGGCGTCCATGCGGTGCCACGGCGCCTTGATGTCCAGACCCACCCAGTCCACCAGCGGCAGCACCTCGGCGAGCCGGTCGGGATACATGCCGCCGCTGTGCAGGGCCACCTCGAAGCCGAGCGCGCGCACCTCCTTCATCGCGGCGCCCAGCGCGGGCTGCAGCGTCGGCTCGCCACCCGAGAAGACGACGCCATCGAGCAGGCCGCGCCGGCCCTGGAGGAAGCGCAGCACCTCTTGCCAGGCCAGCTGCGGCCCGGCGCGCGCGTCCAGCAGCTCCGGGTTCTGGCAGTAGCTGCAACGCCAGGGGCAGCCCTGGCAGAAGACGACGGCCGCCAGCCGGCCGGGAAAGTCGATGCTGGTCCAGCGCTGCAGCCCGCCCACCCGCAGGCGGGCGGCGGCTTCAGCGGCGTTCGACAAAGAAGCGCCGCTCCTGGTGCTCGCCCTTCTTGCCGGTGTTGAAGCTGGCCACCGGCCGGTGGTAGCCCATGACGCGGGTCCAGACCTCGCAGGGCTGGCGCTCCTCGTCGGAGAGCTCGACCACCTCGACGCAGGTGTTGCAGTCCGGCTGCAGGCTGTTGGGGGGAACGCTCATGCTCACTCCTTTCATTGACGACAAAGGGAATTCAGGCCGCCAGCGCGAGGGCCGCGCGCTTGCGCGCCAGCCGCTCCTCGTCGCACTTCGGGCAGAACGGGTGCTCGCCGGCCAGGTAGCCGTGGGTGGGGCAGATCGAGAAGGTCGGCGTCACGGTGATGTAGGGCAGGCGGAAGCGCGTGAGCGCGCGCTGCACCAGCGTGCGGCAGGCCTCGGCGCTGGAAAGCCGCTCGCCCATGTACAGGTGCAGCACCGTGCCGCCGGTGTACTTGGACTGCAGCACTTCCTGCCGCTGCATCGCCTCGAACGGGTCGTCGGTGAAGCCCACCGGCAGCTGCGACGAGTTCGTGTAGTACGGATTCGCGTGCGTGCCCGCCTGCAGGATCTCGGGCCAGCGCTTGCGGTCCTCGCGGGCGAAGCGGTAGGTGGTGCCCTCGGCCGGCGTCGCTTCCAGGTTGTACAGGTGCCCGGTCTCCTCCTGGAAGGCCACGATGCGCGCGCGCACGTGATCCAGCAGGCGCAGCGCGAAGGCCTCGCCCCACTCGCTCGTGATGTCGTGTTCGCCGCCGCTGAAGTTGCGGATCATCTCGTTGATGCCGTTCACGCCCAGCGTGGAGAAGTGGTTGCGCAGCGTGCCG
>Ga0255338_1003752_pt1 | contig 17376 bp, 17 predicted proteins | sample MeOH1_35cm_T4_19_FD_203715 | JGI IMG/M metagenome (GOLD analysis project Ga0255338, IMG submission 203715) | Sandy soil microbial communities from University of British Columbia, Vancouver, Canada - MeOH1_35cm_T4_195 | ecosystem: Engineered > Artificial ecosystem > Sand microcosm > Unclassified ...
AAATTTACTATACTGAAATAAAGAACTTAAACCAAACCGTAAGGATTACTGATTCCAATGGCAACAAAACGAGCGAGCAAAGCTAACATTTCTATCTCCGTGAATGACAATGTTGAACGTGCTCTTCGCCAACTCAAAAAGAAGATTGAGCGCGAAGGTGTTGTACGCGATATGAAACGTGTTGTATATTATGAACCACCAACACAAAAACGCCGCAAAAAGCTTATCCGTGCAGTCAAACAAAATATGCTCCGTATAGCTTCAGCTCAACAATAAGTAAAAATCATATGGCTATTGGCTCACCTAAAACAAGTGCTATTAAACGGGCTCAAAAAGAGTCCGCTCTTTTCCGCTTGATTTCCCACCTGGTACATCAAGCAACACTTGAGCAGCCATCGCTTCAAGGTTTATCAGTTACCCGGGCGGAACTTTCCCCGGGTAAAACTCTCTGTACCGTCTATTTTTATACCGATCAAGGCAAAGAGCATTTTGATAAGGTTTTGGAAGATCTCAAACTCTTCAAGCCCTCCATCAGAAAATCGATCGCTGATGAGATGCAATCTCGGTATACTGTCGAGCTCACCTTTAAATTTGATGCGCAATTTGAAAAAAAAGAGCGCATTGACCGGTTACTTGACCAAATCAAATCTGACATTCAAGCAGCTGAGGACGAGCAGTCATAATGCTCCTCGACACGCTGGCATATGCGAGTCTTTTCTTATGCTGGGGCTCGTTTCTAAATGTCGTTGCCCATCGCGGCATTACTTCCCAAAGTTTATTACCACGCTCTGCTTGCCCACACTGCAAACAGCAACTTGCCTGGTACCATCTCATTCCCCTTATTTCTTGGTTATTTTTACAAGGTCGCTGCAGTTTCTGTGCGCACCACATACCATGGCTCTACCCATTCATTGAACTTCTCACTGCGCTCATTTTTATCGCTCTGATGCACACCGTTCCCTTTCATTATTTTTTTGCTTATTTTATTTTTTTCTCCGCGCTCATTGTTTCGATACGCACTGATATGGAGCATATGCTCTTGCTTTCTTTTTTTACGCTTGGTCTGGTACCTGTCGGCCTGCTGGCCAGTGCATGTGGTTACTTGCCCATCACATTATTAGAAAGTGTGGGGGGAGCAATTATTGGTGGCGGTATTTTGTGGCTTGCCCGGCATCTCTTTTGGTTGATCAAGAAACAAGAGGGCCTGGGGCTGGGTGATATTGAACTCTTGGCGGGGATTGGTAGTTTTGTTGGCCCGGTTGGTGTCGTAATGACATTGCTCATTGGTTCGCTGAGCGGTTCACTTATTGGACTGTGTCTGTTGGCATTTCAAAAACATACGGCACAACTCAAAATTCCTTTTGGTGCATTTCTTGCCGCCGGAGCAGTGGTTTATGTGCTGTGGCAAAAACAACTTCTTGCGCTTTTATTGCTGTAATAAAAAACGCCCCGAAATTTTCGAGGCGTTTTTTTTGAAAGTTTTTTTTAACTTAATTATTCACTGAAGGCTGTAATGCTTGTTGCAGAATATTTAAATTGTTTATATCAACAACTACTTCATGCGCATCTTGCAATTGCTTTTGAAGCCCAGCAGTAATTTTATCTGCATATTCTCGCATATCTTTTTCATCTACAACCGGAGCATGTTCATTATGGCTGCTCACAAATTCCCAGGTACCTTTTTCTTTCTCAAATGTTTCGATTTCTTTTGGCAAATTTTTTGTGTCCCGCCAAGCGCCAAAAGTATTTCCTAGATAATTCGGTAAAACAGACATCACATAATATGGTAAAAGTTGCTTCGCAAGAGTAAAAACAAAAAAGAGAATTTCTGCAGCTTGGTTTCCACAGCATATTGCAACACCATTGAGCATACGATACTCCATGTTGACAAGTGTTCTTCCTACAAGATCCAAAAGCCCTTTAGATTGATACATCGCTACAAGAAGTATTATACATGGTATGATTCTTTTAAGTCGTGAATTCAACAATAATTTTGCCATTTCTAAGCGCTTATCCAATTCCGCGCGATCTTTTCCATGCGATAGATTTTTGTATTTTTTGGTAATAACTTTTCCTGATGGAAGAATTTCTCGAACATGATAATGCGTGAGGCTATTAATCGGGTTGTTTGCAGTAACTTTACCTTGTTGCAATTGATAGGCAGTTATCACATCATCATGAAATTTTTTTTCTTGCTCTGACGCATTGGTTTCAAGATCGAAGGTGAAACGACTATTGCGCGCATGACTTTGCGCTTGCGGTACTTCATCATGCATATTCGCATTCGAAAGAAACTGTACAGCATCTTCAAAATTACCAGAAGCTGCGATCGCGACTTCTTCTATCATTTTCTTATAAATCTGATTATATGCAACTGTTCCCGCATCTTCTGAATTATGCTCCGGATGCTGCATCATAACCTTTTGTTGCTGAAGAGCATAACTTAACGAAGATACCAACATAGTGCATAACAATGCATGTATTTTTTGGTTCATAAAAACTCCTGTAGTTGTATTGATTGTCTTGATAACTGCGCGAGATAGTTTGCCACAGGAGTTAAAAAGATCAACATAAAGTAGCCACAGCCTGCCCGCTGTCCCTCGATACATCCGACTTCGCCAAGGCTTCGACGGACTACTCGGGATGCCAGTGTAACTGGCGACTGAGCAGTTTCAGTCGTGGGGAGTGATTTCGAAAAAATCGTATCGAACCATGCGGTTTTAAATAAGATCGTCTTTCACAATCGTAATTGTCCCATTTTGGTCGATGCTCAACACATCAGGCTCACCATCGCCATCAATATCACCGGCGGCACAAATAATAAAACCGGTATCACTTGCAGCTGCATTTTGTAAGGCACTTGCCGGCGCCTTGAGCGCTCCGACCACACATGATCCCGGAAAGCCATAGGTATATTGCAATGTGCCCTCAGGTTTCCACCCAATTCCATTGGCACCATCAAGGGTACCCGAGTATTTGCCATGCTCCAGCCAATGGGCACGCTCTGCCATATACAGTGAACGCAGGGTCACATAGGCCTCTGACCGTTTTGATTTAGCTAAGAATTTGTAAAATGATGGAATCGATATAGCCGACAGGAACGCGATAATCGCAATCACGATCAGCAACTCTATTAAACTAAAACCCTTTGACATATTCCCCCCTATCTTTGAACAAATACGTGTATTATCATACCCCACCATCCAACCAGCCCACAAGCTTACAAATCACAAAGAGCCAAAAGCCCGCTCAGTATCGGCACTTTTTGCTATTTTGCAATTATCGCCCCCCAGGGAGAGAAAAAGAAATCGTTGTTTGACATTTTTTGAATTATCAATACTATAAATATCAAGCAAAACGCTTAAATTTTCAAAAAGTAATTATATTTCAGGAGCTTATCCCCTATGAATACGGTTCAACAACCAGATTCCCGTAAAGCTGCTATTGTTGGCAAGCAACGAAGCTATAATGATGTTATCGATTACTTAGATCAACACTGGGCAGTAGCACCCGACCTTTCTCTTGAACGTATGCGTCAACTTGATAAAGCGCTTGGGTCACCTTCACAAAAGATCCCTTCTATTTTAGTCGCAGGAACCAATGGTAAAAGCTTAACCGTACACTTTACGGCTAAACTGTTACGTGAAGAAGGATTAACGGTCGGAACACTTTCAGCTCCCCACATCTTGCTCTACAATGAACGCTTGAGCTTGAACAATGAAACCATTGCAAACAAAGTTTTTACCGAAACAGCAAATAAAGTTATCGCTCTTGCTGAACAAGCACAGATCGAAGCACATACCAGCGAACTTTTAACGGCTATCGCATTACAATTCTTCCAAGAAAATAATGTTGATGTCGCCGTGATGGAAGTCTATAAAGGCGGTATGCATGATCCGGTAAACATTATGCCATCAAAAGTGGTCACGATCACCCGTGTAACTCCAGCAGCAGGCGAAACTGATGAGATTATCGCAGCTGAAGTAAAAGAGATGATGGGTATTGTTAAGCGTGATACGATCATCACTTGTGGTGACCAAAACAAAGCAACCTTGCAACTGTTACAAAGCATGACAGAACAACAAGGTGGCGTTTGGGCTATGCCAATCAGAAAATTAGCAAACTTACCATATCCATTTGAACAATTACATGGTCGTTGTGCAGCACTTGCAGAACGTAGTGCGCAAACGTTTATCAACCAAACGGTGAAAGCGAATGCAACTATCGTCAGCGATAGCCTCTTATGCAAACCAAAAGGGCTCCGTGGCCGTCCAACCTTGGAAGCAAAACGCCATTCAGAATTAAATCCAAAACGTACCTTGGAACAGTTCTGGAAAGAAACGGCAAATGAACTTCCTGGTAAATTTCAATTTCTTGATAAAGAAAAACCAAGCATCTTACTGGATACTGCGTCGAATCTCGATGCATATAAAAACTTCTTACTCGGCGTTCGCTTGTTGCATTATCAACGTCCATTAAAAGGGCTTGCTATTGTGATGGCAGCAGCAAAAAACACGCTGGAAGATGAAGAGTTTTTGAAACAAATTCGTTACTTCTTCAAAAAAATCTCTGGCCATCTCTTTATCTGTGCTGTTGATGAAATTGCACCTGATGCGCATGGACAAGAAATGTGGAACGTTGAGCAAATTACCAATGCTATCAAAAGCATGAAAGTAAAAGCTCGCGCTTGCAAAAACTTTGAAGAAGCATTTGAATTGGCAAAGAAAACGGTTGATGAACGCAATGGCCTTGTTGCTATCAGCGGATCTCAAGCGATTGTTCATGCCTACTGGAAATCTAAAGGCATCAAGAAGTTTTAAGCTTGTTGTTGTAAAAAAAAAGGCCTACACAATACTGTGTGGGTCTTTTTTGTTATTCTCGCTTCATCCTTCGACTCCGCTCAGGATGAGCGGTAAGAGCAGCTACCATTGAGCAAAGTTCGCTCATATTGACCCTTCGGCTACGCTCAGGACTAAAGGCCCGCCTGGCCGCCGAAGTTTTAACGAAGGCTGGCTCGAAACATGCACGCGAACACATGATTATCTTACTCCCAACCATCATCGCCATCACTCTCGGGTACCTGTATGCCCAATCAGTCGCACTGACAAACCCGCACGGCTCACCGCGCTTTTTCGCACTCATTTCTTGTGCACGAATCATCATCGCCGCCACTATTTTTTCCCTCTTGCGTTACTTGCCACTTCATTACTTTATCTTCACCGTAATATTGTTTATGCTAACAATGTGGTTTTGCATGTGGCACATTTCCGGAAAGAAAAACGACAATGGATGGCTTTGAGATTTTTGAAAAGCATGAATGGCATCCCTTTTCCCTATTCGGGTTTACCAGCCCCTTTTTAGCGCTTGAACAACATACGATTATCTATACGTGGGTTGCTTTAGGCATCATCATCTTTCTCGCGCTCTGCTCACGCCTTGCGCTTATCTATTATCCTGATTCACTTTTTACCTATTTAGTAAAAAAATATGTGCAGCTCTTTAAAAATTCTGTCGAGCAAACCTGCCATTTTTTCTCGTATCAACACACGGCATTCATCATCAGTCTCTTTACCTTTTTGGTCATCTGTAACTGCTTGGTTCTTATTCCCACCATGGAAGAGCCAACAAAAGATCTGAATACCACCATCGGCCTGGCGATCATTTCATTTTTGTATGTTCAAACGCAAGGTGTAAAAGCACACGGCATCATCGGCTATTTGCATGAATATTTTAAAACGCCACTGCAAGTTTTTGGCAGACACGCCCGCTATACGCCCGCCGCTTTGTTCGATATTGCGTGGCGCAGCATCGCAAACATTATCATTGGCACGCTGACCTTTCCGCTGGAACTTTTAGGAAAGCTCGCTTCTGTCTTATCACTTTCATTTCGTTTGTATGGCAACATTTTCGGTGGCGCAGTAATCAGTAGCTTATTTACACATTTCAGATCCACCGCACTCTTCTTGCCGGCAACCGGCCCCGTAAATATCGCTATCAATATCGTCGCACTTCCCATCACTATCGCGCTTGGCACGATCATCAGTCTCTTTTTTGGTCTGTTTGAAGGTATCTTGCAAGCAGCAGTTTTTAGCATGTTAACGATTATGTATTTAGGCAACGCCATCTCGGTGCATCAGGATGAGGTAATCTCATGATCAGTTTTCAAGAAGTAGCACATTATCTGAGCCCGGCATTATTGTTAGTCATCCCGAGTCTCAGTATCGCCTATGGGCAAAGTGCAGCGGCACGTACGGCAACAAAGGCTATCGAAACACAACCAGAGGCGGCAGCATCTGTTCGTAAAAATTTTTTATTTAGTTTAGCCGTCAGTGAAACAGCAGCAATTCTGACATTGATTATCGTCATGTTCCTGCTCATGTCACCAACCATGCCTTCTCTTTCAACGACGTTTGGCCACCTTGCAATTTTACTCGCGCTGGGTATTCCAAGTACCTGCATTGGCATCTTTTCTTCCTTTGCCCAAAAAGAGGCGCTGATTGCTACAGCACGCCAACCATTCTTTGCGGCAGAAATTTTTCGGCTCACACTTATTACCGTGGCCGTCATGCAGACATCAGTTATTTTAGGATTTATTCTTGCGTTATTATTACAAGGCCAGTTGGCATCTGCAGTTACTTTACAAGATGGGCTTATTTTATTGGCAACGGGGATTGCATTTGGCTGCGGCACCATGGGGCCGCTTTTTGGATTAGGCATCTTTTCCGGCGCTGCGTGTAAGACGATTGGCATCAATCGCAAAGTCTACCCGCAGGTTTTATCATTTACTTTTTTGTGCCAAGGTCTCATCGAAGCACCGATTCTCTTTTCGCTCGTTGTTGCGTTGTTGATTACTTCCGGCACACAACCAAACGCACTTGCCTGCCTTGCTGCGGCACTTACTATCGCATTAACCACCCTCGGGCCGGGAATTGCTTCTGGCAGAATCGCCCGCGCTGCATGTATAGCTATTGGTCAACAGCCGCAAGAATACAGAAACATTTCAAGCACCAGCTTGCTTGCACAAACGCTCGTTGATACGGCGCCCATTTACGGCATGATCATTGCGCTTTCTCTATTATTGTTTGCGTAAAAAAAGAGTGGCTTTTTTACAGCCACCCTGATTCCTTTTATTTTTCTCGATTTAAGATGCAAGATATCCCGCAATAATATTTTCTGTTATATCAGCTGAACTATCATCTATTCCCGTTTCTTGTGCATGGTTACTGATACACTCTGCAACGATCGGCAAGACTGCCTTACCATGTTGCTTAAACCATTCCTGATAATATTCTTGTAATGCTTTCTCCGTGCTTTCTGAAAAAGATTGTCCTGATTTTTGTAACCATGCTCGAGAATCATCTGGGTCAGCTCCATTTTGTAAAAGCATGTTAATGATTTTATTTCGACATTCCAATGCCACAGGACTCTCTGCGCTTGGTAAATCGTAAAGAACAGGACGTCGTTCAAGATCTTTTCTTACGGTTGCAATAGTCAGCACGGTTCTATTTTGTTTATCTCGCAGAGTGACATCTGCTCTAGCATCAAGTAATAAGCGGACCATATCAACATCAAAATTATCCATGTGATAATTATCAACCGCATACATCAATGCAGTTATGCCTTCTTTATTTTGTGCATTTACGTCTGCGTTTAAAGCAATCAAACGTTTTATGATTCCCACAGATGCTCTGTACGCAGCGGTCATCAAAGCGGTGTTGCCATTAGAATATAGTGTCGTATTTTTTGTGTTTATATCAAATCCATTGCTTATCAATTCCTTTAAAACTGCATCCCACTTTCCCCAGTCACACCAGCCTCGTTGTTCATTGATTTTTTCAAAACTTTGACACAAAAGTGCACCACATTCGGTTATATCAACTTTGCACTCTTCAATAAGATATTTCACTGTTTTTTCATTGCTCCATCTTACAGCATCAAATAAAATTCTTTTGGAATCTCCTGAATCATGCTGGATGAGCATTTTAATATGAGCAATAGAATCTTGTTCAAGCGCATACTCATAGATTGCATTTCCAATACGCACAAAGTCCCCACGGGGTTTGCCTTTAATAACTTGACACCCCAAAATACCGGAACCGAATTCCTCTATAAAAAATTTGACTATCCGAGCATGATGCTCAAAATTAGATAAAGCACATTCTAAAAAATAGAGCTTATCGCTTTCTGTAATGTCCCACATACTGGGCCGATGCATCTGTTTTTGCGCTGCTTCGATACTACGCTGCGCTAGAAGACATAATAAACTCAGTTGAAAAATTCTTATTCGTTGCATCAGACATCCTTTCTTGTAAAAACATGCCCCAATCATATTTCAGCATGATCATTGCACTGTCGTTATTATTGTTTGCGTAAAAAAAGAGTGGCTTTTTACAGCCACCCTGATCATTTCAAACGATTTTGTTATTCTTGTGTAATGATAATAAAATCATTGCTTTCACTTTTATCTTCATCCTTCTTTTCAGAATTATTTTCCTGAATAACTTGATCCAACTGCGCTTGTGTTGATGAAAGAAGATCTTGAAATTGATTTTTAATAGCTCGTATGCCAATTTCGTCTGTTATCGCAGTTTTTTCAAATAGGGCAATAATAGCCTTTGTTTTATATAACAATGAATACCCCACAATTCCCACATGACGAGCCTGATTTCTAGAGTCGCTGCTTTTTTCTAAATGTTTTTGCAAAACAGCCAATATATGTGGCTTATCTGCTGCCAATTTAAAAGCATTTGTTGTTGTACGGCTAGGTTGATTCTCTATTGCTTCACAGTGCATGTCAGCACCACGTTGTAATAGATAGTCAACCACTTCACCATGCAAGTCATTAAAGTCATCAACATTTTGAATTGCATACATTAATGGTGTTTTCTGATTAAAGCCCTTTGCATTAATGTCTGCTCCTGCACCGAGTAAAAGATCAATAATTGCACATTTCTCTTTTATATTTTGAGCTGAAGCTTCAGCGCACAGCATCAACATATGTAAAGCAGTGTCATGTAAGGAATGAGTAAGGTTAACATTCGCCTTATGTTGCAAAAGAAGCTTTACCTTATCAACTTGCAAACTTCCAACTGCAAGCATTAACGCAGTAAACTTATGACAGTCCATGCTATCCCATCCATCCTCTTCATAACTTTGCGCATTAATATCGAGACCCGGTAGCTCAAGAAGCGTTTTCAGCCCTTCTGCGCTCCATGCCCGCGATTGAGCGGCTCGCATCAGCAAAGTACCTTTTCCTTCTGGATGCCGAACATTAATCATCCCTTCGCCATGCGTTTTTAAAAATTTCTGAAGTTCAGGAAGTTTCGATTCGCTCCAAAGATTAAAATAACCAGTTGCTTGAGCCAGCTTGCATTGCGCAGCCGTCGGATGGCAAGTTATTTTGACCTGCGCAGCATAATTAAATTGAGAAATAAGCACCATACCTATAGCAAAAAATGTTTTTTGAATTTGACTCATATCGGCTTCCTTTATGTTGTTTTGTGGTTAGATATTTCAATATGAAGTTGCTTAGTTTAAGTTGAAAACGAAGAACGTCAATGCTCTATACATTTTCTTTTTACGGCATGATCATTGCATTGTCATTATTATTGTTTGCTTAAAGATTACTTTTTCTGAGCTTTTGGACTAATGTATACAACCGAATAAAAACATTGAGGGTTGTATGGAATCAAATCAAAAAACTACCGTTCTTTATATCATCACCAAATTAGAACTTGGCGGCGCACAGAAAGTGTGCCTTTCACTTTTTCATGGCCTGACGCAGCATAACACAAACACCTTTTTACTTTCGGGCTCTGAAGGCATTTTAACCAAAGAGGTAGAAAATAACCCGAATGCTATCTTACTCGACACATTAAAGCGAGAAATTTCGTATAAGTTCGTCTGGCATGAGATGAAAAACTTTTTCGTGCTCATCAAAAAAATTCGTGCGCTCAAAAAACAACACCCGAACGTAATCGTTCACACACACAGCACAAAAGCCGGCATCGTCGGCCGCTGGGCAGCATTCTTTGCCGGCGTTAAACAGCGGGTGCACACCGTGCATGGTTTTGCCTTTCATGAACATCAACCAAAACTGAAATGGTGGTTATTATATCTGCCTGAACTCGTAACCAGTTTGGTGACTACGCACTTTGTCTGCGTCTCGTCTGCCGACGTCGAGACAGGCATAAAACTATTCCCTCGTTTTGCGAAAAAACAGTCTATTATTCGCGCAGCGGTTGACTGGAACCAGTTTGCTGCCGCCACCCGCGCAACCGATTTCCCGCATGAAAATTTTGTGTTTGGAACGATTGCCTGCTTTAAACCACAAAAGAATATGTTCGATTTATTACAGGCATTTGCCTACATTCACGCCAAACACCCGGCAACGAAGCTAGAGATTATTGGCGATGGCGCACAACGCCCTGCTATAGAAGCCTGGATACAAGAACACAACTTGCATGATGCGATTATACTTCATGGCTGGCAAGATACCGTTGCACCGTTCATGCTCAACTGGAATTCGTTTGTTTTAAGTTCACTGTGGGAAGGCCTGCCTTGTGCGGTCATCGAGGCACGATTGCTCAAATTGCCGGTGATTGCCTATAATACTGGCGGTATTCGTGATGTTATTGTGCATGGCAAGAATGGGTTTTTATGCAAACAAACATGGCAAGATTTAGCGCAAGAGATGCTCAACGTCGCGATTAATAAAACATTGTATGCGAGTATGAATCAGTATCCGGATGCCCTTGAACCGTTTCATAATGATTTTATGGTCGCTGAACATGCAGCTTTGTATAAAAGCTTACAAAAATAAAAATCACTTGCCATAAATTATAGGCAGCAATACACTAATTTCATACAAAATTTCTGCACAATTTCCGGGGGCATTTCCTATGATGTATGATAATCTTTTAGACGTAATTGGTAACACACCGCTCGTTCGCGTAAACTTTCCAACAGCGGCAAAAGTGTATGCAAAGCTTGAATATTTCAATCCAGGCGGCAGCATCAAAGACCGCTCTGCTCTCTTTATGATTGAACAAGCAGAAAAAGAAGGTCGCTTGAAACCAGGCGGTACCATTATCGAAGCTTCCTCAGGAAACCAAGGCATTGCCGCCGCAATGATCGGTGCTCTCAAGGGGTACAAAGTTATCATTACTGCATCAAAAAAAGTCAGCACAGAAAAGCGCGCAACGCTCAAAGCGTATGGCGTTGAACTGATCGAATGTGAACCGACACTTTTCTTAACTGACCCGAACAGCTATCATGGCCAAGCGATGGAAATTCATCGCAACACGCCAAATTCTATTATGTTAAACCAGTACTTTAACCCAGAAAATTCACAAGCACATTATGCATTTTTGGGACCTGAGTTATGGAAACAAACTGATGGCAAAATTACCCATTTTATTGGCGGTGCTGGCAGCTGCGGAACTATTTGCGGCGCAGGAAAATATTTAAAAGAACAAAACCCGAACATTCAAATCTTGGGCGTTGATTCTGTCAATTCCTACCAAGCAACCAATGGCAACCCAAAACCGTATGCGCTCGAAGGCATGGGTATCGATTATGATACGCCATTGCTCGACCGTGCAACATTGACCGATTTCTTACTCGTCAACGATGTTGATGCGATTGCAATGCTGAAAGTGATGGCTCGCCAATATGGCTTGCTCGTTGGCCCTGCCAGCGGCGCCGTTGCACAGGCGACCTATGAATATGCAAAAAATGCACCTGCAGACGCGGTGATTGTGATGTTGTTTGGTGATTCCGGCAGAGCATATTTGACGAAGAGTTTTTATGAGGATGTTGCTCCACAGGCAACAAAAGATATCGTGGTTCCTCAAGCATCTGAAAAGCAAATTGTTGTATAACACATCAGGAAACAACGTGATTCGTTCTATATTTTTTATTTTATGCTGTTTTTCGAACATATCATATGCTGCACAAGTAAACAAAACCAAGCGCTTAGACCAAATGAATGGCATGGAACAATTGCATCATATGTTTAAAGCCTTTCAAAGCGAAGATGAGAATGCATATGATAATTTGTATCAAGAAAATGCTGAATATCTTGCTAATAGTCCACTGCTTGATATGTTCTTTAGCGCAATGTCCAAGACCGAAGACACTAACATTGCTCATACGCTTGCTCACCATAAACATGTTACTATCAAGCATCTTGCTGCCAATGCTCTATTAAAAACAACGATGCGTCCCGAAATGGTACATATTTTTCTCAATGCGGGAACAGATATCAAAGCAATTAACGATAAACTACAAACTGCGCTTCATCTTGCAATAGAAGATCATATTTCGGCGCCTCGGGGGTCTGTAGATGAAAATTATTTTAAAAAGGCTAACCGAGAATTTATAAAAGCGTTAATTATCGCTGGCTGCCCAATTGATGCAAAAGATATTGAGGGAAACACTGCACTCTCTGATGCAATCAACCAAGGCCGTCTTGATCTGATTACTTTGTTTATATCTCGAGGAGCAGATCTCAATCTTATACAGGATGCTTGTAAAGCGATGCTTACGCATGCTAAGCCAAAACGTGCCAAACTTCAGGAAGCTATTAAAAAAGGCCTTGCTGAATTTGCCTATTATCAACAACAATGCAAGCTCACTGAAGAGGAAAAGCAACTTGCCCCCGTTATTAGCAATATCATAAAAGATTATACATTTGGCGAAGTGCCAGAAAATTTGCAGGCGCAAGAACCTGAAAATAATTCTTGGTGCACGATATTGTAAAATATTGAATCGCACAGTTCCGCACAACCTGCGCCCCAGGCGTCGCCAAAGGCTTCCGACTACGCTAAAGCTTCGACGGACAAGATGGCGGGCAAATAGGCCAACCTAAAATATTCCTCGACAAGCGAGTCATGATGGTCGAGCTGTTAAGCGAGTGCCGGAATTACGAGCTTACTAAAGGGTCAAGGGCGAAGTCCCTTGCACCGGATTCAAAAGGTGGTGGTGCAAACCGCCTTTTGCCCCGCACGGGCAGTGCATAAAAAAACCCGCACCAGGCGGGTAATTTTATTGTCATGGATTCGCGTGCACCCTCCCGTCTTCGCCGAGGCTACGCCGGGCACAGTCGACAAGCTCCCAGCCGTCGCCAAAGGCTATGGCGGGCACAGCAGGATGAGCGAATTAAATATTCGCGACAAACATTACACGAATTAGAATTAAAAAAATAAACTAATTTTACATCAAAATAGTCGAACCACCGATTTTGAGCGGCAGCACCATGCGCTCAACATTCTTCGCCCCTTCTTGTTCCCACCAAGACATCAAGCGTTCAATGGGCACAAGCGGACGGTCCATGCCAAATTTATAGGTGCCCCAGTGCATCGGAATCATCTTCTGTGCACCGAGCTCTAAGAACGCCCTACCAGCCTCTTCAGCATTAATATGGCTCTTCTTCATCCACTCATTCGGTTCACAGGGCCCGATAGGCATCAAAACACAATCCATGCCATTAAATTCTTTTGCAATGGAATCAAAATGTTTGCCATACGCCGTGTCGCCGGCAAAGTAAATACGTTTACCTGCAGACTCAATCATCCAACTGCCCCAGAGCGACTTGTTCATATCAAAGACACTACGTTGTGACCAGTGATACGCAGGTAAAAATGTTAAAGTGACAGAATCTGCAGCCCCAGGACGCGCAAGCGTGTGTTGATTCCACCAGGTCAGTTCAACACCACGGTCGATTCCCCATTTACGCAACCACACATTGTCACCTTGCGGGACTAAGAAGATGCATTCAGGAAATTTCTGCGCAATATATTGTAACGTCTCACGCTCCATATGATCACGATGGTTGTGAGAAACAAGCACGGCATCAATACGCGGAAGTTGCTCACGCGCAATGCCAGGCTGTTGAATTCGCTTAAAAAGCATTGTTAAATCACTAAACACCGGATCGGTAAGAATCGTATAATCAGCAAGTTGAATCAGAAAGCTTGCATGGCCAATCCAGGTAATCTGTGGCTGGGCAACTTGGGGCTGGTCAGCAACACGCGCCAGCTGAACAGAACATGCTTCATGTTCTTGCTGCTGATGCCATTGCGCAAGTTCATGCAACCCACTGTTGCGCATGCGCCATCCGGCACAGTACATAAAAACAGAACGTAAAAAGATGGAACTTCTCTCTTCTTCTGCATGATTAAAAAATCTTCCCTCTTTTTGAAAGGGCAGGATGCGATGGCTCATAGGAGCTCCTCGAGCTTTGCCCAGGTAAGCTCTGCATACCCTTCAATAATATGGTCAGCTGCTTCAAGTGCGCTTCTGTCTTTATTGGTATTAATGCCGATACATTTCATGCCAGCACGTTTGGCTGCCAAAATACCGGGAGCTGAATCTTCGATCGCAACACAGTCTGCTGCGGCAAATCCAAGCTTTTGCGCAGCGTGTAAATAGATATCAGGATTTGGTTTGCAGACATTGCCCACGCACGAGATATTGTACATATGCTCGCCGAAAAACTGATGCAACTGCAACGTGCGTTTGGTGATTTCAAACGTTGAGTCATCGGCATTGGTAGCAATAGCGCTTGGTATGTTGAGTTGCTTGATCTCCTGATGAAACTCAGGAAATCCGGCGATAAAATCGATATTTTCTGCATATAAAGAAAGCGCAATCTCCATCTTCTCTTTCATAATTTGTTCAAGAGAATCGGGCAGTGCGCTTAATTTTTTGATCAGTTTACAGGCTGGCGTTACCGAAAGCCCACAGATAGCGTCTTGTATTTTTTTATGAACTTCTTGATCGGTGATGCCCTTGCGTTGTGCCAGCTGAACGACCGTTTTATTCCAAATCGGGTTCGTGTCGACGATAGTGCCATCCATATCAAAAATGATTGCTTTAAATTTCATATATTCCCTAATTTTGCACTTCGGGTAAACTTTATACGTACATATATTCCAACACATTTCATAGTTTATAACCTAAAGGTGTATTCCCTATGACTCCTGTTAAAAATTTCTCACGTTCTCTGACGGGCATTGCGGTAGGCTTTGGTGCTGAATGCGCTCGTTTTATCAAGCTCAGTTTTATTGTCGGCTCAAAAGCTGCCTTTTTCTCTGCTGGCCACTGCGTTTCACCCTTAGTAGGTTTATATTCTGGGGTTGGCATGAGCGTTATCGCCTTATGCATCCGTAGTAGCCTTACCAGCTATACTTTGCACATGACCCCCCATCTTGCATTAGCTTACCATATTCCTACTTTTTTTGCTGCCCTCTACCTTGCAACCATAGCACAACCAAAAGTCAATTTTCTACAAAGAGCGGGCATGGCTCTTCTGATCGTTGCCTGTTTCGCAGCTTTTGGCCTCCATTCTGTTGGTTCACAAGCAGTTGCTTACACAGCGTTTTGGCTTATTCCTTTGCTTTCTACCCTCATTGCTCATAATAATAGATTTTTCCACGCCCTTGCGAGCACCTTTACTGCCCATGCAGTCGGTTCTGTGATCTGGCTCTACAGCGTGGGGCCTGTTTCTCCTGCTGCTTGGTTGGCTTTGATGCCCGTCGTTGTGGTTGAACGGTTGTTGTTTGCCAGCGGCATGACACTCTGCATGCTCGCCGTTGCAGCTGGTAAGAAACTAGTGGCCAAACGAGCTGCTCTTCTTGAAACGGCTCCGCACATTTCATAAATCTGATATCTGATAGGCGGTTTTTATGAAACGAATGGCGCTCATTGTTATTGCCTTTCTGCTCGGTGCGGCAGTCGTGTACCAAGGGTATCGGCTTTATCTCCAAAGACAAGCGGAAGCACGCCCACTGCTCTCTGATGCAGAAATTATGAAGCGGCTGCAAGAAAAGCCACTTAACCATCTGGGGATTATCATGGATGGCAATCGCCGCTGGGCACAACAGCATGGGTACAAACCATGGATCGGCCACCGCCAAGGGGTAGAACCGGTAAAAGAGGCCATGTCATTTTGCAAAGAGCATGGTATTCAACACCTGACGCTCTATGTCTTCTCGCTCGAAAACTTTAAACGCCCGCAAGAAGAATTATCTTACTTATTTGATATTTTAGCCCAAGAAATTGCGAGCAAAGAGATGGAAAATCTCTTTAAAGAAAATGTCCGCGTGCGCTTTATCGGCGACCGTTCACTTTTCCCGCAACAGCTTGTGCCCATTATTGCTGATATCGAGCAAAAAACTGCTGATCACAGTGGCTTATATGTTAACTTGCTTTTCTGTTATGGCGGACAGCAAGAGATTGCCGCAGCCGGCAAAGCAATTGCTGAACAAAACGACCCAGTTTCTTCCTTCTCTGATTTTAAAAAATATATGTGGAGCGCAGACGTTCCAGCGATTGATTTGATCATTCGCACGGCAGGCGATCAACGCTTGAGCAACTTTTTACCGATGCAGGCGGCATACAGTGAATTGTATTTTACCGATTGTTTCTGGCCGGAGCTGACCAAAGAAGATTTGAAACAAGCGGTCACTTTTTTTGTGAGCTCCAAACGAAATTTTGGGAAGTAGATGCATATCACCGTCCTCGGCGCAGGCGCATTTGGCACCGCCATCGCCCAGCTGCTGGCAACAAACGGCCATGCAGTGACACTCTGGTGTTATGAACAAGAAGTTGCTGATGCTATCACACGCACCAGGATCAACGCACGTTACTTGCCAGCGACTCCTTTGCACTCCAACATTACTGCAACAACATCGTTGCAAGAAGCTTGCACCAACTCACTGATATTTGTCGCGATACCGGTGAAACATCTGCGTGCCGTACTTGTGCAAACGTCAGCGTATATTACTACACAACACACATGTATCATGCTCAGCAAGGGCATTGAATCGAACACGCTTTTATTACCATCACAGATTGTGCAAGATATTTTTCCCCATATATCTTCAACTGCTATCGCCGTACTTTCTGGACCAAGCTATGCGCAAGAAGTTGCAGCTGAACAACCAACATCTATCATGCTTGCAGCTGCAGATAAAAACTTTGCACATGAAATAGAATCGCTTGTCAGCAATAATTGGTTTAATGCAAAATTTACTGATGATATAGCAGGCGTACAACTCTGTGCTGCCTACAAAAATGTAGCGGCACTTGCGGTAGGCATGCTTGCTGGTGCGGGATATGGCGAAAACACCAAAGCGCTCATGCTCATGCACTGCCTTGCGGAAATGCGCACACTTTTAAGCTTTTTTGGTGCACAAGAACAAACAGTATACTCATCTGCTGGATTGGGAGACCTGATGCTCACCTGTTATGGCAAATTAAGCAGAAATCAGGCTGCCGGTATGCTGCTTGGACAAGGCAAAAAATTAAGCGCTATCATCACGCAATTGGGCACGGAGCCAGAAGGCATCAATAGCGTTGTTGCATTTCATG
>Ga0255338_1003753_pt1 | contig 17364 bp, 21 predicted proteins | sample MeOH1_35cm_T4_19_FD_203715 | JGI IMG/M metagenome (GOLD analysis project Ga0255338, IMG submission 203715) | Sandy soil microbial communities from University of British Columbia, Vancouver, Canada - MeOH1_35cm_T4_195 | ecosystem: Engineered > Artificial ecosystem > Sand microcosm > Unclassified ...
CGGGTGGTCCTATTCGCCGTAGCGGGTTGTCGACTTGCGTTTACCGGGGGTCGTTCTCTGGATGACCACGCCGCGCACGGCGGAGAGGTCGTCCATGCCGACGGCCGGGTACCGGGGATTGAGCGGGCGAAGCTGCCAGCCGCCGCCCGCGGCGACCAGTTGCCGGAAGATCCACTCGCCGTCGTGGCGCGCGAGCACGAAGCTGCCGTCGGTGGCGAGGCCGTCGGGCTCGACGACGATCACGTCGCCCTCCGCGAACTCCGGCGCCATGGAGTCGCCCAGCACCATGAGGGCGAACGATTCCGAGCCGCTGCACGCGCCTTGCTCCTCCTCGCCCGCAGGGGCGATGGGGATGACGCGGCGAGAGGGCGTGGCCGGGGCGTTCATGGCAGGGTCAGAGGGCGAGCGTCGCCAGGGATTCGCCGGGCACGCCCGCGGCGCGGAACTCGAACTCCGCGTTGCGCACGAACTCCTCCGGCCCCGCCACGTAGACGTCCGCGCGCGTGAGATCCGTCGTCGCGCCAAGGGATGCCACCAGGCCGGCGGCGCCCGCGGCCGCATCCTCGCCGGCGAGCGGCAGCCAGCTGAAGCCGTCGAGCGCCTCGGCCCAGGCGCGGCACTGGTTGGCGAGGTAGTGGCCGTCGCGGCGGGTGGCGAGCCAGGCGACGGTGTACGAGGGCGCGGCGTCGGCCGAGAGCGCGTATTCGACGAGGCTCTTGACCGGCGCGAATCCCAGGTCGCACGCGGCGAACACCAGGGGCCTTCCGGGCTCCGAGCGGAGCACGAAGCGACCCTCGGGTCCGACGAGCGTCACGCGCTCCCCCGGCCGGATGGCCCCGGAGAAGACGTCGGTCGCGAATCCGTCGGCGCCGTCCCGGCCGACGTGGAAATGCAGGTTGCGGTCGTCGCAGGGGCAACTCGCGATCGGGTACGTGGCCTGCACGTCGCCCGCCGGCGTCGCCGCGCCGAGGCTCGCGGACTGGCCGGCAAGGAAGCGAAGCCGGTTCGAGCGCGGCGCCTGCAGGTGCAGCAGCCGGGTGTCCTCGCCCAGCGGCGTGATCGACCGCACGGTGGCCACGATCTCCTGCCGCGGGATGTCCTCCGGTCCCGTTGCCTCCAGCGTCTCGATCTTCAGGTCGGTGACGGCCGAGTAGGCGCACATCAGGATGTGGCCCTGGGCGCGCTCGGCCTCGGAGAGCGTGAAGTCGTGGGGGCGGATGCGCCGCACGTCCCCGTCGACCACGCGGGCGCGGCACAGGCCGCAGGTGCCGTTCTCGCAGCCGTAGGAAAGCGGGAGGCCGGCCTTGAGGCCGGACTGCAGGATCGAGTCGCGGCCCTCGACGAAGAACTCGTGGCCGCTGGGCCGGACCTCGACGCGCGGCGTCATGGAATGCAGCGCGACGTCCATCGCGGCGAACGCGTCGGAAGCATCGCCCGCGAGCGCGCGTCCGAGGCCGTCGGCCAGCGCGGCGAGCGCCCGCGGCTGTTGCGGATGGCCCGCGAAGGCGTCGCGCAGCGTGCGCTCGGTCTCCTCCACGAGCCGGTGGTAGCGCTGCACGGTGCGCCGCAGCTCGGCGAGCTCGAGGCCCTGCGCGAACAGGCGCTGGGCGAGGATCTCCTGCGATGGAAGCAGGCGTTCGCGCACGCGGCGGCCAAAGGATTCCTCCCTGATTCGGTTGACCCACTCGACGGCGCCGGAGGCCTCCAGCTGCGCGAGCGGGAACGCGCGCAGGAGTTCGTCGGTCGCGATCATGCCCTCGGACGTGGCGAGCGTCCCCTCGCCGATCATCTTCTGCAGCGTGCTGCGGTGCACGCCGACGAGATGGGCCGCCCTCGATAGCGACAGCCGGTGGGACACGTTGCCTCCCTCGCGAGCTTCGACGCGCCCCGACGAGGCGCCGGGAGCCAGTGTAGCCCAGTCCCCCGGGCCGGCGCCGCGCCCGGAAGCGTTGGTATACATTACCCATGTGGGGGGTGAGGGATTACCCTAAGCGGGTATAGACCCGCCGGAGCCGGGGCCGCGAAAGTGCGATACCCGAGAGATTGACTGGACGCTTCGTGCGCCCGTGAACCGCTGGACACCGCAAGGAGAGCGCACATGGATTTCAACAAGGAACTGGACGCGCGCGGGCTCAACTGCCCGCTGCCGATCCTCAAGACGAAGAAGGCCCTGGGCGAGCTCACCACCGGCCAGGTGCTGAAGGTGATCTCGACGGACGCCGGGAGCGTGAAGGACATGGAGGCGTTCGCCAAGCAGACCGGCAACGAGCTGCTCTCCTCGGTGCCCGAGGGCAAGGAATACGTCTTCTTCCTGAAGAAGAAATAAGGGCCCGCCATGACCCAGAAGAAGCTCGCGATCATTGCAACGAAGGGGACGCTCGACATGGCGTACCCGCCTTTCATCCTCGCGTCCACGGCGGCCGCGCTGGACTACGAAGTCCAGATCTTCTTCACCTTCTACGGCCTCACGCTCCTGCGCAAGGACCTGTCGGGCGTGAAGATCAGCCCGCTCGCCAACCCCGCCATGCCGATGCCCGTGCCGATGCCGGTGCTGGTGGCCGCGCTGCCGGGCATGGAGACCATGGCCACGATGATGATGAAGCAGAAGATCAAGAAGAAGGGCGTGGCCTCGATCGGGGAGCTGCGCACCGCCTGCATCGAGTCGGGCGTCAAGTTCATCGGCTGCGAGATGACCGTCGACCTCTTCGACTTCAAGCGCGAGGACTTCATCGACGGCATCGAGTACGGCGGCGCCTCGACGTTCTTCGAATTCGCCGGCAGCACCGACATCTGCCTGTTCGTCTGACATCGCGGTTTTCCACGCTCTCGCGTCCACATCCGGAGGAAACAACACCATGAAAAGCATTTCCATCGCCGTTCGCCGTGCGCTTGCCGTGACGGCATGCGTCCTGCCGGCCGCCGCGTTCGCCACCGACGGCTACTTCTCCCACGGCTACGGCATGAAGGGCAAGGGCATGGCAGGCGCCTCCACCGCGATGGCCGCCGACGCCATGGGCGGCGCCAACAACCCGGCCAGCATGGTGTGGGTGGGCAAGCGCTTCGACGCCGGCGTCGACTTCTTCAGCCCGCGCCGCAAGGTGCAGCGCTCGGGCAGCGCCGGCGGGATGCTCGACTTCTCGGTCGACAGCGACAGCACGCTCTTCGCGGTGCCGGAGCTGGGCTTCAACACGATGGTCTCGCCCAATTTCTCGCTGGGCGTCACCATCTACGGCAACGGCGGCATGAACACCGACTTCGAGGGCGGACAGCTCAACTGCTCCGCCTTCGGCGGCCCGCCCTCGTCCAACGGCCTGTGCGGCGTGGGCCGGCTGGGCGTGAACCTCGAGCAGCTGATCGTCGCCCCGACGATCGCCTGGAAGTTCTCCCCCAACCATTCGCTGGGCGTCTCGCCGCTCCTGGGCTACCAGAAGTTCCGCATGCAGGGCGCGCACCTCTTCACGTCCCTTTCGCAGGCCCCCGACAGCGTCACCAACAACGGCCACGACGAGTCGACCGGCTACGGCGTGCGCGTGGGCTACATGGGGCGCCTGAGCCCCATGGTCACGCTCGGCGCGACCTATGCCTCGAAGATGAAGATGAGCGAGTTCGACGGCTACAAGGGCCTCTTCGCCGACAGCGGCGACTTCGACCTGCCCGAGCACTACACGCTGGGCGTGGCCGTGCGCCCGGTGTCCGGATGGCTCCTCGCCTTCGACTACAAGAAGATCAAGTACAGCGGCATCGGCTCGGTGGGCAACCCCAGCACCAACCAGGCGCCGCTGGGCTCGTCCGGCGGTCCCGGCTTCGGCTGGCAGGACGTGGACGTGTTCAAGCTGGGCGCGGAGTTCCAGGCGAGCCCGAAGCTCACCGTCCGCGCGGGCTTCGGCCGGTCGGACAATCCCATCCTCGCGCGCGACGTGAGCTTCAACATCCTCGCGCCGGGCGTGGTGCGCGACCACTACACGCTGGGCTTCACCTACGCGATCGACAGCTCCTCGGAGATCACGGGCGCGTACATGCACGCCAAGCGCAACTCGGTCACGGGGGCGTCGCTCTTCAACGCCTTCGCGCCGGGCATGGGCGGCAGCGAGACGATCGAGATGTACCAGAACTCGCTGGGAATCGCCTGGGGCATGCGCTGGTAGACCGCGCAGCGCCGGACGACGGGACGGCCGGCTAGACGCCGGCCGTTTCCATTTCGCGCCAGGCGCCCTGCGTGCCGGCGATGCGCTCCACGTAGCGGGCGCGGTAGAGCAGGCGCGTGCGTCCGGGGGCGTCCTTGAACGCGCTGCGCTCGTGCAGGACGTTGTTGCACACGAGCCCCATGCCCGGCGCCAGGCGCGTGCGCAGGACGCAGTCCGCATCGCCATCGAGGATCAGGAGCAGCTTCGCCGCCGCCGCCGTCGTGGCCGCGTCGTCCTTCCAGGCCACGCTGCGGGTTCGCGCCGTGTAGCGCATGTGCAGGTCGCCCGTTGCCGGCTCGATCGAGAACACCGGGCCCACCGCCTCCGGCCGCGCCACGCCTTCGTCGTCCATGCGCGCCGGAATCGAGAGGGCGTCGGCCTGCATGAGGGCGCGCACGTGGGCGGGGTCGTCCTCGCGCAGGAGGATGTACGCGAGCTCGTGGTCGAGGAGGGCGGTGTCGCCTCCCGAGGCGGCGTCGCGCACGCAGTGCAGCAGCATGGCGCGGATCCGCCATCCGGGAGGATTGTAGTAGCCGTCGGTGTGCCAGCGGATGCGGTGCGTGGTGTAGGGGATGAACCCCGCTCCCGCCTTGGCGCCGCTCACGGAGATGCTCGTGATGCCATCCTCGTCGGCGAGGAAATTGGTGTCGAGCGTGGCGAGCCCCAGCTGCGCGCCCAGGCGCCGCGGCACTTCCTTGTCCTCGCCGGTGACGCGGCTCGCGTAGAGGGCCATGTTGTCCCGCCGGCAGCGCCGCACGATCTCGGCCGATTCGGCCGCGGTGAGGGCTCGCGGGTCGCGCACTTCGACCAGGAGATCGGCTGGCGCCCGGGCGCGCGCGGCGAGCTTCCGGTCGCGCCAGCGGGCGTACGCCGCGTCGTTTCCCGGGACGAAGGGGTTGTCGGCGGACGGGGGCGAATTCACGGCCCCGGGCCCAACCATGGGTTCACTCTCCCGGCGCCGCCGCGCGGCGCGGCCGCCGCGGCGTCTCGTCGAAGAGCCCCGCGATGCTCTTCGTCACCGTGGCGGCGGCCTCCGGGCCCTCGATCGCGATCACCTGGTCCCAGGTCCAGCGCCTGTCCTTTTCCGGCATGAGCTCGGAGACGGCCGTCGCGAAGTAGCGCAGGAAGGCGAAGTCGGGGCCCTCCGCCGGCCCGAAGCCGAACTCCGAGTACTCCGCGTTGCGGCGGTTGAGGAGCTCGATGAAGCGCGCCTTGATCGCGGCGGGCTCCTCTTCCCCCAGCAGGCGCGACCGGTTCTCGGCCAGCTCTTCCGCGGTGCGGTTGGCGAGGGACGTCATGAACGCCACGCGCCCCTCGTCGTCGTACCGGGGGTGGACGAGGCGCCAGGCGACCTGGATCGCGAAGGCGGCGGCCTCGGCGAGGAAGTCGAAATACTGCGGGCCCGGATCGATGTCGAAATCGGCGCGGCGCATGCTCTTCAGCATGTTCTGGGCCACCCGCCAGACGATGAACGCGAGGGCGCGCGCCACGTCCTCCGGGGTCCGCGGGCGGCCCGGCCGGAACCACTGGCTCTTCACCCGCAACGGCGTTCGCGTGGAGGTGCTCAAAGCTTGCGCAGGTAGAACTCGAAGGCGCCCGACCCCGTCCCGACGGTGCTCACGAGCTCGAGCCGCGTGGCCTCGGCCCAGCCGGCGATGTCGTCGCGGACGCCGGGGCAGTCGCTCACCAGCTTGAGGACTTCGCCGGTGCGCATGCCCTTCAGCAGTTGCCGGGCCTCGACGATGGGTCCCGGGCAGGTCACGCCGCGCATGTCCAGGCGCACGTGCGCGGAGATCGTGCCGGAGCGTCCCTTGCGCACGTAGTAGCCGGTCGCGCCGTGCTCGCGCGGCTCCGTGTGGATGACCTCGTTGCCCGTCTGCTTCGCCCACGCGAACAGGTCGTCGCGCGTGCCGGGGCAGTCGGACAGGAGCAGCAGCACCTGCCCGTCGCGCAGGCTATCGAGGATCTCGCGCGCGCCGAGGATCGGCCCGGGGCAGGTGAGGCCCGTGAGGTCGACCATGGCGGCCGGTTCGCAGTGGACGGGTGAAGTCATCGGATTCTCCGGGCGGGCGCCTATTCCTCGGCGGCGACGATGGTCTTGTGGGGAATGAACAGGCCGCAGCCGACCGGTTGCCCGCGGCCGAGCCCGGCGCGCTGCAGCAGCAGGGAGTCGGATTCGCGAAGGCCGTGGACGGCCACGGGATACGCCGTCACGCGCCCTTCCTCGAGCTCGACCTCGACGCGCCGCCCGCAGATCACCCGGCCGCGCACGCCCAGGGCGGCCAGCTCCTCCTCGATCACGACGACGAAGCGGCCCTCGTCGGAATCGCCCGTGGCCACGCGTGGCGAGTAGAGGGTGGCGGCCGGCTGGTGCTTGCGGAAAGTGCCCTCGCCGATGGTGAGCGTGGCGTCGCCCACGCGCAGCGAGGCGCGCTCCAGCGCGCTCGCGGAGCACACGCGGTCGCGCGGCAGCCGGATCACGATGCGCGAGCGGTGGGTGATCAGGACGCCGCCTTCGGCCGTCCGCGGGCCGCGAACCGGCAGGACCCCGGCCCGTGGCGTGTTCCTGATCCACGGGACGACGCGGGCGATCTCCCGGAAGAGCGGCAGCTCGAAGCCCTGCGCGAGGCGCTCGCCGGCCACGCCGAAGACGACGTCGACCATCTCGGGCAACTGCGCGGCGGCGGGACCGCAGCCCGGGCCGAAGGTGGGTGACGCGGCGTTCATCGGGAGCTCCCTGTTTGCGACCGCCCCCAGGAGCCGAGGGCTTCGCCCCAGGCGGCCGCCGTCCCGGGGTCGATGTCGAATACGGTGAACCGGCTCTTCTCGCGGATGCGTACGCGCAGCAGCGGCAATTCGCCGGCTTCGAAAGGCATCGCGTGCATCTCGATCGTCTGGCCGCCCAGCGGGACGGTGAGCTTGGCGACGGGGGCGGGCTGGTCCATGGATGGCCTGGTCTGGCGGAGTGGGCTCGCGCCAATTGTCGTACGGCACGAGGGGGTACTTTACGCCGCCCCACCGGCCCGCCGTCTACCCCCCGTGCGAAGGACGCTCGGCATACCCCAAACGGGTAGTCCCGACACTCCCCATCGGAGATTCCCGTCCACCGTCGGAGGGATGGCGAAGCCCCCGGGGGCACCGTAGCATCGGTCCAGCCTGGGGGGGTGTGCACCTCCCGGACCTGGGGAAAACGAACCAAATACGAGGAGGCCGCTATGGCTAAGAAAATGCATTCGACGCCCATGCTCGACCAGCTCGAGAGCGGCCCCTGGCCGAGCTTCGTGACGGGCCTGAAGCGCCTGGCGAAGGACAACGACATGATGGTCGACCTGCTGGGCCAGCTCGAGACGTCGTACGAGACCAAGAAGGGCTACTGGAAGGGCGGCACGATCAGCGTCTTCGGCTACGGCGGCGGCATCATCCCGCGCTTCACGGAGCTCAAGGACGACGCCGGCAAGCCCAAGTTTCCGGACGCGGCCGAGTTCCACACGCTGCGCGTGATGCCGCCCCCGGGGATGCACTACACCACGGACGTCCTCAGGAAGATGTGCGACACCTGGGAGCGCCACGGCTCGGGCCTCATCGCCTTCCACGGGCAGAGCGGCGACATCATGTTCCAGGGCGCCCGCAGCGACAAGGTCCAGGACGCCTTCGACGAGATCAACCAGCTCGGCTTCGACCTGGGCGGCGCCGGCCCCGCCGTGCGCACCTCGATGTCGTGCGTGGGCGCCGCGCGCTGCGAGCAGTCGTGCTACGACGAGGCGACCGCGCACCGCACGGTCCTCAACAACTTCCTCGACGACATCCACCGGCCGTCGCTGCCGTACAAGTTCAAGTTCAAGTTCTCGGGCTGCCCGAACGACTGCATGAACTCGATCCAGCGCTCCGACATGGCCGTCATCGGCACCTGGCGCGACAACATCCGCACCGACGAGAAGCTCGCGCGCGCCTACTTCGCCAAGCACGGCGTCACCGATCTCGTGAACGACGTGGTGAGCCGCTGCCCGACCAAGGCGATCCAGCTGGTCGACGCCTCGAAGATCCCCACCGGCCCCACCATCTCCGCGGTGAAGGTCTCCGACACGCAGGCCATCGCCATCGAGAACAGCGACTGCGTGCGCTGCATGCACTGCATCAACGTGATGACCGGCGGCCTCGCGCCCGGCAAGGACAAGGGCGCGACGATCCTGGTGGGCGGCAAGCGCACACTCAAGATCGGGGACCTCATGGGCACCGTGGTGGTGCCGTTCATGAAGCTCGAGACCGACGAGGACCGCGAGAAGCTGGTCGACCTCGGCAAGCGCATCGTCGATTTCTTCGCCGAGAACGCGCTGGAGCACGAGCGCATCGGCGAGACGATCGAGCGCATCGGCCTGGTGAACTTCGTCGAGGGCGTGGGCCTCGAGGTCGACGCGAACATGGTCTCCACCCCGCGCACGAACCCCTACGTCCGCGCCGACGGCTGGGACGACGAGGTGGCCAGGATCAAGGCGAAGAAGCAGGCCGCCTGATCCGAACGCCCCGCCCCGCCAACGACTGAATCCCCGGAGTCCCGAAATGGCCACTGCCACCGCCTCAGCCACCCCGCGCCGCGCGATCGAGTCCGGCGTTCCCGACAACAAGCAGTATCTGCACCCGACGCTCAAGAAGAACTACGGCAACTGGAAGTACCACGACCGGCCGCGGCCGGGCGTGCTGCACCACGTGTCGCATTCGGGCGAGGAGGTGTGGACCGTGCGCGCCGGCACGCAGCGCCAGATGGACGTCCACACCATCCGCAAGCTCTGCGACATCGGCGACAAGTTCGCCGAAGGCCACGTGCGCTTCACCATCCGCTCGAACATCGAGTTCATGGTGGCCGACGGGAAGAAGGTGGCCCCGCTCATCGAGGAGCTCACGAGGAACGGCTTCCCCGTGGGCGGCACGGGCAACTCGGTGACGATGATCGCGCACACCCAGGGATGGCTGCACTGCGACATTCCCGGCACCGACGCCTCGGGCGCGGTGAAGGCGCTCATGGACGACCTGCACGAGGAGTTCATCAAGGAGGACATGCCCAACCGGGTGCACATGTCCACCTCGTGCTGCGAGATCAACTGCGGCGGCCAGGCCGACATCGCGATCATCATCCAGCACACCAAGCCGCCGAAGATCAACCACGACCTCGTGGCGAACGTCTGCGAGCGGCCCGCCGTGGTGGCGCGCTGCCCGGTGGCGGCGATCCGCCCGGCGATGGTCAACGGCAAGCCGTCGCTGGAAGTCGACGAGAAGAAGTGCATCTGCTGCGGCGCGTGCTATCCGCCGTGCCCGCCGATGCAGATCAACGACCCGGAGCATTCCAAGTTCGCGATCTGGGTGGGCGGGAAGAACTCGAACGCCCGCGGCAAGCCGACCTTCATGAAGATGGTCGCCTCCGGCATTCCGAACAACCCGCCGCGCTGGCCCGAGGTCTCCGAGATCGTGAAGAAGATCCTCTACACGTACAAGGCCGACGCGCGCCCCTGGGAACGGCTGTCCGACTGGGTCGAGCGCATCGGCTGGCCGCGCTTCTTCGAGAAGACGGGCCTGCCGTTCACCAAGTACCTCATCGACGACTGGCGCGGCGCGCGCTCCAGCCTCAACGCCTCGGCGCACATCCGGTTCTAGGCAAGGGAGCGCTTCGACGTGAAGATCGGAGTCATGGTCAACGAAGGGCCCTACCAGCGCCAGTCGAGCGACAGCGCCTACCTGTTCTGCAGGGCGGCGATCGAGGCGGGCCACCAGATCGAGCGCGTGTTCTTCTACCACGACGGGGTCAACAACGCGACCAAGCTCACCGAGCCGCCGCAGGACGACCGCAACGTCGTGGCTCGCTGGGCGAAGCTCGCCGAGGAGCACGGGGTGGACCTCGTCGTGTGCGTGGCGGCGGCGCTGCGCCGCGGCATCGTCGAGCAGAACCTCGCGCAGGGCTTCCGCATCTCGGGGCTCGGCCAGCTCGTGGAGTCGGCCATCCAGTCCGACCGTCTCGTCGTCTTCGGGGACTAGCGGCAATGGAAGAGACCGGAACCGTCAAGAAATTCCTGTTCGTGAACCGCAAGGCCCCCTACGGCAGCGTCTACGCCCTCGAGGGGCTGGAGGTGGTCCTCATCAGCGCCGCGTTCGACCAGGACGTGAGCCTCGCCTTCATCGACGACGGGGTGTACCAGCTCGCCAAGGGGCAGAACCCGAAGGCGATCGAGACCAAGAACTTCTCGCCGACCTACCGCGCGCTCGAGGGATACGATATCGAGAAGCTCTACGTAGAGCGCGAGTCGCTGCAGGCGCGCGGGCTCGGCGAGGAGGACCTCCTGGTCGACGTGCAGGTCCTGGGCGCCGCCGAGATGGCGGCGCTGATGGACGAGATGGACGTGATGATCAGCTTCTGAAGACAAGGACCGGACCGAATGCTCCACATCGTCAACAAGTCGCCCAGCGAGCGCGCCACGCTCGCGAGCTGCCTCGCGCACGTCCGTCCCGGCCACTCGGTGCTGCTCATCGAGGACGCCGTGTACGCCGCCACGAAGGGCCATGCGGCCGCCGCAAAGGTGGAGGCGGCGCTCGCGACGGCGAAGGTCTACGTCCTCATGCCCGACCTCGAGGCGCGCGCCCGCGCAGGGGCCGTGATCGACGGCGTCGTCCCGGTCGACTATCGGGGTTTCGTCGACCTCGTCACCCAGAATCCCCGCGTGCAGTCCTGGCTGTAGCGCGGACCACGGCATACCGCCAAAAAGCAGACGACGCAAAAGGAGAAGTGATGGCCACCATCGATGTGAACGGCAAGTCCTACGAGGTCGACGAAGAAGGCTACCTGGTCGACCTGTCGCAGTGGAACGAGGAGCTCGCCGGCGAGATCGCCAAGGCGGAGAAGATCGACATGACCGACAGCCACTGGGAGGTCGTGAACTTCCTGCGCGAGTACTACAACGAGTACCAGATCGCCCCGGCGGTCCGCGTGCTCACCAAGGCCATCGGCAAGAAGCTCGGGCCCGAGAAGGGAAGCAACACGTACCTGTACGAGCTTTTCCCCTACGGCCCCGCGAAGCAGGCGTGCAAGATCGCGGGCCTGCCGAAGCCGACCGGCTGCGTCTGACGCCAGCACCGGGCGCGGGCTCCAACCCGCGCCCGGCGCGACGACCTCGAGATGTCCGCCATCCTCGCAGGGCTCTTCTACGCCGCCGCCGCGGTGCTCGTGGCGGGCGTGGCGTGGCGCATCCGCCAGTACGCGGGCACGCCCGCGCCGCTGAAGATCCCGACCACCCCCGCGCCGACCACGACCGGCGGCGTCGCGCTGCGCATGGCGCGCGAGGTGGTGCTTTTCGAGAGCCTGTTCAAGGCGAGCCTGTGGACGTGGCTCTTCGGCTGGACGTTCCACGCCGGGCTCGCCCTCGTGCTCGCCCGCCACCTGCGCTACTTCACCGATCCCGTCTGGGGGTGGGTGGCCTTCATCCAGCCCTTCGGCGTGTACGCCGGCTTCGCCATGGCGGCGGGCCTCGCGGGCCTGTGGGCGCGCCGCTTCCTCGTCGACCGCGTGCGCTACATCTCGACGCCCTCGGACCACCTGATGCTCGCCCTGCTCCTCGCCATCGCGGCGACCGGGCTGGCGATGAAGTACCTCGCGCACACCGACGTCGTGGCGGTGAAGTCGTTCTTCCTCGGCCTGCTCGTGTTCCAGGTGCGCGAACTGCCCGCGGACCCGGTCCTCGCCCTGCACCTGGGGCTGGTGTCCGCGCTGATGCTCGTGTTCCCGTTCTCGAAGCTCCTGCACGCGCCCGGACTCTTCTTCAGCCCGGGGCGCAACCAGGTCGACAATCCGCGCGAGTCCCGGCACCTGGCCGAGTGGGCCGCGCGCCTGGAGTCCAAGTAGCCATGGCCGACGTCACCGCGCCGCCGCTGCGGGAGTTTCCCGTTCCGCCCGCGCTGGTCCCGGATGCCATGGCGGGGTCGAAGCCGTACCTCGCCACCGAGAAGATGCAGGAGGCGATCGGGTTCCCCGGCACCCTCGTCGAGGACTGGCACGACAAGGCCATCGCGAAGATGGGCGAGCTGGTCGGCAAGTACCGCTCGCTGCGCGTCTACCTCGACGCCTGCGTGCACTGCGGCGCCTGCAGCGACAAGTGCCACTACTTCCTCGGAACGGGCGACCCCAAGAACATGCCCGTGGCCCGCCAGGACCTCATGCGCGGGGTCTATCGCCGGCACTTCACGATTCCCGGCAAGCTGTTCCCGAAGCTCGTCGGCGCGCGCGAGCTCACGCGCGACCTGCTCGACGACTGGTACAAGTACTACAACCAGTGCTCCGAATGCCGGCGCTGCTCCGTCTTCTGCCCGTACGGGATCGACACGGCCGAAGTGACGATGGCCGCCAAGGAGATCCTGGACAGCGTGGGCTACGGCCAGAAGTACACGAACGAGATCATCGGCAAGGTCCACAAGATCGGCAACAACCTGGGGCTGCCCGGTCCGGCGCTCGAGGACACGCTCCTCGGCCTGGAGGAGGACGTGAAGGAGGAGACCGGGGCGGACGTGAAGTTCCCGCTCGACCGGAAGGGCGCGGAGGTGCTGCTGATCACGCCCTCGGCGGACTTCTTCGCCGAGCCGCACGTCGACAGCCTCATCGGCTACGCCAAGGTCTTCCACGCCGCCGGCATCTCCTGGACGCTTTCCACGCACGCCTCCGAGGCCGGCAACTTCGGCCTCTTCATCGGCAACTACGAGCAGATGCGCACCATCGCGCTGCGCATCCGGGAGGCCGCGCTCGAGCTGGGCGTGAAGCGCATCGTGGTGGGCGAGTGCGGTCACGCCTGGCGCGTGGCCTACAGCTTCTGGAACACGCTGGCCGGCATCGGCTCCGGCGGCGACGACCCGTTCGCCCGGATGCTGCAGAGCCAGCTCGACCACAACCACCGGCAGCCCACGCACATCTGCGAGCTCACCTGGGACCTCGTGCGCAAGGGCGCCCTGGTGCTCGACAAGGAAGCCAACGACCACCGCGTGGTGACCTTCCACGATTCGTGCAACGTGGCGCGGGCCTCGCGCATGGGCGACGAGCCCGGCGGGCAGTTCGAGATCCCCCGGGCCCTCGTGCGCGCCGTCGCGAACAAGTACGTCGAGATGCGCCCCGGCACCACCCACGAGGCGACGTTCTGCTGCGGCGGGGGCGGGGGGCTGCTCACCGACGAGCTCCTCGACCTGCGCGTGAAGGGGGCGTTGCCGCGCATGGAGTCGCTGCGCGAGGTCGCCGACCTGCACGGCGTGAACTTCATGGCGACCATCTGCGCCATCTGCAAGGCGCAGTTCACCAAGGTCCTGCCGTACTACGGTTTCAACCGGAACATGGTCGGCGGGGTGCACCAGCTGGTGAGCACCGCCATCCGCCTTGGCGCGAAGCAGTAGCCGCGCCGCGAACGCGACACCTACGACACAGAGGATCCCGTGGCCACCAATCCCCAGGAAACGAATGCGCTGACCTTCCGGCGTTACCAGGACGGCGACGCCAAGCCGACGCGCCTGCAGGAGGTGATCTTCCAGGCGTCCTTCTCGCACAAGTGCCCGACCTACATCCAGTCGACCCCGCCGTGCCAGGGCAGTTGCCCGTCGGGGGAGGACATTCGCGGCTGGCTCGCGATCGTCCGCCAGACGGAAAAGCCGCCGCAGGGCGTGGCGTGGCAGGAGTACGCGTGGCGCCGCCTCACGGAAGCCAATCCGTTCCCGTCGGTCATGGGCCGCGTGTGCCCGGCCCCGTGCGAGACGGGCTGCAACCGCAACGAGGTCGAGGACCACGTCGGCATCAACTCCGTCGAGCATTTCCTCGGCGACTACGCGACGGCCAACAAGCTCGCGTTCCGGAAGCCCGAGAAGTCCACCGGGAAGAAGATCGCGGTGCTGGGCGGCGGCCCCGCGGGCCTGTCGTGCGCCTACCAGCTCGCGCTCAAGGGCCACTCGGTCACGATCTTCGACGACCACGAGCACCTGGGCGGCATGATGCGCTACGGCATCCCGGGTTTCCGCACGCCGCGCGACATGCTCGACGCCGAGATCCAGCGCGTCCTCGACCTCGGCATCGAGACGCGCATGAAGTGCCGCGTCGGCACCGACATCTCCATGGAGGAGATCCGCAAGAACTACGACGCCGTCTTCCTCGGCATGGGGGCCCAGGGCGGCCGCCCGCTGCCGCTGCCCGACTCGCAGGCGCCCAACGTGGTGACCGCCACCTCGTTCCTCAAGGCGTTCAACGACGGAAGGCTGCGCCACGTCGGCAAGCGCGTGGTGGTGGTCGGCGGGGGCGACACGTCCATCGACGTGGCGACGGTCGCGCGGCGCCTCGGCCACATCGCGCATGCGAAGGCGACGGATTTCGAGGGGGCGATCGCCGGGCACATGGCGAGCGACGTCGCGCACGTCTCGGCCAAGCAGGGCGCGGACGTGACCCTCACCTCCGTCTTCCCCGTCGACAAGATGCAGGCCAACAAGCACGAGATCGAGCAGGCTGCGGCCGAGGGCATCGAGATCCGCGGCGGCTATTCGCCGATCGGGCTGGTGAAGGGCGCCGACGGGCGCGCGACCGCGCTTCGCGTAGCGCAGTGCGAGGCGAAGTTCGTGGGCGGGCGCCTGCAGATCGACGTGAAGCCGGGCACGGAAGAGGACATCCCCGCCGACCTCATCGTCTCGGCCATCGGCCAGTCGGTGGACTTCACCGGCCTCGAGGAGTTCGACAACGGCAAGGGCGCGGTGACGGCCGACCGCAACTACAAGGTGGCCGGCAAGGACGGCGTCTTCGCCGGCGGCGACGTGCTGCGCCCGCACCTGCTCACCACCGCCATCGGCCACGGCTCGATCGCGGCCGAGGGCATCGACCGGTTCCTGCGTGGCGAGGAGCCCGAGAAGCGGCCCAAGATCGACGTGCACCAGTTCGACCTGATGCGCAAGATGGTCGAGAAGGGCCTGCCGATCGAGAAGGCCACGGAGCCCATGTGGGGCACGTGCGACTCGAAGGCGGCGGTGCACAACTACGACAACCGCTCCGACCGGCACGTGATCACCCACGAGGAGCTCTTCCTCGGGCACTTCGGCTACACGCCGCGCGTGAAGCGCAAGTTCATCACGCTCACCAAGGAGTCGGCGCTGGGCAACTTCGAGGAGCGCCTGGGCCAGCTCACGGAAGCCGAGGCGATCGCGGAGGCCAAGCGCTGCATGAGCTGCGGCCTGTGCTTCGAATGCGACAACTGCGTCGTCTACTGCCCGCAGACCGCCGTGTTCAAGGTGAAGAAGAACCAGAGCACGATGGGGCGCTACGTCGACACCGACTACGACAAGTGCATCGGTTGCCACATCTGCAAGGATGTCTGCCCGACGGGCTACATCCAGATGGGGCTCGGGGAGTAGGGCAACGATGACGGCGGCCGGCACCCTGCGCGCGGCTCTCGCCGCCACGCTCCTGCTGGCGGTGAGCGCGGCGGGCGTGATCGCGAGCGCCGCCGCCCCGGCGCTCGATGCCGCGCGCTCGGGGCCCTGCGTCGAGGATCCGCTGGTCATGCGCCGCGAGCACATGGACTTCCTCAAGCACGACCGCGACGACACCGTGCGCCGCGGCATCCGCGGGGTGAAGCACAGCCTCGCCGCGTGCGTCGACTGCCACGCCAGCAAGAGCGACGGGCGCGTGCTGGGCTCCGACCGGCATTTCTGCCAGGGCTGCCACCGCTACGCCGCCGTCAAGCTCGACTGCTTCGACTGCCACGCCGCGAGCGCGCGGCCTTCGGCGACGGCCGCAGCCGCACCCGCACCCGCACCCGTCCCCGGAGCGGCGCGATGAACCCGGTCGACAAGCGCCGGCGCGACTTCCTCGGCCAGGCGACCGCGATCGCCGGCGCCATGATCGCGCCCGGCGTCTTCCTGTACGACTACGCCCACGCCAAGTCCCCGGGCGAGCCGGCGAGCGGCAAGGTCCGCTGGGGCATGCTCATCGACACCACGAAGTGCGAGAGCGGCTGCCGCGACTGCGTGGACGCCTGCAACAAGGAGAACGGCCTGCCGGGGACGACGCGGCCCACCGATTCGCAGTGGATCCGCAAGGTCGAGCTGAAGGACCTGCGAAGCGGCAAGGCGATCTCGGCCCCGGTCATGTGCCAGCACTGCGCCGAGCCGCCGTGCGTCGACGTGTGCCCCACCGGCGCCTCGTTCAAGCGCGAAGACGGCATCGTGCTGGTCGACCGCCACACGTGCATCGGCTGCCGCTACTGCGTCATGGCCTGCCCGTACAAGGCGCGCAGCTTCGTGCACGAGCCGACCACGGGGCAGAAGCCCGATGTCCCGCGCGGCAAGGGCTGCGTGGAGAGCTGCACGCTGTGCGTGCACAAGGTCGACCGGGGCGGCACGCCCTCCTGCGTCGAGGCCTGCGCGGCCGCGGGCCACCACGCCATCGTCTTCGGCGACCTGAACGACCCGGAAAGCGCGATCTCGAAGCGCGTTCGCGCCGTGGCGACCACGCAGCTGCGCGCGGACCTGCGCACCGACAACGGCGTTCGCTACCAGGGGCTCTAGGCGATGGACGCGATCTCTTCCCCCGCATCGGCTCGGCGCGCGTTCTGGACGCTCATGGCGGCCGGCGCCACGCTCCTCGCCGTGGCCCTCGGCGCGGCGCACTACATGGAGGAGCACGGCCACATCGTCACCGGGATGAACAACCAGGTGGTGTGGGGCCTGCCGCACGTGTTCGCCATCTTCCTGATCGTCGCGGCCTCGGGCGCGCTCAACGTGGCCTCGATCGGCTCCGTCTTCGGCGAGGCCTCCTACAAGCCGTTCTCGCCGCTGTCGGTGCTCCTCACGGTGGCGCTCCTGGCCGGCGGCCTCATGATCCTCGTCCTCGACCTCGGCCGCCCGGAGCGGCTGGTGGTCGCTGCGACCCACTACAACTTCCGCTCGATCTTCGCGTGGAACATGATCCTGTACAACGGGCTCTTCGCGATCTGCGCGCTGTACCTGTGGTCGCTCCTCGAGCGGCGCATGGGCGCGTTCGCCAAGCCCGTCGGCCTCGCGGCGTTCGCCTGGCGCATCATCCTCACGACGGGCACCGGGTCCATCTTCGGGTTCCTCGTCGCGCGCCAGGCCTATGCCTCCGGGGTCATCGCGCCGCTCTTCATCGCGCTCTCCCTCGCGTGGGGCCTCG